>Ga0315284_10011372_pt1 | contig 12699 bp, 32 predicted proteins | sample YL17G09_16_MG_FD_203696 | JGI IMG/M metagenome (GOLD analysis project Ga0315284, IMG submission 203696) | Sediment microbial communities from Yellowstone Lake, YNP, Wyoming, USA - YL17G09_16 | ecosystem: Environmental > Aquatic > Freshwater > Lake > Sediment | place: USA: Wyoming | collected... | reverse complement strand
TCTAAAAAATATAATTATCCAATAATAATGTCTACGAAAAATTCTTTTTTACCAGAAGAATATTTCAATGTATTGGACAATAATATTCACGCTTTTCAAATTAGTTTAATGGGATACGACAAGAATTTTATATCGAAATACGAATCTAATGCTCCAAGTCCACAAGATAGAATTGATTTTATGCTAGAATTGAAAAGTCGTGGATTTTGGGTGTCATTAAGGTTGCAACCCCTTATAGATTTAGATCAGGCTAAAAAACTTGTAATAGAACTGGATAATAGAATAGATTATATAACAATTGAACATCTTAAAATTCCTCAAGATAATAAAAATATTATGAAAGTATTTGAACCAATAGATAAAACTAAATACTATAGACCTAGTAGTTTGAGAAATTTAGAATTATTGAAATCAATAAAAGAAAATAATATTAATGAAATAAAAAAATTAACTGACATAAAAATTGGATGCGGAGATAATGATCTTCATTATTTAAGCGATTCTAATAATTGTTGCGGAATTGATACTATAAATAAAAACTTTGACAATTGGTTAAAATATAATTATACTTATTTTGTGACTTGTAATCAATGCGATAAAAACAGCTTATGGATTCCGAAAGGTAACGTTCGTAGTTTTTTGAATCCAGACACGAGAAAAATTGGATTAAGTACATACAAAGATTATACCGACGCTTATGTAGATAAAAAAAACAAGATAAAATAGATGTTTTATAAATCAAACATTTTATAATCATGGTGGTTGTGGCGAAAATGGATAACGCGCTTACCTGTGGAGTAAGTCATTGTGAGTCCGAATCTCATCAACCACCCTTGACAAATGAATAGGGTTGTGCTATACTTATTACATACTAAAACAATAAAAGGAGTCTTTTATAAATGTGTCATATAAAAAAGAAATATTATCACGAATTACCAAAGCAAAGGGTTGATGAATTATTTTCAGAAGATTTAAAAATAACTTGGAATGATCTTATGATACTTTATAAACAACCAGATTGGTGTAGACTTTTCCACGCGCTTGATTATATGGAGGGATGCTGGAGTTTACTTTATCAAAATATAAAAGAAGAAAAAGATTGCTTAAACTGCGAAGAATACCATAAAAAATAAAGGATTAACAATGAACGAAATAATTTTTTATATATACGATGGTTGTCCAGATGAAATATCTTCAAGGGGTTATATTACTAAATATACTCATAACGCAATATTTGGTTGCCAAGAAATAAAAATACCGACAAAACACAATCTTATTAAGGGGGATTATGTAAAATATAAAAATCATACTTTAAAAATAATTGACAGAATATATTATCCAGAAAATGATAACTTTACGTTTGTTTGTCAAGATGTTTATACTGGTAGAAGAGAATAAAAGAAGCAATTTATAAAACGAGAATTTTATAATGACCAACTATCTAGTTATTGAAAATGTAGCAGTTCCAATTGTCATTGATGATACTTTTATTGCCCCAGATTTAGAACGAGCTATCAGATATTATCCAGAGTTTGTACGTTTTTCAAAAAGTAATTGGTCGGTTCAAGCATATTTATGTGCAATATTAAAAGAAATAGATAAAATAAAACCAAATGGATATGATGGCGATTCTGTATTTAAAGAATTTATACATTATATTGGATTTGAATACTTTGGAAAATTGATGTCTCAAAAAATAGTTGACATTATTCTGTTTTAGTGGTATACTAATTAAAAGGAGATACGAAAATGAAAATATACATTATTAACAAAGAAAAGAAAACCTTACATACCTTTGAAGATTCGTCAACCGCATCTACTTTTTTGTGGGGAAAAGTAATTAGAGAACATATTATTATTGTTTCTCAAGGTCATAAACAATTTTTGGTAGACCCTGATTTGACAAATGGTAGCACCGTGTCCTTGAAAATTACTATAGATAAATATTTGAGTCTGCTTGACATTGTTCGTTTTTAATGGTATAATTTAAGAAAGGAAAAATTAAATGGAAATATCAAAAGTAAGAATTATAATGACCATTAAAGAACTTAAGACGTTAAAAGAGTTTTTAGGCAGTTTATCCACAAACGATCATTTAAACTTGGGTAGAACGGAAGAAGAAAGTAAAATTCTTGATCAAATTTATTTCGTTTTAGCAGATAGTTTTAACGATTAATAAAATAAATCTTTTATACTAAGAAAGGATATGAAAATGGATTATTTTCATGATGGCGGTATGATCGAAGGAGAGGGAAAATCTTTATTTTGTTGTGGTTGTTTTGGTTTTATTGTTGGAATTATGACAGTAATATTATTGTTAAAAATGTTTAATGTAATCTGAATAAAACTAAAATTTTATAAAATAAAAAAGGTAAAAAATGGACACAGATAAATTCGAAGAAAAATTAAAAGAAATAGAAAATCTTCAAAAAGAATTTGAAAACATTTTTATGAAAAGAAATTTTTTTATAAGATGGATTAATTTCAAAAAAGCGGAGAAAATTAATTTACTTGCTAAAGAGAAAATACAAGAATTATATATGGAGATGTGGATTAGATATGAATAAAAAAGAATTTATATCCAAAATTATAACAATGGAAAGTCCAAAAATGGAAAGATCTTATGACGAAGATTATGAATTAGATAACGTCTATTGGCATATTTTTGATTTTAATTAGGACAATTTATGAAGCCATTACGGCATCAGCTTAAAGATGAATTTGCCGTTGTTGCTTCTCCGTGCATTCCGTCTTTGTTGTCTGATGATGATACTCTTTACAATTTTGATATGAAAGAGATAACATTAAAAGAATTGAAAAGTATGGTAAAAATGGATAAACCAGATAAAATAGAGGAAAAATAATGAATACCAAAACTATAAATTTACGATTGTATGAATGGCTTATTAATGATGTCACCAAGTCAAAATCTGATAAAGATTTTAATGATGTAACCCTTAAGGATATTGCTGTTGTTATGAATGTAATGTGTGGAGAAGGCGTTACATGGCAATTAGCTCATGCTCTATCACACTCTTTAAATCTTCCTTATGATGATGTGTGCATTGCCTTGGGAGTTATTTTTGATAAATATTTTGAAATATCAGATGTATTTGCTCAGGTTTTATTCCATGAAAATCCCAAACCATCCCCGGAGTTTTTTAAAGCCAGAATGGAAGAGTATAATAAAACAAAAGACAAGATAGAAAAATATAATGTTAATTCAAAAGGAGAATACGAAATACAAAAAATTATTTATAGGCATTATAGGTATGCAGATTGGAGTCGTATTATGTTTAAATTTGAATGTAAAAAGAGAATTACCCGTAGATATTCCCGTATGCATGGTTTTAACGATAAAAAATTTCAATTTGCTAAACCGTATACAAGAGGCGGAAGAACAGAATGTGTCCTTGTATTACCCGGCGGGGTTGAATTTATAGGAGAATCAGTATGCTGTCTTGAAGATAATTTTAGTTATAAGACCGGAAGAGAATTAGCCTATAAAAGGGCTGTTAAAAATTTAGCAGATTATATTATTCAAGAAAAAAACTCAACTAAGGAGATATAACAATGACAAAATATTTTGCGACTAATATTCAAGAATGGGATTATGATGACTTAATAAAAAATGAATTCTTAGTTTTTTCTACTCCCGATAATTTTGAATTTGGCTTAGAACTGTTAGAAAAATATCTAGGTTTTATTGGATTAAGTTATAAATCAAATGATTCTGGCGGAGTTGATATTCTGAAAAAAGGAAGATTTTGGTATAATACTTATATTTATTCTTTATTCGAAGATAACATGGGCGAAAATGGAATATATAAACCCGCAGATTTTATAAAATGGCTCAAACAATTCGGCGTGGAGCAATTAGAATATAAAATAATAGAATAGGAGATAAAATGCATAATCAAAAAGATAAATTTTGGGTAGTTATGAAAGTTACCTTACCAACTACTATAAGCAAATTACATAACACTTTTACATCTGCATCAGCAGAAGCGTTACGATTAGCCAGAAGAGAACTAAATTCTGAATTTGTCGTAATGGAGACAATGAAATCATTCCAGAAAAATGACATCATAGAAACTGAATATATTTCTTCTGTAAACTATAATGAAAATTTTTATGTTCAATAAAACATTTGTTTTATGAAAGGAATACATTATATGAAAATACAAACTTTTAAATACGAAGGAGTTGTTTCTGAATATAAAGGAGAGTATTGGGGAGATGGAAAATACGAATCTAGAGAATTTGGCGGCATAAATAATGCAAAAATATCTTCTCCAGAATATTGTTTAGTCCCAACTGATATGACTTATGATCCAGAAAATACTAATGGTTATAATCCAGATTATGATAAACTTAAAAATGCAAAATTGGTAAAAGTTATTAAAACGGTTACTTACGAGATTGGAGAATAATGAATAAATATCATTGGCGAGAACATGTTTACGAAGAAGAGCTTGTAAAAGATATGTTATTTGATCGTTCTGAAAGAATCATAGATACCATGTGGGCAACCATAAAAATATATTCTGACAATTCAGTAACATATTCTGGAATGATATTGCCAGAAACTTTTATAGCGTTTTCAAAAGACCCAAGTAAAAATCGCGGAATGGATTATTCAGAAGCTATTAGCATAATAGAAGAATGTATTGAATAGAAAGGATTGTTTAATGGATGATTTTATAAAAACTGTTTATATAATGCAATTCCAATATGTGGATTCTAAAGAAGAAGATTGGTATGAATGTGATTGTAATTATTTTGGACTGAAACCAACTATAAAACGTTGGGGAATTGATGGATGGGAATCACAAGAACAAGCCATTAAAAGTTTAAATAATACAATAAAAGAATTTGATAAATTTAAATTTAGAATATCACAATATAATATTAGCATAAAACAAATTTCAATAATTGCATAAGGAGAATTTATGAAAGTACAACTTAATTCAAATAAACACGAAGTTGGTCTTTGTTATAAAGAACCCGACGATCCAGATATATTTATTGTTATTTACGATAAATATGATGACATAAATAAATATAAATTTGTCAACTTAATGTCGGGTTTTGTTACTGCCAAATATAGTTCAATGGACGAATTGGACAATTATAATGAAACCGACATTTTAGTAGATGCAAAAATGGTAATTTCATAAATGACTTGTTTTATTTTGAAAGGTATGGTATAATACAAACATGCAACGTCAAGATTTTTGGTCTAAGTTTTACAGAAAGTTTCATTTTGCTTTCAATAATATTGGCATTGATTTTCATTATTGTGGCGATCAAATTACATGGATATATCCCTGGAAAAGATATGCAAAGGATCATCCCTTTATGTCAACAACTTATGCTTGTCTTTTCAAATCAATAAAAGAATATAATGACTTTGAAGAAGATGTAAAAAAAGATTTATGGGAATTAAGCAAAAAGAAAACTATAAAAAAATAGGAGATTTAAATGATGATGACAATAACCGAAATAATTGAACAATTAGAAGAAATTAAAAAAGAATATGGTGATATAAAAATTTATATTGAAAATGAAGATGACCGTTTATCCATTCAAGGAATTACAGTTGAAGAAGAATATATTGATAAAGTAAAATATGCTTTGATATATTGATCATTGGAACAATGGCGGAATTGGCAGACGCAGAGGACTTAAAATCCTCCGGTAGAGATACCTTGTGGGTTCAACTCCCACTTGTTCCACAGAAAGGAAAAATGTAATGAAAACCATAAATGTCTTAAATAAAATATTCACAGTTTTCTTTATCTTTATTGGAAACGCATGTATGATATTTGGCGTAGAACAAATAATAATGAACGAATTATTAATTGGATTTTTATGTTTATTCATTGGAGCTATTTGTGTTATAGGAAATTTAATAAACTTATTATGCATAAAATAAGGTTTTTATAAATGGAAAATAAAATGGGAATTTTATTATGAGAATTTTGATAGCATGTGAATTTTCTGGAATTGTAAGAAATGAATTTTCTAAATTGGGACATGATGCTTGGTCATGTGATTTATTAGATACTGAAATTCCAGGAAATCATTATAAAGGAAATGTTTTTGATATAATTGATGATGGATGGGATATGACGATAGCATTTCCTCCCTGTACTCATTTATCAGTTAGTGGAGCAAGATATTTTGCTCAAAAGAAATTGGATGGTAGACAACAACAAGGAATTGATTTTTTTATGAAATTTATAAATACAAAAATTTTAAAAGTTGCAATAGAAAATCCAATGTGAAAGAGCAAAAAAAAAAAATGAATATAAGAGAATTAATGGAAATTTTAAATGGATTTGAACCCGAACTTCAAGTATATTTTTTCGATACTAAACAAGAAAAATATCTTCCAATAAAAAATATATCAGATTACAAAATATATACAATTAGAAAAGAAGACGGAAAAAGAGTTTTATCGCTAAATGAAACTGGTGAAACAGTTAGGTATAGACTTGTCAATCTTAAATAAAAGAATAATTTTATGAATAATAATACAGAAGAAAAATATAATATTCAAGAACAACTTATTAGAGGATTTGGCAAAGAGATTTGTCATATTGTAAAATATTGGAAACCAATAAAACAACAAAGATGTGTTACTTGTGGAAAATGGGTTTATCATATTATTGAACATGCTATGATGGAACATAAATTAGATTAATAAAAAGACAATCTTATACTTTACATTTTTAACAATTTGTGGTATAATTATTTTTTCTTATGGGGGGAATTTTCATTCTATGAAAGGATCATAAAGAAATCTTTGCTTTAGTAGGCATTGAGCCATATCGTAATAATTAAACTATGGTAAAAAAGAAAGGAATGTATGAAGAAAAATATTATTGGAATCTTTGTAACAATTTTATTTATGTTGTCTTTTATTGGGTGTGCGCCAACGCAGGATAATAGTTTGCTAGATAGTAAACCAAGATTGGGGATCGAATCTGCCTTTGATTCTGAACTTAAGCTTTTATTGGAAAAGACATCAGATAAAACTGCATATATTTTAAATGGTAAGACATACACGACTGGATCACTTCACGGCGTAGATGTTGTTCTTTCTCTTAGCGGTGTTAGCATGGTCAATGCGGCAGCTAATACCCAACTTTTATTTGATAATTTTAATGTGGTAAATTTAATTTTTTCTGGAATTGCCGGAGGTGTTAATCCCGATCTAAATATTGGAGACGTTGTAATTCCTGCTCAGTGGGGACAATATCAGGAGATGACATATGCTCGTGAAATTGATGGCGAGTTTGTTCTTCCGTTTGGCGGAAAACCAGAATTTCCTAATTTTGGCATGATGTTTCCAAATTCTGTTTCTGTAACCCAAAGGGGTTCTGCCGCGGACAAAGAAGAAAGTATGTTTTGGTTTCCAGTTAATGAAAAATTACTTGGTTATGCAAAGTTAATTTCGGGGGACGCTCTTGAGAAGTGTACGCCCGAAAATGTATGCTTGGAACAGCAACCCATTCTTAAGGTGGGTGGTAATGGCGTTGACGGACAAACATTTGTTGATAATGCGGCATTTAGGGATTACGTATGGGATACCTTCAAAGCAGATTGTTTGTCTATGGAGACTGCATCTGTAGCTCAGGTAAGTTATATGAACAATGTTCCATTTTTGGGATTTAGGTCTCTAAGCGATTTGGCTGGTGGCGGAGATGGTGAAAATCAGATTGGCACATTCTTTCAACTGGCAGCAAATAATTCTGCTAATGTAGTTCTTAATTTTGTAGATAATTATAAAGTCGGAATAACAAAGTAATAAAAAAATATTATTTATAAAATTCGTCATCATTTTATTTGATGACGAATTTTTATTTTCGCTTGACAAATCAAAACTGATGTGATATAATTATATAAGAAAGGAGTTAATAATGTTTCAAAAAAAATGGTATGCATTATTTGGAGGAGAAGGATTTTTTGGGGAAACAGAAAATTACTTACGAGAAAATTTTAAAATTATGGGTAAACATATATCTATAAATTCAGAGGAAGAAAAATTGGAATTTTTAAAAGGATTGGATTTAATTATACTTGAATTGACGAGTTTCAAAGAGAGGGTAAGAAATAATGAAGGAAATGATTATGAGAGGTTTGTATGAAAACAGTTTGGAAATTTGATTTCGGAGCAATATCTGAATTAAATGATTATGCAAGATTATGGATGCCAAAATTTTCAGAAATATTGACAGTAAAATCACAAAAGAATAAATTGTGTTTATGGTGTCTATGTGATGACGAAGAACAAGAAAAGGAACAACGTATTTTTAGAATTTGTGGTACTGGTCATCCTATAAAGAAACACGAATTGAAATATATAAATACATGTTTGGTTTATGAAGAAAATTTAGTTATTCATATATTTGAAGTGTTAAAATAAAATTATCATTTTATAAAAACATTGTCTGGTGTAATAGTCTGTATAAAAAATAGCACAATCAATTTTGCGGGCATCCCATAACAAGTTGATAGATGGGACAACTTGGATTGAAGGTCTACGGTGGAAAACAGGGAATCCGTAGGACAATGAATAAGAGGAAAAATGAAAACATATACATATATAAAAGTACAACAAAAAGAAATAATATCCATGACTTGTAACAAGTGTGGTAAAACAACAAATATGAAAGATGCAAACAGCATTCTTGATTTTCAAGAATGGTTAAGTATAAATTTTACAGGTGGATATGGTTCAATATTTGGTGATGGAAGTGAATACGAGTGTGATTTATGCCAACAATGTACCAACGAATTGTTGGGAAATTACTTAAGAAAATTATGAAACTTTTACATTGTAATAAGTGTATGGGAATTTTTAACGTTGCATATTATATAAAATCTTGTCCTTGCGGAGAAACTAAAGCGTTCTACTTTGATCAAGAAAATATGGTATATACGGGAGACGCTACTGCCATTGGAATAGATAATCGCGTTATGCAAATAGCTCAAGATAAACAATCCGTAGATGGAGAGGGCGCTAAAATTGAATCTTATATTATTCCATTATGGTGCAATTCTGCGATAAAAGCAAAAGACCTTAATGATTTTACTGCAAGAAGTTTAAAGAGAACGTTGCGAAACGGAGAAAATTATAAAAAACAATGGGATTCTAAAATAGATAAAAAACGTACTGGTATTAATTTTGGAAGATTGTTATATATTATTGGTAAAAAATTTATGCAATTAGAAATAAATAAATTAAACAAAAAATATCCAAAAGAAAATGAAGAATGGTATACCAATCTCTCAGATAGAATAACCGAAATGAGTAAAATGATTAATCTTTATTATCAGAATGAATTATCTTTAAAAGATTGTTATAGTTTAATTTATACTATTGTACAATGGAAACCAGAAAGTATGAACGATCTTTATATGATAGAAGACGGAAGAGAATTAGCAAAAGCATTAAATAGTTTATATGATTTGTGGAAAGAAGAAAATCCAATAGAGGATGAGAAAGAGGTAAAAAATGAAATATGATGTTTATTTAATTTGTCCTGTGCGGGTAGCAACGGAAATACAAAAATCTTTTTTAATGGGTTATGTTAACGGACTTGAATCTCAAGGATATAAAATTTATTATCCAGCAAGAGATACAGATCAAAACGATGATACTGGTTCACGGATTTGTAATGATAATAAAAACGCCATTTTAAATTCTAAAGAAATTCATATTTTTTGGGATGAGAAAAGCATTGGAAGTATCTTTGATCTTGGCATTGCATTTGCCTATGAAATGCCATTAAAAATTATAAATATAGAAAACATAAAGTTAACAGAAGGAAAGTCTTTTACAAATATGATTTATGATTGGCATAATCTTTCTAAATTAGAAATCTCCATTCCCTCTTGACAAACTAAAATGATTGTGGTATAATGCACTAAGATTGATAAAGATGTTTTTACAGCAAAACAAAAAAACTTAGGGATGAAAGTCCAAAATAACTTAAGGCAGTTATAAAACAACCTAAAAAAACATCTTGACAAATTGAAATAATTGTGGTATAATAATAAAAGATACGAACAGCAATAAAAAAATTATCTACTGCCAATTGATAAAAACCGTATCTTGAAAAATAGAACATTTACAATTTCATATCTCCTGTTATAAAAGATGCATACAGCTATCCAAAAAAGTTTATTAAATTAAACCCCTTGGTCTTTAGGTATCCAATCTACCCTAGTGATGGAAAAAAGGCATCTTGAAAAAAAAATAATGATTTTATAAATTTTAGGCGCTTACAGCAATACAAAATAAAAAAATTCAAATGGTGAATATTTTTCTTAAAGCGTCTTAATAAAATTGACAAAAAAGAATAAAGACTCTCACAGCAATACAAAACTCAACCCTGTTAAGGTTAAATGTTTATGAGTCTTGATAAAATTTACTTAGTAAAGGAGAAATGTTATGAGTGATAAATTTGTTAATTCCCTAAAGAAAGAAAATAATTTTAAAACTACTGAGAACGATGCGGTAGCGCTCAAATCTACGACTTCTAGTCTCGTAGATTTGTTTGGCCAAATTGGCGCTATGCGTAAGCGTGGTGACAATGATATTATCGCGGCTTTTACTAAAGCTATGTCAGAAGATAAATTGCTTGCCACAAAGATGGCTTTCTATGCTCGCGACATTCGTTTTGGGGGATTGGGTGAACGCAGAGCATTTCGTGTAATTTTGAAATACATGGCTAGTTATCCAGAATACGCAGAAATTGTTAAAAAGAATATTGAAAACATTGCTTACTTTGGAAGATACGACGACTTATTTGAACTGGTAGGAACGCCACTTGAAGATAATATGTGGGATTATATTAGTTTTATGTTTTGGAAAGATAAAACCAGTATGGATGCTAATATGCCAATTAGCCTCCTTTCAAAATGGCTAAAAAGTTCGAATACATCGTCTAAGCGTAGTTGCGAATTAGGTAAGTTAACTGCTAATAAACTTAGTTTATCCGTAAAACAATATCGTAAAACTTTAAGCGCTTTACGCGGATACATTAAAGTCGTAGAAAAGAAAATGACTCATGGAGAATGGACTGAAATTAATTATGAACAAGTACCATCAAAAGCTATGAGTAATTATCGCAAAGCGTTTCAAAAACATGATAATGATGGATTTGCGTCTTACATTGAATCTGTTACTAAGGGCGAAAAGAAGATTAATGCCAGTACGTTATTCCCTTATGATATTATGGAAAAAATGGGATTATATAGCGAGTTTCAATATGGAAAAAGTTGGAAAGATACTTATCAATATTTTACTTTTAAAAATTATGATAAAGTGTTAGAGGAACAATGGAATGCGTTACCCAATTATGTTGACGGAGAAAACAATGTTCTTGTAATGGCAGACACATCTGGAAGTATGGAGGGAAGACCTATTGCAACTAGCATTGGATTGAGTTTATATTTTGCAGAAAGAAATAAAGGTGCATTTCACAATTTGTTTATGACATTTTCGGAAGAACCAAATTTAGTGGAATTGAAAGGTAATACATTGTTTGAAAAAGTCAAATGTATTCCTGCTATCATAGCAAATACAGATTTAGAAAAGACGTTTGATTTGATTTTGCAAACAGCTATCAATGGAAATATATCGCAAGAAGAATTGCCAAAAAGTTTGGTTATTATATCCGACATGGAATTTGATGAAGCGTCTGATGTAAATCGCCACAATACATTTTACGAATCAATGCGTAATAAATTTGCACAACATAACTACGAAATTCCTAATATTATTTTCTGGCAAGTGGATGCAAGACACGATACTTTCCATGTGACCAGTGATTATATAGGCGTTCAATTAGCAAGTGGTCAATCTGCATCAACCTTTAAAACAATTCTGAAAAACATTGGACTCAATCCATATGAAGCTATGGTCAATACTTTGAATAATCCAGTTTATGATAGAATCGTAGTATGAGTAATTTTCTTCCTTTGCAAGAAGAAGTAGAATTCTTTTTAGAAAAAGAAAGTAAAATATTTAATCTATGGAACAAATACTTAAAAAATGAAGAAGAAAGAAAAGAAGTTATTGATTATCTTGAAAATTTATCCGCTTTTATGGTTTATCATTCGCTAAAGGCGGATAATTTTTCCGACAAAGAAATTATAGAAACATATGAATCCTTAAGTATATTACAAAAAACATTATTTACCTTTAGCACAAGAATTGCGGTTATAATTGGAGCATACTATGGAAAGAAAGAGATGAAAAATGTTAAAAATTAAATTACAATATAAATTTATTTATTTATGGAATGTAATAATTTGTGGTGATTTGTTAATGAAAAATTCAATGTATAAAAGTGGCATTTTATGACAATAGTATATGCCCCTTGGAACGACGAACAAATTGATGCGCTTGATAAATGGCAATGCGACAATTCTAAACATCCATATACTTGTATTTGTGGCGAATCATTAACGCCATATAAAAATGGATGGTGTTGTGATTATTGTGGACATAGACAAACTTGGTGCTTTGACTTTTCTATAAAGGAAAATGAAGAATGAAAACAAATGTAAAAAATTGTGAAAGATGTGGAGAGGATCACGAAAATTTAGAACTCTATGAATTTACAAAACCAATAAAATTTATCATGACATATATGATTGTAATAAATTATTGGACAATGT
>Ga0315284_10011370_pt1 | contig 12700 bp, 10 predicted proteins | sample YL17G09_16_MG_FD_203696 | JGI IMG/M metagenome (GOLD analysis project Ga0315284, IMG submission 203696) | Sediment microbial communities from Yellowstone Lake, YNP, Wyoming, USA - YL17G09_16 | ecosystem: Environmental > Aquatic > Freshwater > Lake > Sediment | place: USA: Wyoming | collected... | reverse complement strand
TGACTTCGACAGCCGAGTGTGCGTCACCGCCCAGCACCGCGAGATGCTCGACCATGTCCTGAAGGCCTTCGACGTCACCCCGGACCGCGACCTCGACATCATGCGCCCTGGCCAGACCCTCTGCCAGTCCACCTCGCGCATCATCGCTGCCCTCGAACCCGTCCTCGCCGAAGAGAAACCCGGCATCGCCCTCGTCCAGGGCGACACCACCACCACCTTCTGCGGCGCACTGGCCGCCTTCTACGCCAAAATCCCCGTCGGCCACGTCGAGGCCGGCCTGCGCACCGGCGACCCGCATCAACCCTTCCCCGAGGAAATGAACCGCGTGCTCACCGGGAGGCTCGCCGCCCTGCACTTCGCAGCCACCGAAGGCGCCGCCCAGAACCTCTACCGGGAGGGCGTGGACCCCGCCGCCGTCATCGTCACCGGTAACACGGGCATCGACGCGGTCTTGCACGTCAAGCAGGCTCTCGATGCCGGGAAACTCGTTGGTCTCAATGGATTTCGCACGGATGCCTCGAAGAAGCTCATCGTCGTCACAGCGCACCGCCGCGAAAGCTTCGGCGACGGCTTCGACCGGATCTGCGCGGCCCTCGCCCGCCTCGCTCGCCGGGATGACGTCGAAATCGTCTACCCCGTCCATCCCAACCCGCACGTCCGCCAAACAGTCAACCGGCATCTGGCGGGCCACCCGAACATCACGCTCCTTGATCCCATGGACTACGTCCCGTTTGTGGACTTGATGCGTCGCGCATATCTCCTGCTGACCGATTCGGGGGGGATTCAAGAGGAAGCTCCCTCCCTAGGCAAACCCGTGCTGGTGCTGCGCGAGAAAACCGAGCGCCCAGAAGCCGTCTCAGCCGGAACGGTCCGGCTCGTCGGCACCGACGAGCGCCGGATCGTGGACGAAGTCGAGCGCCTTCTCGACGACCCGGCCGCCTATCACCAAATGGCCCGCCGCCACAATCCATACGGAGACGGTCGTGCAAGCGAGATGATTGCTTCTTTTCTCGCTGAGCACCTGACACATGCCCCGCCGACAGCCCTATGACATGGCGTACTTTGGGGAGACAAAAAGCCGAGTTCTGAAATTCCTTCCAGGAGATTCCCTTCGTGGCCGGTTCGCCAGAGGCGCCGTTTGGTCCCTCATTGGCGCGGTCGTATCGCAGGGCTCCAATCTGGCGGCATCTGTCATCACAGCTAGGCTATTGGGGCGTGAGCAGTTTGGCGAGTACGGCATGATCCAGAGCACCGTGGGCATGCTCGGCGTTTTCGCGGGCCTAGGGCTCGGTGTCACAGCGACGAAGTACGTCGCGGAGTTTCGGACCCGCGATCCCGAACGGGCGGGTCGAATCATTGCCCTCGGTTGCGCTGTCGCCATAATGTCGGGGGGACTGCTCGCCCTCGGCCTTCTCGCATACGCGCCACTGCTCGCCACAAGGACACTGAACGCCCCGGAGTTGACGGACGAACTGCGCATCGCCAGTGTCCTTTTGTTTTTCAATGCGCTCAACGGGGCGCAGACCGGCGCACTTTCTGGGTTCGAGGCGTTCCGGGCCATTGCCCGCATCAATACCGTGCGGGGACTGATAGCGTTTCCCGTCACCGTCGCCGCCGTGGTTCTGTGGCGACTTCCAGGGGCCGTCTGGGCGCTAGCCGCTACGGCGGCCGTCGCGTGTTTTTTGAGCCAGGTGTCGCTCCGACGTCAGTGCACGGCACTTGGAATTTACCCGCGGTTCTCGTCTGCCTGGGCAGAAGGGCGGGTCCTTTGGACCTTCTCTACACCCGCATTTCTGGGTGGAGCGTTGGTTGGACCCGCAATGTGGGCGGCGAACACCATGCTCGTGAATCAACCGAGCGGCTATGCGGAGATGGGCCTGTTCAGCGCCGCAAGCCAGTGGAGGAACGCCATTGGGTTCATGCCTGGCGTCCTGGCGCAGTTCGCGCTACCAATCCTGTCTAACCTCCACGGGGAGAGAGACGTGTCACGCTACCGGAAGACTCTTCGGTGGGACCTAATCCTCACCGCCGCGGTCGCGACGGCCGTCGCCGTACCCGTCGCGCTGGGCGCCCCACAGATTATGCGGCTGTACGGGCGCGGCTTCCAACAAGGCTGGTTCGTGCTGGTTCTGTCAGCCGCCACAGCCGTCGTAGCCTGCGCCAATAGCGTCGTGGGAACAGCTATACTCAGCGCCGGATCCGTCTGGGTCGGGTTTGCGTTCAATGCCATGTGGGCTGCGGTGCTCCTTGCCGGTTGTTACTACTTCATTCCAACGAGCCTTGCTCTCGGCTTGGCTGGCTCAATGCTCGGCGCGTACATCACCCATACAGTGTGGCAGGCGGTGTACCTTCGCCATCGCCTGTCCCGTTCGTAGCAGCCATGCTGGGACCATTGACCACTTCTCCTGCACTAGCAACGCTCCCTAAGTTGCCGCCGCTCGATTACCGGATTCCCCGCTGGGCGCCGGAGGATCTGAAGTCCCAAACGATCCTCGTCTGTGCGCCCCTCTCGTGCTATCGGCGCTCTCCGCTACAGCGTCGCCGGATCATCTACGCGCTCTGTCAAGCCTAAGGCGCTCGCGATGCCAAGCTCTACTCCAAAGCGCGCACCTGCGCTTACTCCGCTCCTGCTTCCCAACGGATCGCACCTAGATTCGTGGGAGCCAAGGCGCCCGGCAAACATGCCAGGCGCAACTGCAGCCGTGCTCCTCTTCTTGCCTGTAGTGTTCCGCTGGGTTCTGCCGGTGTCAATCGAGAACAGCCTTTCTTTCTATCCTGGCGGCGTGGCCGTTCCCGTCGTAGACTTCGTCTACGTATTCCTGCCGTTTATGTATTGGCGTGCGTACGGCAATCGCATGCGGTTCCTGCTTGGCTGGGGGCTGGCTTTACTGCTGTGGAGCATTGCTATAAGCGCGTTGAGGGACCCCTGGTTCGATTTTTCATGCCTCGTCGCAGCTCTAGATTCCTACTTTCCGATAATACTAGTCGTTCTGGTCCATTTGACGCCCTCTAGCGGCAAAGTACTCAAGATACCGTTGGTTGGTATCTTGATTTACATGTGTGTGGAGATAGTCCTCTATGCCTCCGGGGTTCTGACGCGGGATGTTCCGATCGGGCAAGTAATGGAACGCACAACAATGCTACGAATCTACACGACCATGGGGGCGCCGCCCGGTTCAGGATTGACAATCGCCATGATCTTCGCGCTCTACTGGGAGCTTTCCAACAGTCGTGACCAGCTCGGACGAAGCATAGCCGTGATTTGCGCCTTGGTGTCGCTCGCCCTGCTGCTTTCGCGCGGTGCGATGATCATCGTCGCCGTTGCGGTAGCACTGCGAACTCTGGCCAACCCCGCTTCCCTTCGGCGCTGGTTTACCCAGTTCTGGACACTCCGTGGTCTTGTAGCGACTGTGGTTGTCGTGTTAGCAGTAACGGTGTCTCTATTCTGTGTTGGGCGAGAATTAGCCGCGAGGTTTGAATCCCTTGCCACAGGTGATCCCAGCGTCTCGGGAAGATCCGACCACTGGCAAAGATCCTTTCAGGTTCATAGTGATCCAGCGTACCTGGGAAAGGGCGTCAACAACATCGATCCAAGAGGCAGGGTCAATTCATATAGGTTCCTTGACTGGAGTGCCGCCTCCCACAATGCATACCTCATGGTATGGTACGAGACTGGCGGCATCGGGTTGGCGCTGTTTGTGGGTATGCTACTGCATTGGATTCTGCGAGAGATCAGGCGGTTGCGTAATGCGTTTGGGTTCTGGCTCATGGTGGCCTACGTCACGGTGGGCTTCATCACAGAAAGTTGTGTTCTGAGTCTGGAGTACATGGTCTTAGCGCTAAGTCTTATGAGCGTTTTAAGCAACACACGCGTGTCTGCGCCGGCGGCACGGGTTTCCCCTTCAGGGCCGTACAACAGATGTGCCGCCAACGCGTCTCACGACAAACCTGCGGCGCTCCGAGTCTCTAGGTGGGATCTACAAGTTCACAGCAGGTAACCCGCGGCAACTGGCGAAGAAGATGAATAGCGTCAAGGGCAAGGGGCAGGCCCGCATCCTCATGTTAGCCCCCTATTGCTTACAGCAGGCCCAACCCGAGGCGATTGTAAGCGCGAAGTTCGCAAGGGCTCTATTGCGAGCCGGCTATGATCTGGACGTCCTCAGTGCGGAGAGTGATAACAGAACGCCACTATACCCACCGAGGTGCGCCGAAAGTGACGATGAATTAGTACGAGTGTGTCATTCAATCAGGATGCCGGGACGATGGACTATTCAGAACGTACTACTGACTTTCGATGCTTTTCTTGAGACAGGATACCTATTCAAAGGTTGTGGATGGGTTGGTTGTGCCGCCCGAAAGGCAGCAGCGCTACAGAGGGAACGTAGGTACGACGTTGTGATCTCCAGGAACATCCCATCCGAAATAGTTGGCTTGGAGTTGGCGAAAAAAAGCGGCGCCAGATGGATTGTAACCTGGAACGATCCGTATCCTCGGGAGCGATATCCCGTTCCGTACGGCAATGGGCGAACAGCCAAGCTGAGTGCCAGCAGAGAGCGGTTGCTGAAGGAAATAGTGAGTTTTGCGGCATGGCATCTCTTTCCGTGCGAGCGCCTTCGCGACTACATGTTGTCCTACATGGCTGGAGAGGTCGGGAAGAAGTCAAGTATAATTCCCCACCTAGTCGATGAGAGCGCAGCCCCGTGCCCTCGCCAGTCGGAAGAGCGCTGTATGACTATCGTCCATGCTGGTGCCTTGCAGCCGCCCAGAGGGCCAGAGCAATTCATTAAGGGGTTAAGTCTGTTTGTCCAGCACGAGGCTGTGGATCCAAGCATGATCCGGGTTCATTTCATCGGATTGGTTCCACGTAATATGCAGAGGATGCTTAAGGATTACTCAGTGGCTGGGTATTGCGAACTCCATGGCGGCGCTGATTATGCCGCCGCGAACAGGCGTATTTCTTGCGCCGATGCTACGTTGTTGATCGAAGCGGACCTAGATGATGGGATATTTCTGCCGTCAAAACTCGTTGAGTACGTTCAATGTGGTCGCCCGACGATCGCTATCGGGCCGCGCAAGGGGACCGTCAACGATTTGATTACGCAGTGCGGCGGCGGAGTGTTCGCGGATTGCAGGTCGCCAGCGGCCATAGAAAAAAGCCTCCGCGTTATATATCGAAGTTGGCGCGCCGGGCGATTAGCGGAAGACTACGCTGTCGGCAAGCTGAAAGACTGCTTTACAGAGAAACGGGCTATGGCGACGTTCGCAGAAATTCTGAACGCAGTAAGGGCAGCTGGGTGATTGCAGACTTACGGAGCATCGTTTCCATCGGCACCAACCCCAAGATGGATTTCATATGCTGAGACAGCCACCTGCGCTGAAAGGGGGCGGAAGAGTTCGGGGGCAGAACGTTGCCAACTACGCCACCCAATGCGTAAGCCCCGGCTGCATATCGCAATTCAGCTAGGGTTTCCCTTCTGCGTCTGTCGGAAGGCTCGACAAGCAGCTTCAGCGGTGGCAAACGGGGGTCGTTAGATCCATTTCCTGGCACAGCCAGGAAATCAACCCACTCGTGGGCGCTGGCAAGCGACTCATGGAACTGGCACCCATAGCCCTATTCGCCTACAACCGGCCCGTGCATACGCGGCGGACCCTGGAATCACTCCAGAAGAATGAGCTCGCATCGCAGAGTGATTTATATGCCTTCGCCGATGGTGCGAAGAACGCAGCTTCGACCGCGGCCGTCCAGGAGGTGAGGGAGTTCGTTCGCGGAATCGAGGGTTTCAAATCCGTCACCGTTATCGAGCGCGAGCGGAACGTGGGGTTAGCCAATTCGGTCATCACCGGGGTTACGCAGCTCTGTGCGGATTTGGGTCGCGTAATCGCCGTTGAAGACGACCTGTTGACTGCGCCGGATTTTCTGGCCTTCATGAACCAAGCGCTCCAGCGGTATGCCGGCGAACCCAGAATCTTCTCGGTCAGCGGCTTTAACTTTCCGGTCGCAGTCCCCAATAGCTATGCTTACGATGCCTATTGCTCCTTTCGCAGCATCTCGTGGGGCTGGGGTACCTGGAAAGACCGTTGGCAGAGAGCCGACTGGTCTGTCAGGGATTTTGCGGAGTTTATCGCAGACCGAGAGCAACAGAAGCGCTTCAACCAAGGAGGCGATGACCTCACCAGGATGCTGGCCCTGCAGATGGCCGGTCGAATCGATTCGTGGTCCATTCGGTGGGACTACACCCATTTCAAGCACAACGCGCTCGCGGTACTGCCGGTCTGCTCGCGAGTTTACAACATCGGTTTCGATGCATCCGGAGTGCATTGCAGGCGTGCGAGATTTCGTCAGTCTCCCCTGAAGAACCGCACCCGTTGCGAATATCGATTTCCGGAGGCAGTGGAAGCGGACCCGCACTTCACCACAGAAATTCAGAGACTGCACCGCATATCTTTCGCGAGAATGCTCGGGCACTACTTTAAAGACCGAATGGAGTGGAGATGAAAAGGTTTCCCCGGCAAATCGGAGTCGGCGGTCTGTTCATTTCCGATTACGAAAAGAAACTGGTCAATGAGGTTCTGGATTCGAGCCGGCTGACCTATGGACCGATGACCAGGAGGTTCGAGCAGGAGTTCGCCCGGAGCCATGGATGCCGGTTCGGACTCTTCATGAACAGCGGGACTTCGGCCCTTCATGTTGCGCTGGCAGTTCTCAAAGAGCGGAACCGGTGGGCGGATGGCGACGAAGTGATCGTGCCCGCGGTCACTTTCGTGGCTACCAGCAATATCGTCGTGCATAACCGGATGGTTCCCGTATTCGTGGACGTCGAGCGCAGCACGTACAACATCGATCCCTCGAAAATCGAAGAGAAGATCACGTCGAAGACACGAGTAATCATTCCCGTACATCTGCTCGGGCTTCCCGCCGCGATGGAACCCATCCTCGAAATCGCCAAGAAACATCGGCTGGCAATTATCGAAGACTCTTGCGAAACCATGTTCGCAAAGTACAGGGGCCACATCGTGGGAAGCATGGGTCAGATCGGCTGCTTCTCGACCTACGTGGCCCATATGTTGGTAACCGGCGTCGGCGGGTTTGCGATCACGAATGACCCGGACCTAGCGGTCGACATGCGCAGTCTGATGAACCACGGCCGTGACAGCATTTATATCAGTTGCACCGACGACGAGGGCGCAGAAGGCAACCGGCTCCAGGAGATCATCGAAAAGAGATTCTCGTTTATCCAGCTCGGACATTCCTTCCGCTGCACGGAAATGGAGGCAGCTCTCGGAATCGGTCAGCTTGCCCGCGCCGAACAGAGCGTGGCGCGGCGGAAGCAAATCGCGGAACACTTCAGCCGCGAACTCGCGCCCTATGCCGATGTCCTGCAGCTCCCAAGTTGTCCTTCCGATCGGGCGCATTCGTACATGCTGTATGGCCTGGTCCTCCGGCATGAGGCCAAGAAACGTCTCGTTAACTACCTCGAAAACCTGAACATCGAAACTCGGGACCTTTTGCCTCTGCTGAATCAGCGGATTTACCGGCGGATGTTCGGGAACCTGGAGGAACAGTATCCGGTAGCTAAATGGATCAATGAGTGCGGCTTCTACATCGGCTGTCATTGCTACATGAGGGACGAGGAAGTCGAGTTTGTTGTCCGTGCGTTCCACAATTACTTTGCCAGTCAGTATTCGCCCAACGGGCTCTCTGCCAAAGCGACATCCGTATGAGCAGGCCGCGGACATCGGCAGACTTTGATAACTGGTACAGGCAAGCAGGCGGCGACCCGTGGAACTACAACCCCGATGCATAAAAAGACGGCTGAAAACATCCTGTGATTTCATAAATAGAAATGTCAGCAGCGATTTTGCAGGAGCTTTTGTAGAGCTCGGGGCATTCGGTGGGAGTTTTGCCGTGCTCCTTACGAAAACCTTCCCCTTCGCATCCGTTTGCGCTAACGATATATCGCCAGTAGCGGTCGAGAGGGCTAGGGAGAAGGTCGGCCAATGTGGAAACGTAAAATTGTGCATCCAGGATTTTCGGGAAATATCCCAGACGGGTTTAGGAACTGAGAATCACCGGGAGGTCGTGGTGCTAATCCTGGAGTGCCTCTACTACCTGGGCGTTGGAGAACGGCAGATCTGTGTCGACAGAGTGCGGCGAGAATTTCCAAAGAGCTTAGTATTCGTTTCTATTCCGATCACGGGAGGTGACTACTTCACGGAGACTGGCCTTATCGATCTGTTTACTAGTGCGAAATACAGTTCACGGCAATTCAAGGTACTGAACCTAAGAAACGATATTCCTCTTATACATCCGATTCTGGAAGCCCTCGTTCAGCACTGCTTTTATCTAACGTCGCGAGCCGCCAATCAAGTAGTCTACCTTTTTGTCCCTGAGGTATAGAGGGGTATTGGCAGTGATCGTCCAAATACAGCCGTGGATCGATGAAAGTGAGCTTCGGGAACTGAAGCGCGTGATCGACTCGACTTTTCTGGTGGAGCACGAGCTAACCAGGGAATTCGAAAGGATGACGGCAAGCTTAACGGGCTCGAAACACGCCGTGGCCGTGTGCAACGGGACCATGGCGCTGTTCGTGTGCCTGAAGGCGCTGAACATCGGACGCGGCGACGAAGTCATCGTTCCGAATCTTACGTTCATCGCCACAACGAACGCGGTCATCCTGGCAGGCGCGACGCCGGTGCTGTGCGAGATCCGGGAGGACACGTTTTGTATCGATGTTGCCAGGGCGCAAAAGCTTCTGACGGACGGAACCCGGGCGATTTTACCGGTTCACCTTTACGGGCAAAGCGCAGATATGACTGCGGTGACAGACTTTGCGAAGCAACACGGCATAGCGGTGATCGAGGACGCGGCCCAAGGGATCGGAGTGAAATTCGAAGGCAGGCACGTGGGCACATTGGGGAAGATGGGTTTTCTCTCCTATTACGGCAACAAGACCATCACCTGCGGAGAGGGCGGGATGGTTCTCACCGACGATGATGATCTGGCCAAGGCCGTCTATCGTTTAAAGAATCACGGGCGTGATCACAAGGGCGTGTCTGTTCACGAATCGGTCGGCTTTAATTTTTCGTTTACGGAATTGCAAGCGGCCGTCGGAATCTCGCAAATGAAAAAGCTGCCCGCCATCGTAAGCAAGAAGCGAGAAATCCATGACCGCTATGTCGAAGAATTCCGGCACCTGAAGAACTTTCGGGCAGTGTACATCGATCCGCGTTGCGAGCCGGTTTTTTGGTTCAGCTCGTTTCTCTGCGATGATCCCGAGGCGCTGTCGGGCTTTTTGCGCGGCCAGAACATTCAGACGCGCCGGTTCTTCTATCCCCTCCACCAGCAACCGTGTTATGCGAACGGCCAGCACATCCGAATCATCGACAAGGATTTTCGCATCAGCGAGTCGATCTATCGGCAGGGCCTTGCCCTGCCTTCCTCCTACGGTTTGGCCTGGGAGGAACAGTCCTACGTCATTGAGCAAATTCGGCGGTTCTATGCGGGTAGGAATTAACTGCCTTCAAGTCGATCCTTCCTTCGTGGGTGGCGTTACCAGTTATACTGTAGGCTTGCTGCAAGGGTTCGCGCACGTAAGGAATGGTTGCCGTTTTCGGGTGTATGTTACGGCAGAGAACCAACATCTGTTTGAGACCCTTCGAACGCACGACCACTTCGGTGTGGTCGTCACCGACGGTCCTGGTTTAAGTCTGAAGCGCACCATCTGCCGGGCGACATCGCTTCTTTCCAGCCGAAGCCTCTACAAACTTGCCACCGACCTGGCTTTTAAGCTTCCCCGAGAGATGATGGACGCCGAATGTGACCTCATCTACACGCCGACCGCCACGCTGCAATGGTTCGACAGCCATAAGCCCACTGTGCTTTCCATGCACGATATCCAGCACGTTCATTATCCCGAATTCTTCAGTTGGGCGCGAAGGCTCAGTCGGAGAATTACATACGGCCTCAGCGCAAAATACGCTACATATTTCCAGGCGAGCAGCCAGTTCATCAAAGATGATCTGCTGAATCAGTTCCGAGAGGTCACGCCAGAACAGATTGAGGTCATTCCGGAGGGAGTGGCAATCGAGGAATTTGCGGGGCCGCGCGCCACGGAGACGTTGGCCGTGCGATACAGTCTGCCAGAACAGTTCCTATTTTATCCCGCACAGTTCTGGCCTCACAAGAATCACCTGACCGTCTTGCGAGCGCTCAAGCACATGGAAACCAAGGACGGCCTGAAAATCCCGCTCGTTCTGACCGGCGGCAAGTTTTCGGCGGCCCCGAAGATATTCGACTTCATCGCAGATCAGTCCATGGATTATGTTCACTACCTGGGCAAGGTGCCATTTGAGGACCTCGTCGCATTATATCAGAAGGCGTCCTTCCTGATCACGGCGGCGCTCTACGAAGCGAGCAGCCTCCCAATATTAGAAGCCGCTGCTGCTGGTACCCCGATTATTGCTTCCCGGACTCCGCCGAATCAGGAAGCCTCCCGGGTCCTGCAGTTGAACTTGTTCAATCCCCTCGACCCGGAAGAGCTTGCGCGACTCATCCTCGCCCTCTGGAAGGACGATAAGACAGCTTCCGCACAAGCGGCCTACAATCGCCAGCACATCACCGTCTACTCCTGGAAGAACGCGGCCCGGAAATATGTCCATTTCTTTGAAAGAATTGTGGGTTCATGACCTGCCTTTGGAGTAGTTCAAACCCTATCGCAGGTCTCGCGGCTCGAAATGGGGTTGAACGCAGCAAGCAAGATGACGACCTGTATGACATCTCCTATTACAGGAGTTCCGGGAATTGACGGGGCGACCCGCAATTCCCGGCGACCGAGTGTGTGGTTATCAAGAGCGCTTACGCTTGTCCTCACGCTCTCTTTTGTAACCTACTTGGCGCCAAGCCTGGATGTATCACTGCAGTTTGTCCCTTTGGCGGTTTTTGCTCTGTTGGTTTTCTTTACAGTGTTTTTCTCGGCCTCGGCCCTCAAAGCAGTGCAGTCGCTCTTCGCTGTTGATGGAGTTTTATTTGCAGTATCCGTTTCATTACTGACGCTCGTACCTTCGATTCAGTCGAATTCTCATCGATCCCTCGCGTACGCAGTGCTTATCGCGGTTTGCCTGATACTCGGGCGGCTTTATATGGCAGTGGTGCTGATTCGACAGGTTCTCGATGCTTTTTTCTGGTCGCGCATATTGTCTATAGGCATATTCAGGCCCTTGACCTTGACGGGTCTCATGCAGGCCATCGACAGGACCGCGAGATTTTCAGTTTTTAGCTTCCAGCCAAATACGCTGCCCTTCCTGTTAGCTGGATACTTCTGCGTAACGGTCTGGAAGTTTATGACTCCCGGGGGGCCGGTGAAGATCCTGGCTGCGCTGTGCGGTTTCCTTTGCCTAGTGATTACCTTCTTTGCGTCTTCGCGAGGGCCAATCGTAGCAATCCTTGCTGGCTGTGGCTTCATTGCAGGAATGGCAGTCCTGGGGGCGAGAATGGATCGCGGCAGAGGGTTGCCGCGGCTGAGCCTTCTGGCAGCCGCGCTACCGTTGGGATTAGGCATCTTAATTATTTTCATCCAGAATCCTGAATGGACGAATGATATCTACGTGTTTGTGGATCAGGGTTTGCAGCTATCGTCCAAGTATCGTGGACTCGATACGGGTTTTACCGGTCGCCTAGACGGGTGGACTGACATGATGCCCCTATTATCTGATGGAACCTCGTTGGTCGGACGGGGGATGAGGTCCTCAGATTCTCTGCCAGCGATTGACAACAGTTATGTGCTGGTTCTTTACGAGATCGGACCGCTGGCATTGATCTTGATCACATGGCGATTCTTTAGGATTTTGCTAAGATCCCTAAAAGGGTACTTTGGTTCCATCGAAGGGGAGCAGAGGCAGTTCTACCTGGCCTGCAGTCTGTTGATCGTGGTGTTTCTGGCTAACAACATCGTGACGCGCTATCTGTTTGCGGTGCCTAATCTATATTCACTGTTGGCATTCTTCCTTTTGGCAGCCCCGAGGGCGCGTCTAATGCCCTTGTTATACTCTCACCAAGCGATTTAAAGCTTCAAGCTGGCACGCAAGCAAACCGGCAGCGTATGTCCAGTCTGCGCCTTGACATGCAGGGCCCAGTAACGCTTGGACGCTCTGCGCCATTACGAGCTCGGGGCAGGACGTCCGGTGGGAAGGTGGCCCCCCAAACCTGACGTATAAGCTCAACCTCGGCTGCGGGCCAAGAGCGCCCTGCGGCTGGGTAAATGTCGACGGTTCCTGGAACGCGTGGTTGTGCAATCATAAGCGTCTGCGTAAGGCCTTGGTAACACTTGGGCTGGTGACCCGCGATCAAGCCACCCAGTGGAATGTGCGCGTACTCGTGCGTGATCTGAGAAAACCCTTGCCGTTCCGGGAGAATGCTTTCTCCGTCGTTTACGCTTCCCATGTATTAGAGCATCTCTACCTGGTTGAGGCACAAAGGCTTCTGTGTGAGTGCAGGAGGGTGCTGAAATCGGGGGGCGTGATTCGGCTCGTTGTCCCCGACCTGCGTTCCATCATCGCGGAGTATCTGAAAAAGAAGTAACCGTTCAGATGCCCCAAGAGAGCCGTATTTGTTTAACCCGATGGCACCTCCCGCTGGATAACGCTTGCTTCCGGAACGCGGTGCTGTACGCTGGTTCGTGCCGCAGGATCCAGATGCCGAGGT
>Ga0315284_10011368_pt1 | contig 12702 bp, 12 predicted proteins | sample YL17G09_16_MG_FD_203696 | JGI IMG/M metagenome (GOLD analysis project Ga0315284, IMG submission 203696) | Sediment microbial communities from Yellowstone Lake, YNP, Wyoming, USA - YL17G09_16 | ecosystem: Environmental > Aquatic > Freshwater > Lake > Sediment | place: USA: Wyoming | collected... | reverse complement strand
CGTCACCGGCGTCTGGTACGCCATCGCCGCCAGTTTCGTCGCCTCCATGCTGGTGAGCGTGACCTTCTACCTGTCCGGCTATTGGAAACGGCCCATCATCGGCCGCCGTCCGCCGGTGTTGGAGACGGAAATCCTGGCTGACGAGATGGCGGAAGCATAATGGCAGGCTCAACTCTGTTTCCGATAGACGGATCATGCTTATGCTCGAAAAAGCCTTCCCGCATCCAGGCAAGCCTGACGAATAAATCACTCTCGGATAGCGCCCGTTATGGTGGTTGAGTAGGCAAGTAAGCCTTATCGCATTTTCTCCCGCTATCGAGCCGTATCGGAACCACCTCTCCTATAGCGCCTGTTCCCGCAAGGTTCGCCTATTCACGTGGTGGTTTCGATACGGCGCGGGGCCGTGGAAAGATGCGAGAAGGCTTACTTGCCTACTCAACCACCGGACCAAGAATATTCAATAACAGCAAGTGCGATCTTTCATCCTCGTTCTCGTTCTCGAATCAATCAAGAACGAGAACGAGGAACGAGAACGAGTATGAATATGAATGATGTCTTTGTGTCTTCGTGCCTTCGTGCCTTTGTGTTGCTGCATGTTTCTGGCTCCGCCGACCCCGTCATGCGCGTTATTTCATCCCGAAGACATCCTTCAGGTGGATCTTCAGCGGCTGCGACGGTTTCGACGGCTTGCCGTCCCGATCGAGGTAGACGGCGAAGATGTAGAAGTCGGTATCCTGGCGCAGGCCGGTAATCAATTGCCCGGGGGCTTTCCAGGCGCTGCCGAGTTTGAATGCCCCGCGGCCGTCCGCGTAGGGGCTGACCCACACGTCGTAGCTCTGCGCCCCCGGAACGGTGTCGAAGTGCACGAAGCAGCGCGTGCCGTCGGCTTCCTGATCGGGCAGTGTGATCTTCGTCACCGCCGCCGGCGCGCCCACCCCCGTCTTCTCCAGCGCGGCGATGGGATTGTCCAGCTCGGGCAAGCCGGCGGGAACCGGCATGCGCAGTTTGGCGAGTCGGGTCGCCTCCGCGATCCGGTCCTGCGGCTGCTCGTATTCGACGTACATGTCGCCCAGCAGCACGTCGTCAGGCCGGGTCGGCTGCGGGTCGTTGACATACATCGCGTGCGTGCGCCGCTCGACGATGATCTTCTCCAGCGAGAGCGGCAGCGTCACCAGCCCGTCGCCGTTGCCGAAGTGGCCCCACCAGGTGGTTCCCATCTCGCGGTACTGATCATACGGGCTGTTGGCGGGCAGCTCGAAGCGCAGGTAGCGCCAGCCGTCGAAGCAGAAGTAGCTCCAACTGTAGATGTCGTCGCAGTTCCAGTCGTCCTTGGTGCCCACGCTGATCCAGCGTTCGCCCTCGGCATCACGCAGCGAGTAGACCACGCGGCCCCAGTCGCTGGCGCCTTTCACCCACAGGCCGATATGGCTGGCCTTGCCGGGGATGACGATCGGTTTGGCGGGCACCAGCGTAGTGTAGTAGGGCATGACCTTGCGCTCCTTCGCCTGCGGACCGAGATGCACGGCCATGGCCGTGCCGCCCTGCGCGGCCGGCGCCGGCACCGCCTGCGCCGACATGACGCCCGGGAAGCGAGCGACCATCAGGTAGCTGTTATTTGCGTAAGTTGGATCCTCCGCGGGAGACAGCGTCCACGTCCCGTCGCCCGGATTGGCCAGCTTGGTCGATACCTGCGGAATGGGCTGGCGAGAGGACGGCGACATGATCGGCTGTCCGGAGGTGGCCCAGCTCTGTTGCGCCGGCGCGGCCTTCAGGATGGCGGGGGCCGGCGCGGCATCCGAGTGGTCCGGCTCGCCCAGCACAATCTTTACATCCGCGGACAGCCCCTCTACGAAGCAGGGCGAGGCGTCGATGGTAAAGGTCACTGCGCCGTCCCGCACCGGCAGCATGGTGGCGTTGTCCATCTGGTCATAGAGCGTCACCATTGGCCTTCCCACCGGCGCCGACACGGTCACCGGCCGCTTGCCGCGGATCGTCCAGAAGACGGTTGTGAGCTCACCGGTGCGATAGTGCTCGAACTGCAAGGCATATACGGAGAGGCTGCCGGTGGGGAGCCACTTGTGCAGATTCTTGCGGTTGACGTGTCGCGTCAGGGTCGCCAGCGCGGCGTAGGCCGGCTTGGGCGTCGTCAACGGTTGCTGGTCGATGATGCCGCCGCCGTAGTGCTGCTCGCCCCAGTAGCTGGCGCACTCCTGGCCCCAGCCGCCCAGCAGCTGCTCAACGCCGTGCGCGTACAGCAGCAGATCGAGGCGCACCCAGTTGTCCGCGTCTTCCTTGAGCGTCAGCGCGCCCGGTCGGGTGGAGAGGAATGGCCCTTCGTACATCGCCAGGATGGGCTTGATACCCGCCTTGCGGAACTCCTCCTGCGTGATATACAGGCGGTGGATGGAGATCTGGTGGAGCTGGTTCTCCGCCAGGCGCTCGAAGACGGAGATATCCACCCCGGTGCCATCGATCAGCTTGCGCACTTCCGGGCTTTTGCGCAAGAAGTAGACGGGGAAGATGGGATCGCCCCACGGCAGCAGGCATTTGACGTCCGGCCAGTTCTTCTTGATGACGCCGGCGCCGATCGTGAACGCACGCTCATACCGGTGCAGGGCGTCCATCTCATGCGGGGCCAGCTCGTAGTCCTCCCCGTAATAGTCGGGCGGGATGCCAGTGGTGATCGAGCCGAGATGCGGTTCGGGGAAGAAGGTGATCTGCTCCGGCTGATTCGTCGGGCTGGCGGGAATCATGCTTTTCTTCATTTCTGCCAGGAACCAGGCCTCCCCCTCCGCCGGCTTGTCCAGGTAGCCCAGCAGGCCGCTGGTAGTCCAGTGTGCGGTAGAGAAAAGGTATGACTTAATCTTGAATTTAGCGGCGACCGGATTGTTATCGATCGCGCGCATGGTGCCTTCCGCGCCGGCCTTCGCCATCAGCTCGTATTGCGGCTCGCTCGGCAGGGTGTTGTGCCCGCCGGCCCAGTCCCAGAAGCCGAAGAGCGGTCCATGTCCCAACTGCCAGTCGCCCCGTTCCCGCGTGTCCCGGCGCAGGTAGGCCAGTGCGCGGCGCTCGGTCCAGGCGGCCGCGCCGTCCTTCCCGGTCAGTGTCACGCTATGAAAACCGTAGCGGGCGAGCGTGAGCTTAAATGGCTGTGTCGTCTCGCCGTTCGCCGGCACCGTGACGGTCGCGGTCTGCAAAGTTTTTTCCTTGCCATAATAATCCTGCGTAGCCAGCGTCAGCTCCACGCGGCGCGGCTGGGCCGTCCCGTTGCGAAGCCTGACGGTGTAGGAAGGCTGGTTCGGCGCCTCCCACACGTGCCCCAGCACGTCGGGCTGCAGCTCCAGCGCCACTGCCGGCCGTTCCAGCGTCATCGCGTAGACATGGACCGCGCTGGGCAGTCCGGCGGCGTGCACGCTGTATTGGCACGGATCGGGATAGGCGCGGAGGTATTTAACCTCTTTGGTGATTTCCAGATCGCACGTGCCCACCATGTCGAACACCGCCAGCGCGCCCGGGTCGATGGGGATGGTTACCAGGTACAGCCTGACCGCAGTGCCGTTCTCGAGCTTGACGGGCAGCGGCGTTGACGCGGTCGAGCGCGCCGTCAACAGCGGCACTCGCGTCGAGAAGCTCTCCGGCCGGCCCGAGCTGGGCCAGAAGAACTGCACGGTCACCACCGGCGTGCAGTCACGCTCGCTGTCCGCGGTGGCGATCAGGTGCAGGGCGCGATAGCGGCCACGCGGGACTTGAAACTGCAGCCGCGTGGGATTCTCCATCGATGGCCCGACCCAGCGCCCGCCGAGCAACCCCGCCTGTGGTTCGGGATTCTCCTCCATGTAACCGTTCTGCAGCCAGCTTACCCCGACATCAAGGTGGTCGTTGCCGTGGCGATCCGGCTCCGGGAAGACGAAGGGAATGTTCTTCACGTTCACCGCCTCGCTCGGGCGGGGCAGTGCGGCGCGCTGCACGGCGCGGCCGTCGATCTTCGCCGCATTCAACCGTTGATCGATGCGGATCGGCTCGAAGAGCGGGTTGCGGCCGGTCAGCGTCCGGGTCTGCACGGTCAGCAGCGACACCGCGGGGGTGAGCGACAACTGCAAGGTGCCGGAGAGCGGAACGTCTTTCGCGCGGGGTTTGGTAGTAGCCAGGATATCGTTCACGTAGAGCTCGACCGAGTCGTTGTGCAACACGTAGCGGATCGATAGCCACCGTTCGCGTAAACTGGGGTGCGACGTCATCTCATGTTCGAGGATGCGGCGCAGATCGTTCGGGTAATTCAGACTGCGTTGGTAAGTACCGCGCAGATAGTGCGTGCCCGAGACGCCGACCGCGTTGAACTGCAGCGCATCAGAGCCGCCGGTGCCGCTGACCGAGATCGGCAGCGTCGTGCCGCCGGCGCCCGTCAGCGTTGCCGTCAATCCGGCATTCTTGCCGTTTGCCGGATTGAGGCCGAAGCGGATGGTGATTTCGCAGTCGGGGCCGAAGGTCGCCGTGCCGGTCAGTTTAACGTTCTGAGTACCGCTGATGAGTGCTTGCTTACCATCGATCTGCGCGAAGGTCGGGGTGAGCGGCTGATTACCCTGGTCGGTAATCTTCCACTCCGCCGCGTTCCCCGGGAACATGCTGGCGGGGGAAGCCTTCGTCTGCCACCAGTCGGCCGCCCTGCCGGACATGCCGAACAGCAACAACAGCGTCAGGATCATGACATGCGGTTGCCAGGAGCGAAAACCGGGGGATCGATTAGCCATACGACTCTCCTTCGTGTCCATCTACACATAAGTATAACAAATATTTTGCATAAGGTTCACGAAGTTACTTTTTGTATTCACGGATATCATTGCGTTTATCTGCCTTCCGAAAGGGACTACACATCCGGAGAATGAAACCGATAGTGCTGGGAGGCCTTGCGTATGGCAACAATGCTGGAAGTGAGTTTGCGTCCCGCCGTCCTCATCAGCACGCCGGGAAGCGAGTATATAGATGCGTGCCGGCAGTGGCAAGGGATTCCGAGCTTGGAGCGGGCGGGGAATGAACGCCTGTGGGCGGTTTGCTGCCGGACGCGCGCAATCAGGTTTCGTCTCCAGACGGCGTGAAGACTGCGGAAGGGCGGATCTACATCATTTACGACCGCGAGCGCCGGAAGGCAAAGGCAATTCTGCTTGCCGATTTCACCGAGGAGGACATCCTCGCCGGGGAGCCGACCGGCAAGCGAATGCGGTTGCACGTGCTGGTTAATCAGGCGGGGTGAAAACCGGTCAGGATGCCGGCTCCGGTCTGCCGTTAGAGAGGAATAGCTCGATCCGTTCCATCTCCTTCGTGGAAAAGCAATCACCGTATAATCGCCGGAAGATCTCAACCCGCAACTGGCTTTCCGTCAAATCCGGTTGTTTATCAAGGATTCCCGCTTTCATCAGGGCAATACCGGCATCGAACATCCCGCATGCCATGCGCACGCGTTCTTCGGGCGTGCGTTCGGCAAACAGCGCCAACATGCGCAGCTCGATATCGCGCGGCGTATCATTCATGCGGCATCGCCTTCTCCAGTAAATCAGCAACCCCGAGTCGCGCCGCCCAGTCACGCAGATAGGCGGTATCCATCTTCTTCACGACGGACAGAAGCTGTTTCACATCACGAAACTGCAACTCGGACTCGGATTTTCCCCCCCATAACAGTTTCGACAAAATAAGATCTTCCGGCGCCACCATCCAGACACGATATCCATTGATGGCAACCTGCCTTCGACGGTCGAACTCGACCCTCCGATACTCGTCATCTTTGCGTATGATGAAATCGATTTTAATGATCGTGCGCTGGTCGATGACGTTGAACATCCCCTGGTGGCGTACCGCCTGCAACAGCGTTTCGTCATCGAGATAATAATCGTCCTTGAAGGCGGCAATGAGTTTCTCGCCTTCCGCAGGGGCGATGTGTATGACGATATCGATATCCCTGGTCATCCGCGGCACGGCATACACCGCCGACGCGATGGAGCCGGTGACCATATAGTCGATCCCAGCCGATGCTAAACGAGCTGCAACATCGCACAATATTTCAAGCTGTTCATTCATGCGATATAGCCTGCCTGTGGAGCCATTTCATCGGACACCATTATACCATGAGTGCATGGCGGGTTTGTTAAAACGGGAAAAACGGCAGCCCCTCCACCTCCCATTGCCGGAGGGCGAGGACGATCTTGCCGCGGTGATGCACTTCGTGATCGACAAAATAGAGCAGGCGATTGCGGCCCGTCCATTCCGTGCGCGTCCTATCCTCGTCGTCGAAGTGAAAAGTGCGACTCAGGTTGGCTCCGTCGTCCACCGTGAAGAATACCAGCACGCGGTCGCGCCAGCGCGCCATCTCGGCGATCAACGCCGCCTTTTCCGGTGGATAGACAGCACCTTTCGGCTGACCATCATCCAGCACGTTGGGAATCCACCAGTCTCCACTGGTTCCGGTGTGACCCAGCAGGTGGTACAGCGGCTGCGCCTCCCCGTTCGGCGTGCGCGCCAGCAGTTCGTCGGGGATGCATAGGACAAGCTCGATGGTCTTCTCGCGCGTGCGCAGAAAGTGGTCGAGCAGTTCGCGGTCGGCAGCATGCATTTCAAAGCTCCTCATCACGCCCAGTGCTGGCGCGGCCAGGCTGTTGCGTCCGTCAGGCCCATCACGCCGCGCAGCAGCCAGATTTGCCGGATGTGTGCCAGGGCGTGGTGGATGGTCCGCATATAGGCATCGGCGGTGGTGCCGGGCCACCGGTCGCCGCAGGCGCGCTTGCCGCGCAGGTCGTCTTCGCCGGCGCTGTCCAGGTTGGCCATCGCCGCCTCTCTGATGCGTCCGAGCAGCGCCAGCATCTCCGCCACGGCGGGGAAGGCATCGCTGGGTTGCGGGCGCTCCTCCGGTTTGCAGTTCCACAGGTCCCAGCGCCACTCGTGCGGAAAGGTCAGTTGCCCCACCTGCGCGCCGTTGGCGTATTCGTCGAAATTCTGCAGCGTCGTCATCACGATCCAGGCGATGTTATTCCGTCCCGCCAGCGGGAACGCCCGCGCCTGCTCGTCCGTCAAATCGTCAAACGCTTCCTCCAGCGCGGTGAAGGCTTCATCCAGTCCGATGAAGATGGCGCGCTTCAAATCCGTATCGCGCGCAGACTGACATTGGTGTTTGCCGATCATCGTTATCCTCCCGTCATACTTCTTTCGGCCTTGCGTCCTCACCTCAATTCTCCGCACAAAGTAGCCGTCGTTGCGTCAGATAACAGTTTACACCCTTTTTCGCAGCCATGCCCACTCGAATTCCCGCTGCCCCACCCAGGCCGGCGGCGCCTCCAGCGGCAGCGCGGAGGGGTAGGGGAGCCCCAGTTCCTCGGCGCCGAGGGAAGCGGCGATCGTCGCGGTGGCCGTGAGGATGATCATCATCAACACCGGCGAGTGCAGCGCCGGCGGCGGCGCGAAGAGCTCGCAGTTGATGGGCGCCTGCTGTCCCGGCTCCCAGAGACGCCAGAAATCGGCGATCACCCGGTGACCGTCGATGAAAAACTCATGGTCAGGGGGACGCCCGGGCTCATGCGTGAAGTCAAAGTCGGTCGGCGCCCAGTGGTTGACGCGCAGCAGGCCGGTGGGATCGAATTCCGCTTGCGAGAGGAGACGGCACGCGGGGAGCTGCTCGCCTTTCAACGCGGCGCAGCGGCACAACACGCGATCGCTTTCGTAGAACACGCGCAGACCGAAGCGCCGGAGATCCTGATACATGCCGTTGGCGGTATTGGTGCCGATATCCAGCGCCGGCAGTCCCGCGGCCGCGGCCACTTTCACCGCTTCCTGCAGGAAGATGGTCTCCAGACCCAGGTGGTGGTATTCCCACAGGTATTCGCAGCATTCCACGTCCAGGGCGGCGCCGAAGGGTTCCGGCTCGACCGTTGCCCATAAGTCGGCCCAGCCGACCAGCTTGCCGTCGGCATCCTGCGCCAACAGCGTGATGTTCCCCGCGGCCTGATACCGCTGGAAATGATCGCGCAGCTCGGCGTCATCCGCCCAGGGACCGCCGGGAGTGCTTTCACCCCCGGGAGTGCGTTGGGCGTTGGCCAACTCGATGCCGGCATCGATCTCATCATTTAGCCGGCGCACGGCGGGCAGGTCATCTTCGGTCAAGGTGCTAATGGTGACGATCGCGTCCCCTTTCAGCAAGGTTCGCTGCGTCGTTTCATGGACTAACATGGGCATACCCTCCCGTTGCATCGGCCGGTCAACCGGCTCGCGGAGCAGCGTCAATCGCGGCTTCATGCGCCGGCGCGAGGCGTGCAGGCGATTGTTGATGGTGGTGACGGGCACGCGCAGCAGGTTGGCGATCTCCCGCTGCGAGTAACCTTCCAGGTAGAAGAGCTGCGTCACCACGCGCTCGTGGTCGGGCAACTGCCGGATCGCGTCGTGCACGCGAACGGTCAGCTCCAGCGCCGCGGGATCGACCGTCTCGACGGCAAACTCCGCGATATCGTCGAGTGGCGCCACCGGCACCCGCTTGCGCCGCAGCAGGCGCGACGCGCAATGCGAGACAATCGCGCGCAGCCAGACCGGGAACGCGTCCGGCTGGCGCAGGCTCGGCAGATGGAGATACGCCTCGACGAACGCTTCCTGCACGACATCCTGCGCGGCATCTCCATCGCGGAGGATCGCATGCGCATAGCGCAGCGCGCTCTCCCGATAATGCCGCACCAGCGCATCAAACGCCGCAGCATCCCGCTCCCGTGCCTGACGTACCCACCGTCGCAGGTCATCCACCCAGGCTAACACTCCTCTCGCATACTCCGCTCTCTTTATAGTGCCGTCGAAGCCGGAAATCCTTTAGACGACGCTGGTTCGCACTAAAACGGAAAGAACGGCAGTCCTTCCACTCCCCACTGCCGGAGCGCAAGGACGATTTTCCCGCGGTGATGCACTTCATGATCGACGAAGTAGAGCAGGCGGTTGCGCCCCGTCCATTCCAGGCGCGTGCCATACTCGTCGTCGAAGTGGAAGGTTTTTCCCAGGTTGGCGCCGTTCTCCGCCGTGAAGTACGCCAGCACACGGTCGCGCCAGTATTGCATATCAGCCAGCAGCGCGTCCTTCTCCGCGGGGAAGCGATGATGGTCTTCCAATCCGTCATTCAGCACGTGGTGCATCCACCAGTGTGTGCCGCTGCTCCCGGCGTGGGCCAGCAGGTAATAGAGCGGTTGCGTTTCTCCGTCCGGCGTGCGGGGCAACAGTTCGTCGGGCACGCACGCCAGCAGTTCGATAGTCTTCTCCCGCGTGCGGCGGAAGTGGTCGAGCAGTTCGCGATCAGCGTCAGTCATCGCGTCAAACCTCCAGGAGTGGATTATCGGTTAAATGCAGCAAACCGGCCATCGTCTCTCGATATCCGCAGCCGCGGTAGAACGCATCGTGATGCGGCTCATAATCGACATGCAGCCATTCAAGACCGCGCGCCCGGGCGACATCCGCCGCGATACGCAGCAACTCGGTACCGATGCCCGTCCGCTGATACTCGGCATGGACGGTGGTATCCAGTATGAAGCCATGAAGCCCGCCATCCCAGGCGACGTTGACAAAGCCGACAAGCACAGACCCGTCAGACGCGCAGAGATACGTCAAACTGCGGGAAAGGATGGGGTGAAACTGTACCGGCGTATGCTGAGGCCATGCGGTAGAAAACAATGCATTCAACGCATCATCGGATACCTCGGGCTCGATACGATAATCGATGTTACTCATGGTGCTCGCCTTCCTGGTGTCGAGTCTGTCGATATCTGCTTAGCGCGGCTCTGCCTCGGACTGCTCGGTTGTCTCCGGCGTCTCCTTTGTCTTGCGTGATTTCCGCCGCCGCTTGCGGGTTTGCTCCGGATGCAGGTAGCTGCGCAGCCAATCGCGGAAGATGCCGAGGAAGATGACGAAAAAGAAGCCGAGCGCGATGGCGTTGAAAGGTTTCCGCCACCAGCGCATGGTTTCCACGCCGAGGACGATCAACACGAGCAGCACCAGCGCGCCGGTGGCGAGGTGCCCCAGCCGTTTCCCCAGGGGACGATCCCGCACTGAACGCGGGAGATATGCCAGCGCGAAGATCACAAGCATGAACAGCGCTATGACCGGCGCGAGGAAGGAGACATAGCCGTAGGTGTAACGCTGCGTGACAGCCATATACACCGCACCGCTGACAATTGCAAGCCACACGCTGGCGAGGAAAACGCGAAGCGCAAGCTGTGCGCGAGAAGGCGCCATGTTGAGATACTCCACGATGACGATACTACTGACAACGTCATCCGTCAAACGTGCTCGAGGCGTTGGATCATCTTCGATAGCTCCTCTCCTTCGTAACCCGCCAGCATGCGCAGCTTGCGCAGGTACAGCCGCACCAGCCAGCGTTTCACCGGCGTCGATTCGCCCAGCCGCCGGTTCACGTCATCGGCAACCTGGGTGCTGCCGGCGCGCTCCTGCCACCAATCGTCCAGCGCCGAAATAAACTGTGGCCACCAAGCAGCAGCCTCCTCCCGGCTCGGGCAGGTGTCGTCGCTGAAGAGGAATTTCGGCACTTCACCCGATTGTGCCGGGCGGTCGTGCCCGATGGCCCACAGGTCGTATTCCAGCAGGCGGAAGGTGTTGGGGGCGCAGAGCCACCAGGCGCCCAGATCGACTTTGAAGAGTTTACACCAACCCGGATCGAGCGCCTGCAGACGGCTCTCGATGGCTTTCACGCGCGGGGAGGTATCTATCGCCAGGTATTCGTCACGCCCAAACTCAGCGGCTGACGCGTCACCCCAGCGGAAGGTTTTCACGGCATCGCGGATGCCGATCAGCACGCGCTCAACCAGCAGCTCCTTCTTCTCGGTGCGCTCTCCCAGCGCCTCCCACAATCCGGCGCAGGCGGCACACCAGTCAATCTTCCGGAAACCAAGGGCGTTGAGCTCGACTGCCGGCGCTTCCGGTTCGGCGCCGGCCAACCAGGCGTCCAGGCACAGGCAGACATCCTGCGCCGTCCACTTGCGCTCCCGATCAGCGGTGTAGCACTGGATTTTGAATGTCCCTTCGACGGTGTCCTGGCTGGCGGCTCCGATCAGGTCGATCACCTGCAGCAGCGGCGTGGGGAAGGTGTAGTGCCCGCAGGGTGGCAGATAGCCGATGCCCACCGCGCGCGCCCACCCCGGAACGTCGTCCAGCGCCAGCTCCATCGCGAGAATTTCCCGCATCTCCGCATCCCGCGACACGTTGTCCCAATACCTTGGATCGTCTTTGTCATACGGCGTATACCACCAGCACGCGCTGGAGGCGCTGGCGTCGTAGGTTTCCTTGCACCACTGTATGTTGGACATGGTTCGCTCCTTACCTTATACGGGCGTCTCCGTTTTCGCAGTCTCTTGCTGTGCTGCAATTGCCTGCGTGATCCCCGGTATCATCCAGCCTTTCGCGATCCCGACCGGCGCTTTCACCTGGTTGGCGATGGATTTTCCCGCCGAACCACAGTGCGGTTCTAAATCCCGCGATGTCAACGTAATCGCCGTTGCCGATATTCATTACACGAGGTATAATGGTTTGGCTATTGAGGATGCCTCTCTGGTCTGCGGGAAGGACTCAGTCCACCTCATCAACTGGCGTGTTGATTCGCCTTCTTTCTGCCTGTGCTTGCAGACCACGGGCGCGATGAAAGGAGGTTGGTATGACTCGATCACTCCCCGGTCGGCCGAGTTTGACGCACGTCAAGCATGAGGCCAAAGCTCTTCTGGCAGCGCACCACCAGCGAGATACCCGCGTGCTGCCGATTCTGCGCCACCTTGTGCGGCTGGCGCGCTGCTCCGATCAGCAAATCCTTGAAGCGACCGTGTCTTTGCAAGAAGTCCAGCACGCTCTGGCGAAGGACTACGGCTTCCCCGATTGGACGGCGCTCAAGAACCATGTCAAATCCTCGACACGGCTGGCGCATGGCGCCGCGCTGGATTGGCGCAATATCATCGCCGGACATGAGGAGCATTGTGAAATCATCGATGACGTGCTCGTCGTGGAAAATCCGGTTGGTGAAGGCGCGGCATTGCATGTCGAGTTTGGCGGGATGTCCTGGGACAACTATCGCCTCGGTGTGACCTTCCTTGTCGAGCGTGACTCCTCTCCCGGCAGGCAATATCCCTGCAATGTGCAGCTGTGCCCGCGAGGGACAACTGTCTTTTGCCAGGTGTTTGGAAATTCCATCAACCTGGCCTATTGGGACGAGAACCGGGAGCCGCATTTTACCCACTTATTGCCCCCTCATGCCTTTGACCGACAAATTTCCCCGGGTGTTTGGCATCGCTTTGAGATTCAGGTGAATAGTCCCACGGTGTGCATATTCTTCGACAACGAGGAGGTTGCATGTCGGGAAGTGCCGATCGGCGCGGTCGGCATGCCCGGATTGGTCGTCAACTACGGCAGCGATGCACGCGTGCGCCTGAAGGACTTCCATATCCGGTTCGCGACACCGACACGCCGGCAGGTGACCGAATTCAACAAACCGCCGGAAGTGAATTGGGAGAATTATAAGCGCGAGCAAGTCGAGACCGGACAGCGTGAATCGATGGATGATAACACCATGATGTAATAGCAAAGACGCATGGTGGGTCGTGAAGCTTATTCCACAAGCAACACGACCCACCATACCGATGTCGAGTTCAAGTGTAATTAATGCTTACTCGTTCTCCTCATGCGCTTGCCGAC
>Ga0315284_10011367_pt1 | contig 12702 bp, 15 predicted proteins | sample YL17G09_16_MG_FD_203696 | JGI IMG/M metagenome (GOLD analysis project Ga0315284, IMG submission 203696) | Sediment microbial communities from Yellowstone Lake, YNP, Wyoming, USA - YL17G09_16 | ecosystem: Environmental > Aquatic > Freshwater > Lake > Sediment | place: USA: Wyoming | collected... | reverse complement strand
CATATCATCTTGCTTCCCAACGCTTCCTAACAGCGAAAAGAACTTCGGCAAGGTAATAGAGTTCTTGGGGTCAGGGGCTGTAATATTGACCAATACTTATCATGGCGCGTATTGGGGGACCTTGCTGAAAAGAAAAGCAATTATCATCAACCCGTTTTCCTCCAGGTTCTTTGGGTTTAAGCACAAATTGCCGATATCTGATGCCCAACACTGGCAGGACGCTGTAAACGACGCGACCATTTATCCGGAAGCGCTTGCAGAATGCCGTGACGCGAATTTGAAATTCGCCGAAAAAGTAAGGGATATTATTACAAAATATACTACTGCCTAAGATTGTCTGTTGTATAAGTAAGGATGTTTTTAAAAAATTTCTAATAGCTACAGATGTAAGTAGCGCAGTGATGGATTTAATAAAAAGAGATTTGCTTCTCAAAATGAAGTTTGGCGGAAGAGCAAAAAGATACAAGGTATGCGTATGCTGATACCCGATAGTTTGATATTTGATCAAGGCCGGAAATAGAAGACGATATGGTATAATGAGTTGCTGGCCAAAAAAGATGATAAAAAGAAGTAGTCTTAGCGGTTCAGGTGCAAATTTCTGGTTTGTGTCCGATGGTATCGCAGAATCGAAAAACGTAGCGGGATGTGATAATATATAATATTATGGAACTGGAAAAAGCCCTACTTATATCTGATGTTCAAAATGACTTTTGTCCTGGCGGAGCGCTAGCCGTAAAAGAAGGCGACAGGATAATCCCGGTCGTAAATAAATACATTCAAACTTTTTCAAAGAAAAAATTACCGGTCTTTATAACTCGGGATTGGCATCCCGAAGAGACCAAGCATTTCAAACAGTTCGGAGGCGTTTGGCCGAAGCACTGCGTCCAGGGCACGAAGGGTGCGGAATTCCACCCGGATTTGAAGCTGCCCAAAGAGGCGATCATTCTATCCAAGGGGATGGACCCCCAAAAAGACAGCTATTCGGCCTTTCAGGCCGTAGATTCGAATGGGACATGGCTCTTAAACCTGTTGAAAATTTTCGGCGTGAAAGAACTGTATATAGGAGGACTGGCCACGGATTACTGCGTGAGATGGTCGGCATTGGATGCGTTGAAATTCGGTTTCAAGGCGAATATATTGACTGACGCGATAAAAGGGGTCAATTTAAATAAGGATGATTCCGAAAGCGCGATAAAAGAGATAGTAAAAGCAGGCGCGAAGAAAATAACGTTTGCAAAATTGAAAAAATAAATCATGCACATATGAGCATAGTTACGAAAACAGGCGATAAGGGGACTACCTCATTATATTTTGGAGGCAGGATAAGAAAAGACGATCCCAGGGTCGAGTTCTATGGGACGATCGATGAGGCATGTTCTTTTTTAGGGATGTCCAAAAACCTCATTAAAGATAAAAAAGTAAAGAAGCTAATAGAGGAGATCCAGCGGGATCTGTTTGTGATAGGCGCAGAGGCCGCCACTAAATATAGATTCGTCAAGAAACTTAAGAAACGGATAAGCGGTTCCTATGTGAAGCGCCTCGAGGGAATTATAAAAGATTTAGAGGGCAAAAATATGTTTAAAGAATGCTGCTTCTATATACCCGGCGAGGACCTTTTATCCAGCACCCTTGATGTGACGAGGACTGTCGTGAGAAGGGCAGAGCGCAAAGCGGTTACTCTCCGTAATAAAAAGATATTGCGGAATCAATATATCCTAATTTATCTTAACAGGTTGTCGGACCTGCTATATCTATTATCCAGGGCATACGAAAAGAAGCATCGCAAATTAAATCTACGGTGACGCTATGCGCAAAATCATCTTTCCAGAAAAAGTTAAAAAGAGAGACGGCTCTATAGTTAAATTCGATAGAGGGAAGATCTATCGCGCCATCGAGGGCGCAGCATTCGAGGTGCTCGATAACAAACAAAAGGCATCAGCCATCTCTGAGAGGGTGACCTCCTTAGTTATAAAGAGACTGACAGGGGCAGGTAAGGATAAGATGCCGACCATAGAATCTATCCAAGACACCGTTGAGGCGGTGTTGATGAACGAGGGCTATAACCATATAGCCAAAAGCTACATACTTTATAGACAGGCGCGCAAAGAGGCGCGCCTCGCAAAATCCATACTGGGCTTAAAAGACGATCTCAAACTCCCTATAAACAGTATGGAGGTTTTGAAAAAAAGATATCTTTTAAAAGATGACAAACGGAATATAATCGAGACGCCGGGCGAGTTGTTCAGAAGGGTAGCATACAATATCGCTAAGGCAGAGAATAATTTCACGTCCAGGGCCAGGGCCCAGGAAATAGAAGAGAGTTTTTATAATATGATGCGGAATTTGGAATTCTTGCCGAATTCCCCTACGCTTATGAACGCCGGTACGTCATTAGGGCAGCTATCCGCATGTTTTGTTGTACCCGTAGAGGATTCCATTGAGGATATATTCAATGCCTTAAAAAATATGGCCAGGATCCATCAAACTGGCGGAGGGACCGGATTCAGTTTTTCACGTCTGAGGCCAAAAGGCGATATCATCAACTCAACGAAAGGCGAAGCGTCAGGTCCGGTTTCGTTTATGGAGATCTTCAATGAAGCTACGGGAGTAATCGTCCAGGGCGGCAGAAGGCGCGGCGCGAACATGGGCATATTGCGGTGCGACCATCCGGATATAGTGGAATTTATAGAAGCGAAGATAGGGAAGGGCCGTTTCTCCAACTTTAATCTGTCGGTTGGCATTACTGATAGGTTTATGGAGGCGGTCAGAAAAGATACACGTTTCGATCTAATAAATCCACGGAACAAAAAGAAGGTGAGGGCCGTCAAGGCTAGGGCGATATTCGATCTGATAGTTAATGCGGCATGGCGCACAGGAGATCCGGGCATAGTGTTTTTGGATGAGATAAACAGGAAAAATCCTATACCCGCAGTCGGCGACATAGAGGCCACTAACCCTTGCGGGGAATTGCCTCTTTTGCCATACGAGAGCTGTAATCTCGGCTCCATAAATCTTTCGAAGATGGTGTCCGGTAATTCGCTCGATTGGGAGAAACTAAAAAATAATATAAAACTGGGGGTCAGATTTTTAGATGACGTGATCGAGGTGAATAAATTCCCGCTTCCCGAAATAAGGAAGATCACTTTCGCAAATAGAAAGATCGGCCTCGGCGTAATGGGTTTTGCCGATATGCTTATAAAGTTGGGGATACCTTATGTCTCAAAGAAGGCTGTCGATCTTGCGAGCAACTTGATGCATTTCATGCATAAAGAATCCTTAAATGCATCTGCGGAGCTTGCAAAACAAAGAGGCGAATTCCCAAATTTCAAAAGGTCCGTATATGCGAAAAATAGTTTTAAGGTGCGTAACGCCACGGTGAACACTATCGCACCTACAGGGACTATCAGTATAATAGCCGGATGCTCCAGCGGGATCGAGCCTTTGTTCGCAATAAGTTTTGTGCGCAATATATTATCCGGCTCAAGACTTTTTGAAGTGAATCCCATATTTGAGAAAATGGCCAAAGAAAAAGGTATATATGACAAAGAGACCCTCAGCAAGATCGCAAGGTACGGGTCTTTGCAGAAAGTGAAAGAAGTTCCGCCTGATATGAAGAAGATATTTATTACCGCATTTGATGTGTCTGCGGAAGGGCACATCAGGATACAGGCTGCGTTCCAGAAATATACGGACAACTCCGTTTCCAAGACCATAAATTTGCCGGCCGACTCTACGGTAGAGAATGTAAAGAATATATATATGATGGCGCACAGATTGAGGTTGAAAGGTATAACGGTTTACAGATATGGAAGTAAGGACGAGCAGGTGTTGTCTTTCGATTATCAAGCCCCCGGCCAGCCGGTTGCGTATAAAGATCTTGTGGTGGCAGAGTCTGAATATTCCGGCGGATGCGTTAGCGGCGCATGCCCATTTTAACGCGTTAGAGAGAGGGACCAGACATGAGGATAGAGGATGTGAAGGATATTGCTATCCTTGACGGCTACTCACCGATGTTAGAAAATAACTAACCGATACCGCAGGTGAAAAGACAATTGGTGATCAGACCGGAAAAAATACTCGATTTTAAACTTTCACCACATAACGACGTAGAGGAATAGGAAGTCCAAAGCTTAAATAAATATTTAAATAAACCCGTAATTTATTATAATATAATGGCTATATAAGAAAGGCATGAGATGTTGAAAAATCTGCATTGGCTTAGCCATTCAGCTTTCAGGTTTGACGGCTCGAAGACTATATATTTCGATCCGTGGAAATTGGCCAAAGGCTCTAAAATGGCAGACATAATTTTAATATCGCACGAACATTTTGACCATTTCTCTAAAAATGATATAATACTCATCAGCTCAAGGGATACGGTTATCCTGACCACAGAAGCGGTGGCGAAGGAGTTGAAGGCCCATGCCGTATCCTGTAACGAAATAAGAGGGATGTCGCCAGGCGATGTTTGCGAGATTTCCGGCATCAAGATCGAGGCGGTAGCCAGTTATAATGTTAATAAGCATTTCCATCCGAAAGACAGCAAAAAGCTGGGGTTTATAGTCAGCGTGGACGGCGTATCTATATATCACGCCGGCGATACGGATAACATCCCTGAAATGAAAGGGTACCGGTGCGATGTCGCGCTTTTGCCTGTAAGCGGCACGTACGTTATGACAAGCGATGAGGCTGTCCAGGCGGCGCTCGCCATTAAGCCGAAGCTGGCCATACCCATGCATTACGGAGAAGTCGCCGGTTCGGTTAAAGATGCAAAGACCTTTCAGGATCTTTTGAAGGATAAGGTCGAGGTTGAGATTTTAAAGAAGGAGAATTGACATGGACAAATATAGATGTACGGTATGCGGGTATATATACGATCCCGCAAAGGGCGATCCCGATAACGGTCAATCGCCCGGGACAAGTTTTGAAAATTTGCCGAAGAGCTGGGTCTGTCCGGAGTGTGGCGCACCCAAGAGCGAATTTGAAAAAGTAGTGTAAGTTGTACGGCTGACAGCCGGAAGCTAAAATGAAAAGGAGAAGTAAGAGATGAAAGCAAAGGTTGATCCTGATATCTGCATTGGTTGCGGTTTATGCGTTACCACGTGCCCTGAAGTATATCGCATGGAAGACGATAAGGCTGTGGTGTGTGTAGCCGTCGTTCCTAAAGGCGCTGAAGAGACTTGTCAAAAGGCTGCGGATGAATGTCCCGTGACTGCCATAACCAGCAGTAAATAATATCGTGTTTGCGCGCGTAACTAAAAAAACCGGAAAATGATATGGCCAAAATTCAGGATAATGTAAAAGATTTCATAAAGAATCGCCTTGCTTATGTGGCAACGGTCGATAGCAATGGCCGGCCAAACGTTGCGCCTAATGGCTACGTATACGGCGATACTGCGGATAAGGAGATTTGAATGCTTTCGTTAGATGAAAATATGAACATGAAAGAGGTTTGGCATGGATGAATTTTCTGTTCTCATAGGAGGGAAGGCCGGTTTTGGGATAGATAAGTCCAGTCTGATCATAGCCAGTATATTCAATCAGCTTGGTTATAGATTATACATATATCGCGATTACCCTTCACTTATAAGAGGCGGCCATACCTTTTCTATAATAAGATCATCCAAACAGAAGATAGCCTCCCATACAAATAAGATCGATTTCCTTCTCGCGCTGACCCAGGACACCGTAGACCTGCACAGGGATAAGCTTAAAGATAACGCTATACTTATTTACGATTCCGATTCGATAAAACAAGATACCTTACCAGAAAGTGGCCAGGCAATAGGGCTGGCCTTATCAAAAATAATAAAAGAAGAAAACGCACCCGAGATAATGCGTAACGTCTGTGTAATAGGGGCGCTCTGCAAGGTCGCGGGAATAGCGTGGAGCAGCTTAGAGGTCGTCTTTAAGAAAAATTTTCCTAAAATAGGAGATATGAATTTAAAAGTCGCACGGCGCGGATATGACGGTGTTAAGGAATTACTTAATATAGAATCTTTGAATCAGAAGAAGCTGCCGCTTTTCACAGGGAACGAAGCGACAGCGCTCGGCCTTATCAAGGGAGGATTGAAGGCTTATATAGCATATCCGATGACGCCGTCTTCGCCTATATTGCATACCATGGCGAATCTGGCTGAGAATTTCTCGTTGAAGGTGATCCATCCTGAAAATGAAATTGCTGTGATGCTCATGGCTTTGGGGTTCTCATATTGCGGACAAAAAGTAGCGGTGGGGACATCCGGCGGCGGATTTTGCCTGATGACAGAAGGCCTTAGCTTCTCCGCCATGGCGGAATTGCCGGTAGTGGCCATAGTAGGCCAAAGGCCGGGCCCGTCAACAGGGTTGCCCACATACAGCTCTCAGACGGAGATGCACTTTGCGCTTAACGCGGGCCACGGCGAATTCACGAGGTTCGTCGTTGCGCCGGGCGACGCAGAGGAGGCGTACTACTGGTCACAGGTGGCGCTTAATATTTCCTGGAAGTATCAGATACCGTCGATAATATTGTCGGACAAGACCCTCGGAGAAGGCACGTATAGCTTTGACGAAAGCCTCATCAGGGAGATAAAAGAAGAAGCCCCTCTCATGTGGGACGGTAAAGGGATCTATAAGAGATATATGAATACGGATACAGGGGTCTCGCCGCTTGCTTTCGTTCCGAATAAAGACGCCATCATAAAAGTAAATAGTTATGAGCATGATGAATTGGGCATTACCACAGAAGACCCTGGCCAGACCCAGCGGATGCAGGATAAGAGGTTGCGCAAAGAGAAACGCCTGACAGAAGAATTAGCAAGCTATGAGGCAGTCAAGGTCTATACCAACGACCGCTCGTCAGTCGGCATGCTATGTTGGGGGTCTAATAAAGGGGTCTGCGTTGAACTCGGGAAGAAGCTGCATCTGAAAGTGATCCAGCCGGTCGTGCTTTCGCCCTTCCCGATCAAACAGCTTACTGATGCCCTGCAGAGCGTCAAGCTCCTAGTTGTGGTCGAGAGCAATGCCACCGGCCAACTGGTCCGGTTGATAAGCCGTTATGGGATACGTGTCCAGAAGAAGATATTAAAATACGACGGTCGGCCTTTCTCTTTAGATGAATTAGAGGAAAAACTTAAGGAGTTTGTTGGATGAAGAACTTAGGAACGTACGCACAGAATACGTGGTGTCCGGGCTGCGGCAATTTTGCTATTTTAACAGCCATCAAAGCAGTGCTCAATACGCTGAATGACGAAGGGTTGCCGCTGGAAAATGTGGTCTTGCTTTCAGGCATAGGATGCCACGCCAAGATAGCCGATTATATTAATCTCAACAGTTTTTATTCTCTTCACGGAAGAGTGTTCCCTCCCGCAACAGGGATAAAAATCGCTAATCCAAACTTGAAGGTTATCGGCCATGCCGGAGACGGAGATGCTTACGGCGAAGGGTTAGAGCACCTGATATTTGCAGCCAAAAGGAACGTCGACATGACCGCCATCATTCACAATAACCGCGTTTACGGGCTGACAACAGGCCAATATACCCCTACGTCGCCGTTAGGTTTTAAAGGCCGCTCCACTCCTTTCGGGACAAAAGAGCATCCCATAAATCCGCTGGAGCTGATGCTGGCCAGCGGTGCGACGTTTTTAGCCCGCGGCACATCACACGGATTAGAGCTGCTCAAAAAAATCTTTAAAGAAGCGATATTGCACAAAGGGTTCGCCTTGGTAGATGTGTTGCAGGTGTGTGTTACCTATTACAACATGTACGAATATTATGACAAGCGAGTATATGAGCTGAAAGACCATAACCCTGAGGATTACGACCAGGCCTTGGAGAAGATAAGACAGTGGGACTATAACAACGATTCCCCGATTGCGCTGGGAGTCCTTTACAGGAAAGAAGCCCCTACGTTCGAAGAAGGGTTCCCTGTATCACAGGTCAAGCCGATCGAGAGGGACGCGAGGCTAAAATTATTGTTTAATGAGGCGATCTGATGATTTGTGCTTCGCCTTCTGCTACATAGGATAAATTTGTATAAGGAAACTCTTTATGAAACCGCTTGAGATAAAAAAGGGCATCTACTGGGTCGGCATAGTCGACTGGAACATTAGGAATTTTCACGGCCATACATATACTACAAAAAGAGGCTCAACCTACAATGCCTATCTTATTGTGGACGAGAAGATCGCCTTGGTCGATACTGTATATACCCCGTTTGCAAAGGAGATGGTCGAAAAGATAAGGGCCATAGTTCCTCCGGAAAAGATAGATTATGTAGTAGCCAATCACGTCGAGATCGACCATTCAGGCGGCATGCCCGAATTGATGAAACTTTGCCCTAAGGCGAAGGTATATGGCACCCAAAAATGCAAAGAAGGATTGTATCGGTATTTTTATGAAAATTGGGATTTCCAGGTTGTGAAGACAGGGGATAAATTAAAACTCGGCAAGAGGACATTAACGTTTGTAGAGGCGCCTATGATACATTGGCCTGACAGCATGTTCACTTATTGCGCTGAAGAAGAATTGCTTATGCCTAACGATGCATTCGGCCAGCATTATGCGACAAGCGAAAGGTTCGACGACGAAGTCGATGATTGCGAACTGATGGACGAGGCCGCAAAATATTACGGGAATATACTGTGGCCGCTCAGCTCGCTCATCCTTAGGAAGATAGAAGACGTCCAAAAGATGAACATCTCGATAAAGATGATAGCGCCGAGCCACGGCATCATTTGGCGCAAAGACCCGATGAAGATAATAAACTCATATGTACGCTGGGCGAAAAATCAGACCAAGCCGAAGGCTGTGATAGTATACGAGACTATGTGGGGTTCGACAGATAAGATGGCCAGGCAGATAGGGGAAGGGTTGAAGGACGCCGGTGTGGGTTTCAGGTTATTTGACATCGCCCAATCCGACAGGACCGAGGTCATAAAAGAGATGCTTGACGCAAAAGGGTTTATCATAGGTTCATCTACTCATGATAATGATATGCTCACATCTATCGCCGGATTTTTAGAGTTCCTGAAAGGGTTGAAGCCTAAAAACAGGATCGCCTGCGCGTTCGGCTCTTATGGCTGGTCGGGGGGCGCCGTTAATTCTATTGAGAAAGTTCTCAAAGAGGCTGGCATAGAGATAACAGAACCGCCTATTTCCGTGAAGTATCGGCCCGATGAAAACGAAATCAAGGCGTGCTATGAATACGGGGTCAATTTTGCGAAAAAGATTAAATCTTGAAATAGCTTATCATTATTTGTTAAAATGTTATAATGTTTGAAGGGAGGTGCTCTGTAGACTTTAGAAAACCAAAAAGAGAACGAGCAAAACAAAGAAGATCAAAAAACGCTATGCGTGCGGCGTATGCGGATTGGTTGTGAGCGTAGACGAAATGTGCGGCTGCGTTGATACATGTGATATAATCTGCTGCGGTGAGCAGATGATGTCAAAATAATGGCGTTATTGAAAAAGGAGGCAGTAAAATGGGTAAAAAAGCAAGAGAGGTAGTAGGTGTAGGTTTAAAAGATCTGATAAAGGATTTGGACAGGGCCTATTGCGATGAGTGGCTTGCATACTATGCGTGGTGGTATATGGCGCAGGCAGTGGAGGGTAAGGGTTACGAAGATATGGCGGAATTTTTGAACAAGATCGCCAAAGACGAGTTGGAGCACGCAACTGAGTTGGCAGAGAGGATCATTGAATTGGGAGGGCTTCCTACGAACAAGATAAGCAATCTGGAAAAAGGCGCGAATGCACCATATCCGGGGGTCATGAAGAATCTTTCTGACTACGATGAGATCATAAAACTGGTCACTACGGCAGAGGCGGGCGCGATAGAAGTATATAATAAGATTGCTAAGAAGACGTTTGGGAAGGACCATGATACCTACCAACTTGCGACCCATATAATGGGAGAAGAGATAGGTCACGAAGAGATGTTCGAGAATTTATTAGAGAAATAGTATTTTTGGATGTGAGTATAAGCCGTAAGCTTTAAAGGTGTGAAAAATTCTAAAATAATTTCTTATGCCTTAAAACTCACGGCTTAAAGGTGAGGTGATCATTATGGCAGATCTAAAAGATTTGTTTCAAAGCGCGGATTGGAAGAAAGAGAAGCACGTTCCTGTAATAGATGCGCCAGCCAAAGTCGCCAAGGGAGAACTTTTCAAAGTGACTGTCAGCGTAGGTAAAGTCATCGCTCACCCGAACACCGCCGAGCACCACATAAGGTGGATCGAGGTATATTTTCTGGCCGACGGAGAAAAATTCCCGTATCAAATAGGGAAATTTGAATTCACCTCTCACGGCGAATCGACTTTGGGTCCGAATACGAGCACGATATTCACTCACCCTGAAGTCGTCTGCAGTTTCAAGACCGATAAAAATGGGACGATACTCGCCTCTTCTTACTGCAACATACACGGTTTATGGCAAAACGCCGAGAAGTTAGAGATAAAATAGGGATCTCCGACTGTCGGTATGACAGGTCTTGGTAGTAGGCCTCGCTGTATAATTTTTGATATTATGTCGTGAGGCCTATTTCGTTATAATTTTCGCTAGGATATAATGACAGATATAGATGTTATCTTTTTTGACGTTGATGGCACACTCGTTGACTCAAGAAAGGATATTGTAAAAGCCATAAATTACACCCTGCGCAAGTTGGGCTTAAAGGAGAGGCCTGAAGGCCAGATAGTCTCTTATATAGGCACAGGTGTCAAAGATCTGGTAAAAAAAAGTCTCGGGAGCGAAAATGCGGATCTCTCAGATGAGGCCTTCAAGATGTTCAGCGATTATTACTTGGCCCACGCAACCGATGAATCTAAGCTTTATCCGCACGTCAAGGAGACTTTAGAACATTTTAAGACCAAAAGGAAATTTGTTCTTACCAATAGGTATAAGAGATTTGCCGACATCACATTGCGGGGCCTCGGCATAAGCGATTATTTTGAGGACATCATCGGAGGAGATGATGAGAATTGCCTAAAGCCCTCTCGCTGTGTTTTGGACGGTTTCTTCAAAAAATTAAAAATAAATAAAGCAAGGGCTATGATGGTTGGCGATATGACCATAGATATAATGACCGGAAAAAATTCCGGCATAAAGACTTGTTGGGTGACATACGGTTTGGGCAAGGCCGAGGATGTCATACCCATAAAACCGGATTATATAGTAGACGATATCATAAAACTGAAAGATATCATCAGGTAGCTATCGACCTGCATCCGCCAATGTGCCGTAACATATAAAGTTGACGGGAGGGAAACGATAGCGTTAAGGAGGTAATAATGGCTAAAAAAGTGACTGTTTACAGTACTCCCACTTGCCCATTTTGCATCAGGGCAAAGCAGTTCCTGAAGGAGAGCAACATACAATTCGCGGACATAGACGTCTCTGAAGACCAAAATAAGGCGCAGGAGATGATAGAGCGCTCCGGACAAATGGGTGTGCCTGTCATAGATATAGAGGGAGAGATCATAGTAGGATTTGACAAAGAAAAGCTCAAAGAGGCGTTGGGCATATAATGGTATATGATCTGATCATTATAGGAGCCGGTCCGGCGGGGATAACGGCGAGCGTCTACGCAGCCCGAAACAGGTTGAATTTTTTGGTCGTAACGAAAGATATCGGCGGCCAGACTGCCTGGAGCGGCGACGTTGAGAATTATACTGGCTATCAGTTTATCACCGGTCCAGATCTTGCGGCTAAATTTGAAGAGCATATGCGCAAATACGGTATTGCCGTAAAAGAAAACGTGGAGGCGGTGGATATAAAAAAGGCCGGCAAGACATTTTTAATCAATACCGATAAAGGCGAGTACGAGGCAAGGGCCGTGATAATAGCCTCCGGAAAGATCTCGAAAGAACTGGGCGTCCCTGGCGAAAAAGAATTTAAGAATAGAGGCCTCACTTATTGCGCCACTTGTGATGGCCCGCTCTTCTCGGGAAAAGATGTCGCAGTCGTCGGTGGGGGCAATTCCGCCCTGGATGCTGTCCTCCAGTTAATGAAGATAGCGCGCCGTGTATATGTGATCAACATCAACCCTAGGCTTGGTGGAGATGCAGTGATGCGGGATAAAATAGAAGCGGGTAGCACCGTCACGGTTCTTAATAATAGTCAGGTTACCTCTGTGATAGGCGATAAGATGGTTACCGGAATTAAAATAAAAAGAGGTGATAAAGAGGAGCTATTATCTGTGCAGGGAGTATTCGTTGAGATAGGGCTTGTCCCGAATTCCGGGTTCGCTAAAAAGGTGGATAAGAATGCGTATGGCGAGATCAAAGTGAACTGCAAAAATGAGACGAACGTAGCAGGTATATTCGCCGCAGGCGACGTTACGGATGTCCCAGAAAAACAGATCGTCATAGCTGCCGGCGAAGGTTCCAAAGCCGCCCTCGCAGCATTTAGATATATTAATCAGAATAGGTGAGCTGCCGCAACCTTCCTTAAGGTGCCCGCATTTTTTTAAAATATTAAAATTCAGGAACGAAAAGAGATCTCGTGTATAGAGACACAAAAGGTTTGATTTCAGAGTATGAGCGAAGAAGGCCCGAGATAAAGAGAAGGCTGGAAGAATTCCGAGCCTTGCATAAGGGCAAAGATGAGGACATATTTTCAGAACTCTGTTTTTGCATATTTACCGCAAATGCCAATGCGCTCCTCTGTAATGAGGCTATAAAAGAACTGAAGGAGAGAGGCCTATTATTGAAAGGCCGCGAGAGT
>Ga0315284_10011366_pt1 | contig 12702 bp, 8 predicted proteins | sample YL17G09_16_MG_FD_203696 | JGI IMG/M metagenome (GOLD analysis project Ga0315284, IMG submission 203696) | Sediment microbial communities from Yellowstone Lake, YNP, Wyoming, USA - YL17G09_16 | ecosystem: Environmental > Aquatic > Freshwater > Lake > Sediment | place: USA: Wyoming | collected... | reverse complement strand
GAAGAGGTCAAGCCTGAAGAGGTCAAGCCTGAAGAGGTCAAGCCTGAAGAGGCTAAGCCTGAAGAGGGGAAAACTGTAGAAGCAGCTAAGACTTTTAAATGTCCGACATGTGGGACAAAAGTTCTTGAACAGACCAAGTATTGTGTAAAATGCAAGAAAAAAGTAAAACCGCCAAAAACGGCATCAGTGAGTGACTGGACAAAGGAAGCATCTGAGGCTGTTATGCGGGCTCTGATAGCTGAAGTCAAGGAAGACAAACCGGAAGAAGTAAAGCCGGAAGAAAAAGAAGCCGGAAAAGTTCCGGGTATTCCTGATGGTACCGGTCCGGGAGCAGAGAGTCCAGCATGTCCTATGTCAGGCAAGAAACCTGAAGAAAAAGAAGCTAAAAAAGAAGAGAAAAAACCTGAAGAAGTTCCTGCTCAAGAGCCAGCTTCTGTGCCAGCACCCGTGGTTCCTGAAGCTCCTGAAGCTCCTGAAGCTAAGGAAGCCATGAAAGTGGACACTTCTGTATTGAATGCTTCAGACAGTATTGAGCTCAGGTCTGAATTTATTACAGCGGATGATTTAGGTATCCTGTCTGAGACTGAAAAGGCTCGACTGGATATGCTTTTTCAATAGTAGTCGCATATTGGAAAGAGTATGTGTAGTAAACAGTAGATTATTAGGAGGGATAAATGGCACGAGATAGCGATACTTATATTTTTAGGAAAGGTGTTTCGCCAAACACCCTCTCGGTAATATCTTCCAAGAACCGTATTTTTGCCTTTAATGCATATGGGGAGAAAACTCAGATAGGCGTTGTGGCAACATTTGATCCTTCTGAAGCTCGTACAATAGAGCCTGTAAGAGGGATAGGTTTCGGAGATCATATAGCCGAGTTGGTTCCTGGCGTCACGGATCCTATGACTATATCTGTTACTAGGACAGCTTTATATCTTTCGAATATTTACCAGGTATTCGGTTATAAGGCTGGAGTTGATGGGATTGTTCGTTCATTACGGCACCATAGATGGCCGTTTGATATTTGGCAGGAAGTTGTATTTAGTGCATTGGCAACCCAGTTTGCAGGCCAGGGAGCAGCTGTAGCATCAAATAGTGTTCAACCTCCCGCTGAGCTTGATTTTGATAAGATTGAAGGTGTGGGTAGTTTAGATAATACTCAGGCATTGGTTACTATTTATGAAGCCTGCTGGATGTCAGACTATTCAATATCTTTTGCATCAGACACAGCGCTGGTGCAGGAGACGGTCACTATAAATGTATCAGATGTACTGTCTGATGTTTATGGAAATATGGTGGATAGTATTGATGAAGCAGAGCCTTATTCGTCATTAATGACAAATATGTCAACAAGGTTAGCAACAACGACACCACCGGTAACGTAGGATTTCAGAGGAAAGGTCAGGCTCTGAAAAGGGCCTGACCTTATATATAGATACAGATATTAAATAATATTATTACAGATCCAGATAAAATCCCTCATATATTGCTTTCCTTTGAAATCACATATTGTGTTTTATTTTTTTTTTATAGGCATAAAATTTTTTGTCTAATGGAGTTATTGTATGAACTTAAATGACGTTTTGAAAAGTATTCGTAAAGAGTACATGGTTAGAAAAGTAGTAGACTTTAAAGATGTGGCGCTTAAGATCGAGTTAGAGCCATTAACTTCGGCAGATGAGCTTAAAATCATGGAGTATTGCAAAGATTATGATGGCGGTCAATACATGGAAGCTCTTAAAATTGCTTCTATATCATGTTCAATAAAGAAGATGAATGATATTGACCTGAACGGGGATTCTGTAGATTATGATGATAAAGGTATAAAAAAGAGCAAGTCAAAATTTTTATACATGACGGAGTATTTAAGAGAATGGCCTTCAGTTATTCTTGAGACCCTTTTTGAGGCTTTCTCGGACATGGTTAGAGAAGCTGAATTTAAAACAGCAAAAAATGCAAGTTTTGAACGGTTTGCCATGGCTGATAAACTTCCGGAAATAGCTGAAAAAAAGTTCAAGGAAGTAGAAGAAAAAGAAGTATTAAATGAAACAGAAAAATTAAATAAGGCTGTAGAAAACGAATTATCAGAAGCGAATGCTAATCTATTATGATAAGAGACCAGGCATACCCGATTTTATCGGACCTTGTATATAAAGGATTTCTGGCGACGGGTGTGCGCCTGGCAGAGAATTTTTTTGTATTTAAAACAATAAATAATAAAGAACATGACCTTATTAAGCTAAGTGCCGGGAATTCTAAAGATAAGGGGTATAAGGTACGATTTAACAGCTATTTCCTTACATATAGCCTATTTATGGTTGATGGAAGAAATGTATTGATGGACCGGGCGAGTAAGATAGAGGAGTATTATAAATTTTTTATTAATATTCCTGAAGAGCTGTATAAGGTTATTTATGTACAATTGAATGAGCTCAGGACGAGTATGTTTGATGCTACAAACTATTTAGAAGGGTTTTCTTACACTGATAATTCCAGATATATGTGGAAGATCATGAAGGATTTTCCTAATAGAGAGGAATTTACCGGGATAAAGGGGACACGAGAGCTTGGGTTGAATGTTCATCAGGAGAGTTGGACGAACATTAATAGGATCATGGACCAGGAAGAAGAGTATAATGAGAAGTTCAATTTAGCTGTTTTAATAGCCTCAGCGTCTAATCCGAAGGGGGCTAAACAAGTTAGAGGTCAGCATGAGACTCGAGTAAAAGGATTGCAGGAGAAGAGGGATAAGCTGGCTAAATTAGGATATATGAAACAGGGTGGATGGAAGCCTGAGGGGTGGGCGGCATCAGTGGATACGGCAGAGGATTTAGTAGCTGAACTTGAGCGGCAGGTCCATGGAATAAAAGATAAACATGATGTATACATGGAAAAATATATGCAGGGGATACGAGAAAAGGCTGAAAAGAAGACTAGAGAGGCTAAGGAGCGTATGGAAGCGGCCTATAAAGCAGGAGATGGTGTCATGTTCTCAGGAGAGCAGAGAGTACTGACTCCTGAAGAGATGGCTGCTATGACCAAGCGTAAGAAGTCTCATATGGTTAAAGTAGCTTCAGAGGAAGCGGTATCAATTGAGGACAAAGAAAATTTTCTTAAAAAAGTAGGTTCAAAAATTCTGACAGGTAGGAATTAATTATTATGGCTACTCCTTCCGCAGCAGATCTTCAGGCTCAAGCTAAATTAATGGATGAACTTATAGCCAAGCAGAAAGAATTGAATAAACTGCAAGGCAAGTCTGAAGGAACAGCAAAAAAAGTTACTCAGCAATATAAAGTAGAATATGAGACGCTTAAAGACACTAGTGAAATATTAAAAAGGATGGGTAAGAGTGGATTTACAGTTGAAAAAATAATTAATTACTCAAAAGCAGTTAAAAGTGTACAGGCGGACTTAAATAAAGTTAGTAATGAGATTGATAAATTAGGTGAAGTAGATCCTTATAATGAAGTTGAGTATAGGAACTATTTAAAAGCTCTTGAAAAACAGGAGAAAGCTCAAAAAAGGCTCAATGACCTTAATGAAGCAGCATCTCATCAAATAAATTATAAAGAACAGGCTAATGGGATAAAAAAGACCGGATCAGCTCTACATCGCACAAGAGGAGCTGTCGGTAATTTTAGAGATGAGATGAAAAATGCTTTTTCTGGAAGAGATATTGAAGGAGCTGGAAATAGATTATCTGAGTATGGTAAACAGTGGACTGGTGTTGGTAGTGTCATGTCTAAAATGAAGGGCATTACAGGAGTTGCGGGCAAAGCCATGAAGAGTCTGGGAGGTCTTTCAGGCGGTATAGGTACTAGATTAGCGGGGAATGCAGGAGCTATTTATGGTATAGTTAAACAGATATGGGATTACGGTATGTCTGTGGACCAGTTTGTAAAGGATGTGAATAAACAGTTTGTCAGTATCAGGGGTCCTGATATAATGACAGCTGATGTAAAAAAACAATTTAAGGAGTTTAATAACTCTTTATATAGGACAGTTGATAATATACGAGCTGGTCTGAATGCTGAGCAGATCAGAGGATTTCTTAATTCTATAATACAGGCTGGCGTTCATCTGGATAGATTAAATACAGGATTTGAGAGCTATAGGAATGCAGTTTATATAGCAGCCAAGGCATCAGCAACACTTGGAATAGAACTTCCAACTGTTGGTAATATGATGGGTAAGATGATGGTTGATATGCGTATGAATGTAGATCAAATAGATAAAACATTTATACAGACTGCTTTTGACGCTAAAAAAGCAGGTCTGTCTACAGACAGATTTTTCAGTGCTGTAGAGAATGCGTCTGCTTCATTGGCCTTTTATGGTGTCTTTATAGATAAGGCTTCTCGAAATATGGCTCATTTTGTTAATAGCTCTGTCCAGGGGGCGGATGAGGCAGCAAAGACTGTTACTGACTTAACACAGGCTTTTAAAGGCATGTCCTTGGAGCAGCGATCGGCTTTTACTGCTTTTGTAGGACAGTCTGCTGAAGGCTCTAAAGTAATGAAGGAATCTTTTCAGACTTTACAAGATCAGGCAAAAAAAAGAATTGAGAATATTGAATTTAATATATCAGCAAAAAAGAGATCCGGTGGTTCTACAGAAGATATAGCAAAAATGATGGCTGAAAGAAATAGACTGGCAGAACAGTCTATTAGATATGATAGAGCATTAACAGACATAAGTAAAGGTAATTACGTAGCACTATCACAATATCTTCCTATGATTTCAGGGGATACTCTGAAATTAATGAAGCCGCTCATAAAAAATACTTTGGGGACTAAATCCATATCAGACGCTACGGATGAGCAGATAATTGTTTTGAATAAAATACTTGAACAGAACGGATTTCCTCCAGAAATGGCTGATAAGCTAGTAGCAGAAACTCGAGCACAAAGGACGTCGGTAGAAGCTGATATACGTATGGGCACACAGAATTTTTCAAAACTTCAGAAGTCATTCCAATTTCAGGGTGAGGAGTCATTAAAAGCTGCAGAATATTTGAAAAATATAGATAATGAAAAAGATAATACAGATGAAATAGCAAAAAACACTTCTCAGCTGATGGGTATTTTGGATAAAGCTGATGTAGATCAGAATTTAAGAAATTTGGTCAGAAAAATGCTTTTAATAGACAGGACTGGTAAAGCTACAGGACTAGTACGTAAATTATTAAAAGGAGATTTTAAGAATGCGGATGATCTTAAAAATGAATTAGGCTCTATAGCAGATACAAATGAATTTGTAGAAAGTGCCGTTTACAATGCTGCTGATATACAGGAAGAAGGAAAAGACGATTTAGCTGAAAAGGCCAAAAAGACTTTTGATGAAATTAAAGATCAGACCATGTCTTATAATGAGATGGTAAAAATAGCTAAAGATGAAGTTGAATGGAGACTTAAAAGTCTTGGAATTTTTCAGGCTCTTAATACTGGAGTTTTTAAAATTTTAAAATGGATGATTAAAGGTGATAATCCTTACATGGATGCTGAAAAAGCGGCATCAAAAAAAATTCTTGAATCTTTAGGTATCTCTGAAAAAGAAGCGACGAGTAGCGGTACCTATTTATTACAAGCTTTAAAATACATGGAAGAAACCAGTAAAAAAACAGTGGCTCAGGAAGACTTACAATCAATATATCAAAAAGCAATGGAAGATCCTACAAAAGCCGCTGAGATTCTTGACCAAGAGCGTGTTAAAATAGAAGAAAAAAGGAGAGACGCTGAAAAAAAAGGGGATAAAAAAAATATTGAGATATATGACCAGATGTTGACTTCTTTAAAAGATACCTCAGAAAAATTAGGGCAAGACCCTGATGTACTGCAAAAGTCTTTAGATGAGTCTAAAACCACATCTGATCTTTTAAAGTCTCAAAATCAGAGGGCGACAGAGGCTGTAGACGCAATTTATAAATTAAAAGATTTAACCCCAGAAGGTAGAGATCAAGAGTCAGAAGACCTAGCAAAAAAAATTGCAATGGGTACAAAAGAGTCTTTTTATGATGCGGGTAAAAGTATATCGGAGTCATTAGGTAAAGGTGGAGATTTAGCTAAGATAATGGAAAAAACGGGAGCTACCTATGATGATGTAGAAAAATCTTTAATGACCTACAGGACAGGAGGAACAGGCCCTAAAAGTCTTAATGAAAGAGAAAGATCATCTTTACAAACAGCATATATTAAAAGAGATAATGACCAAGAACTAATAGAAAGAAGAAGAAAAGAAGGCTTGGATAAGAATTATAGCCCTTATGAGATGGGTAAATACATCGGAGAAGAAGCAGTTCCTAAAGCTAATTTAAGAACGCCTGAGATGATTACAAGTCCTGGTGTAGTTAAACTGGATCCGGGTGAGATCATTCTACCAGATCAACGTAGAGCTCCATTAATAGGGTCCAGTCCGACAGGAGGGGCTCAGACTATGGGTGGTGGAGGGTCAAAAAATATAACTATTAATGTCAGTGCCACAGAAACAAATCTGGCGGCAAAGATAGCCAATGAGATCAGAGCGGTATTGTATCAGGAACGTTTAACTGGGATGGCATAAATATAAATGGCATCGAATCAATATTTACAGGACTATAACAGTTCTCCGTCTACTAAATCTTATTCTTTGGCTGAGTATTTCTATAATCAAAATGGAGTACCACGAAAATCGGAACTGGTACCATTTTTTATTGAGATGGTGGATTCTTCCGGGCGTAATGTACCGCTTGATTTAGGTAACGGATTTAAGATAAAAGGCCTTCGATTAATGATAAATCCGGCTACCTGTAATATGAATATGTCAAAGATAGTCAATAGAACACAGACTATGGTAAGTTGGGTAGAGGAGCATTGGGGAGAAGACCTTGATACCATATCATTTCAAGGTAGTACGGCTTCATTTATATATGGTGCCAGGACTATGACAGCTTTTGAAGCTAAGGCACGGATTAATGAAGCCGAGCTAAAAGAGCCTTTTGATCGAGCAATGGGTTTGTCTTCAATAACGGATAAATATATTAGAAAACCCATGGTAGGTCTTACTACACTCAATCGAAGAGATACTATTGCTTACCAGGAATTTAAGATAATAGCACAACAGATTTCTGGCACTAATGGTGCAGAGTTTGATGACCAAGGATTTGTTAAGTCAAAGAAATATATACAATTAGCGTATGACTATGCCATTTTTCGCGGGTATATTGAAAGTATGGATATAACGGAAGATGCCAGTATGCCTTTCAGGTTTACATATACTCTGACATTTAAATCAGAGAAAACAATTTTCATGTATATGAGATAAAATTATGTCGTGGAAAGAAATTGCAGCCATAAAAGCCCAGCAGTATTTGGAAAATACTCAGTATAATGCTTATTCTCCAATAAATGAGATATTGTCTTCCAGACAGAATCTAAGTGCGTATGAAACGACGCCTATTACAGGGGTTATTCAGCCGTATCTGCCCATGACTATTACAACTGCAGACAGAAATAATAAGCCGATTGAATTTGTTCTACTAGTTAATCCTGAAAATCTTAACCATGGTAGGACACATACTACAAATATGACCTATACCAGGGGAGGATTTGTTACTCAGACATGGGGACCTAATCAGGATTTGATAAGTGGTACAGGCAAATCTGGAGCATTTATGCTTAAACCTGAAGGTTTAACTAAAAATACAAAAATGACTTTTGCTTTTCAGAACCTTTTATCTTTGGTAGCTACTTATAGAAATAATGGGTATGTGATGTTGGACCGGTTTCATATGCAGGAGCCCTTAACCAGAATAATAGATACTATAAGTGGCGTTGAGATCTCCTATGATAATACTATCATGATGGGCCATTTTAATAATTTTACTCTGGATGAAGACTCAGAGCGTCCTTACTCATTAAATTACAATTTTGAATTCGTGTGTAGTACATTAAGTCGTAATTACAATGAAGTCAGGGGCCATTTTATACCGTTAAGAAAAACGTATGATCAGTCCCTGATAAGAGAGACACAATCTCCTGATAATAAAACTACGGCACCATCCGAGCCTCCTAAGTTCAGGAAAACAGGAGATGTAGATTACTATTTTCAGCAACAGCAGGAAACTCTTGTATAATTATGGATAATACTTTTGGAAATTCCGGGATGTTTACCCTGGAAGAGTTCAATAAAAGAGGTGTCATAAAGCTGGCTCCGGATGCTCTTGTTTATATAGGTGGGAGTCTTCAGACCAGTGTATTGGCTCCAGTAGATAATAAGGATTATAATTTATCTTTTGATGACGGTATTTCCAATATTAACGTACAAAATAATGTGGATCCTCCAGGATCATCTACGGCAAGTATTGAAGTTGTAGCGCCCATTTACGGGGAAAAGTCAAAATACTGGGTAGCTTTTAGAAACCCTGAAAACAGGATCGTACGGTTACCTGTTTTCGTGCCCATGATGGAAGTAAAAATATACTTTAAAGGTAGATTTCTGGTAGGGGACGTCCCCCGTTATTATCCGGCATTTTGGGGGATGATTACATCTGTAGAAGAGAATTATAATGGAGGAGTTTATAAAATAAATCTGCGCTGTGTGGACATCATGCATTGGTGGGCTTATAGTACTATTAATGTACATCCGACTCCAGCTGATAATATTATTTCTGGGGGTAATCTTAAGCTTACAGCCTATAAGACCATATTTGAAAAGGCCAATCCATTTGATATCATACAGAGGCTGACTGAGACTATGGGTATGATGGATTTTGTCAGTCCTACTTGGGTAGCTCAGCTTACTCCTAAAGATTCTATATATCCATCAGCTCTTTTTAATAGAGTAGCTTTAGGTATTATGTCTTATTGGAGGGTACGTTTTCAGAATCTTGGTAATTTACTGAAGATGTACGGTATTTATGGCAACCCGATAAATGCTGGAGGCATACAATTCAGGGAGCCTGATTCCACGCAAGACCAGCGTAAAGATAACTCAGAGTCCTTGGCTGCGACACGGCCTACTAATTTCAGGTCGTATGTGATAAATGAGGACTTACTGAAAAATTTTACTCCATTTTTTCAGTATACAGAGATGGGATCTTTTCAGGCTTCAGAATACATGTCTAAACTGGACATAGCGACAGAGGTAAAAACCAGGGTAGATTTCGAGCTGTTTCAGGACGTTAATGGAAACTTCATGTTTAAACCTCCTTTTTACAATATAGATGTAAGAAATATACAACCCTATGTTATAAAGCCTCAGGATATAATTAATTATTCAGTAGGAACAGACTCTGAAGGTATAGTGACTGTAGTACAATTACATACGGCATTTGCTGAAAATATGTATACTACTCCTTATGCCCGAGGAGAAGGTTTTCACATGGATATAGAGCTCACAAAAAAATATGGGGTGCGGTTTAAGGAATTTACTATACAGTATGTTAAAGATAAAGATATAGCAAGAGCGATGGCATTAGGTCATTTAAGCATGATAAATTCCAAGACTATAACGGGAAGTGTTTCTATGCCAGGTCGTCCGGAGATGCGTCTGGGTTATCCTATTTATATGGAACATAGAGATTCATTTCATTATGTGAAATCTATAAATCATGCCTTTGACTACGGAGGTTCTTTTACTACTACATTATCATTAGAAGCAGAAAGACAGAGGCTTTATTCTTTTGGTGATAATAATAATCCTCAGGAATCTCATGGCTGGGGGTCCCCTTTGAGAAGTAAAGTATATAGATTTGTAGAAAATCTTATACCTACTCCTGATAAGGAAGATGATACGGTACCAAACAGTATTACTGATTATACACCAGATCAGGTGAGTGAGCTCACGGCTCTTAGAAATGAAGGTAAGATAGCGTCTATGGAACAGGGACGTTATGAGATAGATGATATAGCAAAAGGTGCAGATGGGTTAGAGGAGTTAGGAGAAATGGCTGTCACAGATAAGACAGCTCCGTTAACAGATAAATATGGTTTCAGAGTTTTTGGCTCTTTTCCTTATGGACGTAACCTTAATCCTAAATGTATTGATAGTGATATAGGTCCTGCAGATGAACTGCCTCTGGTATCAAACATATCAGCTGGATCAGGTATAGAATCCCGAAATATGCAGGGGCTATTCTTTAAAGACAAAGAAGGGGCAGTACCCAAATACCTGGATAAATGGGATAATGATATACGATCGAAAGTAGCAAGTGAGGATTTAGCTGTAAATGTTTCTCAGCCTGGAGTAGAAATAACAAGTAGAATAATAGAAAAGGAAACTCCTCCACCTATAGTTAATTCTAAAAACAGTCCAACTTTAATAAAACCCTTAGGGGAGGGGGCTGACTATTACTATGATCCGTCTTTACCTGAATACACACCAGGAACTCGTTCTTTAGTAAATAGAGCTATAGCCGAGCCGGATAAGACAGACACACAAATAAAGCTGGAAGAAGTAAAGTTTAAACCTAATATGACAGACCAGCAAAAAGCTGAACAGCTCTTTGGTACTACAGAGGAAAGCAGGCAATAATGACTTTTACAAATAGAGTTTTTGGTGAAGGTGAAAAGCCCCATTTTACTTTTGATCAGGACAAAGGGGTTAATGCCTATAATAAATATTTTTATGTCAGGTTAGGTATAGTTCTTGAGTTTAATTATCTCCGCTATGAAATGAAAATAAAGTGGCTGGGAGATAAAGGGGCCAGAGTCGATATTCCTATAACGTTCCCTTACATAGGTCCAGCCGGGTGTATAGGGGCTGTACCTGAAAAAGGTGCTATAGGTATATTCGCCTTTTATGATGAAGGAGGAGGAAAAGGGTCACCTCTGTGTATGGGATTTCTGCCTTCTGGGCTAGGCATGGCGATAGATCATAATGAGGTTAAAATTCTCCCGGATTTCATGCCTACGACAGATATGAATGAAGTACGTTTTAAATTTCATGAACTAAAAGAAGGGGATATGATTATAGCCAGCCCTAATGGAGGGTATGGCCTTTTTAATTCCTCAATCCTCTTAAAAGATAGCCAGGGAAATAACATATCTATACGTGAGGGTGACAATTCAATTCTTTCCAGCTCAATAAATAATTTTATGTTCTCTGATGGGGCCGCTGTCTATGCTGGTCCGGTCATGCGGAATAGTCTGGTGATCTATGACTCAAATGGTAAAAAGCTGCCGTTTATACCAGCATTTGTAGAGACTCTTCCTAATGGAAAAAATAATACTTACATCGTTCCTTATAATGGCAGCGGGCGTTATGACACACAGCATTATTCTGAATATAGAATAGATGTAGATGAAATATGTGATCGTGTCCAGGATCTAAATGACATCAACGGAGAATGTCCTGTTTCTACCAGAAATCCTATCGTTATACAGGCTTTAGGTAATTATATCGGGGCAGATCGACGTAATGAACAGACCTATGGCATGCCGCTTAAACCAGTAATTTTCTCATCTGATACAGATACGATCGGTCAGTTTAATCTTATAAGAGCCAGTCAGAATAATACTATAGACGAGCCTTTTGTGCTGGGTATGGCCTTTGCCCAGCATTTTCTGAAGTCAGGGGCTTTTCTTGGTGTAGATAAAGAAGGCCATTATTACATGAATCTTCCGTCTTCCAAATCAAATTCATTGGGGGCCGGGAGATCTATGTCTATACTAGGACAGGGTAATTTAAAAGAGATATGGGGACCTGCAGCATCAGATAAGAATTCCTGGGATCTTACGGCTAAAGGCGGTATACGCTGGGATGTGGGAGCCCATAATGCCACAAGACAAGGACGCAGCATAGAGATAAAAACGGATAACGGGGTTTATCTTGAGGTTGGTAATAATGCAGACGACGGCTATGCTAAGCAGGAGCTGATATATGGAAATGTTTTAGAGACTGTCTCAGGTAATAAAACCGAGAATGCAAATAGTCTTGATATGACTATAAAAGGGCTTAAGACAGAAAAAATAGCGGGTTCTTCTCAGGAATCCGTACAAGGTAATAAGACTTCAACAGTGACAGGAACATCTACAGAAATTGCTTTAACTGAAAAGCAATGTACGTTTGGAAAAAGGAAGACGACTATAGTAGGTAATGATGAACTGACAGTAATTAGAGGAAACATAAAACAGAGCATTACAACTATAGGAAATCATACTACATCGGTTACGACAGGTAATATAGAAGATAATATTATAGCTGGTAGTAGAAAGGTATCAATACGGGCAGGAACGGTTAAAATAGAGGTTACAGCCGGGGCTATTAATATAAATACTAAAGCAGGAACTGTAGGTATTGGAGGTACAACAATAACTCTGGACGGTAAAGTTCTGACAAATATAAAGGGCCCTTTAGTCAGGATAGGTAACGGAGCTCTTATTGGAGGAGTAGTGTCTGGGTTACCGGGTAAAATCACGCACCTAGATTTTTTGACTGGCCTTCCCCTCAAGGGTAGCCTGAAGGTAAGTGTAGGATAATTAAATAGTTATAATACCATTATTTGACAATAATAGAATTTAAAATTATGCCTTTAATTCCTCAAATGATGCAAGGTTTGATAACAGCCAAGGCTGCTTCTTCCCTGATGTCGGGAAGTAAGTTTATTCCTTTTGTAGGAGCCATTTCCAATGCTACCTGTCAGTATATACTCCTTTCAGCTGTTGTTAATTCAACAAATATAGCAACAGGTCCGGGAGCCGGGACCCAGGTTGGTCGTGTTGTTGG
>Ga0315284_10011365_pt1 | contig 12703 bp, 12 predicted proteins | sample YL17G09_16_MG_FD_203696 | JGI IMG/M metagenome (GOLD analysis project Ga0315284, IMG submission 203696) | Sediment microbial communities from Yellowstone Lake, YNP, Wyoming, USA - YL17G09_16 | ecosystem: Environmental > Aquatic > Freshwater > Lake > Sediment | place: USA: Wyoming | collected... | reverse complement strand
TGATTCGGCATCCTTCACAAACTTGACCACGGGAACCTTCTTGTACAACTTAGGTCTGCGTGACTCCTTCTCGCGGAAGGGATGCTTTTTGTTATCCACATCTTTTCGACTGAACATATCAACCGTCCATCTCTTGCTCATCGCCCATCGGAATCTCGGGCAGATGCTTCGGTATGAGATACCACTCTTGCTCGTCCTGCTCCCAGGCGTCTCCCTCACTCTGCGTGAGAAATTCCGAGCCATCCTGACACATTGAGCAGCGACCCGTGTAGAGGGGTTTTCCATCCATCGGTGTGTCGTCTAACTCACCGAGAGGAAGGGCGTTGCAGCAAATTGAGTATCGTGGTTCTGACATAATTTCACCTATGTTCTGAAAGTGTGATTAAATGTTATCGAAGGTAGTCAACACCGTAGATACCGGTTCCCTCAAGGGGGTTCTCGCGGTAGATGTTTCCACGCTCTCTCTTCTTCGGTTCGGGCGCCTTCCAGCTCGCGGGTCTCACGATTGCACCGTCCGACCTGCGAATGAACGCATAGACCGAGCGGGAACTCTGTCGCATCACCACAACCTTGTCAAACACTCGTCCCGGACTGACCGAGAATGTTGCGGCGGTCAGTGTCGGAAAATTCGTTTTGTTATGGACACCTTCACGATTCGTGAGGGCTTCGATAAATCTCTGCAGCGCGACTTCGTAACTCATTTTTCGACCTTTTTGTGTGGTTATCATTACACTATAATATACCCAGATTCCTGTGTAATGTCAATAGGGGCGCGAAAAATAATTCACTGCGCTAAGTCCTTATAAATCAAGGGGTTACCTCTTCATTTGCAGCTGCATCTTGTAGTTTCGACCAGCAAACTCGACCTCATAGACCTTTTTGGTGACTTTATCGTACACCAGAAGAATCGGTCGGTCACTCACCGCCTTGACTACAAATGTCGTGTCCTCATACCCCCACACCTGATTGTTGAAGGTGATGGGCGGGCCATTCTTCTCTCCAGCAAACGCCTGAGGCATTATACTGAACGATGTTACTTGACCTATGGGTTTCGCCTCTTTGACTTGGAACGTGTCGGCGTCAATGTACTTGTAAATGAAAATGAATCCGCCGAATAGCATCCAGAATGTCAGTGGTGCGAACACCGCCGGGTTCTTCTTTATGAGAAACATCCATCCGCGCTTTATCATGTTGAGGGCCTCTCTCGTTGTTTTTGGAACTCGTGCTGGCATATCGGTTCTCCGCTGAGTGGTACTTACCTATAACTATTCTATCGTATGGGTTTTCGGTGGGCGAGCACACGAAGTTGACCATCATATTCTGTAATTTTCTTCTGTACCTCTCCCTCTCTACTAACAATGAATCGGTGTATCGTGAATCCATTTTTCGCCGCGAGTGTATCTTTGACAATATCAATCCTTCTCTGCCTACTCTTCTCATGCCAGTATTTTCCATCGACTTCCAATAAGATTCTGCCCACGCGACCATCAAAAAATCTGTTGCTAAGGCGGAACTCTCTTTCGATTCTAACACCATACTTCTTCTCAACTTCATCGAGAAACATAGTTGCAGACTTTGATGAACGGATGCGTCCACTTATCTCACTTCTTTGTATATGTTTCATTCGTCTGATGGCTTTTTGGGACATGACCTTCCGTATTGCGGGTGTGATGTGTTTTTTCAAATCTGGTGTAGGCCAATGACCGAACAAATAATCTCGTTTGTATGGGGCGCACTTCAATAATATGACTTCACCTCCACAGCCACATTTACAAGTCGGATGTATGCCGTCGAACACATATTGTACTGCATAATCCTTTCCCGACAAATCATGTACTTTATGTATGTGATGCCCAAGATGTACTTTCGATGCAAAAAATTGATTACATACCTTACATACCAACTTATTTTTTTCGGCACGAAGCTTGTAATTCAACCACTTTTTACGATATTCTCCATATTGATTCACATAGTCAATCACATCAATCTTATGTGTATCATAGAGATGTGTGTGTAATCCCATGCTTGAAAACTCATCCCCACAAATTTTACACATGACTTCATATGTGGTTTTCAATTTGCCTCTATTATCCATATTCGTCTCCTATGATATTCTTAGTATAAGTATCAACGAGCCAAAAAAAGAGGGGAATTTCTTCCCCTCTTTCGTTTTAAGTGGTTAATTTGTTAGGTTATATCTGGTCAACATCACCAATGACTACCTTGCCGTAAAATTCCGGACGCACTATCTTTTTGGCGTAGCGCGTCATAACTCCCTTCCGGGGGGTGAAATTTTGCGGGTCGTATACGAGCGGTGTAGTGATAAGCGGCACATACGGTGCATAAACCGCACCAGTCTCTAGGAACTGCGTACCACGGAATCCCATCAGGATGATGTTATCCAGCATATACGGGTTCTTGTAGACATTGTACCTGTTGTTGATAGAACCAATCTTCTGAACACCCATAGCGAACTTCATCTTATCGCCATCAGTGTCAGCTGCGAATCCAGGAATGGACTCAAGAATGGTTGCGACCTCAGGAGAGCATACGAGGAAGTTTGCACCACCACGCATTGTCTTCTGGTGAATCTTGTTGCTGACCTTCTGTAGTTTCGTACCGAGGGTCTGGAACCATGTCATCTTGGTGTATGCGTTGCTGTTTGTAGCTGCACTTGCGATGAACAATGAGTTCGCTGCACTGTACTCTGAACCAACTGCTGCAGACCAGTACTCGGTCGTCAAGGCGTTGACAATAAGCATATCGAGCATTTCGAGGTCAATTTCCATCGAAACATACTCGGATAGCATTGAGGTCAACTCTGCCTCGGCGTCAATCGAGTGGTATGCCTGCAAGTCTTGTGCAAATTCTGGAGTCCAGATTGCCTTCAACTTACGGGTCTTTGCAACGATAGGTACTGAGTTCATTGCTACGTTGATTTCAGGAATCTGCAAGTCATCTGTCGTGGATGGGCCAGGCACTGTGAAGGAACCTTGCTCATAGTCACCGCGCGATGCGGCTGCAGGTTGGTAGTTGTAGTAGATAGATGCGGTCGAGACTGTGTTAACTGCAAGTCCGGACGATGCACTGAAATAGAACAGATAGTACGCACCAGCGACTTGGAAGTATGCCGGGAACTGCGCGACAATTGTTACTGCCGTAGATGCGGTTGTGAACGTTGCAAGACGGAATGCCTTCACACCCTCTGAATCGGGGGTCGTGAATGAACTCGTTGCAACTGCAAGTTCATAAATAGAACCAGCCGAGATGGATGACGATAGAGCTGGGTTAAAGTTGACATCAGACCATGTTGCAAGGGCATACGCACTACCCCTTACAGTCACCGACTGACTATTAACAGAGTATCCGAACCGACCACTACCGTACAAACCACCCGATGCATCTGCACTGGTGTTAGTTATACCGTAGATGGAGTCACCGGACGTGAATCCTGCCTTTGTCGTACCGTACTTGAAGTCGAGGTAGAACACGAGACCGGATGGAAGATTCATCGGTTGAACTGACACGAAGTCCTTTGACGCGATTTCACCGAAGATTTTGCGGACGAGTGGTAGTGCAACGCCACTCCATTCCTCAGCACCTGCGGATGTACCGGTACGGGACGCCTCGTCAATCAACTGACGCGCTTGGTTCTCAAGAAGGACTGCCATTCCGTGCTTATCATACTCCCTCTCGACACCATCCAAAAGTCCGCTTCCTTCCCACTTCTTTACGAGGACTTTGGTTGCTTCCATTAACGAAGTACGCGGATTTGCACCCGTCAGTAACTTCGAAATGGATTCATTTAGATTACCCATTTATTTTCTCCAATGGATTATTGAATTGTTACTTACAGAATCCTACTGACTTTCTTTGAACCCGAACCCGACAACTGACGGAATCTTGCCGCGAGGTCTGCACCTTCGGTCAATACCTTAGTTGTTGGTTTTGTGGATGCTACGGTCTTTGAAGCAGAAGCAACCGGCTTTTTCGTTTCGTTGAGTTTTGAACCCTTCGTCTTGAAGGACTCCGCCAATGTAGCGTAGACCAACTTGACTTCACGAATCGTATTTGCGCGGTCGATGGATTCAACAACACGGAGTTTCTGTGCCTCAGTAAGAGTGTTGCTTCGGAACAACTTGTTCGAGAAGAGCAACTTGCTGTTGAGCAAATTAATCTCATTCAAACGGTCGCGTAGATAAACTACTACATCACGATGCTCCTTCAACGACTTCTTAAGCATTACATTCTCCTGACGGAGCGTGTCAAACTCCTTCTCTTCCTCATCCTCTCCCTCTTGACCCATCTCACCTTCAATTTCCTTCACAAGTGACTCAAGGTCTAGCTCGCCTTCCTCATTACCGACAGTATCCTGACCCGTTGTCGGAGTCGTATCAATTGCCGTCTCGGAACCACTCTCTGGACCAACATCACTTGCAAGCCCCTTCTCAGGGTCTTGACTTGCGTCTGCGGTTACATCCTTTGCCTCTTGTGGAATCTGTCCCTTTTCTGCCTCTTCCTCTTCAGGTGACTCTTCACCAGCGAAAGGTTCTGCGACTTCTGGGTTCTCTTCAGCATCAAGTTCTTTTATGATTGCCTCAAGCTCCATATCATCCTCTTCTGGTCCAACTTCTCCACCTTCTTCTCCGGGGACTCCCTCTGCACCAACTTCCGGTGCAACTTCGCCTTCCGGTGGAACTCCACCCTCGGCACCAGGAATTTCTTCACCAGGAACTTCTTCCTCACCGGGAACTTCCTCTTCCTCTTCACCGACTTCCGTCAGTTTGAGGGACTGATTTCCTTGTTTCTCAAGTCCTTGACCACCAGAGTTGGGGCCAACATCACCGCCTTTACCCTTCTCTGGGTCACTATCTGCACCCGATGTTACATCCTTTGCCTCTCGTTCAAGCGTTGGGTCAACTTCATTCCCAAGCCCCGGCTCATTCAAGTCTCCACCCTCAAAATCACCCTCCATCTCGTTACGAAGTTTCGTAGACAACATGGACTGCAATTTCGGTGTGAAAGCCTCGGTGAGTGCCAACTTTGCATTTGCAAGTGCGGTCGCTCTGACTGCCTTTGCATCTGCGATGGCATCCTTCAACAAGTTATCTTTCTTTGCCATAATATAGTTCTCCAAATACTGAGTCTTTGGAATCAACAATCATTGGGGACTGTTATAGGTGTGTTTTGTTTGGCGTCTCGCACCGCATGGGGAACAACGGCAGTGCATTTTGTACTATATAAATATCACGGATTCCCGGAAACGTATGAAATTTAATAAGTTTCCAGAAAATAAGTAGAGGTCTGCTACAGACCCCTACCCTTCTCTTCAAGGACTGCCCTCCGCATCCGTGAGCGTGCGCGGAGTACCTTCTCTCGCCTCTTCGCGGATGGTTTCTTGAATGCCTCATGCTCTTGTAAATCAACCATAATCCGCGAGTCTTTAATCATTCTCTTCAACTTCTTTAGTGCGGCCTCCAGCCTATCCGGGTCATTAACATCGACCATCAGTGGACGCAGTTGCTTCTCCCTCTCGATGAAACCTTGCTTACTCTTGTTTCCCGTCATATAAAAACCCTTTCGATTATTTTACCACTGCTCCTTATTGTATGCCACTACTCGTCCACTTGCCAACTTAATCTTAGTAAAGATACCTCTGAATACATTTATTCCGGCGGTGGATGCAACGACTGCGGGTACAATGAAATCAAACGATGCAGTCGTCTGTGTCGAAATCGTTGATGATGAGTGGAAGTAACTCACCGATGCAGTCACGACATTTAATGTATTACTTGTAACATAGTTTACCGAACCGGTGGCGTTGGTTAATGTCCAAACATAATTGACTGAACTGCTTATATTGGTTAGCGTTCCAACATACCCAATCGAACTGGTGGTGTTGGTCATCGTATTGACATATCCAACTGAACTAAGAGGATTACTCAACGATGCGTAGTATCCGACCGAACTGGTCGTGTTGTTTAGAGTCCAAATATACCCTATCGAACTGCTTATATTAGTAGGTACACCGACATATGTAATTGAACTTGTAGTATTATTACCACCACCCCTACCACTTGAAGCCGATAGGTAGAATAAGTAGTTTGTACCAGTTAGTGTGTAGTATGTCGGGAATGTTGCAAGTATCGGTGATGATACTGACGCCGACAGGAACGAGCTACTTAGATTAAACTTAGGTAAGTAGTTCGACAATGAACCCGATAGCCATGAAGATGAAACCGCAAGTCTATAAACCTCCCCGGCAGCTACCGATGCACTCATACTTACATCATTACTTACATCACTCCACGATGCACTACTTAAAAATCCTCCGCGAACACTACCACTGAGTGCCGAGATGTTACTCGATGCAGACAAGTAGAATACATAGTTTGGACCAGTTAGTGTGAAGTATGTTGGGTACTGCGCCACAATCGGTAGTGCGGCCGACGCAGTAAGTGATGATGAGATGAGTGAACTACTGACATCAAATTGTGGTAAGTACTCCGACAATGATGCAGACAGATTTGACGCTGAAACGGAGAGTTTGTAGACCTCTCTGTTAGATATGGATGCACTCAGTCCCTGGTCATTATTTATGTCACTCCATAGTGCGGGTCTTACATCGACACCCTTAACAAGTTGTCGAGCATTCGTATAGGTACTCGATGCAGACACATAGAACAAATACTTTAAGTCTGATAGTGTGGTGTACGTCGGGTACTGCGCCACAACCGGCACGACCGTTGATGATGAATAGATAGAGGTACTAACTTCAAACAGAGGTAAGTACTCCACCAATGAACCAGACAACCACGATGCGGATAACGCAAATTTGTAAATCTCTCTCTGTGCTATTGACGCACTTAATCCTGGGTCGTTGCGTACATCACTCCATACTGCGAGTCGAGCATCAGCACCGCGAACTACTTGTCGAAGATTCGTTAATGTACTCGATGCAGATAGGTAGAACTGATAGTCGGTTCCCACCGCCGTAAAGTACCAGGGATACTGAGCTACTACTGGTATCAGTGTTGACGCCGAGTAGATTGAGGAACTGACATCAAATTTAGATACCCATTGTGACAATGAACCAGATAGAGATGTTGCTGGAACGGTAAGTTTGTACACCTCTCTATTGGATACGGATGCACTCAGTGATGAGTCATTATTTATATCACTCCAAGTTGCAAGACGTATTACTGAACCACTACTAACTATCTGACGAACGGTTGTTGTACCACTTGATGCAGACAAGTAGAATACATAATTAGTCGTACCATTTGCGGCAAAGTATGTAGGGTACTGAGCGACCACTGGTATCACCGTTGATGCCGAGTTGAATGAGGCACTGGTGTCAAAATTAGCGACATACCGTGGTATCGAACCCGATAGTGATGAGTTTAGAACCACCATCTTGTAGATATCTCCGTGGGCCGCAGACGCACTTAGTCCGGCGTCATTATTTATATCACTCCAACTTGCAAGAGATACCTCGGCGCCACGAATCACTTGTCTGAAATTCGTTGCCGTACTTGACGCCGATACATAGAATAAGTATGTCGAACCACTTAGTGCTGTGTATGTCGGATATTGTGCGACAATCGGTACTACCGCTGACGATGCGGAGGTGAATGAACTACTAAGAGTGAACTGATTTATGTATTGTGGTTGTGAACCCGATAGAGCCGTGAATGGGAATGAGTACTGATAGATTTCTCTACGTGCCATTGATGCGCTTAATCCCGCATCATTACCAATCTCACTCCACAATGCAAGACGCAGACTATCACCGCGAACCGATGCCGTTGCAGCCATCATTCCACTCGATGCAGACAAATAAAACGTATATGTCTGTCCATCAGTGGTGAAGTAGGCCGGATATTGTGAAACTATCGTCCTCGCCGTGGATGATGATGCGAATGAGGTCACGACATACTGAGAAATGTATTGTGGAAGCGCATTAGTGAATGCCGAAGCAGTTACTATGTGTTTGTATATTTGTCCGCGAGCGACAGATGCACTTAGTGCCGCATCGTTACTTACATCACTCCATACTGCGAAACTTGCCGTTCCACTTGTATTAGCCGCATATTTTCCCGTTGTTCCAACTGCGGCGGTAAGGAAGAACTGATATGATGTACCTTGCTGACCGAAGAAATCTGGGTATATATTGGTAATCGGCACCATCGTTGATGCAGATAGGAATGAACTACTAAGTATAATCTGTGGTAGATAGTCTATCATTGAACTCGATAGAGACATTGATGGAACCACTAGTTTGTAGAGTGTTCCCGCTGCGATGAATGAACTTAGTGTTGGGTCGTTAGACACCTCACCAGTTCCCGATACAATACTCAATGTATTACTACCACTTAGAAAGAGAGTAGTTCGTCCGGGCGTCATCGCAAGAGATGAAGAGAAGTAGAATCTATAGTTACTACCAACGTGAGCAAAAGACGCCGGTAGTGCGGTGATTGTTTGTACAGCAGAAGCTGATGTGAACGCTGTGATAACAAACTGAGTCTCATACTGCGTGAGAGACGATGAGAATGAAGATGCGGGTACAATCAACTCATAAATCGCTCCACTTGCAAAGGCACCAGGTGCTCTTGATGCAAGTGCAGTGTGTAGTTGACCACCAAAAAGCGTTACGTTTGCCGTGGTTCCTACGGTGCCTCCCATAGACCCCGAAAAATCAGTAAATACTGATGCGCTCAGGATTTGAACCTCTCTCCACTGACCCGTATGAGCAATCGTATCTGTAATTAATATAGAGTCTGGTGGGGGAGGATACGCCACACTATAAATAGAGCTGTAAGAACTTGTGTTCTGATACTCTTTGAACTCGCCTTGTGTTCCCATTAGCCTTTCTCCATTCTACACTCTTAGTTATGAACAACACCCGTCTTTTTTCCATCGGTATTGCTGTTGTTGGCATATGACTGATATATGCCCACCGCATACTTGTTTGCCTCATCATAGTCTTTCTTGTGAACGAAGAACTCAGCAAACTCTTGTCCACCACCGGTGCGCTCCTTCCAATCGAAACGCTTGACTTCAAATCCTTGTCTCTTCAAGTCCTTCTCGAAGTCCTTTGCAACATCGTAGCGCAACTTAGGAACATCGAGTACCATCCAGTCATCCTTTGGGCGGTCGTCATTCACATCCTCTTTCATAATGTGTGTCAACTTCATGGACTTGAACGCGTTCTTTCCGCCCGTTGGGGAGACACCTTCTTTCACGCTTTCTTTTTTTGGTTTCTTATCAGCAAAATATGCTGTAAGATGGTCTTTTTCATCAGCTGCAGTACCTGTGTTCTGAATATCATCCCATTTTGCTTGATTCCATTTATTCTTTTCTGGTTTATTTCCAGTTGGTTTCGCCGAAGTGAACTTTGGTTTCATTGGTTTAGGTGGTGCGACTTCATCAATGCCCTTCTTGAATCTCTTTGCAAGTGCCTTTCGTGCAGGTGTGCAAGTTGACTTACTCATCGGAGTGCAGTACCCCTTGTGTTCTGGATTGACTGCCTTCTGAATCCACTTGTCCGCCTCGTTTACACTCTCACATGTACACTCACTCATTGGTTTACCGCAACCTTCGCACATCTCGTCAACGGATTCGTTTTGAAACTTTGTTCCTGCAGACGCCTTCTTGAATCTTTCCTTCTCAGCATCTTTTTGTCTAATCTTTGATGCCCATGGTTCGTCCGTGTCTGAGTACTTTGGTTTAGGAACTGATTGTCCTGACTTATGTCCAACTACTCCACTGCCAGGCCCGCCTTCACGAAGTCCTGGATTGTTGTTGACAATCTTCTCTTCCTCAGACTTCGGTTGCAACTCACTCATACCATCTGGTTGCCCCATCTCTTTGATTTCGAAGTATCGTCCCAAAACTCTACCAGAATCTTCGTAGAGTGCCGTCATTCTCTCTTGGAGAGAACGAGCTTCAGAGGCAACTTTCTTGAACTCGGTTGTGTACCCGCGAAGTTCCTTCATGTTCCTCTTGATGGTTATTTGGTCGAAGGGCGCCTCTTCCGTCTCACGAAGAGTGTATGCCTCGGCGTGTGTCGCAATTTCTTCCAAGTCCTCTGCGAGTTTGGAGAAGTTGCTACTACCATAGAGTGACTCTCCGAGTTTGTTGAAGGCAGCTACCTTATCTGCAAACTCCTTGAGGTTCAAACTCATATGCTCACGCATGGTTTCTTCCTTACCACGCATCGCCATATCACCGATTTCTTCTACGAGTTGCTTGAATTGTCGTGCCATATTTGTCTCCATTATGGGATTACTACCTATAAGTATGTCTAAACTACAAAATTTCCTATCCTTTCAGTGACTTGTAGATGGAGTAGATGCCCGTAAGTAGGAAATCCACATTCGGTTTCATCAAAATGGACTCCAATCGTTCTGCCGTCACATATAGTGTCTTGCTTGCCTTCTCATATGCAGTTCCATCACCAGTTGGTGTTTCAATTGTAAAGTCCGTGATTCGTAGAACGAAGAAGTATCCTATCGCGGATGTTGTCTTGTTCACATTCATGGACTTCTCAAAGAGTATCTTGTGTGATTTTACTACTATTCCCGACTCCTCTTGTATCTCGCGGAGTAACGCCTTATCAGGTTTCTCTTCCCCATCAATCTGACCGGACAATGTTGTGTAGTATAATGTATCTCCGCCCTTAATCATGTAGGGCGGGCACAACTCCTTCCGTATAACGAATAGGTCTTGCCCCTTGACGGTTATTATCGGAAGAGATATCACTCCGTTCTTCTCGTAGACCGCCTCATAGGGATACTTTGTAGGCGATACAACCGACAGATATTTTCCTTTCCAAAGTACCTTGAAGTCCATTTACTTTCCTTCCCTTGTCCAGTATTTTTGTAACTCATTCACGAGTTCTGATTTCGCGCGACTCAAGTCCTCCTTCAATCCTGCAATCTCACCGGCGATATACTCTTGAATAGCGTACTGAATTGCTCCTTTTGCGTCCCTTGTATTGTAATGTTTACGAGAGTTCTTTGCGAGAATAAGTATTTGGTCTATCACATCTGGGTCAAGGTCGAGGTGTGCCTCATTGATTTTGGTTTCCATCTTCGGTTTCTTTTTGAGTTGCTGGGACATTTCCGCCGTCTTTACTCCTATATCCGCCTTCTTTACACCCAGGTCTGCAATCTGCTTCGACAACCTACGCTTGGTCGGAGTGTCCTTGATATTCTTCTTACTCTGAGCGAGAGTTCTTTGCTGGGAGACTAACCTACTTGCATCCGCACGAGATTTTGCAAGTTGTGCCTTTTTCAGTACATCACCCGGAGAGTCTACTTGTGCCTCTTCTACATGCTCCATACCATGATTGATTGCGTAGTCATCGTCTGATGGACTCATTTTTCCGAATGGTTCCTTGTACTTGAGCTCCTTGAGCAACTTTATTAGTTTCATTATCCGCCTCCGATTACTGATACTACACGGTCTAGGAACCCCGCCATCTTAGCAATCTCCGCCTTCTCTACCTTCAACTTCGTGAGGTTCTTCACTATTGCTGTTTGAAAGGTCGTGTCGTAGTTCTCACCCTTCGTCTTACGAATCATGGCAACCCATAGAACGGCTTGCAACTCAAGTGGTTTCATATTGTACTTAGTGGCCTGCTCTTGTGTCAGTTTCGCCATGTACGCATAATTTTTCGACTTCGACAGTAGTTTCGACTTCTCCTTCTTACCCATCAGTGGGTAGAAGAATGAGGCCATCCATGTATCAATCGTTACCGGCATCCACCCCCACTCAAACTGATATGATGGGTCGAGTAGGTTCAGTGTGAATGAGAACACCTTCTCCGCCGATATTGTTGCGTCCTTCCCCAGGTCGTGGGACTTCTTCAGGTATTTGGACAGCTCCTGAACGACTTGCTGTCTGTTGAACTTGTACCCCGATTGCTTGTACAAGCGAAGAGTCCTCTGCAAGTTGGGGATGAATGTGTTCACGAACTTCGAACCCTTGAGCAGTCCCTGAATTGTAGAGAGTCCCTTGTACTTATCTTCTACCTTCAAGGCATTATACAACTTCGGTTCATCAACCATCTGCACCCACTCAGCCGCCTTCGATGAGTCCGACAGGTCACGCTTGATTCCCATATACACTTGTGCGGCCAATCTAAAGTTAGTCGCCAAGTTATTCTGCGGTGAGAACAATGCCATCAGCATAAGGAACAGAGTACCATCCGAGTCACCAAATGTAGCGAGAATTTTCTGATTCATTTCGGAGTACCAGTCTTTCGCCTCAAGTCCCACCTTGATAAACTCCTCAAGGTTACTTAGCACGCCTTGGTCAACGGCGACAACATGACCCGTCTTTTCAATGTCTTGCGAAGTCATAGTGAGGTAATCAGGTGAGGCCTCTCTCTCAGTTACTACTCCTTCACCGAGGTCGTGAATGTCTCCACCGAAACGCCCAATGAGGTCACTGAGCTGGTCGTACTGCGCCTTGCTTAAACTGAAATTCTTGTCTGCCAATTACTTTCTCCCCATTGACTTTGAGTACTTCTCCCACTGCTCGGCGGCACGATTCAACCATAGAATCAGGTCTGCGATTCTCTTGAATGGAGCGCCTATCTCGTGTAGGTCTGATGCATCTGACGCCTGCTTTATTCCCCACCCCCAGAATCCATCGGGGTCTGGTAGTCGGTTGTAGTCGATGGCCTTAGGCGGGT
>Ga0315284_10011364_pt1 | contig 12703 bp, 8 predicted proteins | sample YL17G09_16_MG_FD_203696 | JGI IMG/M metagenome (GOLD analysis project Ga0315284, IMG submission 203696) | Sediment microbial communities from Yellowstone Lake, YNP, Wyoming, USA - YL17G09_16 | ecosystem: Environmental > Aquatic > Freshwater > Lake > Sediment | place: USA: Wyoming | collected... | reverse complement strand
CCGCCGGTGGGGATGCTGGCGGGGGTGACAGCGCCGCGGGCGCGGGCGGGGGTGAGGCGGGCGTGAAATGGCCGACCAGCCGGGGGAAGGGGCCGTGGTGGGCGGCGGGGCGGGGCGGCGTCCGCGCCTCGCGGCCGCCCGCTGGCAGGCAGGACGTCACGGATCCGCCCGCCCCGCCACCACCCGCACAGCCATCCATGCCACCGCTGCTGCCCCCTGCGATGAAGGAGCCAAAGCCGGGCGGGTGGGGCTGGGCGGGTGGGGCCGCCTCGGCTGCCTCTCGTTCGGCGGCGGCCATGCCAGCCTGGGCCGCCGCCGCCGCCGCCGCCGCCGTGACTGCCGCCGCCGCCGCCGCCGCCGTGACCGCGGCCGCCACGATGGCCGCGCCCGCCGCGCTCCGGCACCCTCCAGGCACGTACCCCTCCAGGTGGCCCTTGTTCAGGAAGCGGACGCCGCAGGCGTTGCAGAGGTGGGGCGCTGTCGGCGGGCCCCGGCGCCAGGCGGGGGAGTGCCGGCTGGATGAGGGATTAAGGGGGTGGAGAGGGTCCGGGGTGAGGGAAGGCGCGCCACAGAGTGACACGCACGCGCGCACACACACGTAGGCGCCGTGGAAAGAGGGCGAGCACCGCCGAGAAAAAAAAAGGACGCGCGGGAGGACGGGTCCCGAAAAGCCTCCTCTGACGGCCGAAAGCGCGCGCGCGCAAGCTTGGCGAATGCCCCCCTTTTTCCCCCGATCCTCTTCGTTTTTCCTCACGCGCGCACACGCCTCCGTGCCGCCCTCGTCTCACAAGCTCACTCACCGTCCACAGTGGTCGCACGGCCCGCCTGCCTGGCTAGCGTAGCCGGGCGAGGAGGAGGGGCCGGCGTGGGGGTCAGGCGAAAACCCACCCCCCTCCCACTCGGTCTCATCGTAGTGGCGGGTGGGGCGCCGCTTGCGGCGGGATCCCAAAGGAAGTGGGGAGTCTGTTAATGTGTGTGTGTGTGTGTGTGTGTGTGTGTGTAGAGCATGATGCATGGCGTGTGTGAGGTGGAGTGTGCGCGGGGCGGGCGCGCGGAGGGGGGGTGAGGGATGAGAAAGAGGAGGCATCGGTTTCGCATCAAGCATTTTCTAGTCCTCCCCGCGGAAGAAAGGCGGAGGGGGTTGGTGCCCCTTTTCTCAATCAAAGGTGGACGCTGCAAGTATTGCGCATCATCTGTGGCGTGTATATCGTCAGGCAGGCGCTCAGTGGCCCGGGCGCGCGCGCATGCAAGAGACGTTGCCTAGCCTCAGCTCGGTGACGAGCGCGCCCATCTCTCTTCCCCAGAATGACACGCACCTTCGACCAGCCGGTCCGTCATCGGATCGCCCGCGCGGTCCATAGGATTAGTCCAGGTATCTGCGCGACCGGGGGTGGGCGGGCTGGCGTGTCGGAGGGTAGTGGTGGCGGTGAAGGGAGCGGCCGGCGGGAGAGGAGTCCAGCTCTCTCGTTCGCTGGTGTCTGCTGCAGCTCACTTCGTCTACCCGTTGCCCTTTTTTGCTCTCTTTTTGCGTTGCGCCGCCGCCCCCACCCCTCCCTCCCCCATGTTCCCCGTCGCCGCCGTCGACCCGGAAGCCTCTACCCGCGAACTCAAACAGCACCTCCTGTCCTTGGGCCTGTTCTGCCTGGCCGTCCGCCTGGCGCCGACTGTGCTGGCCGCGCTGGGGCGGGCTTAGAATAGAAGACCGCGTTTTTTCTTCTTCTTTTTCTCGCTCGCTCGATCCCCCCCGCTCCTTCCCAAAACATGGACGCCGTCAAACCCTCCCGTCGGTCCCGCCTGGCGGCAGATATTGCGGCAGAATGCCTGCCCAGCTGGAAGGCGGTCGGCGTGCGTGGAAAGGATGTCAAGGTAAGAAGGGACGCGACGCGCGGTCTCGCTCTCTGTGCCGCCGCAAATAAAAACCACCACGCCCTCTCTTGACGAGACGACGGCCGCGGACCCTGCTTGCCCCGCCAGTCGCCCTGTGCGCACATGCACTGGCACATGCCTCTGGCATCGAGCGGGTTCTCAAACGACCCGCCTTAAACACTCCCCATCACCTCTCATCATCTCTCCCCTCTCAAGGCCACCGTCATCTCCGGCGGCCTGACCAACGCCCTGTGGGCTCTCCACCCCCCACCCCCGGCCCCGCCCATCGCCGCCCGCGCATTCGGGGACGGTTCCGACCTGCTGGTGGACCGGCGGGCTGAACGAGCCGCCCTGGCGGCCTTGAACCCTGCCGGCTTTGGGGCGGTCGCCCTCGCCGACTTTCCCGGCGGCCGCCTGGAGGAGTTGCTGTCCATGCGCACCCTGGCCGCGGCGGACGTGGCGGACCCGGCCATGGCGGCCCGCATCGCGGCGGGCCTAGCGCGCCTGCATGCGGCGGGGCGGGGCCTGGCGGCGCCCCCGCCGCCCGCCACCCCCGCCCGTGCCTCCTCGGCTGCGGCCGCGCACGCCGCCCTGTTCCGGACGATGCGGACCTGGCTGGCCATGGCCCTCCGCATCGAGGCCGCCGCGGTGGCCGGCGCCGCGGGCAAGGGCGGCAAGGTCGGGCCCAGCGTCGCCCGGGCGGCCGTGCGAGCGGCGGCCCCCTCGCCCGCCCCCCACCCGCCCAGCGGGGAGCTGGCCGGCGTCTCGGTGGCCGCCCTGTCGGCCGCCATGGACAGGTGGGAGGCTGCCACGGCCGGCCTGGCCGCGGCCTGCGGGCCCGCCGTCTTCTGCCACATGGACCTGCTGCCGGGCAACATCATGGTGGCGCACGGCGGAGAGGAGACAGGGCACGGCACTGCTGGCGGCGCTGTGCCCGCGGCGTCCGCGTCCGCACCCGTGGCGGGCAAGGAAAACGCGCCCCTCGCCGCCGCCGCCGCCCCTCCTTCCACCACCGCGCCTCCTCCGCCGACCTCCACCCTCCTCCTGGGCCCCGGCCCCGACATGCAGTTCATTGACTTCGAGTACGCCCGGCCAGCGCCCCGCGGCTTTGACGTGGGCAACCACTGGTGCGAGTGGGCGGGCCTGGACTGCGAGTGGGGGCGCTACCCGCCGCCAGCCGCGAAGGCCGCCTTTGCGAGCGCGTACCTGACCGAAGCCTCCAAGTGGGAGGTAGCTGGCAAGAGGAAGTGGAGCGTGGTGGCACAGGCTGCTGCCCCGCCGTCGCCGGCCGCGGTGGCGGCCCTGGTCGTCGAGGGCGACGCCTACGCCCTCGCCTCCCACCTCTGGTGGACCGCCTGGGCGCTTGTCCAGGCGCGCGTGTCTCCCATCGCCTTTGATTACGGGGCGTATGCGGCATCCCGGTTCGCCTGCTTTGTTGAGCGGGAAGAAGGGGTGCGGGCGGCGGTGGAGAGGCTGGCGGCCAGCACGGCCAAGCGGGCCGGCGGCTGGCGACGCGCGTTTTGTGTGGCGGGGTGAAAAGGGCGGGGAGTGGTCGCAAAAGGCAATGAAACGACCTAGGCGAATTTTCTCTACACATAATCATGTACGCGCTGCCTCTTCTCTCTAAGGCTCAGCCGCCACCGTGGAGGGTGGGCCCATGTCATCTAAAGTCGCGGCCGCGGCGGCGGCGGCCAGGCCGGCCACCGCTGCGTCAGAAGGCTCGTCCCCTCCATCTCCATCCCCACCATTTCCACCCACACCGCTCTTCCGTTTGAGCAGCAGGATCTCGATCGCGGCATGCTGGTACGTCGGGTGCATGCGCGCCCGGGGCACTTTGCGCCAGGTAAAGTGCTGGCTGAACGTGTCTGTCCAGGCAGCGTGGACCGAGGCCGACCGAAACTCATTGACGACCACGCACGTCGTCTTGCGACCTGGTCCGCAGAGGGCGAGGACAGCCGACAACAGCGGGCCGACCATCGCCTCCTTGTACACGCAGTCGCACATGAGGATGTAGTCGGCGGGCCCGCCAGCGAGGACGGGGGCCCACGTGTCGGGCTGCAACCAGTCGTACTCCAGGACGGCCACCGCCCCCGCCGACCCGGAGCCGCCTGGTAAAAACCTGCGCGCGGCGGGGCCTATGTTCACGTCGGCGTTTGTGCGGAGCAAGGGGAGGACAGGGGCGACGTCTGTGAGGATGACGTCCGCCCCGAGGAGGGCCAACGCCAGCCCCGCCACGCCCGCGCCGGACCCCAAGTCGACGACTCGCTTCCCCGATACGCGGGCCCGGCTCAGCTCGCCCTTGCGCGCGTTCCGGTCCGCCCAGGCGGCCAGCACGATGGACGCATCCCAGACCGTCAGGCCCAGGTTGCCGGAATTCGGGTCTTGGGCCAGGCGGAGCGTGACGCCCGTGGTGGGCAGGTCGACGGAGACCGTGGTCTCCAGGTGGGTCGACCACCGCTCCCAGGTGGGGGCGGCGGCGGCCATTCCTGATGCTTAGCAAGCACGACGAAAAGCGGACGAAAAAGTGTCTCGGCTAGCCGGCGAAAACAAGCACATACATTTTTTTGCGCGCCCCCGGCCGCGCGCGTCCGCACGCGCCTGCCACTGGCCAGCCCGTCTCTGGCTCCACCGGACCACATACGCACACACACACACACGCACACAGGCACACACCACGAAAATGCGCCGCCTCGGTGCGGGCCGCTGCCTGCACTCGACCGCCGCCGCTGCATTCCGGCGCTGCTCGCCGCCGTCGTCGGCCACCACCCCTCTCCCGGGCCGCCCACCTCGTGCTGCCCACCCCTTCCTGCCCATTCTGCCCCGGAGGTGCCTACACATGCGCGTGGCCGTGCAGGCGGGGACGGCAGGCCCATCCCCCTTCGACCTCCTCCGCCTCCCCCCTGGCACCAATATCGTCGCCCTCCTGCGCGAGCGCGGCCTCCTCGCCGACGTGGCTGGGGACGGGCTGGAAGCGGCCGCGTCGGCCGGGCCCCTGCCCGTCTACTGCGGCTTCGACCCGACCGCACCGTCCCTGCACTTGGGCAATCTGCTGGGCATCGTCGTCCTCACCTGGTTCCGGGCGGCCGGCCACCCGCCCGTGGCTTTGCTGGGCGGCGCGACGGGGCGGGTGGGCGATCCCTCGGGCCGGTCCGCCGAACGGCCCATCCTGTCTGAGGCCGTCCTGGAGGCCAACGTGGCGGGAATCCGGGTCATCCTAGAGAACCTGCTGACCCGGCCGGGCGTGGCGGATGGCGGGCCGCCGCCCCTCATCCTCAACAACCACGACTGGTTTGGCGGGGTCGGCCTGCTCGACTTCTTGAGGGACGTCGGCAAGTCGGCCCGCGTCGGCGTCATGCTGTCCCGCGACTCTGTCCGCTCCCGCATGGCCGCCGACGCGGAGGGCCTGTCCTTCACCGAGTTCACCTACCAGCTGCTCCAAGGCTACGATTTCGTGCACCTGGCCCGCACGCACGGGGTGCGCCTGCAGGTGGGCGGGTCGGACCAGATGGGCAACATGGTCGCAGGGTTGGACCTCCTCCGGCGCATGGGCGGGGTTGATGGCGGCGCCAGCAGCAGCGCCAACACCAGCGCTCCTGCATCTGCCGCCGGGTCGTCCACGGGCTGCTACGGCCTGACCTTCCCGCTGCTGACCAAGTCGGACGGGACAAAGATGGGCAAGTCGGCCGACGGCGCGGTCTGGCTGGCGGCCGACCAGCTGTCGCCCTTCAAATTCTACCAGTTCCTGCTGACCACCGTGCCCGACGCGGACGTCGTGACCTTTCTGCGCATGCTGACCTTCCTGCCGCTGGAGAGGATTGCGCAGGTGGAGCAGGCGATGGCGGGCGGCGGCAGCGGGTACACTCCGGGCGACGCCCAGCGCTTGTTGGCGGCCGAGGTGACCCGCTTCGTGCACGGGGAGGCCGGGCTGGCCCAGGCCCTGGCTGCGACAGCCGCCCTGCGGCCTGGGGCGGACACGGCCCTGGACGCGGATGCCCTGGAAGTCGCGGCGGGGGACGGGCCGTCCGCGTCGCTGCCTCGCGCTGAGGTGGTGGGCCGGCCGCTGGCTGAGCTGATGGCGGCGGTCGGGTTGCAGCCCTCCAAGGCCGCCGTCCGCCGCATGATTGCGGGTGGCGGGGTGGCCCTGAACAATGAGAAGGTCGGGGAGGAGGGGCGGGTGGTTGAGGAGGGCGACCTCATTGATGGGCGCCTGCTGCTACTGGCGGCCGGGAAGAAGAACAAGATGTTGGTGCGAGTGGTGTGAGAGCGAGCGGGAGGGCAGGGGTGGTCTTTTTTCCCATTGTGACTCTTCTTCACGCACGCCTCCGTGGACGCCCGCGTCCGAGGCGCGATGGCCGGTCCGACCCTCGACCCAGAGGCTGCCCCCTTGCGCCGCGGGGCGGGCAGCCAGGCGACGCCTGCCGCGTCCTCCTCCGGGCGGACTGCGCGGCCTCCGCAAGCGGTGCGCTCGCTCGTCGGTGGGGCTACCCTCTACTTGGCAGCCTCCGCCGCCGCGTCCGGGCTGGCTCTCTGGGTGAGGACGGGCAGAATGATGGGCGACCCTGTGACTGGAAGGCACTCGACCATGCACGCGCGTGTGACCACAGCGGCACCCGTCGTCAAGTCCAATGCCGGAGGCGCCGCGGCCGACGCTGGAGGCCGCCCCTCGCCTCCCTTCCACACGGCAGCCGCGGAGTGGTGGGCCGCCATGGTCGCACCCTACCCGGGGGCTGCCCGAGCAGAAGCTTTCTCGTCCTTGCGTGCCCAAGACGACGTCGAAGCCACCGCCGCCGGGGCTCGCTTCGCCGCGGCGGCAGCGATGGCGGCTGACCCCACCAGGCGACCCCCACCAGGCGCGCCCTATTCCGGCAACCCGGCTGACTACGCGCTCACCCCTGCAAAACTCGCCACCGTCGCTGGCCCGCCCCCCGGGACTAGCAGTGGTGATGGTGGTGGTCCAGCCTCCCCCCCCTACATCACCATCACCTGGTGCAACGCGGCCTTTGTCCCCTTTGCCCTCAACTGGGCTGCGCACGCGCGCGCTGCCGGGGTCGGCCCCTTTTTGGTCGGCGCCTCGGATGAGGCCGCCCTGGAACAGCTGCTAGCCGCGGGCCTGCCCACCTTTGCCATGCCCCGCCTGGTCGGCAAGGGCGCCGGCCTGGCCCAGACCAGCCCGCGCGACCTCGGGTGGGGCTCCCCGGCCTTCCACGCGCTGGGGCGGGAGAAGGCGGCCACCGCGGCCGCCGTCACGGGCAGCGGTTACGGCGTCCTACTGACGGACGTGGACATGGTCTTTCTCCGGGACCCAGCCCCGTACTTTGCCCGCTTCCCGGACGCGGCGCTGTTGACTTCATCCGACGGCCTGCACCGGACGACGACAGGTGGGGCCGCACAAGCCCCGCCCCCGCCCGCGTTGAACGCGTCCGGCCTCGCCGTCGCCGTGTCCGCCCTCGCAGTCCCAGGCGCGGGCGACGGCTTGGAGATCTGGCCGGCGGCCTTAGACGGGGCGGCCGGCAACATAGGCATCATGCTGTGGCGGGCGCACGCCCACCCCGTCGCGGTTGCGTGGCGGGACGCGCTCATCGCGGAACCGGGCGCCTGGGACCAGGACGTGTTCAATGACCTGCTGCGGGCGGGGACTGCTGGGAATGAGACCGCAGCGGCGGCCACTGCTTCACCAGGCCTGTTTCGCACGTTTGGGCGGGCTGCCCCCATGCCTGCCGCTGCCCTGGCCGGCGTGCTCCCCGTCGACACCTTCGCGTCCGGCCACACCCACTTTGTCCAGCGCCTGGCCGAGCGGACAGGCCAGGACCCGTACGCCGTGCACGCGACCTTCCAGTTCTCCGGGACGGTCGGCAAGCGGCACCGGTTGAGGGAGCGCTGGCTGTGGGCGGTGGACGGGAACACCCACTACGCGCCGCGGGGAGGGCTGGTGACGCTGGGCCCCCTGGAGGAAATCCCGGCCGTGGCGAGGCTGCTCGGGGTTGTGGCCGGCGTGCCCGCCCAGTCATCCCACTTTGCGCTCGTCCACGCCCAGCTGGCCATCCTCCGGGCGGGCCTGGCGGTCGCGGCCTCCCTGGACCGCACCCTCGTCCTCCCGCGCTTCTGGTGCGGGGTCGACCGGTGGTGGGCCCGGCACGCCGGAGTCATCCCGGGGACCACAGCGCCCGCCCGCCTGCCCTTTCGGTGCCCGGCCGACCACATCCTGGACTTGGCCGCCATGGCGGACGAGGGGCTGGACGAGGCAGAGTATGGGAGGCGGATCGCGTACCGGGAAGCGGGGCTCCCCGAGAACCCGCGCTTTCCAGCCGCGAGCCGGGCGCCTGGGCCGGGCGGGACGGTGGCGGTCGTGGTTGGACGCGGCGGCAGGGCGAGCGCCGACGGCGCTGCCACCATCGTCGTCCTTCCCGCCGCCCTGGACGACGTGGCCCTCCGGTCCGCTTTAGCACCCCACGCCCCCACACCCGTCCTCCACTTTCCCGACCCGGCCGCCGCCTTTGGCGGGTTCAGCGACCAGGCCGTGGCCGCCCGCTTTTTGCGGCGTGTCTCCATTTCGACTGACCTGTGGTGCTGCGATGTTGGGACCGGGAAACCGATTTGGTATGACGCCCAGGCGGACATTGATCACACGGACCGGCATGGGCGGGCGTGGAAGGGTGGAGAGTGGGTGGGAATGGCGGAGCAGGTTTGATGAAAGGAAAAAAAAAAAAACATATAATCTTTCTTTGCCTACACACGCAGCCAATGCTCACTTCTCTTACCTCACCGTCCACCGGTCCGGGCGGCGCATGGACGAGTCGGCCGTCGTCCGCCCGCCGCCGGTCTGAGAAGGGGTGGTTGGTGGTGGTGGAGGTTGAGGCGTGCCCTCAACCCCGCCGCCCTTCTCCTCCCCCGCCTCCATTCCTTTCCCTTCCCGGCTGGTGGCCAGCGCCGCACGCAGCTGGCACCTAAAAGTGGGCGAGATGAGTGCCAAGACGGGCCACAGGAAGACCAAGCGCCATTTCCAGATGGGCTTGTAAGGCGTGGCAGAAGCGAACGAGCGGGCAAAGGAGTTGGCGACCGCGACGTACGCCCCGGCGAGCACAGCCGCCACCATGACGGCCGGGGAGAGCAGGGACGGCGGTGAGGCGGCCGGCAGCGTGCGGACAGGCGTCGCCGCGCTGTCCACGCCCCAGACGATGACAGTCTGCGAGCGGAAGGCACGGGCGTACCCGCCACCGGGCGTGCTGCGTTCCGCCCTCTCCTCCGAGTGCCACGCCCGCCCACCACCGGGGATGGCGCGGTCCGAGAGGGAGGAGGAGCGGGATGGGGTGGTGATGACGAGGTCGTCATCCATGGCCCGCAATTGGAGGGCCGAGGCCAGGTCGGAGGGAGATGCCGAGTCGGGCGAGGTTGCGGCCGCTCTCAAGAGGCACCGCGCACGCGGGCGTTTCGGCGCCAGGCCGACGCGCTGGGCGCTGAGGTGAGGCTTTTGGGAGACAGATAGACCCTCCATGATGACCTGCTTGTCGGGCAAAAAGGCTGCGGGTCGGGGTTTGGAGCGGCGTCTCGTGTGTGGGCTGGGCTGCGCGCGTTAATAAAAGGACTGACCGCCGGCCCGCATTCTCCCTCGCTCACTCCGCTTCGGCGCGCTGTGCGCGCTCTCCTCTTTTTTCGCTCCACATATGGCCGACTTCGATTCCTTCGACCCCTGGGCCTCCGGCACCGGCGACCTGGCGGCCGTCTTGGCCGCCGCGGACGCCCGGGTGGCCGCGCGGGCCGCCTCCGGCGCGGGCGCGGGCGGGAGCGTGCAGGCTGTCCCCGCCGCGCCAATTGCAGCACAACAGCCGTCCGCTCCTGTTTTTCGTTCGGCGCCGCCGCCCCCGCCCGCCCGCCCGCCCGCCCACCTGGCGACGGGCGTGCTTGGGAGCGTACGGCCGCTCTCTGGAGGTAGCCAGGACCGGGGCTCGGGCGCTCCACGCGGCACGTCCTCAATGCCGCCCGCCGCCGGTCCCTCCTCCACTTTCGTCCGACCTCCTGGTCTTCCTCCTCCTCCTCTAGCAAACGCGTTTGCGACCTTCCGGTCCGGCACGGCCACGGGGTCTGGGGGTGGTTCGGGGGTAGGCAACACAGGTGGCGCACCCGCCGCTCCCGCGCCTGCCCCCGCCCCCGCCCCACTCCTGGTGGCCCGCTTCCTGGTGTCCCCGCCCGACCCGGCCAGCCCTGGCCCGTCGGTCGACGTCCAGGTCACCGCCCACCACCCAGCCATCGCGCCCGCGCTGGAGGGCTGCGGCGGGGTGTGGGTCCCGGCGTCCCGGGCGTGGCGCCTGCCGGCGTCCCGCGCGACGGCGGCCGCCCACGCCCTGGCGTCTGCCACCGCGTCTGTGGGCGTGCGGTGCGCCATCGAGCAGCTGCCCGACCTGGCCCTCCGCTTGCTGGCGGCCGCGGCGGCCGCGCCCGACGACACCCGCCTGTACGCCTCCCTCCCGCCCCGCCTGGAGGCCGCGCTCATGCCCTTCCAGCGCGAGGGCGTCCGCTTCGGGCTCCGCCACGGCGGGCGCGCCCTCATCGGCGACGAGATGGGCCTGGGCAAGACCGTCCAGGCGATTGCCCTCATGGCGGCCTACCGCTCCGAGTGGCCGGCCCTCATCATCTGCCCGTCCTCCCTGCGGGAAGCCTGGGCGGCCGCGCTCACCGAGTGGCTGGGCGCCCGGGCGGACCGGGTGGTGGTCATCAACACCGCGAAGGAGGGGGCGGGCATCGGCGCGGCCGCGGCGCCGACCTACGATTTCGTCATCGTCTCCTACACGCTGCTCACAAAGTTGAGGGCGCCCCTGGAGCGGGCCCGCTTCCGGGTGGTCACCCTGGACGAATCCCACTACATCAAGGACGGCAAAGCTCTGCGCACCAAGGACACCCTGCCCATTGCGTCCCGGGCGGCGCGCTGCTTCCTGCTGTCCGGCACGCCCGCCCTCGCCCGCCCCAAGGAGCTCTTCTCCCAGCTGGGCGCCCTCTTCCCGACCGCCCGCCTGAGGTCGATGAAGGAGTTTGGCGAGCGCTACTGCGCCCACCCCGTTGGCCGGGGGCCCCGCCAGTTTGGCATGTACGACGGCGCCTCCAACCTGGACGAGCTCAACCGGGTGCTGACGGCGTGCGCCATGATTCGCCGCCTCAAGGCGGACGTCCTGGCCCAGCTGCCCCCCAAACGGCGGCAACAAGTCTTTTTGACGCTGGAACCCGCGGCCAAAAAGGAGCTGGCCACCCTGTCTGCCGGCCTGGACCAGGCCCGCGCCTCCTTTGCCCAGGCCGCAGCGGCGGGGGCTGGCGGCGGGGATGCCGCCTCCGTCCTGCGCGGCGAGGAGCGGCGGGCCGTCATGGACGCCTACCACAAGACGGCCCTGATCAAGCGGGCGGCCGTCCAGCGGTACGTCCAGGACCTCCTGGACGCGGGCCCCGACAAGTTCCTCATCTTTGCCCACCACACCGACATGCTGGACGCCATCTCGTTCACGCTGACCCGCGCGAAGGTGAGGTTCATGCGCATCGACGGCGGCGTCGCGGCGGGCAAACGCCAGGGCCTGGTGGACGAGTTCCAGACGGATGGCGGCATGCGCGCGGCCGTCCTCTCCATCGCCGCGGCGGGCGTGGGGCTGACCCTGACGGGCGCGTCGGTCGTCATCTTTGCCGAGCTCTCCTGGACGCCCGGCCAGGTCATCCAGGCCGAGGACCGGGCCCACCGCATCGGCCAGGCCCGGGCCGTCAATGTGTACTACCTCCTCCTGCGCGGGTCGGTGGACGACATCATCTGGGGCACGCTCCAGCACAAGCTGGAGGCGGTGGGCGGGGCGCTGGATGGGAGGGGGGCGGCCCTGGCGGTCGCCGCGCCGGTCACCGTGCCGGAGGCCGGCCAGGCCACGCTGCCGGGGATGATGGCGGCCAGGAAAGGGCAGGGCGGTGCCTGCGGCGCGCCTGCTCCGCGTGACCATCGGGTCTCCGTGCCCGCGCCGCCCCCGCCGGCCGCCGGGCCTGGCCTGTACGACGATGACGACGGCTACTCCTCGCCCGTCCACGCGGCGGCAGCGGCCGAGGGGGGCGGAGGCACTGGGGTTGGCGGCCCTGCTCCCCCCCTTCCTTGCTACGGGCCCACGCTGGGGCCCATGGACCGGTTTGTGTCGACGCAGGGCCAGGGCGGGTCTTTGGGCGAGAATGTGTCGCCGCCTGGGTTTGGGGGCGGGAAACGGGCAAGGATTTAGAATTTAGAGAGCGAGTGTCCGTCTGCTTTTACACACACGAACCGCCCACCCACTGAATGCACTGTCATCAGCAACTGCCCGCCGCGCGTCGGAATCAGAGAGGGAGGCCTGCGCGCTCTGGGGCGCCATGTGATGTGATGATGATGGAGTGAAGAGTCATCTGGAAAAGAAACCTGCGCGGCCCTACTTGGGCGTCGCCTTCGTAGACTGGGGTTCGTAGGGCCGCTCTGCCGACTTGGCAGCCTCCTCCGTCAGCTCTTGCACCTCCTTCGTCGCCCCAGGAGGAGCCTCAGGGGTGTCAACTTGCCCCTTGCCGAAACGTTGCGGGTGCTCCTCGCCGCCTGCCATCGTAGCCAGCGGCTCATCTTGCGGGGACCGCGCCTCGCGTTTCCCGGCCGAGGCAGCAGGGCCTTCGGGGGTGGTCGGGGGCTTGGAAGACATGGTGTTGGCGGGGTGCGGGGTTTGAGTTGGGTGAGGTGTGTGTTGGGGCTGTGGTTGAAAAGTAGTGAGTAGCGAAGCGCAAGAGCAAGAGGACACCCGCCCCGCCCACTCGCACAAAAAAAATAATCACCCCCAACACGCATTTTCCCACCCCCACCCCCCCCTCA
>Ga0315284_10011361_pt1 | contig 12703 bp, 14 predicted proteins | sample YL17G09_16_MG_FD_203696 | JGI IMG/M metagenome (GOLD analysis project Ga0315284, IMG submission 203696) | Sediment microbial communities from Yellowstone Lake, YNP, Wyoming, USA - YL17G09_16 | ecosystem: Environmental > Aquatic > Freshwater > Lake > Sediment | place: USA: Wyoming | collected... | reverse complement strand
GTGAACAAATCCACTTTCTAGTTTATCATTTGTAATTGCTTCAAATGAATCATAGCATGTAGAATCTGACATTCTAAAATTAGAATTATAAACTACAAGAATTCCTCCGACATTTAATTTATCATTTAATTGATTTATAACTCCATCAAATGCTGAAAATGGATAAACATCGCTGCAATCATTTATTAGCTCTGTATCTTCCCACTTACATAAAACACTCATTGCAAAAATGACATCATACTTCTTTGATGAATTTAAGAATTCATCATAAGAAAATATTTCGCTTGATTCACCAAATCTTTCTTTACATTTTTCTATGCACAACGGATTTATGTCAACACCATCAATGAAATCATTTTTAAAATATACTTCTTTGAATGTTTGCATTTCATCACCAAATGAACTACCGAATGATAATACATTTAATCCTGTTTTTCCATTTATGTATTCTTGACAAAATTGAAAAATTTCAGGATACCTATTAAAACATGTAGCATTACTTTTTTGATGTAACATTATACAGTTCTTTTCTTTTGTTCTCTTTGGTAACTGCTACTAACACCACTCACTTCAATAAATTGCTCAAAGTAAGTTTTTAGCTTACTTTCTATTTCCGGTGTTATTGTAACTTCTAATTCATCATGGCCTTTGTTGAAGTAGTAATATACAGTATCAATTTCCAATGATTCTAAAATAAATTCTCCATCATCATCTGGTTGATCATAATTACTGCTTGGTCTTCCTGCCTCATAGGAATAAGACCAAGAAAAATTGATAAACAAAGATTCTTCATTTTGAAGATATATTTCTGCTTCCTCATTTACATCTGCACCTTCTTTGTCATCTGCTTCAGTGAACGAAAATTTAGTTTGATCCTTTGAATCCTTTGGAGATACTTGGATAGGTTTTAATTTACCTGTAACTAATTCGTCAATTGTTTTTTCTGCAAACAATTGGTTATAGTTATATTCTTTTTCATTCTCATTTAAGAATGATTTAAAATCCATGATTTTTGATTCATGTGCTTTTTTAATGTTTATCATTGTATTATTTTTTATATTTCCAAATAAATTTATATACAGCAGAAGTATGTCCATTACAACATCTACCTATATGTAAGATTTCTTATTGTTCATAATGCTCATTTAAAAATGTTGTAAAATCCATTATGGTAGATTCATGTGCTTTCTTTATATTCAATAATGTATCTCCAAAACTTTTTTCTATATTAAATTTTGTAGTTAGAAGTGCTCTTCCTTTTCTTTCTCCTGTTTCATCATCCACCTTGTCATTGTAATAATAAAATCTATTTCCCTGGTGTGGTGAGAAAGAGAATTTAGCTGTATCTTTATTTGCTCTTAAAAGCTCTTCTTGATATTGCTTTATTTTTTTCGCACTGAATTCATTAGGTTCTCTATTATAAAAATCTTTGAACAATGCAACATATATTAAAACTATTTGATCCTTGTTTAATCCTGGGCAAGTATTTGCTTCTATGCACCAGATTTTTCCATCACCATCTAAACCAATATCAACACCCAGAAATTCTAAGTGTAATGATTCATTTATTGCTTTACATATTTTTTTGAATTCACTTTCATCTGGTAAACCATCTTGTCCAGGTTTTACCTTAACCCATTTATAAGCGCTTCGATCCGACAGGGTTCCTTCTCTGTCAAATATATCTTTTCCTTCTCTTAAAGAGTTTGCTTTTTCATTTTCCGGAATTCTCTCTGCTACGAATACAAGTTCACCATTAATTGATATTACTCTGAATTCTCTTTTTAGGTCGAACTTCTCTGAAAACACTTGAAAGTCTCCATCAGCTTTTTCTAGATCTTCTTTAGTCTTGAATACTTCTATTCCTTCTCCTTTACTTCCACCTTCTGGTTTTGCAATGATTGGAAACTTTAATGATTCTGCTTCCTGTTTAGTAAATACGGTTTTAGGAACGAAACTTAAATCTTTAGTTCTTTTATGAAATTCAACTTTTGAGTTTGCATTAGGCAAGTACTCTGGAAGGTTGTATATGTTCTCCTTCTTTACGAATCCACCGTCAATCAATTCCTGAAGCTCTGGTGAGTTACCATAATTGAAAATTGGAATATCTGGGTTAATAGATTTAGGAAATATGCCAGGAGGCATCAATAACATAAACAATTCACCTGACACGGATCTGACTAAAGAGTCAATGTGTGAGAAACTGAATTTGTCACTATGGCTAAACAAGTAGAACTTGTGCAGGTCATTATCTGTATATTGTGCAAACTCCAGGATCATTCTATAAAGGTTTGTTTCCTTATATATTAATAAAAATCCCGGGAACTTTCGAACCCGGGACTTATATTTACGCCGGCAGTGTAATTAGTTAGCTGGAGTTGCAACTGGTGCCTCTGCTTCAGCAGTTGGAGCACCTTCAGCTGGAGCATCCTTTTTAACAAATACTTTAACAGCCTTGCTTAAAATCTCAGCATCTTCAAGAGAATAAACTCCTTTACTTTGCGCGAAATTTACTGCTTGGATTAATACTGATAAAGCCTGTTGAGGATTTAAGTCAGCAGGAATTGCTGATGTTGCTGTCGCTGGACCCGCAGTGTTAACTGCTTCTGTTGTAGGATTTTGATTTTCCATGTTTATTTATATGTTTAATTTAAGAATTATACGATATGCTCGTTATTTTGTTTCACTATTTATCCACATTTTGAACTTCCACAGTTGTTACAAACAAGACAACCTTCTTGGTAGATAACACTTTCAGATTTACAAGTCTTACATTGTTTATCTGTAGCTTCGGTTCCGTCTGGAATATACTTTTTAACCATTCTAGAAATTCCGTTCTTCCAAGTCGTGATTAAATCATCATCCAAGTTTAAAGAGTTGATTAAATCTACAACGTAAGGTAATGGCATTCCATGTCTTAGGATTCCAGAAAGCATTTTTGCATAGTTCCAATAGTGTTTATCAAATGTCTTATTTAACCACTCTTCAACTACTTCTGCATTGTCCTTGTCAGTATAAACGAAATCATACTTGCTTCCTTCGTCTACCTTTGTCTTTCTGATCTTTCCTGTTTCTACATAATAAGGAATTTTCATGTCATCTGCTTTACCTGTGAACACCTCATAAGGTCTTCCTTCAAATAAACCTACGAATCCAATCCATTTCTCTCCTTTGTTTGTAAATCTTATTACATCGCAATCTAAATTCTTCGGTCTCTTAGGTGCATTGTTCTCATAGATCTTATTTTGAATTTCATCTTTCTTCGTATCATTCGCAATAAGAACTCCACTTCTTGAACCATCACGATAAACTGTGATTCCTTTTAATCCCATTTCCCAACTCTTTAAATAAATCTCTCCAACCTTATCTATAGATACATCTGATGGAAGATTGATAGTTGAACTTATTGAGTGAGTGATATACTTTTGAATTATAGCTTGCATTTCAACACGTCTAACCCAATCAATTTCAGGAGCAGTTGAACCTGCATAAGGACTCTTTGTCTCATCGGTCTCGCCTGTTACATTCATCCACAATTTTAATTTAGGATGATACACAACAAATTCTTGCCACTTATCTCCCATTGAATCTGTAAAATCAACTTTCACATTTTTATCTGTGCTGTCATTAATTTTCTTTCTTCTCTTGTAAGATAACATGAATACCGGTTCTAATCCAGATGATGTTTGTGCTAAGATTGATAATGATCCTGTTGGCGCAACAGTACTGATGGAAATATTTCTTCTTCCATTAGTCATCATTCTTCCAAACAAATCATTGAATTCATCTCTAATCATGTGTACAAATTCAGATGTCTGTTCAATAGCTGGATTGAATCCTTCGAATGGGCCTCTTTCAATTGCCATATCAATAGAAGAATCAAATTCCGCTTTTAATTTTGTTCTCATTATTTTATCAATCTCGGCAAGAGATTCAGTACTATCGAATTTTAATCCAAGAGCTGCGATTGCATCTCCAAGAGCAGTAAATCCAAGTCCTGTTCTTCTTCCTTTTTTACCAGCATCGAAAAGCATTTTCCAAGTATCTAATTCAACTTGTTTAATGTTTGTTGGTTCTGGATCTGATTCAATCTTAGAAATGATTTTAGAAACTGCTTCTAATTCAAGTTCAACTAAGTCATCCATAAGTCTTTGTGACTCATAAGTTATTTGATAAAACTTTTCGTAATCAAAATAAGCTTCTGCTGTAAATGGATTAACAACGCAACCAAATAAATTCATTGCGATTAATCTACATGAATCTCCACCTTGCATTGCAATTTCAGAACATGGATTAGTAGATGTATTTCTAAATCCTGGGTAAACAGAAGATGTTGAATACTTGTGTTGTCTATCCCAGAAAATAAGTCCTGGCTCTGCGCTTGTATGTGCAGCCTTGATTATAGTATTCCAAAGGTCTTTTGCTTTGATTGTCTTTTTAACCTGTGTTTGACCTGGTTTAAGATGTTCATCAATTGGCCATCTGTGAGTGTAATCAGTATCATCTTTAACTGCTTGCATAAATTCATCAGAAAGTCTAATGGAAATATTTGCTCCTGTTACTTTTGATAAATCTTGTTTAACTGTAATAAAACTTTCTACATCAGGATGTGCAATATCAATAGTTAACATCAATGCACCTCTTCTTCCACTTTGTGCAACTTCTCTTGTTGTATTAGAGAAACGCTCCATGAATGAAACAGGTCCTGTAGAACTACCAGCGGCATTTGTTACAGAGTTTCCAGCAGGTCTTAATGTGGATAAGTCTAAACCAACACCACAACGTCTTTTCATTAACTGCACTAATTCTTGGTCAGCGTATAAAATTCCGCCGTACGAATCATGCAATTCAGGAAGTACGATACAATTACTTAATGAGCCAATAACAAATTCGTTTCCTAAGATTGCCATTACACTACCTTGTGGGATGATGTATTTGAAATCTTTAAACATCTCATAAATTCTTTGTGGCGATAAAAGCTCTCTTGTTTTACCATAGTCACTAAGCTTTGATGGATCATTGCCATTTAATTTTGTCGCCATGAATGTTCTTTCGATTCTTGCAAACTCTTTTGCAAGTCTCCAGTGCATTTGATCAGGCGAGTTCTCATAAATTTTTCCTTCAAGATCTTTCATTGCATATTTGTCAACAAATACTTTTGCAGGAAGTTCCTCTCCGTCGAAATAATCTTTTGATGCCTCATACGCATGTGTGTAACTGTACGTAGGTCTTCCTTGAGAATCATTTTTCTCTTCAATCTCGGTATTTGCTACCGTTGTTTCTTCGTTCATGTTTTGATTTTGTTTTTTTAGATTTTCTGTTAACCTTTTATATATTTAGTCAACTTTTGTTACAGATATTTATTTTAATTGTAAGATTTCCAATACGTTATCGTGAACGACTTTTGAAGAAATGAACGCGTCATTATTAAATTCTGCTTGTGTCCACAACCAAAATTGTTCTTTTCTTAGATAATCAGTTGACTTCAAAACGTTTAAATTTTCTGGATAGCCGAATAATTTTGGGTCCGACTGACTGAAAATCACAATACCATGTTTATTGTGGTAGTGGGCAAAATGAGGAAAGAAGGAATCAACACTTACGAATGTGTCTGCGTTATCCAAAAGCACTTTCAACCTATCAAAGGAAGCATTGAATACTACTTCATCGGCACCAACAAGCTTCTCACCATTAACACCAATTTGAATGATGTAACATCCAGAATTTTTCATCATGGTTACGAGCTCTTCCCAGTATGGGAAGTTCTTTGGATTCTCTTTGCCATTAGGAAGTTTATGACTCCATGGAGAAATCAAAACAACTTTCTTAATAACTCTTGGTTCGGTCGATTCAATAACACTTGCTGCTTTATCTAATTTATTTTTTGCAGCAAGTTTTTCTTTTACAAGCTGTACATACGTTTCAAACTCATAAAAATTAAGTTTGTCTATTTGCTCAGATGTCATTCCAAGTTCATGTGCCAAAAGAAATTTATTTTCAAGTTGTTCTTTCAATGTCATAGATTCGCCAGATTGCTTTTCTAATAAATCAGTTTTCTTTTGTACAACTGCAACAGAATCATAGAGTGCATCAGGTCTAATAAAATATTCATCAACTGCTTTTATCACACCATTCCAATCTTTTTGATAATCATGAAAACACATGTGACCACCAATTTTTAATTTTGGCCAATACTTTTCTATATCACTCATAACAGAATCATAATCATGCATTCCATCAATGAACATCATATCGAATTGACCATCTTGAAATTGTTTATACACATCTTCAGATTTACCAATGACAGGAGTTATGTTAGTAAACTTATTAGTGTTCTTTAAAAACTCTTGTAGTGTTGTATAATCAACGAACTGAGTTTGTCCACCATCATCAGCTCTAAATGGATCTATACAGATAAGACTCTTTGCTTTTGGAGCAATGTAATTTGCACTCTTTCCTTTATACGAACCAATCTCAAGACAATCTTTTCCTTGCGAATATTTTGCTAATGCTTCTCCTTCAACAACACTTAACCATCCACCAATTGCTTGTGGATCTGGAAATAAAGAATCAATGCGTGCAATAACTTGTTTTTCTACATCTCTTAATCTTGCAGCATCTTCATATCGTTGGCTTCTAACTATTTCATTTTTCATATCCTTGATTACTTCCAATTGCGTTTTAAGAGATTCAAGGTCTGAATGCATTATATTATTTTTGATATGAACTATAACATGACTTTTCTGACTCTGTTCAGTTGTATAATAACTTCCACCTTCTTTGAACATGTATGTTGCTCCAGGCACAAGAATATGAAATACTTTATGGTTCTTGCTTATTCTTAACCACATATCATAATCTTCCATCGGTACACACAATGGATCAAATCCTGGCGTACCATCTAAAATACATTCTGCTTTATGAACAACTGTTGATATGTAAATAAAATTTTGTTTTAATAAATTAACTCTATCAAAATCTGTATAATATGGAACACCAAAAGTTTTAACTGGTTCACCTTTGTCATTTGTGAAATAACAATCTGAATAAACCATATCTGCATTTTGTGATTCTAAATGATCTATAGAAGTAGTTAAATGATTTCTTTCCCATCTGTCATCACTATCACAATATGCAACGTAATCATATTCACCTTTCGAATACCTTACAGCATCAAGTGCTTTATTTCTGGCAGCAGCAGGTCCTTTACTTATTTTTTCGGTTGCAATTATTAGACCATCACTGTTTACTTTCAATTTTACTGAATCATCCACAAATACTTTTATTCGTGGATCTGAAAAACCCTTTAATATCTGTACTGACGAGTCTGTGCTTCCATCATCAATCGCAAGAAGTACCCAATTAGGATATGATTGATCGATGATGCTCTGTATTGTTTTCTGCAGAAATTTTTCTGCATTATAAACAGGCATTACTATTGCTACTTTTTTCATTAGACTGCTTTCTTTATTTTATATGCTTTGTATAAGTTCTCAAGCGTTTCATTTACTAATCCTGCTGCAACTTCCATTATTTGAGAGTCGTTAGAAAGTCTCTCCCAGATTACAAGCTTGTTTCTGATTTCTTCTTTAGTTAAATTTTCCATAGGTTTATTTGTTTAAGTATAATTTTTCAAATGCTTTTACGACTGGTTGATTCCACTTTACATGATCACAAAATCTATACACATTTAGACTATCCATTTTATCTTTGCCAAACATGTTATTACCATCTGCTATGCTAATCAATAAAAGGTTATTATATTTCTTAACAAGGTCTTCATACACTGCAGGATAACAAGCAGCAACAACAACCATATCATGAATATTTTTATTCAACAATTCTTCTAACACTGGTTTAAATATCCAATGGTCGCCCATTCCATTATCCATATTAATAGGAACAATGCTAACCATCTTTACTCCCCACTCAGACATTTTCTTGTTAAACACTTCTTCATCTTTCGCCCATAAGCTTCCATCCGAATAACTTCTTATTCCTCCAGATGTTTCTCTTAAATGCCAAGTTACGAGATTCGTGTCTATCAAAAGTTCCCAACCATTAAGTTTCATCTCGTATGTAAACAAAGTTTCTTCTCTATGTCCAACTGGAGAAAGTTCTTTATTGTATCCGTGCTTACCTGCTTCCTTTCTAAACAAGAAGCTACTATATAAATGATCTGCTTGAACAACTGCATTGCTTTTCGACCATTGAAAATTAGGAGAAATATTTATGTGTTTAATTTCAGTTGAATTTAAAATGTTTGTGCTTGGGTTATACAAAGGATCAATTACAGCAGAAGCAATAGCTCCAACATTTTCACCTATGTGTTTACATAATCCTTCGAGAACATTTGGTTCTACCACATTATCGTCATCAACTCTCCATAACCATTCTGTCGTAGCAATATCAATTGCTTTTTGGTGATTTAATACTTGTCCCTTACCTTCTCCAAATACAACAGACCATTGAATTCCTTTCTTAGGAAATAATCCATAAAGAATATTTCTGAACACAGAAGAATCTTGCATATTGAATGCTTCATGGTCGTCTTGAAATATAATCACATGTGACGGCTTTAATGTTTGATTTGCTATTGATGTCAAACATGCTGCAAGAGTTGTTGTATATCTTCCTTTCGTAGAAACGTATGCAGTAACATTTGCAAACTCTTCATATTGAAAAGAATTTACTCTGTGTTCAATGACGGCCATTCTCTTCCAGAATCCTTCTTCCCAGCCTTCAACATCATGAACACTTTTTTCTCCTGCATGATACACCGGATATTCAGTTCCATATTCATAGTTCTCATCATCATTAGGAGCTTTAACTCCTCTCAATCCAAACTTTTTTAATCTCAAACAGAAATCGATGTCCTCTCCGCCACCTGGAGAAAACGATTCATCCAAATAACCAACAACATCGAATATCGATCTTCTGATCATAACAAGAAAGAAAACAAGAAAACTTGCTTTAGCCTGTTGACTGTAAATCTTTTTTACTCCAGTCACTCCAACTGTTTGGTCTTCGAAAGGTTTTTCTAGAATATCCATCCAATTATCTTTTGGTGCATAATCCAATATCACACAATCGTCATTCATGAGAATAACAAATTCACCTTTGGCCTCTTTGATTCCTGCATTAGTTGCACGAGTGTAACCTATTGCACTTGGGTATTCGATTATTTGAATATGACATTCAGTAGGAACAGCTTGCGTATTGATGAAGTCTAATATTTTTTGATAGTCATCACTGCCGTTTAATACAACTATAATTTCTGTTTGGTCTAAACGTTCTAGTGTTGTGTTCTTGATGATTGATTCCAGACATGGTTTTAGTAGTTCTTCAAACTTGTGCCAATGTGGTATTACGATGCTGTATTTTGTGTTGCTCATCTGAGTTGGAATGTGTTTCACAGTTTTACATTTTCTATCATGATAAGTTTCTAAAAATATTTATTTTTTATCAGTTGAAACAAAACTTAAGAGAGGGGCATAAAACTTTTAAGTAATTCCCCAGCGGTAAAGTCTTTTATAAGAAAGTTTCATTCTTTAACAGCTATTCAACACTCCCAAAGATTTTACAAGTTTTTAAACCCACTTTCGAGAAAGTTTACTATATTAGCTTCAAGCGGAATAAAAGATAACACGAATAATCCCACCCTCCTCCGTTTCGTGTTAAGCAAAATACCTAAACACATGTTCGAAGTAAATCTTGAAAAAGAGCTAATAAGCTCAAAGAAGGCTTCCTTGACTAAAGAGGAACAAGTTGTCTTAGCCGAAGCAGAGAAGATCATCAGCAACTCTACACAGGAAGACATCGAAATTTTAAAGAAGATGGGACTCAACCATTCTGTTGAGAAGAGTCAAGCACTCGAAAGTAAAATTAATTTCATTAAATCTTTTGACAAGACTCGTATCTTCTCGAGAGATGAGATTAAAGATCTTTGTGCTACTTATGGGTTGAGATTCTTAGGCATCAATTATTACAAAGGTGAGATTGATCCATCAATGCCTGCTAAAGTGAAAGAGTTTGAAACCCTGTACAAGGAACAAATCGTAGGAAAAACTTCTTATGATGAAAATGGTTACCGTTTTAACAACGAGTTTTCGTATAACAAGTTCATGATTTGTGCTCCTAAAGAAAGCTTCAAACTTTCTGACAGACCACGTGATCCATTGTTATTCTATCCAATCAACAATGGTAAGGATTATTTCTTGGTACACAAATGGGGAAGTGATCTTTCTATCATGAATGCAATTAATGCATGGAAGAGAAAAGGATTTTGGAATTGGTCTGCTTATGCATTCGCGAAATACTATTTGCCATCAACTGCATTGGTTACATTTGTAACTGGAATGCCACTTGGTATTATGGGAGTATTTGGTGTTGCAACTGCATTAACACTTATTGTTGGTGGTATTGCTAAGGCAGCAGATGACGGATCATTCTTCGATGGTTACTTTGCAGAAAATACTTGGAATAGCGAATACAGAGATTAAATTATGAAAACAAAATCCAAAGTAAACAGCATTATATTTTTGTCAATTGCCCTGGTAGCAGGAATAGTTGCAGTAATAGGTGCGACCAAAAATTGGATGAAGTATTCTGTACCGGTAGATGTTAAGAACGTTGAGCTTGGCATCTACCCGGCACAGGATTATCCAGTGGACGGAAATAAGAGTTATTTTTATAAGGTAACTGCAGACATTAAATACTCAGCTGGAAATTGGCCTGATGTAGATAAAAAGATTTTAAAGAGCGATACCATTTTGTTATTGCATGATTGTTCACACGATTAAAATAAGAATATGAAGTATTTGGTTTTAACTGGAAATGAATATGGGTTTGATCTAACAAATATGATAGACCTTAATTTTCTATCTGAAGAAAAAGCAGAAGAGACTTATGACAAGTACATTGATGAAAATGGATGTGCTGCAATGTACAAAGTTCTTCCTGGCAGATTGGAATTAGTAAAACAAGAAGCAGAATTCTGATGAATGATAAGATTAAGTTAAAAATAGAGCCGGATGATTTTGTAGAGTATATGCACAAAACATATCCAGACCCAGATGGATTACCATATAGAACAGCGATGCTACAAGCATTTAATTATCTATCTGGTAATTATCATGAAATGGAAAAAGAACGAAAAAAGATTGCTGAGAAGATTCAACAACAAATGGATAAAAGAACATGAAAGACAGTTTAATAAAATTAATATTGGCAGGAGAGGATCTTGTTGATGGAGCTGAAACATGTGGACATGACGATTCAGTTGATGAATGGATTAAATCTGTTGCATCGATAAAAAAGAAATATAAGATAACAGATTCTGACATTTCAAAATACAGAGCTGGTGAGGATGCAAAAGAGAATAAAAAAGAATTAAAGAAGAAAGAAAATCTTTTGAAACAGATGGAAGATAAGAGATTGAAGGATGCAGACTTCTTAAAAGAATTTGGAATAGTACAAACAAACAATAAAACAAATAATTAATATGGCAAAATCTAAAGTGCAAGAGAAAACAATTGAACAACCAGTAGATGTTATTCTTGAAGAAAAAGCAGAATACAAAACAGAAAAAATATCCATCGAGGATGCTGCAGAAAAAGTAATTGGTTATTGCCAATGGGCAGTAGGCCAGGATGGATGTTATATTCCAACTTTTACTTCTACCAAATCTGTTCCAGCAGGTGTTTATGAAATTCAAAGAAATAACAATGGATACTTCTTACAGAAGCAGAAAGTTGTTTTGAGCGATAACATCTTACAACTTCCAATTGAACAGATGCAAGAAATCCTTGAGGACATTGAAAATTTCTGGGAAATGAAAGATCGTTTTACTAAATATAAAATGGTTTACAAAAGAGGAATTCTTTTACATGGCCCTCCAGGTTGTGGTAAGAGTTACTTAATGCAAAATTTAATTAACAACATTATTAGTAAAAATGGAATTGTGTTCTCTTTAAATGGAGAAACATCTGTAAGTTTCTTTACAGATTTCGCACAAACATTTAGAACAGTTGAACCTGATCGTCCATTGGTTGTTATTATCGAAGACATTGATAACATTGTAACTGCTGGTCAAGGATTATTATCTTCTTTATTAAATGTATTAGATGGAGTTAATCAAATCGAGAATGTTGTTTATCTTGCAACAACAAACTATCCAGAGAGATTACAAGACAGGATTTCAAATCGTCCATCAAGGTTCGATAGAGTATATGAGATTCCACATCCATCTGATGAGGTAAGAGAATTTTATATTAGACATAAATTGCATGAGTCTGATCTTAAGAAGATCGACATGAAGCAATGGGTTAAGGAAACAGATGGACTTTCATTATCACACATTAAGGAATTAATGGTTTCAACCATGATACTTGGAAAGAAATTTGAAGATGTTATATCACACTTTGGTGAGATGAAACGTCCTAAATCATCAAGAACAACTTCGACCAATAAAGGTCTTGGATTTGCTTCAAAAAATTAATGTCAGAAAAAACTTATAATATCAAGAGCAAGAAGGATGTTGAGGACCTTGTAAAAGAAGTTCTCACATCTAATGCTGTTGTAAAAGAAACAGATTCAAATGAAACCACTATATTACATACTGGAAGGGAAGACGCCGAAAGAAGCTGAGATGCTTGTATGGGCAAAATGGTGTGGCGAAGGAGAAAGAAGAAGAGTGCAACAG
>Ga0315284_10011360_pt1 | contig 12704 bp, 16 predicted proteins | sample YL17G09_16_MG_FD_203696 | JGI IMG/M metagenome (GOLD analysis project Ga0315284, IMG submission 203696) | Sediment microbial communities from Yellowstone Lake, YNP, Wyoming, USA - YL17G09_16 | ecosystem: Environmental > Aquatic > Freshwater > Lake > Sediment | place: USA: Wyoming | collected... | reverse complement strand
TGATGTCCTTATGAGGCTGAAGTTGAGGTCGTATTTCTTTACAAATCCATTGTTGACATCCGTGACATATAGGAACTTTCCATCAAATACCAGGCTACCCGGGTAATAATCCAATACTGCCGATGTCCTTATGAGGTTGAAGTTGAGGTCGTATTTTTTCAAAAGCCAATTATCATCGTCCGAAAGGTAAAGGAACCTGCCATCAAATGCTATACCATCGGGAATAAAACCTAGTGCTCCACTTTGCCTTATCAGAGTCAGCGCCATCCATACCACCTAAGTATAGAACTCGGCGTACACCGTTGTTGCGAATGTGGCCCCCTGCTCGACGCCCGTGCCGACTATCCTCAGCCTCATGTACCTGCCCGCGCAGGGGAAACTCACGGATTCAAGCAGCCCCGGAGAAACCGTCGCGGTGTCCTCATACCTGAGGTCGCCATAGAACCAGTTCATGTACTTGTACCACAGCACGTTGTCATGCGAGAATTGCACCTCGAAGACTATGTCGGTCGGCGACGCGGTGGACTTCAGATAGATGTAGAGGATGAAGTTCCTGTAGAATTCCGTGCTGAAGGAGCTCGATGTGTATGTGCTTTTAGTGTCATCGAGGGTAATGTTGTCTATCAAAAGCTTGGCTTTCGTCCTTGTAGCTCCAGTTATTCCTGCCATATCACACCTTGAACTTCCATCCCGTCACTTCCTTGAGCTTCTCCAGCATGTCGTACTGGATGAGGAAATAATTATAAGTCATCTCATAGGTTTGGGTCACCACATCGGTGTTCCTTACCACTATGCTTCCAGAGCCGCTCTTGACTATGAGCAGCGGGAAAGGATTCTTCTTGAAATTGGTCTGCTCCGTTCCGAGGAGCAGCTCCTTCTCTATGGCATTCCTCACACTCCGCCATGTCAGGTAGAATATGTTCAGGGGTATGTCGCCTATCTTGTATTCGTAGATGAACATGACCTTGCCCTCGGGCACGCTTATGGATATGCTCGAGGTAGAACCGGCCGCCACATCCTGCCTTATCCTGTCCTCGCCCCACTCGGCCATCTCGGCGTGGGAGAACAGTATCTCGGGCAATTCCACTATGGTCATGATTATTATTTGGCCTTGCTCGGCTTATTAACCTTCGCCTCTCCGAGGATTTTGTCTATCCCGGCAATCTCGCCCTGCCTTGCGGCGACCATCTGGGGTATGGACTGCATGGCGACCTGGGCCTGCTGGAACTGGGCCTGGAGCCGCTCGACTTCCTGAGAAAGCTGTATGCGCCTGTCCTTCAATCCCTTTTCGTTGACTTCCATACTGTAATAGTAGTGATGCTGGCTTATAATGTTATCATGCTGTCATCCCTCGCGACCGCAGCGGCCTGGTTGGCTTTCATTTGCAGCCCCCTGTGGATATCTCTTACTATCAGCCGCCTCACCTGTTCCTTCACCCATTCCCTGTCCGTGTATCTGGGTATTTGCGGCGCCTCGCTGCCGTCTTTCGGGTCTATCCATTTAGGGTCTGGAATTGTTTCCTTATTAGGGTAAATCGCAAGAAACCCCTCCAAGGCTTTCGCCGCCTTCGCTTCGGGTATCGTCAATGTTATTATTTGGTCTGCCATAGTTCCCTCCTTTACTTAATCAGTTCCTGCCTCGAGCCAATCGTGTCTATCTGGTAGTGTATGCCGACCTGCTCCACGAACGGGTCGTTTGCTGGTTCTGTCCCCGTGCCTGCTATGCGCATCACCCTCATCTTCAGCAGCGAACCGATTTTATAGTTCGTGCCAGTGATGTCGCCCATGTCAAGGAACAAGTATGTTTTGTCTGCGAGGTTTGCGGCTATTGTCAGCTCCGCCGTCAGGCTTGCTTGCGCCGACATCACCTCGTTCATGTCGCCCCAAGAATAATAGACTATGTACTTTGCTTTTCTCGCTGTCGCGTTGTTCAATCCGTTTGTTACGATGTGGAGGTGTATGCCTAAATCTGTTCCTTCTTTCCAGTCGTGCAGTATTTCTGCTGTCGCAATGTCGGCGTAGTCGTCTATGGCGAAGGTGTAGGAGTTAAGGTTGGCGAGGAAAGTTGTCCACGTTGGATAGTGTGCGGCTGGCACTTTTGCTGTTACCAGAGAAAAGTTTATGTCGTTCCAGACAACGTTCTGCAGCTCAAGCGTCTTGTTCGCCCCGCAGGTTAGGTTCAAATCACTCGCGGCTACAAGGCTTGTATCTATAGCCAAATCAGTCCCGTCATAATAAATTGAGGCGTCATCTCCTGCTCCGAAATAATGTTTTGAGTTATCTGCTTTATTGTAAATTGTGCCTGTGGTGGTGATACTATTCTTCTGAAAATTGGCTACTCCGTTATAAATATCTAACTGGGTGTATCCGCCAATTCCATTAGATGTTCCATAAGTTGAGTCTTGATTTGAAAAGCTTATTTCATTATCATTTGGAGCATAAGCAGCATACCCTAAAGCTATTGAATAATCACCATTAGCAGAAGAACTAGGCCCTAAAGCTATTGAAGAATAGCCAGCAAAAGCATTATATCCTAAAGCAAATGATTGGTCGTCAGAAGCAGTAGCATTAGTCCCTAAAGCTATTGAAGAATAGCCAGCAGCAGAAGCACCATACCCAACAATTAAATTATTTAGAGAGGGGTCGCCGAATATTGTAGCTGTTCCAAATGTCCCTGTGCCTGTTGTGGTAATGTTACCAGCGAAAGTAGCAAGTCCCGCTTCATCAATAGTAAGTTGTAATGTAGGTGTTCCGCTATTCGTAGTCCAGAACTTAAGTCCACTATCCGTATCCGCTTCTGTTGAGGCGTGAAACCAATCACTCACTTTATAGGCACTAATCTTCGCCGCTTCGTGGAGTGATACTACCGAGTTAATGCTTTGAGTAAGATTAAATACAAGGTCAGAGGTCTGGGCTGTCTGTCCTGTTAAAGGAGTGAAGTTGTTATTGAGGTTTAGCAGAGTGAAAGCGGCGTTACCATTATTTCCTGCGAAAGTAGATACCCCTGCTCCGAGAGTGCCTGTGGTGGTGAGGTTTTCATTATTAAAGCTTATGGCCCCGGTCGTGTCCGTTATGGAGCCGCCAGCCATGACCAATGTGGATGCCGTCAGCGTGCCCGTGGTGGTGATGTCATCCCCCGCCACCAACGGAGATATTACGGTTCCTGCTCTCTGCCAATAGGGGTCTGCTGTTAAGTAAGGGACGTCATTCGTGAAAATTGATATGTTTGGCGGGCCAGCAAGCCACGCAGCCCAAGCCGGGTCAGTTTCGCATGCAGGAACTCCTCCGCATGCTATGTAACCAGCATCATTGGTGAAGATGGAGACATTCGGTGGCCCAGCCAACCACGCAGCCCAAGCAGGATCGGTCTCGCAGGCTGGCACCCCTCCGCATGCTATGTAACCAGCATCATTGGTGAACACCGATACATTCGGCGGGCCAGCAAGCCACGCCGCCCACGCTGGGTCTGTTTCAGGTCCCCATGCTGTGATATACCCTGCATCATTTGTGAAGATTGACACATTCGGAGGACCCGCAAGCCATGCGGTAAAAAACGGGTCCACTTCGGCAAGAATAGCCACAGGCCAGAAGCCTTTCACTCCGAGAGCATTGGTTCCATAATAATGGGTAGCTCCTGGAGCTGCGACATCCCCTACAAGGTTCACGACATTGGCGACATTCGTGATGGACTGCTGAAAGGTCAGAAGGTATCGGCTGTCCAAAGCCGTATATGATACCCCGCCATCCCTGATTTTCGGCATGTTTTCACCTGAACATCAAAACCTCAACAACAGCACCCGCAGTCGCGGAGCTCACATAAATTTTGTTGACATTGTTGGGCGCGGTGTCGGAGTCGACAAACATGCCGCTGAACAGCGTCCTGTAAGTGGAATGCGAGGGCTCGAATGCGTAAAGTATGTCATAGGCTCCCCGCGCGTTCATGCTCCATGTCCTGATGTCCTTGGGTATGGGTATCTCGTACCATGTGCTGGCGTCGTTGAGTATGTGGTTCATGATGTGGGGCTTCGTTGGCGCTATCTCTTCGGTCTTCATGCTATCAATCTCCTTTGGGACATAAGGCGGTATGTAGACTGGCGCTGGAGCCGTGGGGCTGCAATACTGCCTGCCTTGAGCTATCAGGTAAGCCAGAAACCCCAGAAATCCCATCGTGATTCCGAGCCCCACTATGAGTATGATGGCGCTGTCCTTGTCCATAATAAGACTTACTGCCCCGTCGTATATAAGTTTTCAAAGCCGAGGCGCTTCCTCGCAACCTCACAAAACTCCAGATTCAGCTCGCAGCCCTTGAAATTCCTGCCCGTCTCCTTGCAGGCCTGCGCAGTGGTCCCGGAGCCGAGGAAGAAGTCTATGACGAGGTTATCTTTCTTTGTGAATGCTTCTATAAGCTCCTTTATCACATGCAGCGGCTTCTGCGACTCAAAAGGGAATCCTTTTGCCTCTTCCTCTGGCGCACAGTCGGCACCCCATGCATCAGGCAGGAACGGATCCGGCCAGCCAGGAATATCCCCTTTAGCCAGCAAAATGCACGGCTCGGCTATGCCTGTCATGCCGTTATCCCTCAGTATGGTCTTGAGGTAGATGAAACCCGCGCTCTTTGCCTGCTCAATAAACGCATCCAGCGTTGCGGGGGTGCAAAAGGAGCATAAGACTGTGTCGTCCTTGAGCACCCTATGTGCCTCCCTCAGCCACAATAGGTTGAACTCGGGGTCTTTGGTGTTCATGGGGTCGGTTAAAACCATATCCACGCTCTTATCATCAATTCCCTGCAAAAAATATAGAGCATCGCAGCAGTAAATCTTTATCATAATCCGACCTCCTTCAGGTCATAAACAACCCTTCCGACCCGGTGCTGGTTGGGTTGCCCAAGCCGTATTCCTGTGTAGTAAATCAAAAGCTTCCCGTCCAGGACAAGGAGTTCCGGATGCACTATGCCACGGTTGCACCATTCCCCCGGCTCTATGGTGATATTGAGCGGGGTCCATTTTATCCCATTCTCGCTCCTGAACAGCTTGGTCCTGAATTTCTCCTCGCTCTTGCTGTATCCATGAACCGATGCCAGCAGTATGCCTTCATGACTTATGATTCCGGAGAGCGCCACGCATCCATCACACCATTCCTCGTCCGCTTTAATTATGGGATTCATTTGGTGCCTGGCCCAGTCAATCCCGTCCCTGCTTGTGGCAACACCAACCTGCCATACCTGGCCTTTGCCCATGTAGTACATCAGGTATTTTCCCTTAAAATGGATCACATGTGGGTCTGCTACGAGCTTATTTTCCCACTGCGCATCGCCTATGTCAAGTATGGGCCTTGGGAGCTTTTTCCACTCTATAAGGTCCTCTGATTCGGCCATGCCTATCCTCCAGTTCGCTCCGTCATAGCCGCAATAATACATCCTCCACATGCCCTCTGCCCTCAGTATGCTGTGGACTTCAACAAGCTGGCTGTCCCAGGAATCCATGCTCGGGTAAAAAACCACGCTGCATTTGACCTTGAAATCCTGCCCATTTTCGCTTACCGCGAGGCCTGACATCAATGGCATGGGCCCGCTTGATGACATGCCGTAGTTGTAAAACATGTGGAACTTGCCCTCATGATATAGTGTCGCAGTCCAGTGCAGGTCGTTGCTCCCTCCACGGTCGAACACATTGTCGTTCCTATCCATAGAACTCGCACTCCTTGCATAACTCGTTGGGCTTGGGTTTCAATCCTTCGTCGTCTATGCTGCCGATTATATATTTACCGTCAAAGTCATGACAGCAGTTTGAAACCCTGCCGTCCCATAAGACTGTGACAGCGCTATTTTTTAGATTGAAACATTTATCAATGCTTTTTACAAAAGACAGCCGCACTTGGCTTGACCACGAGTGTGGTATTACATTAGTCACCTTCCATCCGCTCGGCAGGCGCTGCATCTTCTCTGGATATTCCACATAGTAGATGACTATCTCCATCTTCTTGGAGTATTCATCATAGAGTTCTTCCATCTTGGGCTTCACTATGTCAAAAAATGGCCTTATAGAAATCCATAAAGTGTTAAGCCCTGAATCCACGAGCTTGTCCATGACCTCGCGACTTAGCAGCAATCCGTTGGTGCTGAATTGCGTCTTGAATCCGCGCTCGTGCGCCATCCTGACGAAGTCGTAAATCTGCGGGTGCATCAGAGGTTCGCCGAATCCGTGAAGCTCCATGAAGTCCAGCTCTTGCTTTTTCAGCACCTTCTTGAATGTCTCCACGGACATGAAACCCTTCGACCTAGTCATCTTCGGGTGCGGGCAATATTCGCACTTGGAGTTACAGTGGTTCGTGACCTCAACAGTATAGATTTTCATGCTTTCACCATTATGACGTAATTTTCGTCCCAGTTCTTCAGCGGGCCGCAGTCCTTCTTCGTATTCTCGAAGATTATCTTGAGCTTACCCTCGAACAGCCTGCGTACCAGCTCGGCACTGAAGTGTTGATGATGGGCTGGCGATTCGTATCTGTCGAAATTCACCTCGAAGTAGAGTGTTCCTCCGTCCTTCAATATACGGCAAATCTCCGACACCATCTTCTCCGGTTCCGAGGTATGGTCGAGCGTGTTGAAGCAGATTATCGTGTCGGCGGATTCATCCCCAACTTCCTCTGTTGCTGGCACGAAGACTGCAGCTGAATTGTCTGGTATGATTTTGTTATACTGGTCCGCCAGCGGGTCAACTTCAACGCCGCCCGCCGTGTTTATGAAATTGAAAATTGACATCAGCCCCATCCCTATGTTGATCACGACGCCCATTGGCTTGAACTCTCCTTTGAACCCAGAAATCATGTCCGCAAAGTATGATTTTCTGCTCTCTCTAAATGCGTCCATACCCATTCTATCCAGCTCCTTCTTCCACCATCCGAGCTCGACTGCTTTGGCCATTCTCTCCCATTCTGCATTCATACGAACCTCCTGAAGACGAGTATAGTCCTGTTCGACCTTTTGCTCTCAATTTCCCCCTCAAGCTCGTGGCCGTTTTCCGCTGCAACCCTTATCAGCATCTCCTTGCTGAATCTCAGATGGCCGCCCATGCATCCTCTGGACAGCTTTATGGGATCTCCCATCTCCATGGCAGGCTTGTCCCGCATGTAAGAGTCATGCGGGAGCTCAACCTCAAGAACCACCGACTTTCCTTTCTTGAAAATCCTTGTCAGCGCATGGAATGGATGTCTCAGATGGTGCAGCGTGTTGAGTAGCAATATCACATCATATTCCCTTCTGACATCGTCCTCGTCTATGTCGCCATTCTTGAAAATCACATTCAGCCTCTTCAAATCCCTTATGCGCTTTGCTATACCTATGGCGTCCTCTGACACGTCCATGCCCACAACCTCCGTGGCCCCAACGCCCTTTGCCTCAAAGCAGAAGTATCCCCAATGGCATCCTATGTCCAGCACGGTCTTGTCCTTCCAGTCCAGATTTTTTATCTGTTCCCAAGACCGTTCACAATCCGTGTAACCGCCTGTGGAAAACCCGAAGGGCAGCTGTATATTCTGGTAGCGTTCCTTGCCGCGTATATACTTGATGATAAGATTTTCCACCCCAGCCTGCGTGACCTCATCCGCCATGCCCTTTTCGTATTCTTCCTTCGTCATCTCGTCGTAGCTGAAATCCATGGTGTTGATGAATTTGCAGTTTTCGGGCATTCCTTCCTTTTGTCTTCTGAACGAAACATCCATTCCGAGGTCCACGTCCTTGAGCAGCCGCATCTTGTACCTATCCTCGACCACCCACCTAGGCGCGAATAGGCATATCCACGACACTTCGGCCACATCTTTCAGCGTCTCCGCCAGCTTCTCCTTGGAATGCACAATTTTCTCATCCCAGGCGAACCAGCCATCAATAATCAACTCCTTTTTGCTTGACTCTACCTTTTCCCTGAGCCAAGCCAGAAAAAGCTCGAACTCACCTTTGAATCTATCGCTGTACCATGTGTCAAGATGGATGTATTCATATCCGCATAGTTCAGCCTGCATTTTAGAATATGTGGTCTTGCCGGAGGCCATGACCCCGATGACAATATTCACTTTTTGCATACAATCACCATGTAATGGTTGTAACTTGCCTTATTTTCAAGCCCGAACATGCTCTCAGAATCTATCTCCTCGTATTCAGTTATCTCAAATCCGGCATCGGTAATAGCCTGCTTGAACTCTTCAGGCGCAGGCTTCCAAAGATGCAGCGCCGGGTCCCAATTCTGTGTGGATATGTAATCCCTGTTCTTGTAGTCGGCTGGTATGCATATCACCACTATCCCGCCTTTCTTGAGAATCCTGAATATCTCGGACAGCACTTTGGCCGGGGTGTGGGAATGCTCCAGTGTGTTGTTCATGTAAACGCAATCAAAAGTCCCGTCTTCATACGACATCTCGTGCATGTCCATTACTCTGGCCCCCACGCCGAGCTCGCACGCCCTGTTCACAAAATCCTCGCCTATGTCTATGCCTGCCACATTCCTCGTCGGGCTCTGAATCATGACGCACTCGTATCCCGTGTTGCACCCGATTTCAAGAATGAATCCGGCTTCCGGTATTTTCGCATGCAGATACTTCATCAGCTTGATGTAACCGGGGTTGGTAAGGGCATATATCTCGGTCTTGCGATGTCCTTCCACTTGGGATTTTATATAGTCTTGCATAAGTCCTCTATGGCCTTTTTCCATGCCTGCTTCCATTTCTCTTTGCTGAACTGCTCTGCGAACTTTCTCGGCTCGAATCTGCTATTCCCAGCGAGGAGCATGTCTATGGCCTTCTCGTATGATTTTGCGTCCCATGGATTCACAAGTATGCCATATGGCCTTTCCTCGACGCCCTTCATGCCCTGCTCCCAAACGAATCCGGTATTTGCCACCACGCAGGGTATGCCGCAGGCCATGGCCTCCAACGGCACAAGCCCGAAGCTCTCAATGGCGGATGGGTTTATCAGAAAATCCCCCAGATTGTAGATTTCGGGCATCATCTCATGCTCCACAGGCTGCAGTATTTTCACGTTTTTCGCCTTTATCCGGCCGGGGCCGCTGTTCCCGAACTTGAAGTTCAGAACCCAGAATATGTCCTTGCGCTTCTTGATGAGCTCCGATATGATGTGGAAGCCCGCTACGGGGTGGAAGTCCTTGCTCCACACTACGACCTTCATGCCCTTCGGTATGCCGTACTTCTCACGCAACGCCTCCTTATCCATGGGCTTGAACAATTCCAAGTCTACGCCGTGGGGTATGGTGATGTCAGGTTCCACTCCAATCTTTCTCATCTCATTGACCATGAAGTCTGATATGGCTATGTTCTTGGCTCCGCACGCACCCTCCTGCTGCATCCGCACCATTATGTTTCCGAATTTGTTGTATGTTGGCGACCCATAGAACCCAATTCTAAGCAGCTTGTCCACCAAGGACTTATATGGATCGTTAAAGATATTGATGATGTTAGCATGTTTATACCAGAAGTTCGCTATGCCCGCATTGGATATTATCCACGTATCTGGGTAAAGCTCCTGATAGCGCTTGCAGTACAAATCGATTATATGGGACGACTCGACCTCAAAGAACGCCATTGAGTCCTTCTCCAGCCCTATGCCTAGTGTTTTTTTGGAGCTGTTGAATGACACCAGCTTGGTTTCATGACCCATCTCATTGAGCATCTCGGACAGCTCCGAAAATAAAGTCTCACATCCCCCCTTGACTTCTTCCTTGTGTTTCCAGTTGCACAGCAGGAATCTCATTCTCCCGACCTCCAAAACTTCAGCCAGTCATCAACTATTTTCTTGTTGTTGTCCTCTATGACATCCCACTCCCTTGTGGTAGTCTGGCCCACATGCACCCTGTATTTAACCAGAGGCAAAGGCACATATTTGTAGCGGATGTGCTTCATGGACCTCAGCAGGAAATCCAAGTCCTCGCCGTATCTTATCTCTGGCCTGAAATTAACCTTGTCGAACACCGCTCGCGGTATCAAGACGCATGAGAAGTTCACGAACATGGTTTGCCTGAGCGCCTGCTCAAAGCAGCAAACGCAGAAATCATCATGCGCATCGAAACTGATCGGCTCATACTGCTTTGTCGCATTTCCCATCGCATCCATAATCAGGTATCCAGAGTAAAGTATCTTGCCGGTCTCGGTGTGCTTCAGCATCTCCTCCACAAAGGTAGTGCTCAATAGATCATCGGCTGAAACGAAGGCTATGTAGTCCCCCTTTGCCTCCTGGCATATCTTCCATCTGCCAAACCCTATGCCCATATTTTTCTCGTTTCTGATGTATCTTGCCTTGTTCTTGAAAATCTTGCATATGTTGGGCGTCTCGTCGGTAGATGCATCATCCAGTATTATGACCTCTATGTTCTTGTAGGTCTGGGACAGCGCTGATTTTATGGCACCATAAATGAAACGCTCGTCGTTGAAGACAGGAATACCTATGGTCACCAGCGGCTGCTTTATCGACTCTTCTACCATCGCGTCCAGCTCCTTATCAGACAAATCTTTTGTGTCGGACATCACTCAGCAACACCTCCAAAGCATGATTATATTCAGAATAGAAACATTTGTCGCACACTGCGCCGTTGAAGCAGGCCTGCCTCATCATGATTTTATCCAGGTCCTTGGCTGGTCCCATGCACATCATCTTCTCATAATCCCGCGCAGGCTCATCGAGGGCATACTGCGTCCCGCAGCACGGGTAAAGCATGCCGTCGGCGCCTATTACGGGCTTGAGCAGCGAAATAAGGCATTTCTCCTGGCCTGCTGCCCATGCGCTCCTTTCCTGATAAATCACAATGCTGTCGTCTATGCCCGCATCCCTGACCTTCTTCTTCACCTTGTCCATCGGAACCTTTTCGGCGTTGAATATATCCGAGACGAGACGGACATGCGTGAAGGCATGACTGTTGGCAAACTTTATGACATCCTTTATGAGCCCATAATTTGGGGCTGTCGTCACGACATGCGAAAACGCCCAGTCCACCATGTCGCCTCTTTCAACCGCCCGCTCAAGGATTTCCCTGTATTTATCCGGGAATGTCCTGTTGTCGCCCGACGATATCCTTATCCATGTTATCTTGCTCAGTGTTTCCTTCGGCAGCTTGTCAAGCAACAAACCATTCGTGACAAGTCCGACTTCTATGCCGAGCTCATTTATTCTGGATATGATTTTTTCTACTTCTGGATGCATAAGCGGTTCACCGCTTCTGGTGCTAAAAACTTTCGTTTTCAGCAACTCCAGTGATTGTGACCGCTTCGCATCCTAGCCTCTTTGCTTTCATCATCACTTCGTCTATCTCCGCATAAGACATCTGTAGTCTCTTGTCCCGTGCACTGCACGAGCAGAACGGGCAATTTAAATTGCAGTGATTGGTAATGTTCAGTTGCAGATGTATCGGCGGTATCTTCTTCTCCTCTGTTATTTTCTGCATCAATTCTGGATTCACCAATATTTTTGCAGGAAAAACAGAGGCTGCGGTATAGCTCGCTGTTCGGTTTTCCATGCGTTACCTCCTTCATTTTATTCTGAAAATGATTTGTCCAAAAATCTCTGTTGTGGTTTGTTGGTAAATGGCATTTTCTGCACAAAGAAATCAGATTTTCATCTGTATTATTTTTCTTGTTGTAATCTATGTGATGGACTATGAGCTTATATCTTTTCCCACCGTTATCATATAATTTGGATTGGTGCTTAGAGCACTCTTGACATCTGTATCGGTCACGCTTTCTTATTTTTTCTCTCATCCCTTTGAACTCTTTTCCGTACTCTTCAAAAGATGCTCCGTTATGCCAATTTGTGTTGTTTTCTCCTATGATTCTTATGTCGTTTTTTTTGAACTCCGTCTCTGGTGAAAAATGCTCTCTGAGTTTGAACTCCGTTTTAGGCGATATTCTCTGGCCTTTCTTTATCTCCGTCTCTGACGAACAATGCATACCCTCATGTGATATACTGCTCTTCAATTTCGCATTTTCTCCTTTCATCGGATTTCCATAAATCGAGTTCCTATATAGAGCCCAACATCTATGTGAACAGAATCTTTTACCTCTGCTTTCTCTCCATGTGAAATTATTCTTGCACTGCAAACATACTGTCATATCAGAATCCCAGCTCCCCAGTCTTGTAATTCAAAGCCTTTGGCTCCGTTATTTTCTCAAGTATGAATTTCCATTTGTCCGCAACGCGCTCCCATGTGTAGTTCTTGACATTTTCCAGAGCATTAGCTGAGCATTCTTTCCTGAGCTCGGCGTTCATCCACATCTCAGCCATCTTTTGTCCTAAGTCAATGATATCAGGCAGCTTCACGTCGGTAAGCGTTGGTGTCGTCTCCTCGGTTATGATGTCCACCAGAATGCCGCTCTTCGGTTTGCCGACCAGCTCCTGGAACGAAGAATGGTTGGGCACCACGCAGGGAAGGCCGCAGGCCTGGGCCTCAAGGCACGGCAGGCAGAAGCTCTCGCCTTCTCCGCTGTGAACAAAGCAGTCGGCCATGTTGTAAAGCTTGGCCATTTCCGTGTCGTCAAGTCCCCAGTTCGGGTTCGTTATCATGGATTTGGTATCGCTCTTATCACAGATCTCCAGCTTTTCGCCGTTCCACCTTACCGCACTGAACACGACATGCTCCATACCGATGTCATAAAAGCCCATGTTCCGCATCTCCTCGAGGTTATAGGTCTCATGCTGGTTGGCATGTATAT
>Ga0315284_10011359_pt1 | contig 12704 bp, 40 predicted proteins | sample YL17G09_16_MG_FD_203696 | JGI IMG/M metagenome (GOLD analysis project Ga0315284, IMG submission 203696) | Sediment microbial communities from Yellowstone Lake, YNP, Wyoming, USA - YL17G09_16 | ecosystem: Environmental > Aquatic > Freshwater > Lake > Sediment | place: USA: Wyoming | collected... | reverse complement strand
AAATGATGTTCTAGCGTTTTTATTTCATTTTTAGTAAGAATTCTATCGAAATATACTGTTCCTATCATAGAATCATAATTTAATACACTCATGTTAATCTTCCTTTTTGCATATATTAATATGTGCTATACGTTGCAGCCCAATAGCATTTTCACGCGTACATGATGCTACTGACTTAACAGTTTTTAATCCAAGCACTTCTTCTATATATGCTTCGTCCTCATCGTTTTCAGGTATTATCTGTATTCCATATCTTCTTATATCCATTTTCATATATATCACCTTACATTAAATTCGGGACATTCCCATACTGGAGTGGTTATTCCAGCTAATACACATAAAGAATAAAGCATATTTGCTATTTTACAATTACCTTCTCTATCTTCGGGCTTAAATTTGCTGCATTTATAACATAAACAATGTTCTCTATGATAACCCTTTAGTTCTGAATCTACATACACTTGCCATCCATGATGGTCATATTTCACATATTGATTTTCATTACATTCCATATTATCACGTACCTCTACATTTGTCTGGATACATTGTATTTATATTCTGTGATTTAACTTTAAGTATTCTCCAAGGTGGATAATGTTCAAATATTTTACCATCATTATGCCTATATCCATCTTTTACTATTGCTGCCGCATGTTCTCTTACTTTTTCTGCACTTACAACAGTATAATAAAATACACGACCATCATCTATATATACTTCGATATTGAATTTATTTTGTTCTATTATATTAACCATTATATCACCTTAATTGAAGATATTAATTTATTTACATCTATTTTAATTGTACTGTTAGAATTAATAATAATTGTAAAATCGTCAAATTTAAGTTGAGTTGGAGTGTAGCGCGCTACGAGTAAAGAGTTTTTATCTTTCTTTTTCGCGTTAAAAGTATGTTGTTCCATTATTATCACCTATAAAATTATTTCACGTCCATCTTTCCGTATTATCTTTCCCATCTGTTTACAAGGTCTTAATGGGCTACCATCACATATATCACATGAACTTCTATATACACATTCATTTTTATGTTCAGAGAATATATGTAATTTCATTTTAATCAACAAAAAATAAAATATTAAGCGAGAATATATCTCACTTAATTATTAATAAAGTATTCATCGCCTTCTTGCTTCAATTTTCCTGATGTATCAAGAGCTTCCATATGTTCATCTATTTCTTGTCGTGTCGCACCTATCTTTGTCCCTATTCTCTTTATTGCACTATTTGTCATACCATCTTTTAGCTTTGTATCCAATTCAGACCAGTCTATATCTTTTTCTTCTTCTGATTGAGTTACTTCAGTCTTAACTTGTTCAGGCTGCTTTTCGGGTTCAGTCTTTTGTGGTTCAGTCTTTGCTGGTTCAGGCTGTTTTTCTTGAACCGAAGGTTTTGGTGTAGACTTTTGCTTTTCACCATTTTCTATTTCGATTGGTACATATAAGAAAGAATTAACTTCAGTACCTTCTTTATCTGCAAAATTCATTTCGCGTCTTTCCCATACGAATGTTTTACCTATAAGGTCTTTTTCTTCAAATTCATCTATACCCAATTCTTTAAGTGCGTTTACTAACATCGCCATTTTTCCCAGTGGAGCTTCTGTAACTTTATACTTCAAATCTCTTTCTGTACCAGACCTAGATAGTATTCTCAATACTAGCTTTTTGCTACCATACTTAGTGTCTTCTTCAATCTTAGCGTTCTTTACTGTCCCTACAAATCTATCTTGGAACTTACTTGACGAAAATTTCATTTCTTTCACTCTCCCTACTTTCTAAACACTAAATTACTTACTTTCTGTATCGCGAGCGATTTTACAAATTCAGAAACTTTCTGATTTTGTACTTTAGCTTGAGCTACTAACGCTACGTACTGTTCTTCTGAAACATATATTGCAATTGTTGGCATTTTACCACTTCCCGTGCGATTTTAATATTGAATTCACTTTTTAATATATTAATATTATCATAGTCTAAGTTGACAAATAATAATATTACCAAAATATATTAAGAATATTCATGTAAAGCGCTTTACATTACATATCTCGATTAACTTGTTGTAACTCGCACGCGGAACGCATTAGATGTCCAGTTGTGGTTAGATTGTACTACTCTTCTGATATATATGTGCGATGATGTGGTTATATTTATATGGTCTAATACCAATACTTGGACATGAAATGGGGTATAGACTATGAAACTTGAACAAGGAGGGTGCGTCGTAGATATAAGTACTGGGCAAGTGTCTAATACAGTTCCACAACAAAACGATATCTCCTTATCACTTATAAGACATTTATCTGCAAATTCTATTGTCGCACAATGTAGACAAACAAAAGAGTCTCCTAAAATATTGTTGTCTAATAACAAAGGTATCGATATATATAACACTTTGTCTGAAGTTAAGTGTCGTTTATCAATCTATCGTGAACATGGATATATAGTATTATTCATTCCCAAAGAACTAGTCGTGCGTTGTGAATGGAATATAATCAATGCTATAATGTCTATATACATGCAGTACAATAAAAATATATTGTTGTCTACTTTCAAATTACGTTATATGTATAAATATGGTCTATTGAAAGACATGAACACTTTTAGTTCATATATGCAAATAATTCATCAAGATAATGATTGATTTATGACATACGTAAGCGATAGCAACGATTCTGGTCGCAGTAGTATCACTTAAAACTAGTATAGGAGTAAAATAAAATGCTCAGCAAAGAAATAGCATTTAAATTATGGAAAGATTCAAGCTACGTAAATAAACAACACAATAATTCAGTAGAATCATATAGAAGACGCAAAGAGCATACTCAATATATAAATAAATTAAAACAAGAAAGAAAACTAAACGAAGAAAAAAATTTTCTAAAATTAAATACTTTAATCGATATTCCTTATTGCAAAAACGAAAATGATTTTTCTCATTGGTTTGAAGATAATCTTTGGAGATTTGGTATCAGAATAGTTACTAAAAGTTGGACGGGATATGACTATGTTGCAGAAATGGTAGATAACAAAAAACCTTTAACGATAGAATTAGAGTATGCGAGTTGGAACTTTCTTCCGAAGAATCACAATAGATATTATATAGATTTAATAATTTCTTATTTAAGAACAGAATCAAGTAATATAAGATATGGAATACCAGTAGTCGCTGTTAAAATAGTTGAAAGTAAAAAAGCGCTTAACAGTGTTCTAGGTACTGACGTTGCTAGTTTAAGTATTGATTGTGTAATAATTTAGCTAAGTGTTAAAAATACATATAACGTATGTCAGCAACCGCATAGAATGATTATCTAACATTAAACGATATATTATATATAGATATACTAGTTAATCGTTCTATTAGCGTAACTTCTTCTGATGTTTAATAAACTTCTTCCCATTCATGTGCTAATCGATTAAAACTTTTACCTTCATTTATTTCTGGGCTTGATATAACACGAAGTTTTTTATTTAATGCAAATGACATACCCATATCGAAATGTGTGCCCTGTGATTCTGGAATATAAAACAAATGTATTTCATCAGATTCGATTATTGCATTCTTATTTATTGTACAAATTTCTATACTCGATAAATTTTGATTAGTATCTCTATGAGGTAAATGTACAGTATGTCCATTTGCTTCTAATGCTTTAGTATATAGTTCTAGTTTTTCTTTCCACTTTGCATCAGCATTTCTTACTGCACCTATTATGAAAATTTTCATGTTATTTACCTTCCATCATCTTATCGAAGTTTAACGCGCAATCTTCGCAAACCATAACACCATTTATTTCTCTAAACATCCAGCCATTCTTTTCTTGTTTGCATTCAGGGCATATCGCAACTTTAAAATCTGTACAAAACATTTTATATCACCTTGTAACTTACTAATTCGTTGCTGTCACTTATAATAAACTGATATTTAGTATACAATGACAAACCGCTAACATATTGACGTTCAATTACAAATGTTGTTTTATTATCTAAAGTAATTTGAGTTATATCTGCAGTACCAAATCCTCCAGGCATATATTTAACTTCTGTCAAAACACCAGTATATATCTTAGTGTTATTAGATGAAGTATATATTGTGCATAAAGATATAGAGCAACCTACGATTAAAGAAATAATAAATAACGTCCACAATATCTTTGCTACTTTGTCCATATTAACACTCCCAATTGATACCATCGTTAGCCATTTTAACTACTATTTTATCTGCTTTATTTTTGCCAATTTGTTTTACCCATTCATTAAACATTTTTCTACTGTTATTTCTATTTTTAAGTATTTCTGTATTTCCTTCAATTACATTATATAGCCAATAATCGAAAAGTAATCTGTGATATGAACACGTTGTATCCCATCCCATACCTTCTGTATAATCTATTGGATTAGTACAACGTTTAAAACTGCAGTTGGGTACTTTATCTTTACTCTTAGCTCGTATACCTTTATAACGTATATCTAAATCTTTTAGTGTTATTTTCATATTATCAACTACTTATTGTTTTTATTTTTAGTTATGAATTCTTTTATTTCATTTAATCCGTAGTATGTTGTTCTACCTACTTCAAGTTCTGGGCCAACAGTACCTTCAACATGAATACTTATTACTAAGTAACCTGCTTCTCTCAATAGTCTAATAGCTTCTTTACTTTCTTCTGATGTATCTTCATACACTCTTATCCAATTATCCATTATATTACCCCACGTATTTCCACTTTTCGCATACTTGCATTCTATGATTATTAATTGTTTCGCCCTTTAAACATATTGATTTAGGACCTTTAGCATCTGGGAATTCACAGTATTTACAGAAACAACAACATACAAAATCGTCAGCATCTGTGTATCTAATTGTCATATTAAACCAGACCTTTAAATTTTTTAAGCAATGCGTCTCTATACATTTCAAGTATTTCTATATCAAACCCTTGACATTGTAATTTTAGATTATTGAATTCGTCTAATATTATTCTTCTATTTTTATATTTGTAACAGTCACCTTTAGTACAATCGTTGCATAAACAAAAATCTTTATCACAATGTATACAGTCTTTATCTGCACATTTTATGCAACAACCTTCTTCGAATATATGGTCTATCATATACTTTATTCCTCATCTTCTTTATTTTCTTCATCCCAGCAATCTTTACAGTAATGTGAACCGCATTCACAATATATTTCTTCACCATCTTCTAAACTACGATTGCATATTTCGCAGTCTAATTCTTCATAGTTGCATTCTGGACATATTGTCACGCTTTTAATTTGTACATAAGTATTTGTCATTCAATCACCTACATGTGGCAATATTAAAGTATATTTGCATTTAAGACACATTGCCCAGCTTGGACTTGGGAATAAACATCTGTTTATTTGCATTGGTATATTACAGTCTGGGCAATTGAATCCGCTCGGTTTTGTTTTATTCATAATTCACCCGTTATTATACCAAAGCCTAATGCAATCATCATATTCAGCTATTACGTGTCGTATTTCTTCAATGAAAGCAGTAGGGTCGTGAGTATAACTTTTTTCGAATACGTCTTGTAATTCATTATAAAATCTTTGAGTTACTACAGTATTGAATTGTTTTTGCACAGTATCTGAATTTAAAAGTTCTTTCTTTAATTTTTTTATCCATTCTATATTTTCTTCTTTCATAATATCACTCACCTATTATTTCATTCCATATTCTAAATTTCCATACACCTACGCCTAAAGATATAGGCATAAATATAAACATTGACAATAGAGCAATATCGAAATTAATTAAACTAATCAAAAATAACATAGGTATTACTGTAATGCTTACCATTGTTATAATTATATCAAAACCCACAGACAATAATATTATAATAATTAAAGCTATATTGTATCCTTCTGACCAATCTATATCGAATCCTAATTTTATATCTTTTTTATTTTTAGGCATGTTCGCGCCTCCAATTATGATTTTTATCTTTATATATACGTTTTCGCCCTTCAGCATATTTTATTGCGCTAAGTATTGTTTTTATGACACGTTTAGCTTCAATAGTATTACATGCAATATCTAAATGCAAGTGTACACACGGTTGACTCGCACAACCATCTCTAAACGATTCAATGTATGAATATGCATCTTTACCGAATGGCGTCCATTTCATATTAACACCTTATATTACTTGAAGTTTAGATATATAAATATATGCTTCTTGGTCACTATGATTATTTTGTAGATGTGTCAATATAATATCTCGTTCACCGTGTACTTGACAGAATGTACATTTATTTAAATCTAAAATTGCTTTCGCAACATCTGATTTCATTTTATCACCCGTCTAATCTTCTGATTCTATTATAACTTTACCATGCGGAAATAGTGTTATAGTTGTAGTGTTTGACGTTATAATTATTCTTTCAGTATCATTACTGTCCTCTGGTAGTTTTTCAAATTCCCAAGCGCCTAAACTAGTTATTTTTTCTGACATATTTTTCACTCAACTTTTTCTATTGCTATTTTTCCTTTTGTTGCTGTAATTTTAACTTTTACTGGATGATTGTAATTCTTGAAATTCTTTTTCTCGTCAGGCATATCTTCATCCCAACCAGCGCGTTTTACGCCGAGGTATTTTTCAAGTATCTCGAATATTTGTTTTTTATCGCCAAATCCAACCCACATAAAATAAGCATTTTCGTCTATGCTCATTGTGTTTTCTACAACTACTTTTTCAATTTTATTTCTTATAAATATAGACGTTGCTCCAATTGGTCGTTGTGCACCCTCTTCGGGAGGTTCGTAAAGAGTGCTTCCTTCTCTATTATTTTTATTATGTATATTAATCACCTTTTTACGTCTTCTGGTCTTTCCCATACACCATCACCGCGTGATGCATGATTTTTATCTTTAAGTTCATTGTATTCAAATTCACTTTCAATTGTAATAACATTTTCACAAAATACTTTTCCACATATCCAACATTTTTTGTTATAAGGATAATACGATACATTATTACAATTGCAACACTTTACAATAAATTGAATATCTTCTCGTTTAGAAGTCGTTTTAGTATATTGACACATATTTTCACCTTCTTACGATAAATACTTTTTATCTAACTTGTTTATTGTAACATTAAATATTCCTTGTTCTTCAGATATTCTTATTCTAACGTCCATAAGTATTTCTCCCAATATATTTTCGGCTTGAATTCCGCTATCATGACATTCTGAGCATGAACATATTCCAAAGTAATTGTCGTGCCAATAATTACCTTCAATTAATATAGCGTCTCTAGTCTCAAGTAACATTGTTGCTAGTAATGGGTTTTGTTTGAATTTTTCCCATACAAGTTTCTGCATTACTTCACGCTTAAGTCCATTTAACCAACTGGGTCTAAGAATAGTTTCTTTTGCTCGACCTAAACGTGCAGCTTCTTTTGCTGTGCGTGCTTCTCTTATTAGTATACGACGTGTTTCATCTATTGTTTTTCTTTCTTGATATGCATGTTCTACTGTATTATAATGAAAACCTTCATAATCGAATGGGCTATCTGCAAAATTGCTTAAAAAATTATAGTCGCCTCTAAATCTAGATATTATCTTCATTTATCAACCTTCTTTCTAATTATTACGTCGTATGTTTCTTTAGGAATCCAATCTTCGCCTAAATAAAGATGTAAAGTATGCGTATCGTCAGTATCGTATCTTGTCGCATGAAGATTATTTACACAAGGAATTGCTAATATTTGTTTTTTAAACTCGAAATTTTCAGTATATTTAGTAGTCAATTCTACCCACATATCAACGGATATATAGCAGTCAATTAATTTTTTATCGTCTATCCAACTCGATGTCCCATTTTCTTTGAGTAGAATCATCATTTGATAATTTCGTTTACATCTACCACAAGCAATTTCACCAGATGGAATATTAGTATACTCACCAGCATGAGCGCATCCTAAACATTGACCTATTATTATATAATCTAATTCTTTATCGTTCATTAAATCACTTAACCTTTGATGTTATACTTGGCATAGTAAAATAAAATAATTCATTCTTATAAGTGTTTTTAAATATATGATACAATTCATCCTTTGAAGATTTAATCTTCATAAGTTTTTTATTTTTATCTATATAATAGTATTTATTATTGTATTTTACAGCAAATTTACATTTTTTAGGGTTGTATAATAAAGGGTTTTTAGTGTTGTGTGCTACAGTTCCAACACATTTTTTGTCTAAAATTAATGCGAATATCATAGGTTGAAGTTTTTCTAAATATGCAGAGCGTTCATTATCTTTAAGTTCTATAAATAACATTTATTCACCTACATTACAGTATCGTCTGTTAATAATATAAGTGTTAGACAATAAGTTACATTACACTCATTACATTTATATACTGTGCCACCATCAACTTTAATACGATTTAAATATTTATTACATTTGGGACAATCCATTATTACACCTTCTTCGGTAGATAAACTCTATGACAACATAATCTATAATGACAACCTATATATCTATTCCCCCATTGGTCGTAATCTTCACAATATGTATATCTTCCACAGCTTGGACATTTTTCAAATCCGCTCATTTACCCACCTTCCATATTTAATTGCACATTTCATGCAATAACCGTCTTCGTCTAACCAGTTCTTTTCTTCTTGACATCTAAGACAAATCTTATTCATTTAATCGCCAAAATCTATTTCTTGACATTTCCATTTTTTACAATATGAAAGCTTTACAATTACTTCTTTACGTTTACCATTATAATTTTTTTCTAATATTTTATTAATATCTTCTGCTAATTTTATACAGTCTTCTGTTGCATTTCTACAGTGGTAGTAGCAATCCAATCTTGTTTCAAATATTTTGCCCTTTATTTCATTCATCATATCACCCTTTGCGACTTTTCTTAGTTATCTGTTTCAATTTTTCATTTTTGAGTTTAATCCATCCATCTATAGTACATTTAATACACATTAATGTACTTCAGCATTTTTCGCATTTCATAATTACACCTAACGTGTTCGTAAATGTTTCTTTGCAAACTCTAAAGATTGTTCTATAGAACTAAATCTTATCTTTATATAATATTCGTTTACTCCTTCTATAGGATTTTCTTTCCACGAATCATATTCTTCCCATTCTTTTGTCATTGTTCAACCACCAATTCTTTTATATATATCTTCAATGTTTTATTACAACGGGCACAAAATACGTCTTGATTACCGAATCTATTTGATTTCTGCATATCTCTAATTGCATGTTCATGCTTACAAGGTGCTTCACTTAAACCTTTACCTTGATTAGGGTCACATTCTGGAGAAGGACATTTCATAGGATATTTTTCGACACCCTTCACAGTCGATAATTCAATTAATTGGTAGCGGTGCCCACAAGATTTTCGAATTGAATACCAACCGCATAAACCGCAGCGGTCAAATTGTTCAGCGCCTTGATTAGGCATTTGTCCAATTGGTGAAGTACGACCCTGAACCTTCACAGTAACTTCTGCTTTACCACAGCGCGGACATGTATCTTTTCCTTCAGTCAATTAATCAACTCCCGTAGACAATAGTTTCATAGCAACTCCCTGAAAATAATATTTGCCACAGTAAGTGCATTTTACAGTTTGTAAACCGCCCCGACTTACTTCTCCACGCTCTGTATTAACAAGTGCAGCATGTTCATCGCTGACTATAAATACAACAGAACCGCAACTACATTTATCGTCTACTTCTCTACATTGAAGATTGTTATTAAAGTTTGTTGTATCTATTTGCTCCCTGACAAATTCGAGTATGTCTTTTTCGGGTACTTGGTCTAGTGTCATTTTTTACACTTCTTTACTTCTATTCCAATATTCACATTCGCAACATATATCTTTCATGTTTATTTTATCCGTAAATAATATAGTGCATTCAAGTTTACTGTCTCTCCAACACTTTATCATTGTTTTCCAACTTCTTTTCAAATTCTATATCTTTATTTACTTTTTCTATTTCTTTTTGTAATTCATATATTGCATTACGAATGTTTCTTCTTTCATCTACAAATTTACACGAAGTAGTGTTTAAATATATTTCTTTAGCTTGAATATCTTTCAATATACCATTTTTGCGTTCTTCAAGAACTTCAATCATTGAATATATTTTAGTAAATACACAATATTCACATGTCGTAGTTAAACATTTTTTATTACATTCATTAGAAAATACGTTGCATACTAGTTTATGATACTTATTGCAATATTCAGCATCTTTCATTTATCATTCTTCCTTCAATATAATTTTTATCCTTACTGAATATAGGTATTTCGTTATCTACGTCCCACATGTGTCTTTCTACTTTATGTGGTACATCGTTATCAATAGTTGAATCACTTACGTAATATATATTCTTTACTATGCATCTACCTCTTTTGTAAAAACTAGAATAATCATTCCAGTTGATACTTTTTGTCATAAGCAAATCTTGAAGTTGACTACTGTCTTTATTGTCAAGTTCTTTGTGACTGAATTCTGATTGAGCCAACATAGCTATACTATTTCTTACACAGTCTTGTTGTCTAGATATAAAGTAGTTATTCACTTCAGATTCTGGTATAACGAAAGCACGTGCGTCGAAAACCGCGCGCCGTGTTTCATTGAATATAATATTGCTCAATTCTGTGAACCTCGCAGAAGCGATGCCTGACGCTACTGAAACTATCTTCTGAAGATTGTTATCGAAGTAAGGTTGGCTATCTATTTTCTTATAATATTGTACCAATATCGATATCTCATCACTAAAAACATATGCTAAAACGCTGCCTGTTATTTCTTTAGAAAGTGCGATAGCAGTTTGATTCATTACTTCAAAAAGCTTTTCATCATACGGTTTTTTTAGTCCACGAGTATATGTATGAAACGCTTTGCCGTCTACTCTTATGATTATTGGTGTACGATAAGGTAAATTATATCTGAAAACGTTTTCGTAGCATTTCATTCTATCTTGTAAATCTTGTTCCATATATTCACTCTCTAACTAGTTTAAATTTATATTTTAGTCTTAAATATTTTAATTTTATATTTGAAATATAAGTAAAACTCTCCCATCCATACCCAGACAACACACAATTTAAAAGCGGACAATTTTCATTTTTGCAAGTAGTTTCTTGTTTCAATATATTAATTTCGTGAAAAGTTGTTTTCTGTTCACAGACTGGACATTTTCTATCTTTAATTATATTTTGTATTTTTTTACTTCTTTCTGATAAAATAGTTATGCTCATTTTTAATCTCCTACAATTAAGAATTTTTAGAGTAACGTTCTTTTACTCGAGCTTTTTCTTTTTTCTTTAATTGTTACTTCATTCATATTTCACCTCTAATCAGCATCTTCACATACTACTTTATTACCTTTATATGGACAATGTATGTATTTATCATCAATTTTCAATCTAAGACAAGAACGTGTTTTTTTCGATGTAATTTATACATTTATCTGTCATTTTATCACTTATTCATTGATTATTTTTCTAACATCAATTATGGCGTCATGTAAAGTTTCATACATTTCAGTGTCTTTTCCACATACACACGTTTTGTCAGAATCATAGAAACAGAATAATTCTATTATTTTAATTATCTTTTCGTCTGTTATTTCTGACATATTATCACATTAATATTTATTACGCCATTCTGGATACATTTCCCATACTTCTTTATCAGTGTGATGTTTTATCATATGTTCTATGACACCGTCCCACGTACCATTAGTAAATTGACAAAATGGACATATACATAATTCATTTATTACTTCAGCAAGTTTTCTTCTCATATTACGACCCCTTTTTATCACTCATACTTAGCCAACCACTGCTCCAATCGTTTTCAATGTACGCATCTGTGATTTTACGATTATAATCTACTATTATACCTGTTATATCATGTATGTTTACTATTACGCCCCGAATCGTTATTTCTTGGTCTGCAATCATTTCTATCTTTACTGTATGACTCATTTAAAGACCTCTTTTAATTAATGTTATTTTAGGATTCTGGGAGATTTGAACTCCCATTCGTCGTACGGAACGTTTAGGAAGGCCATCCGCGCACAACGACGAATCCATGATGTATCTCATTTAATTTTATTAACGTTAGTTGAGCCAAACAGTTCTTCTACTTCTGCCATATATTTTTCATCACTATATTCTTCCATATTAAACCTCCCAACTTATATTTTTGCAGAAGTATAAGCATTTGTTAAGTATATATACTTTTACTATGCATCTCCGTAAAGCGCTTTGTATGAAAGTTAGATTTATATACTCATAAGTACATGCGTTAAACGCACAATAGATGTACACTTGATGTGTAACTGTTAAAATTTAAATAAAATCATTGATGAGGCGTTGATATGAGTAGAGACTGCAAACATATTAGATTGATGGAAAAAGTAGCAAATGGCGACCCGAGAAGATATTGTACTCAATGCACTAAAACTATAGAAATAACACCTGAACAAATTGAATCATTTAAGCAAAAACAGCAAGAACGACTAAAAGAAGCTATAGCTAAAAGACAACTGACGCAGCATACGCGGTGAACGACGGGAGGTAGAAAGGTATGAGTTGTGAATTTGAAGATTCGGATAATGTATGTACATTAAAGCATTCGGTTTCGTCTATATTTCAGAAATGT
>Ga0315284_10011357_pt1 | contig 12707 bp, 13 predicted proteins | sample YL17G09_16_MG_FD_203696 | JGI IMG/M metagenome (GOLD analysis project Ga0315284, IMG submission 203696) | Sediment microbial communities from Yellowstone Lake, YNP, Wyoming, USA - YL17G09_16 | ecosystem: Environmental > Aquatic > Freshwater > Lake > Sediment | place: USA: Wyoming | collected... | reverse complement strand
GAATACTACAATGGTGATTATATAGTATTATCAAAAAGCTACAAATGGGGTACTGATGGTACTGATAATTCTGGCAAAGATAAGCCTGTTGATAAGCCATTTACAACTATTATTCAGCTATATTCTGATAGTTTAGTTGATGAAAGTGATTATGTTAAGTCATTACTTGATAAAATATCTGGTGGAGTAAGTGCGACATGACAAAATTATTAGATAATTATTATGATGCCATAGTGGTTACAGATGCTATCGACCCTTTAAGTATGGGTGCTGTAAAAGTTAAAATACTTGGCGTTACAGAGACGCTTGCTGATAATGACCAACCATGGGCATTGCCATCTGTAAATAGCATTCAAGCAGTTCCAACTAAAGGTACTAATCTTCGGGTAGAATTTGATGAAGGCGACATTAACAAGCCTAAATATATGGGTTGGAGTCCTAAAAAATCCGCATTACCAGATGTATTTGTAGCTGAATATCCTAATATAGCAGTTTCAAACTTGGGTGATGATAGATTTATTATGGTTCATGATAGAGCGAAAAGAGATACTGGGATAATCCATCCTAGCGACAGCTCGGTATCATGGAATAACTTGGGGCAAATTATACATGATTCTGAAAAAGGTTATAATAATGCTGGTCAGTTTAGAGGCTCTGGTGGTACTAAAATACATTCAGTATTAACTGAGGCTACAATAGATATATTCTGTTGTACTCCTGTTGGTAATGGAGTTTCAAAAGGTGGTGCATATCAAGGTAGTGAGTATTTGTTTGCTACTCATATGGCACAAAGTACATATGATAGAATTGTGAGTGGCTCAACTCCATCAACCAACAATAATACAACAGCTAATCCAATAGAGCAATCCGCTGGAAATGATTCTAGTAAAAAAGATTTAGTTGATGCTAATGGCAATGTAGTTCAAAGTATTGACTTTATGCCAAGTCCTACAGCAATTAAATCAACCGATGAGGGGAAAATTAGAATAATAGTTGGATTTATAGGCCACAATAACTTTGCTGAAGTGGTGAATTCATGTATAGATATTTCTAAAAATTTCAGCGTACATTATGTTGTTGGAACTGGCGCTAATGCTCAGGAAACCAGTGGAAATCCTGACAGTAAATTAACTACACAGAATAACTCATTTGGTATTGCTCAATGTGCTGATATTTTAACTAATGATTGCTCATTCGCGTCAAATGCTAAATTCGCTAAATCTACAGACCCGGCAAATAAAAGAACTATATCCATCATGTTAATTGGTGATGGTAAGGTGACAAATGCATATCAATATGATATGGTTAGTAAAATTTTAGCAAACGCCAAGCGTATCATGGATAATACTGGAATTGAATTATTTACTACAAATGATTTAATTGCTAATCCAGCATTCGCCACTATAAACTTTGATAAAAGCAAGGTATTATAGATATGAGTGCATGTAATATAAAAGAAATTATAAGCCCAAATACAGCTACTAGAGGCGCAACTGAAGCAGCTTCAGCATATGCTGGCACTAAAAATAAATCAGATGTTAATTTTTTTGATAGCTTTGTCGATAGTATAAATTCAATAACCGAAATAATTAATAATACTAATTGCTCAGATAAATTAAAGAACATAGCTAAAAGCAAATTAAGTTTAAATGTAGCTGGTGTCAAAATCAATCCGGTTACTGTATATGACTGGGCTTATGACCAAGTAAATTTAAGTGCGCAACTTAACAATGTTGCCTCAGTTGCTAACTGGGCGACCAATGGTCAAGCGTCAACTCTTACAAGTGCCTTTTGTGTATGGGCCAAAAATATGTCATTATATTTTGAAACAATGCTACAAGCCGGTCTTGCCTTTGTGATACCATTATTCCAAAAAATACAAAAATATAAAGAAAAATTAGAACAGGCAATGATTCAATTTACCGATTCAATAAGCGGATGTTTAATAACTGTTGTTAATGACGCTCGAAACGCAACAAATAAGTTAATCGATAAAGCCACTGATTTTGGAGTGCTGGTTGATTTAATGAATTCATGCTCTTGTATAAAAGGAATTATCAAAAATATATCTGGCTGTCAAACTGATGATAATGGAAATCCTTTAAATGATGCTCAAGCTATTGTCGATTGTATTCAGAAAAAACTTAATATAAATCCAAGTCAATGGATTACATCTATTAATAAATTTATTGACAATACAATTATCGGTGGAATTAATAATGTTCATGATAGCATTACTGATGGAATTAGAGTAATAATGGATTTGCTTTATACACCAATTAGAGCTCTGGCTAGAATGTATTGTAATTTAATAGAAACTAAAGTAGATGTTTCATTCCTTGTTAAAAAATCTGGTGACATGAGATGTCTTTTGGTTTACACAAAAGAAATTAGAAAAGATGGTTCAAGCTATTTCGGCATGAATATTTACGATATATTGGCAACAATGCAACTATGGCTGAATTGCTTATCACCAATATGTAAATCATTTTCAGAAGATATTGCCAATGGTATAAAAAATTGGCGAGATGAGTATAAAATGAATACTAAATATTGGAATGATGTATTTACTGCTGATATTCGAGCTGCATGTAATGCATTTAGGAATGAAGATAGACGAGCAAAAACAACAACACTAAGAGAGATATACTATCGTAATGAAAAAACATCTAAAAAGAATTTCTTTAGTGTTATTGATTTTATGCGCTCGGTTGGGATTGTAAAGGGACCTGATAACAATCCATCTAACCAAACTTATACATCTACAGCATCTGCCGTTAATTTCAATCAATTTCCCGTCCCTAACGTCCCTTACAATGCAGCCGGAACATATAAATTCTTCCCTGGAATTGATGATAACATCACTTCTATAGTACAAGGCTTAGCAATATCCACTAGCATTGATTTTTACTTTCAAAAATATCAATCTTTAGTTATATGGGCTGGAAAATATATTAAATCACAAACTTTAATAGATTCAATGCAATCGATTGATACTAATGCAGGCGCTAGAAATTCAGTTATTACAACTGTAAATACAAACTCTAATCAAGATTCTTTTTTAGGCGATGAAATACCTGAAGAAATATTTGTAGTTCCCACGTATAAAGTTATTAATGATTACGATAGTAGCGAGGTTAATACAATTGAAGTGTCAGCTGTGCCTCCTCGTAATTTAGGTGAGACATTATCATCTTATTATGCGAGATGGTATAATTCTTTAGGAGTATAATCATGGCTGGATTTAACTATAAAACAGACACCAAAAAAGGTAGATATGATTTAATAAATCCCGCTAAATATATGGGTACAAGCATACCGGTATATAAATCTAAATGGGAGCAGAGAGTTTTTTTTGCACTTGATAAAAACCCATTTATACTTAGATGGGGATATGAGTGTATTGATATATTTTACCACCATCCATTATATATGCAATATACAAAATATCTTCCAGATATCTATTGTGAAGTTGTCATGCAAAATAATACAAATCAAAAATTTTTAATAGAAATAAAGCCTAGTAGATTTTGCACCTTACCTAAAGAGCCTAAAATGCCAAAAAAAGGAAACGCTCAAGCATCACAAAGGTATCAAAAATCATTAATGCGATACGAACAGAACAAAAGAGAATATCTTATTAATATGTGTAAGTGGGAAGCCGCTCAATTATGGTGTTTGAAAAATAATGTCGTATGGAAAGTTCTTAATGAGAACAACACGAATGGACTATTTAAATAAGGATTGTCAATGGCATGCTGTGAAGAAAAACTTATTAGCGATATATATGTACCGCTTAATAAACGACTATTAGATTTTGGGTCTGAAATAATTGGACCGCAACTTATGTTTAAATGTCCTCAAACTATGATATGGATATTTACTTTTTATTATGATGAAGACATGTGTGATGATTGTAAATTGCGATTCTCAGCTATGAATCATTGGTTTCAACAATATGAATTATTCGATGACCCCATAAGAAATGTTAAATGGATTGTAGAGGACGAGCCGAATAAAAATCTTATTTTTTCCGAAATTGGGTTTACTAAAACGCCTATGCATATATTTTGTAGGGGAGATGGTAGTATTATTGATATAGTAACAGGGTTTCCAGAGCCTCGATGGCTTACTAAATATATATTACCTATAATACAGGAATCACAAGTGTCAATATGATAGATAAAAAAAATGTTTATATAATCGGCTATACATTAGAAGCCGCATACAGAGCTAGGCAGTTAGCCAATGAAGGTAAAAATGTTATTTTCATGAAAACCGGTCAATTAGGTTGGCCTTTAGATGATATAAGGGATTATATATCATATGAGGATGTGTTAAAATTAAAAACACTTAGCATTGACTTTGAATTCGAAGCACTATATAACTCTACTTTCATGTTTATTCCATACGAGCAATTGAAGTTTATTAATAATCGCAACGGCCTTATAAGCTGGCCTTTAAATAAATCTAGCTTTGATTCTGCCGAAGAGTGGGAAGAGATGTCATTTAATTTATCAAAACTATCTGAGTTTAAACAAAAATTAGAGGGCTCTAGTAATTATATCAATATATATAAAAGTTTTTTTCCAAAATGGCTATACGATAGTCTCATCAAGCATGTTGGAGTCAATAAATGGGGTGGTCAACGCCAATCAAAAATATCCAAAGACGGATTGTCTCGCGAAATTCGACTTACATGTTTGAGTACAGGGAATACTGGGGTTATATATCGACCAGTTAATGGTTATGAGTTTTTATGTAAGGAGTTGCTATCTCATAGTAATATAACAATTCACAATACTGAATTGAGTGAGGTTAATAAAATACTAATAACGCGACATAAAAATTTTGATGTGATAATGATGGATAATAGAGTTGATTGTGTTCTTGATTATATTTTTGGTAATTTCGAAAGAGTTATATGGTCAAACGAGAAAGCATCTGCTAATTACATAGAAGAGTTTATTGATATAGCTGATGGCATAGTATTCACACCCACAAAAGAGTATTGGTGTACAGTCAATAGACTTGGTGATGTTATTCGAATTAAAAGCCAGGTAATTGATTCTATTCCATCTAAAAGCATTTCGGAAATATCACCAACTACTGCTAATAAAAAAATTTATAACGAATATAAAAAAATAGTTTCATTATATTCAGGTAAAATTCTAGATTTGGATAAGAACTTCAATACAGTAATACTCTGATGAAAACTTGTTTAATTATACCAATTCACAAACAATCAAATAATTGTAGAAAAATTTTTGATGGAATATTGGGTCAGTCTATACGGCCCGATTTTATTTATCTAATCATTGATAGGGCTACTCATGATGAGTTCAATCAGATAAATGATTTGACATCAATGTACGATTTAAATTTTAAAATAATTAGAATAGACATTATACCCGATTTCATACCAAGAAAAAGTGATTTGCCTGTATTTATGGCTGGATATATACGTAATATTGGTATAGAGCACGCCCTTAAAGATGATTGTGAAATATTTATATTTATTGATGGCGATTGCGTCCCTCAAAAAGATTTAGTCAAATATCATATTCAGCAGTGCGATAGAAAAATACCAGTCATATCAGTTGGACGGAGAAGAGAGTCTAAATATGGGTGGAAAGACCAGAGAGAGGTTGATGCAAATTTAATGCACTTAAATCTCTTTGGTAATAACGGAATTGTAATTAATAATCCGGAATTATTGAAACAGTCTTTAGTTTTATGGTCATGTAATGTATCAATCAATAAGTCAGCAATTGATTTATTGTATAGATTTAATTTAAAATATTATGCGCGAGTAGAAATATTTAATAGTTTATTTTTGGGTGAGTGGGGTGGTGAAGATTCGTTCCTAGGAGTAACTGCATGGCATTGTAGAATTTTCATATCTACTATAGGCGCTTTATCAACTGGGATTGAACATATCGACCATCCAAGGCCAGTTGATAAATATACTATAAATCATAAAGAGTACTTTGATAATCAAGTGGACAATTTAAGAAAAAAGGTAATGGTTAATCCACTACCATTAGATTTTTTTTAGTTAAGACTCATCTGTAATCACTTTAGCAAAATTATAATAGAAAAATGACTCATTCCATTGACCACCACCTGTATCATTTCCATTATTTGATAAGGCGCTACCATCAGTTGACATCGCTCCATTCCCTCCACCCCTCACTCTACTTCCAACGCCTGAGCTATTATCCAATAAACCCCTGAGAGTATCAGAATACACTTCTTGAAATGTATTTGGTACCTTAAATGTAACATCAAACGTCATCTGTTTAGCATCTATTTGATTAGTATATTTCATATTACTCATCGACTCCATTGTAACGGAATTGAATTCATATAATTGCACTGGAAGTAAATCAATATCCATTGAATCATTGTTAGCAACTCGCTTACCACCAGTTTCTTTTGTTGAAGATGTAGTCGTTGTAGGCCCCCCTTGAGATGCTGCCACCCATATTCCGCATTTATGTAGTGAGCTTTTGGGCATGAGTTCTAATTGATTGAAATAAGCATTATGTAATGAATTGAAAAATTGAAATAAATTCTGACTCATATCATCTACAATAGTCACCGTCAATGCTTGGACACCGCCATAACTTTTAACTAATGGATATACAATTGGTTTTATTGCATCTATAGAGTATGTGGTGTCAATTTCAGATTTCACTAAAGGAACGTCTGCCGTCATTACAGCCCACCTCATTCTTACCATATTGCCAGATTTTTTAAATGTACCACCATCTACATGGTTTTGTACGAAATTACTAAATGCTCGTGTAAATATACCTGAATCACCATTAAATGCTTTAGCGCCATCACTTTTAACAGTACCTGGAACAATTCTAGGTAACTTCCCATCGTGACTAGCATTGCTATTCATGACGCGCAATGCAGTATCAACATATGCGCCATAAAATCCTACATCAAAAAAACAAGGTCTGAAAATAGTAGCCTGATTATAAAATGCTGTGTACATTTCAGTAGTGGTTTGTGTTATTCCTATATTGCTAAATGTTGCCATAATGCTTATCCTAATTTACTACGCATGCTGGGATGCTATCTGGGTGTGGTGGTTCTTCACGTTTTATACTTTGCAAACTATAGACAAAACTGATTGTAAATGTTACTGGTTCTGGTCCTAAAAAATTTAAACTTAAATCACTTAATTCAGTTGGGTAGCACCTCTCAAATCTAATAGTTTGGTGTTTTTGCATCGAATCATCAGCCATTACAATATCAATATATGGAATCCATGTCAATCGATTTCTATAGATTCTATCTAACCCCCACACTCTACTATAAGGGTCTAACATTGGAAATGCTGGCTGTGTAGAGCCACTTTGAATTGTTTGCATGTATCTGAAAAAATTCCAATAATTCTCTTGCCTATCATCAGCAATCATTGTAATGGTTAGAACTTTATCATAGTACATATTGTCTTCCGTTATCGGAATATGCACATAAGCCTTGTAGTTTCCATCTGTCACATAGCGAAGACTCATACCTGTTGATGTGAATGATGTAATAACTGCATTTATAGCCTCACCAGGAGGCGCATCTGCTTGCTCATATGAAACAGGTAGATTAGCAATTACACACCTGGCAGTGCCTTGGTGTAATCTATTTAGATTGTGGTCTTGAAATACAGTTCTTCCCATTTTGCGTTACCTCAAAGATATATCGGATGCGTATTTCCGTCTTTTGCCGAAAAATGCAATGTATCTACCTTATCTGATAGTTTATCAAAAAAGTCATTATCTATTAAGTGGTCACACGAACCTTTTTGCACAAAAGCAATAGTTGCGTGTGGATGATAATCCGGATGCGTATCAGTATTATCCAATGATGATGAAATCATTTTATTTAACATCATTAATTTATCGCCTTTAACATCAATTTTCAATACATCATAATCAGGATGCGAGTCAAATTTTGTTATTTTGCCAAATTTTAATGGAATATTTCCAATACCACCAATTAAATCTATTAATGGTATAGGGTCATCACTATGTAATCCATATTTAACTGTTACATGCGGTTCTGTTTCATACCCATCTATACCCTCATCTTCATTAATATATAGCACGTTTTTAGGTACGTGTTTTTTTGCCCAATATCTCATTAGTATTACTGAATCTTCATTTAATGGCAGTAATGCACAGCTATAAGAATACGGTGTCTTGCTGATAGATTTATCTTCATCTTCTATTTCGAGAGATTCATGAATGATTGTCGCGCGTTTTTTTGCGCGCGGTATTCCCGTAATAGAATTATTTAAATTATTATGCATAATATCCTCTTTATATTAGTTTATAAAAGAAAAACCCCTTTCGGGGCTTTTCTATTTATTTCTAATGTGACGTATTTTTGCTGTGTTGAAATTTAATTCATTGTGCGGCTTTGATACATTTGGAATATCCTGTTTCCCCATATCAGATTTTGGCTTTACAACTCCTACTAATTTATTTCCAGATGGATTGGCTGCATCTGACTTTTCAACTGTTTTAGCAGTAATCTCAGAATTAGTTATTTGTTTTTTTGTTGTGGTATTATTTAGTAATTCAGTATGCTTTGGCTTTACCACGCCAACTTGTGAATCTGGCAATACAATAGAATGGTCTGTATTATGTTTTTTTTCAGCTCCAGTTGTGCCGGTTTTTGTGACTTTTGGACCATTTGTAGCGACATCTACTTTTTTAGTAGCCGTTCCGTTTAATGTTTCTGCATGTTTTGGTTTTACAACACCAACTTGTGAGTCTGGAAGTTCAACTGAGTGATTCGTATCGTGTTTTATTTCAGTTCCAGTTGTGCCAGTTTTTGTGACTTTTGGGCCATCTGTAGCGACATCTACTTTTTTAGTGGTTGTTCCGTTTAATGTTTCTGCATGCTTTGGTTTTACAATACCAACTTTGTCAGATAAAACAATAGGAGATGTTGACAGTGATTGTTTCAATCTACCGACAGTAGTATCAGCATTATATTTAACTATCTTAGGAGTTTCAGACATTCTTCTACCACGCTCATCCAAATAAGCTTTGTAATCGGTATAAGACTCAACATTGTCTTTTACTGGAGTCCAGAAGGCAAACATATTTTGATTATCAGTATTGCTATGGAGTGTTTCTCTATACTCTAATGGGCGAATGTTCTGATAGTTTTTTTCAAGTAATGATTCTATGTCATCATTCGTAGGCATTCCGAGGAATGAAAGGTTTTTCTTGGTCATTTTGATATTCCAATGTCAATATAATCTTAGTTTATAAACTATGTAAAAGTATTGGAAATATTACACATGAACAAATACACTAAATTCTTGAACGATTTAAAACCACTTAATCCAAGCCTCATAGAGGGCGTTTCTAGAGCCTATGCGGTCATATTCGAAGAGGGTAATGGGGTAATGACCTTAGCGCAGATAAAAGCAGCTCGTTTGGCTAAAGCAGCAGAAAGAGAGGCGCAAAAAGAAACGCAAGTGCCTACAAATAAACCTAGACGCGAGTTTAGAACGCGTAGCAAATATATAGAAAGATTATCTGAGCTTGGATATCCAGAAGACGTTGTTGATAGAGCTGAGGATTTAATTGGCAATCTAAGAAGAGTTAATGAGTATTCAAATAAAACTACTACTGAGGGTGCTAGAAAAGCGGGTAGCGCTGAGAAGGAAATTTATAATTTTGAAAGAAATATGATTTTAGGGTTAGATAAAGCTAATGAACAATCATTGGATAATCTGGTAAAATATATAAATTATGTAGATAATAAATGGAATTTCTCTGAAGATGAAAGTAATAATTTAAAACCAATGGGATTACCAGAAGATTACATTGAAGATGAGGACGAGGCAATTGACGAAGATGATGACATAGACGCAGGCTATTAACCTACATCCGATTAGTGAGGGGGTTCAATTTATTGCGCTCCCTTCTTTGTTGTCTATTTTGCTCTTTTTCTAATTCACGCATTTTGCGTTTTATTTCACGTTCACGCAATTGATTTTTTTCGCGAATAGCTTGGCGAACTGTTTTATTTCGCTCTCTACGCTCCCTACTGATATTGCCGCGAGCAATAAACGTTTCAATATCCGGAATTAATCTACCGATTTTTATCTCTTCATCATTCATTGTATTTACAGCATTTTTTCGCTGATTCGCCTGCTCTCTAATATATTTTTTGCTTTCATCAATACTATCCCAGATGCCATACATATTGTAATAGTTTTGATAAATCCATTTGTTTAATGCAGAACCGCTGAGGGGTGTATTTGGTAGGTTGCTTTGAGGCACCATTCGGTCATCTTTCCACGCTTTACCTTTTACAAATACTTGTTGTACTATTAATCTACCACTTTCACTAACTTTTATCAATGTCATATTTTTGGCGTTTGCAGCCCAATTTATGCATTTACTGCGAATAGTATTTTTATCATTATAATATAGTTTTACAGTTTCAGTGCATTGAAATGCAACTGCCCAGAAAAAACCCCTAACATCAGATGGGCCAATACTTGATAGTTCACGCGTAAACATATATCCATTGCGTCTACCACCGACTTCCTCTGGCTTTGAATTGGTGTCAATTTTCCAGAAACTATTTACATTTGGATTTCCGTGGTATAATTGATTCTCAACAATATCTCTAGCTTTAATCTCTGATTTCATAAGGTCTATATACCAAATATCATCCCTTAATAATGTTGGATTGCTTGTGTGATAAAACACATTTAATGTTCCATCAACGAAGTCAAGCCATTGCTTGTCAGTCTCTTCTTGGAAGTTAAACGAGCTAAACCATTGGGCGTAAATTTCTTGAGCATCCAATGGCAGTTCTTCGACTAAATACATATTTCTAAATTGAGATGGGTGAAATCCATAGTTACGACTTTTAGTGGCAACCCAAAAATCCAAAATTATATCTTTATGGTCTTTCCAGTTAATCCCATCATTAATATAATTCACTAAACGAACTCCGGCAATTTTGACTGACTTCATGATAATCTCATTATTTTCTACTTTAGTTTATATTTTTGCCTTGTAAATCACATAAAAATTTCTATAATACATTCATCAAGACAACTATATATGCACTGCATCTAAGGAGATTACTATGATAGATAAGATTTTCCCAGGCACTCTAATAAAACACACTCATTTTTACGAAGAAAATGATGTGTTTGTAAAATTCTCAATAAAACATACCAGTGAGGGTGATGTCCAATCTTTCATTGATTCATTCGAGCAGAAGATAGCTAATGATAGCATTAAGAGCCTATTCAATTATCCAATTCGCTGGAAAAAAATTGTAATCGATACCACTGACTATGAAAAATGCCATATGAATGTAAGTTTCGATGAGGTTGATTTTGACTGTGACCTAACTGAAATTGCAGTATCTCGCAAAATAAAAAATGGAGCCGAGTCATTTGAATATGTATTGACATTCAGTAAAGATGTCGGATTACAAAATGAAGATAGTGCTTTTGTCAAAACCTATCTAAAATACAAAGAAGAAGATGAGAATGGAAAAAAGAAGATTGTAGAGTTTGATGTCAATCTTACAGTCATCCCAATTACACGCACTGGTAGTGATTCGGCTGAATTGTTTTAAATAAAAAAAGGTGAGATAACTCTCACCTTTTTATTTTATATCTTTTTTATTTCTATTGTGTAGCTATCTACAGGAAGCATTAATGATGGGCTGTTTCCATATTGACCATATTCCGAATAAGGATATTCAATAAGCGTATTATGACCTAGACTTCCATTAGCTTGTAGAAAATGAGTTCCTGATAGTCCTATAATATGCCATTTAGCTGGTTCACAATTTTTATTCAGCTTGCAAATGGAGTTTCCATCATTAATCCCTCTATTTGTGTAGGTGTATTCTAAATCATAATCATACGATACTATGAATTTATGTACAATAACACGACTACTATTTATTACTGATATTTCATATTTTGGTGATTCCTTCCATCCAATATTAATATTACCTAATCTCCTGGATGTACCAAATGCCATATTGGTTTTACTATATAACTCGTTGACTTTTTTAATAAAATTAAAAGTAGGATGTCCTTGAATAATGTCACTTCCACGATTTAAGTCGTATGTTATAGGGATGAAACATTTTTCATTCCATTTCGCTAAATTACTCTCATAATCAGCTAGTGTCTTTTCAAATGCTTTGGTTTTTTTCGCAAAAGGCTCGTTTAAAAATTTAATATTAAAATTAAATAGAACGCTATCGTCTGAAATTTGCTCTTGTGCAGATTCGACACTCAATGGATATAGATTTGTTGGGTCCAATGAATTATTAATAAACATTGGCATCGCCTCTACGCAGGCAATCATTTTTTCATTTTTATCAGCATATGATTCAATTGATTTTATTTTACTGAAATAAATTTTTTTCGAAAACTTGCTATAGATATCCATAAATGCATCGAGTTTTTTACCAATAGTTTTGCATTCTGGATTTGGTATTGAATTGATGCTTACTGATGTGCATTTTCCTTTATATATAATTTGCGCCAATACATCAGATTGATATTGCAGGCTATCGAGTGATTTCGTCTCAACTTCAGACAATCCACTAACCATTTTCAATGATTTAATATCAACCTGTACACTTTGAATTTTATTCAATGCATCCATATTTATTATTGATGCATGAGA
>Ga0315284_10011356_pt1 | contig 12707 bp, 12 predicted proteins | sample YL17G09_16_MG_FD_203696 | JGI IMG/M metagenome (GOLD analysis project Ga0315284, IMG submission 203696) | Sediment microbial communities from Yellowstone Lake, YNP, Wyoming, USA - YL17G09_16 | ecosystem: Environmental > Aquatic > Freshwater > Lake > Sediment | place: USA: Wyoming | collected... | reverse complement strand
GTGCGGTTCATGGGGGTAAGGGGGTGTTGCGCGCCCAGGCCGGAATCTCAGCCTCCGCAGCCACCCTTCCGCCCACCGTACCCCGTGCCGGGCCGCCGCGTAGCACTCATGAAATATGCGGGTTAAGACGGTCGGCACGCGGCCGGCGGTCCTGGCGCGGGTGTTCGCCGAACGCCGCCGCCTTCACGGGCTCAATGCGGCCGGCAGATCACGTAAACCGCGAAGGTCAGGAAGTAGTTGGCAAGCAACAGAGCGGCAACCCCGCATACTCGCCGCAGCCTCGGACTTCCGTCTTGGAATCCGCGTCCAGCCAGCAACCAGATCAAGGCTCCCGTGACGGCGAACGACACGGCGAGGTTAACCGCCATGATCACCATGTAGTCGCGCGTTCCCCACGGCTGCATCCTGTGCAGAAAGGAATTGGGTCCGAAAACCAGCAGGCCCACCCCTGCGTCGGCAAGGAGCATCGCCGCCCCCATGGCGGCGATCCGCCATGGACCCATCTCACCGCAGGCGTGCAGAAGCGCGGGCCAGCCGACGGCCGTACAGACCACGAACGCCAAGACCACCGCCAGCAGCCCAGGCCAGGCCACGAAGCCGCTGCGGAATCCTAGTTTGGCGACAATCGCAAGTTTCCAGGGCGGCGGAAGGAGGGCCAAGCGATCGAAATCCTCACCATAGATTTTGCGCAGCCGAGCCACGCGGGCATTGAGGGGAAACTCGCGAGCCAACTGTTCGGCCGTCTCCCGCGCACGAGACCAATCGCCTTGCGCCAAGTACGCATCGACCGCTTCCTCAAGGACGGCCTCGCGCAAGGGAGATTTCGGGTGCCGCGCCAGAATGAACTCGAGCCATTTCAACACGGCCGGATAATCCACGTCGCTTGAGTCCCCCCAGCGCATCCCGTGCTTGAGGTCCATGACCTTAATCCACGCCGCATACGGGGCGAAACGACTCTCCGGGCACTTGGTCAGAATTTCGTCAACCGAGGAGCGAACCGGGCCGGTCGAGGTCTCGTGGGTGAAGTCCCGTGCACTTCCCCAGGCGCGTGCGGCCGCCTGGTTCCAGAGGCGCGACGCTTGACGGTCCTGGGGGTCCGCCGGGTCCCGGACCTCCACAAGGGCGGCGGAGTCGGGGGGAAAGCCCACCGGCCGGATGCGATACGTCCCCGCACGATCAAAAAGGAGTCGCACATCGGCTTCGCGTTCGCCCACCAGATCCACCCACAGGGTCCTCACATGGACCTGGCCGGGATCGAGGTTCACAGGGCGAACCATGATGGACGTCGAGGGCCCCCATCCGCGGTAGAGGCGCAGGAGGGCTGGAGGCTGGCCCTCCGCACCGACATGCACCTGATATACGATGCCGAATACCAACGGCACCGCCTGCTCCGATATGTTGTGCCAGGACAACTGAAGGTACAGCGGTTCTCCGACAAGCAGCGGGGAGTTCACGGCCTCAATCGAGACGCGCAATCGCCCCCCGACCGTCAAGTCTTCTTCGCCGGAACCGCCTGTTGCGCCAACCTCGGTGACAAGAACCAGGGCGCAGAGAAGGGGAATCGTGCAAAGTTGGGACCGTGAAACACGGAGAATGGATTGGCAGCCCATGGCAACTCCCCCCGTTCTCTCTTGTGTACGTGCTCTGCGCTCTCCCCATGTAACAACGGGGCCCTTCGGGCTGCGTTTCAGGAAAAACGCGGCATCACGCCCGCCGGGCCCAGGCGTCACGGAAGTCCGGCATCCGCTTTTTCTGCCGGCGGTAATAGTACCGGAAGCCCCAGTGGGCGGCGAGGTTCATGATCCAGCCGGCCTTCTGGGCGGGCGGCGTCTTGAGGCGTTCGCGGATGCTCGGCCAGGAGAAGAACTCGCCGAAGGCGGCCATCTGAGATTTCTGTAACTGCTCGACGCTCATCCGCGCCGGCTGAAAAACGACCGTCGCACCGTTGTACTTCGACCAGTCGCGCGTCAGGATACGCCCCGCCGATTCGTACTCCTCGAAGAGCGGCGTCCCCGGGTACGGCGTCAGGATGGGATAACAGGCGAACGCCAGCCGCGCCGCCCGCGCAAAACGCACCGACTCGCGGCACGACGCGACCGTGTCGCAATCGAACCCGAAGAGGAAGGAGCCCCACGTCCCGATCCTCGCGGCTTGGAGGCGGCGAATCAGGGGAATGTAGTCGGCCGGGTCGCAGTAGGTCTTGTTGCCCAGGCGGAGGCTCTCGGCATTGGGGCTCTCCAGGCCGAGGATGAGGCCCAGGCAGCCGCTCTTTTTCATCAGCGCCAGGAGGCTTTCGTCGCGTGCGACGGTGATGGTCGCCTGGCCGCACCAGCCGACCTTGAGTTTCGCCAACTCGCGGAAGAATCGCCGGGCCCACGCGAGGTTGCCGACGATGTTGTCGTCGGCAAAGACGATCCACTTCGCGCCGAGGCTGCGGATCTCCTCGCAGATTTCCTCGATGTCCCGCACGACGTACCGGCCGCGGTACATGGCGTGCGTGATGCAGAATCGGCAGCGGTGCGGGCAACCGCGCGAAATCTGGACCGCGTTCCACACAAGGTAATCGCGGCGCGCGAGAAGGTCTCGCCGCGGCGTCGCGATGGGGAACTCGCCCTCCGCCCGGTAGATGCCACCGAGCCGCCCCGCCTCGAAGTCCGCCAGCATCCGGGGGAGCGTTCCCTCGGCCTCGCCCACCGCGACGGCCGTCGCGTGGCCGAGCGCCTCCTCGGGCAGGGCCGACGGATGGATGCCGCCCATAATCACCGGCACGCCGAGCGCGCGGTACGCGTCGGCGATCTCGTACGCCCGCGGCGCCTGGCACGTCATCGCCGTCAGGCCCACCAGGTCCGCGTCGCGCCCGACCGGCACGGGGCCGGTGCACTCGTCCACGATTTCGACGTTCCAGGAGCGCGGCACGGCGCCGGCGGCGACGGCCAGGCCGAGCGGCATGAAAATGGCCTTCCGCCCCAGCGTCACGCGGCGCGCGACGTCGTTCTGCACGAGGCCGTTCAGCGGATTGCGCGGATTGATGAGCCGAAGTCTCGGCATCCTCGACTTCCCTTTCGCCGACCGGGCGCTGCCGTGCCGCCTGGAAAAAAACCGGACGTCGGAAGCCTAACAGGGAACCCAGGGCCAATCAACCCCCCTTGGAAGGGGTCCTGGAGGGGGGTAGGCCCTTTCGGCCCATCCGGGAAATCTCGCGATTATTTGGTATTGACAATCCGCCGGCATGCCGATACACTAAGGCTCTTAAAGAAACCGCTCGGGGTCGGCCTTGGGCCGGTCCCGGGGGATAGAACCGCGTGTGCGGTTCGATTTGGCTGGGTCTGTTAGGGCTTCCCGGTAACAGACCTGCAGGAAGAGATTCCGGGAAGAGGAATAGGAGTGGCATCAGATGGCTCGTGGCAAGGTGAAGTGGTTCAATGAGCAGAAGGGATTTGGTTTCATCGAGCAGGACACTGGCACCGACGTCTTTGTCCACTACTCGGCAATCCAGGGCGCGGGTTTCAAGACCCTGGCCGAGGGCGATGAGGTCGAGTTCGACGTGACTCAGGGCCCGAAGGGCCCCAAGGCGGAAAACGTCCGCCGCCCCGAAGGGGGCTAACTCAACACGCCGATGAAAACGAACCCCGTCCGAAAGGGCGGGGTTTTGTTTTTGCGCCCGAGGCGGCGCGGCCGCACATTTGCCACCAAGCAAGTTGAGGCCTATGCGGTCGAGCAGGCCGACGGATGGCTTGTCATCACCGTGATGGTGAAGTACTATTAGGGCGAGGAGAGCGGCAATGAAACTGACGTATGATGCGCGGCACAATATCGCTTACCTGCGGCTGCACGAGAAGGCCGGCCGCCAGGTCGAAACCATTCGCCTGAGCGACGAAATGAACGTGGACCTCGCCCCGGACGGGACGGTGTACGGCATCGAACTGCTGAACGCCAACGAGCAGTTGCGGGGCGAGGACGGCGGGAACCTCGTCCTGGTGAACGAGGCCGAGGGCAAGCAGCGCGAAATCCCCCTCGGGCCGTAGGCGATCTCCACCCGCCGCCCGGAAGGCTAACTCAACACGCCGATGAAAACGAACCCCGTCCGAAAGGGCGGGGTTTATTTTTGCGCCCGACGCAGCGCTGCCGCTCGGGGCTAGTGGTCCGTCACAGTTGAATTTGTGGGTGCCATGCTTTCGCGCCGTTGCGAAAGCATGGTCGTCGGCAGGTCGGAAACATGCTTTCGCAAGCGAAAGCATGGCACCCGAACCCACACGTTCAAGATTGACGCTCTACTAGTTCAAATCACCGCGCGCCCGCTCGCCAACCTCCGCGGGGCTCGCGCTCTCCAGAAATAGTCGTACGGCCTCCGCCAGGTTCGCGCGGGCCTCGTCCAGGGTCGCACCCTGGCTCGCCACGTCCAACTCCGGACACAGGGCGACGTACAGGTCACCCTCGCGGTGAACGGCTGCGGTGAAACGTCGCTTCGGCATGGCTCGCCCTCCTTTGGTTTCCAAAGGTATTATGATGCCTCGCCGCGCGCGGGGCAAACCCTCCGTCCCTCACGCGAACAGGTTCCGGTCCAACCGGCGGTACTGGACCGCCTCGGCCAGGTGCGTTGCGGTGACGTCCGGCGCCTCTTCCAAATCGGCGATCGTCCGGGCCGTCCGCAGAATCTTGTCGTGTGCCCGGGCCGACAGGCCCATCTCCACCATCGCCTGCTTGAGCAAACTTTCGCCCGCGTCGTCCAGCGCGCAGAACTTTTTGACCTGGCGATGGCTCATGCGGGCGTTGGTCATCCGCGCGTCGCCGCCGAACCGGCGCGACTGGACCGCGCGGGCACGCGACACCTGCTCGCGCATCGCCGCGCTCGTCGAGCCGTCGGACTTGGCGCGGAGTTCGCGGTACGGTACGCTCGGCACGTCCAGGTGGATGTCAATGCGGTCGAGGAGCGGCCCGGAGATTTTGCCCATATAGTTCTGCACCTGGCGGGGCGTGCAGTGGCACTCGCGCTTCGGGTCCGTCAGGTATCCGCACGGGCACGGGTTCAGGGCCGCCACCAGCATAATCTGCGCGGGGAACGTCAGGCTGGCCTGGGCCCGGCTGATGGTCACAAAGCCGTCCTCCAGGGGCTGGCGGAGGACCTCCAGCGTGTGGCGGTTGAACTCGGGCAACTCGTCCAGAAACAGCACGCCGTGGTGCGCCAGGCTCACTTCGCCCGGCGCGGGGACGCTCCCGCCGCCCACGAGGCCCGCTTCGCTGGTCGTGTGGTGCGGCGAGCGGAAGGGCCGCGTCGCGATGATCGACTGGTTGCGCCCCAGGAGGCCGAGACTCGAATAGATGCGCGTCGTCTCGAGCGATTCCTCGATGTCCAGCATCGGCAGGATCGTCGGCAGCCGGCGCGCGAGCATCGTCTTGCCGGCCCCCGGCGGGCCGATCATGAGGACGTTGTGCCCGCCCGCCGCGGCGATCACGAGGGCCCGCTTGGCGTGTTCCTGGCCGCGCACGTCGGAGAAGTCCACGTCGTCGCGCCGGGAGTCCTCGAAGACGGCCTCGAGGTCCACCGCCGAGGGCTCGATCTCCAGGTCGCCCGCCAGAAACCCGACGGCCTGGGCGAGGGCCTTGACGGGAACGACCTGGAGGCCGGAGACCACCGCCGCCTCGCGCGCGTTGTCGGCCGGGAGGACGAGGCCCTTGAGGCCTTCCTCGCGGGCCGTCAGGGCCATCGCCAGCGCCCCCTTGACCGACCGGACCGACCCGTCGAGCGCGAGTTCTCCGACTGCGGCGTAGTCCTTGAGGCGATCCGAGAGCAGTTGCCCCGTGGCCGAGAGCGCCCCGAGCGCGAGCGCGAGGTCGAACGCCGGCCCTTCCTTCTTGGTGTCGGCGGGGGCGAGGTTGATGGTGATCCGCCCGTCGCCCGGCCAGCGGTAGCCGGAGTTCTTCAAGGCGGTGGCGACGCGGTCCTTCGATTCCTTGACGGCGGCGTCCGGCAGGCCGACGACCACGATCGCCGGCAAGCCCTTGCGGACGTCGAACTCCACCTCGACGCGGTATCCGTCGATGCCGAACACGCCGACCGAAAGGACTCGTCCGAGCATAGCGCCCCCCTAGCCGTCGGGATGCACATGAAAAAGACGAGCCGACATACTACCCCCGCCGGCGCGGACCGTGCAACCGTATTCTGCAACCTCGTTTGGCAACAACCGTTTCGAGAACGACCAATGACAAGCGGTTGTGTGGCACGGCCGGTCTCGTCCGGCCGTGCTGCGTCCCATTCCGGGTGCACTGGCGGGCAAGCCGCCAGTGCCACCCCGCAACTCAGCAGGGACTGAGCCTGGCCTCTCACGGAAACCGCAGGCCGAGGACAAAGGCTTCCCAGCGTTTCTTGAACGCGTCCATGTCCTCTTCCCCCAGGATGCGCTTCAGCGTCTCGTAGCCCGTGGGATCCTCCTTCGCGCCGGCCCGGAACTCGCGGTAAAACTTCGCGAGGAGGCCCTTCTCCTGGAGCCAGTAGCAGAGGTACCGCGCCTGGGCGTAATTCGTCCCCTTGTCCTCGTTGTAGAACGCGCGATCGCTCGTGGCCGTCAGGGCCTTGAAGGAGGGCGCCTTGCCCGCCCGGATGGTTTCCTGAAGCCCCTTGAGGCGCCAATTCGTCAGGCCGACGATCCGCCCGTCCCGCTCGGCCGACTGCTCGTACAGGCTCCCGAGTCCCTCGTTGAACCACGCGGGGCACTGCGGGAAGTTCGCCGCCATGAACGGGTGAACGAGTTCGTGGACGAGCGTTCCGCCGCCCGTCCGGATGTTCATGATGAGGGCCCCGTGGGTCTGCGAGAAGTATCCGAACGGCGTCGTCGGGTCGTCGCCGAAAATCTCGTGCGCGTGCCGCTCGTAACTCGCATCGTCCTTGAAGAGCCAGATGTCGAGAATCTTGTCGGGGTTCTTCTCGAAGTAAAGCGCCTTGAGGCGCTCGGCGGCCCAGCGGACGGTCTCGAGGGCGCGCCGTCGGACCATCGCGGGCTCTTCGTCGCCGAGGACGACGAACGGCGGCTCGACGACGACCGTGAACCCCTCGGGGACCTTGGCCTGCAGCGCCCGGAGGTGCTCGCCGAAGGGGTCCGCTTCGCCGGCGGCGGGTTCGGGCGCAGCGGGGGCCATCTCGGCACGCGGTTCGTCTGGCACCGCTGCAGTCGGGCGCGCCGTTGCGCTCGGAGGCGGTTCCTCCGCCCGGCACGACGGCACGAACCATACCAGCGCCAGCAAGGTCAGACCCGTCCACCTTTTCACGTTCACTCTCCTCGCTGTCCGCCGTCGCGCGGCGTCGGGACGGCCGCTAAGCCGCAAGCGGCGCGCGGCCGGCGTTCCGTTGCTATTCGCCTTGATTCGCGCCCGGCGTGCGGCTATCGTACACGCGGCACAGGGGAGTTTCCATGGGCACACCACCGACGGGGGCGCCGGATCGGGAATCTTCCGTCGCGCCGACCACCGGGCGGATCGTCCGCATCCTCGTCATCCTCGGCGTGAACCTCGCGCTGGTCTTTGTGGTCACGGCGCTGGCGTCGGTCCGCGGGTCCCTGCCGGACCTGAATGCCGAGACGCTAGCCGTCCAGTTGCTCCCCGTCTCGGCCGCCATGGGCCTCGTGCTCGCCTGCCGGCGGCTGGACCTCTCGCTGCCGGTCCTGTTCGTCGCCGCCGCCGCGATGCGCGCCAATCCCTGGGCCTTCGCCGGCGACCCCTGGCTGCGGATGCTGATCCTCTGCGGCCTGGCGGCCGGCGTCGCCGTCGCCAGCACGCTCGTGACGTGGTACGGCCGGATCGCGAGCGCCCTGTGGACCGTTCTTCTGGCGGGCCTCCTCTGGCACCTGCCGGAGTTGGTCAAAGCGCCGCCCCTCTTCGGTTCGGCGGGTTGGCCCTGGACCGCCGCCGTCGCCGCCTCGATGGGGTTCCTTCTGGTGGCGGCCGCGGTGCTGGGCCTTTCGCGGCTCGTTGCGCCGCCTTCATCGCCCCCGATCTTCCACACCGGCTCGCACGGACTGGCGGGCCTCGCGGCCGCGTGGGCCGTCGCCGCCGTCGCCATGGTGCTGGCGGCCGGCGCCGACCCGCCCGGCGACGTGGCGAAGGCGCCCTGGCTCGCCTATCCGCCCGTCCTCGCGGCCGCGGCCCTCGGCGGCGCGTACATTCTGCGGGGCCAATGGGGCGCCCTGAGCGCCGTCGTCCTCACGGCCGTCGGCCACCTTGCCTGGGCGTTCACCCGGCATGCCAACCTCGGCGACAAGACTCTCACCGCCCTCGTGCCGGCGGCTGCGCCGCTCGTCGCTGTGCCTCTCTACCTTCTATTGGACTGGCTGATTCGCCAGCGTACGGGCGAATCCGCCCCCACCGCCCTCCTGGCCTGACCCCAAGAAAACGCCCGGCGTCTGCCCTGTCGAAAACATCGGTTTTTCTGTAGCGCGGGGGCCGCCACAGGCGGCCAAGGTTTATCCCCCGCGCACAAACAGCGCGGGGCACCCGCCTTCGTCCGCCAGAACGGAGGGCGGACTTCGGCGTGGCAAGCAAGGCCCCGCGCTACGAAAGGCATTTTTTCAACAGAGCACCACAAGGGGAGAGGGAGAGAAAAGGCACGTTTTCAAGAGAGCACGCGGCGTCCCCGTTTTTCGCAGCGCGGCGGGGGTTGGACTTGAACCGCCCCCGCGGCAGCGGATACACTTACGGGGCGGCAATGCCGGCCGCCCACCGCGGGGGAAGAGGGAGAACGTTGATGCGACGGCGGACAATCGGCCTCGTGTGCTTAGTGCTTGTCGGAGCGATGGCGGCGCAGGTTTTTGCCGAACCGGTAGCGGTCCGGGGCCTCGTGTTCCGGGACGCGAACGCGAACGGCCGGCGCGACGCGGGCGAGACGGGCCTCGCGAACGCCGTCGTCAGCGACGGCCTCTCGGTCCACCGGACGGGCGCCGACGGCCGATACGCCTTCGAGGCCGACGTGGACCCCGCGCAGCGTCAGGGCCAGGCGCCCATCCTCTTCGTGAGCGTGCCGTCCGGCTTTCGCGCCCAGGGGCCGTGGTATAAGTCCGCCAAGGACGCGGGGGACCTCGACTTCGCCCTCGTGGCGGAAGAGCAGCGGATGCCATTCACATTCATCCATGTGACCGACGCCCACATGTCCCGGGCCGAGGCGAGAGGCAGAAAGGTTTACGACGCGTTCAGCGCCGACGTGGAGAAGTTCAAGGACCGGACGAAGTTCATCCTGAGCGGGGGCGACGATTGCGACCTCGGCGACTCGGACCCGCGCGCCAAGGCCGTCGCCGACTTCGAACGCTATGCCGCCTGGACCGCCGCCCTGCCCTTCCCCGTCCGCCACGTGCCGGGCAACCACGATCACCTCGGCGTACGGTCCGAGACGCCGGGCGACTGGGACCCCAAGGATCCGAACTTCGATCTCGGCCTGTGGCTCCAGCGCCTGGGACCGACGCGATGGTCGTTCAACTATGCGGGGTACCATTTCGTCGGCATCGAGATGGACCCGTCGGAGCCGATGAAGCAATGGCTCAAGGCGGACCTGTCGGCGGCCGAGGGCTCGCCGACCGTCGTCCTTTGCCATATTCCTCCCCCCGACTGCGAGGACCTCCTCTCTCAGCCGCCCATCGTCCTAGTCCTCATCGGCCATCATCACCGCGTCGAGGAAAAGGCGCAGGGCCGGGCGCTCTGGTGGGTCGGCGGGGCGCTGGGCGGCGAGGATGTGCCCTACGGGTACCAGGTGGTCGAGGTGTCGAAAGAAGGGCCTGCGGCGTGCTACCGGCGAGTCGGCGAGGCCCGCGGCATCATCCCCCGGATCTTTGCGTGGAATGGATCGCGTCTCGTCGGCCGGGGACATTACTACAGCGACCGCGACGACCTTCGCCGGGTCGAAATCCGGATCGGCGACCGCGTGATGCCGTGCGAACTTGCGCGTGAGCGGCTCCGGACCACGTTCCGCGGCGAAATGGACACCTCGGGCCTCAAGCCGGGTCCGTACAAGATCACCTTCGTGGCCTTCACGGCCGACGGCGAGGTGACGCACACGTTCCAGACCAAGATCCAGCCGCCGAAGCCGCCCGCACCGCAGGCAACGCCGGCCCCGTAAGACGCCGATTTCGCTTGAAACGCGGCCTCGCCGGCGTAAACTAGAAGGTCCGAACGACCGGGAAAGAGCCGAAGGAGAAACCCATGGCGAACGTCTATCAGGGCCGGCTGGTGGCGGGGAAGCACCGGTTCGGCGTCGTGGTGTCGCGGTTCAACGAGTTCATCTCGTCGAAACTGCTGGCCGGGTGCCTCGACGCGCTGGAGCGTCACGGGGCGGACCCGGAGGCGGTGGACGTCGTCTGGACACCGGGCTCGCTCGAGATGCCGATCGTCGCGAAGCGTCTGGCGGAGAGCGGCCGGTATGGAGCAGTCATCTGCCTCGGGGCGGTGATCCGCGGCCAGACGCCGCACTTCGACTACGTTGCGGCCGAGGTCGCCAAGGGCGTCGCGCACGTGGCCCTCGAGAGCGGCGTGCCGGTCATCTTCGGGGTGATCACGGCCGACACGCTGGAGCAGGCGATCGAGCGGGCGGGGACGAAGGCGGGCAACAAGGGCGCCGACGCCGCCGCCGGCGCCATCGAAATGGCCAACCTCCTGGACGCGCTGCCGTCGGGCAAGCGCGGCCGATAGCGCCGGGGAAGCGCCGGGGGCGTGACGCTCGGCCGATCGCGGGGCGCGAAGCAGTCGGACCACTCCCATGAAGCAGCGTGAGTTTGCGCGCCGGATCGCCCTTCAGGCGCTTTTTCAATTGGATTTTCGCGGCGATGCGTTCGGGCCCGAGACGGTCGATTTCCTCCGTTCGAGTACGAAGGACCCGGAGGTGTATTTCTTCGCCCGGCGTCTGACGGAGGGCGCCTGGGCCTGGCGCCAGGACGCCGACCTCCTCATCCAGCAGGCGACCGAGCACTGGGACGTCGACCGCATGGCCGTCCTGGACCGCAACATTCTGCGCCTGGCCACGTGGGAAATCGCGTGCTGCGACGACATTCCGGACCGCGTCGCCATCGACCAGGCGATCGAGTTGGCGAAGCGATTCGGCTCGGCCGAGTCCGGCTCGTTCGTCAACGGCGTCCTCGACCACGTCTTCAGGATCATCCAGGCCAAGCGCGAGGCCGACGCGGCCGCAGCGAAAGAAACGGCCGGCGACCCCGGCAAGAAGTGAGATGCGCGATGGTGATGAAAGGGTGGCTGGCGAAACTCTCCCAGGGCCTGGCGAAGACGCGCTCCCGCCTTGCCGACGGCCTTCGGGACCTCTTTCGCGCCGGCCGAAAAATCGACGCCGAGTTCCTCGAACAACTCGAGGAGACGCTCATTCTGGCGGACATCGGCGTCGCCGCCACCACGCGCATCCTCAACGACCTGAAGGCACGCTACCACGACCGCGAGATCCAGCCGGGCGACGACCTCGTGGCCATCCTTAAGACCGATCTGAAGGAAACTCTCGGCGATGCCGACCGCGAGGTTCATTTCGCACCCGCCGGGCCGACCGTCGTCCTCGTCGCGGGCGTGAACGGCTCGGGGAAGACGACGGCGGTGGCGCGGCTCGCGCACCTTTTCCTCGCGCAGGACAAGAAAGTGCTGCTGGCGTGCTGCGACACGTTCCGGGCGGCGGCCGACGAGCAACTCGCCATCTGGGCGACAAGAGTCGGCGTCGACATGATCCGCCACCAGCCGGGCGCGGACCCCGGGGCCGTCGCCTTCGACGCCGCCGAGGCCGCCGTCGCGCGCGGCATCGACGTCCTGGTGGTGGACACGGCCGGGCGCCTCCACACCCAGGACCACCTGATGCGCGAACTCGGGAAGATTCGCCGGGTCCTCGAAAAGAAAATCCCCGGCGCGCCCCACGAGGTGCTCCTGGTGCTGGACGCGACGACGGGCCAGAACGCCATCGCCCAGGCCAAAGAGTTCCGCGCCGCCATCGACGTCACGGGCGTGTTCCTCGCGAAACTCGACGGGACGGCCAAGGGCGGCATCGTCCTGGAAATCAAACGGGAACTGGGGATTCCGGTCAAGTTCGTCGGCATCGGCGAAAAGGCGGACGACATCGCCCCGTTCGACCCGGACACTTTCATCGAGGCGCTCTTCGGCACAAGCGCGGAATAGGCGCGAAACGTGGGTGCAGCACAAGAAAGTGGCGTCTATCTGGGTGCCACCGATTGCTTGTCAATCGGTGCTGCTCGGAATCGAGGCACGGTTTGACAAGCAAACCGTGGCACCCGGCACGAAAACCCTCTCCGCCACTTTTTTGTGCTGCACCCCGAACCGTTCCGCGCCGGTTGGCCCTTGACCTTGGCCGCCCGGAACCCTATAAATGAGAGGTGCGAAGGAGTCTGTCGGGTTCAAAACCTCAAAGCAACCAAGAGCGAGGAGAGGAGAAACCATGGCCAATGCGGATGCAAAAAAGGTGATTGACCTCTTGAACGACGCGCGGGCGCAGGAACTCGGGGCCATCCTCCAGTACATGGCCCAGCACTACGAACTGGAGGACGCGGACTTCGGCAAACTGGCCAAGGTCCTCAAGGACACCGCCATCGTCGAGATGAAGCACGCGGAGAAACTGGCCGAGCGGATCCTTTTCCTCGGCGGCACGCCGACGAGCAAGCCCGACGGTCTGGCCAAGAAGGGCGAGACGATTCCCCAGATGCTCGCCACGGACATCGGCCTCGAAGCCG
>Ga0315284_10011355_pt1 | contig 12708 bp, 10 predicted proteins | sample YL17G09_16_MG_FD_203696 | JGI IMG/M metagenome (GOLD analysis project Ga0315284, IMG submission 203696) | Sediment microbial communities from Yellowstone Lake, YNP, Wyoming, USA - YL17G09_16 | ecosystem: Environmental > Aquatic > Freshwater > Lake > Sediment | place: USA: Wyoming | collected... | reverse complement strand
CGACCTTGATATTGCACACCTCGCCGGAGGCCATTCCAGCCCCGAACGCGGCCACGAGAAGCATACCGGCAATCATGAACCGCATTTTGCACTCCCATGTGGAAAGCATGAATAGAACCTGCCCTGAGCGCAGCCGAAGGGATGACAAACGCTACGCAAGGATTCATCATCATCCATATCATACATCGAGTTTTGTCCCCGATCCACACATTCCACTGCCGGAGCCGAATCCAGGCAATAGGCGATTTCCTGAAAAGACGGGAGGGATCAACTCCGCTTTCCCTCTCTTGCCTTTTTCAGCTCGCGCCAGAAGGGCTTGCCGAGAAAGCTCTTCTCGTCGAGCGTGCAGAATTGCTCGTACATGGGCCGGGTCACGGTGAAGGCGAGGATGTCGCTCGGCAGATACTTGCGCATGGCGATATCCGTCGCGCTGAGCATCGCCTGGGGCTGTTCGAGGTCCTCGAACAGCGGGCCGAGCTGGCCGCAGCCGGAGGCGAAGGGGGCCGTCACACGGGGCGGGGTGGGCCGTCCCTGATAATAGTAGGCGGCAGTGATGAACAGGCTCAACTGGTCGGGCATATACACGCAGGCCCAGCGGCCCTCGGCCGGGCGAACCAGCGGCTCAAAGGCCGAGGCATCGGGTGCGTCGTACAGGCCGATTGCCGGGAGGGTCAGACCGGCTTTCTCTATCAGTAGTGCAGGATAGCGAGGCATAATCTCAACCTTCCTTTGAGATGGCAGTTTATGGATGGCCGGAACCGCTGCGTGTCTGTTCGGGCGGGAAAACGGTCCAGGGCTTCGGCGGCAGGTCCGGCAGATAGCCTTTGAGCCAGTCGTACTGGGGGTGTTTCTCCAGGAAGCCGGCGGCGTTGAAGCCGACGTCACAAGAGCCGCCCCATTTGGCCCAGAGCCGCCAGGCCTTGGCCATGTCCGAGTCCACGACTTTGCCGTCGAAAGCTCCGGACGGGCTGAAGGCCCGCCCCGTTCCGGGCACGCCGCCGTCGTCGAGCTCGAAGTGCCCGCAGATGGTCCTTCCGCCCGGCTGTTCCTTCTGCAGGTACGTGTCGTAATGATCGGCCAGCATTTGCCTGGCGAGCGATGCGTCGATTCGCCCGTAGTGCTCCTTCATCAACTGGCCCCATCGCACCCGACGGCTTACGCAAACGTCCTTTATGTCGTCCCAGGTCCCCTCCGTCTCCAGCCTCAGTATCTGCATGTTCGTGGTCACGTTCGAGCCGGTGAAATAGCCGTTCTTCTTTTTCTCCAGGCTGTGGTGTTTCAAGCCGAGCTCCAGGCAGGCGATCTCGCCGGTCCGGATGTCCCCGAGCAGCCACGAGTTGGCGTACGCGCCGTTGTTGTCCTCGATCAGGGTGTCCGCCCACTCGTCGATGCTGTCGGCGTACTGCATCGCCTTGCGGGCCCGGATGAACACGGGGACCCTCCTGGCATTGAAGCCCGTAAACTCGCCGATCGTCGTCTCCGTGCCGACGAGCCCCGCGCTGGTAATGAAGAAATCCGTGGCGCTGTAGATGCAGGGGCCCCAGGTCTGCATGAGGATGCGATGGCCCTGCTGCGGAACGATGTCCATGATGATGTTGGCGGATTTGCCCAACGCGTAGGGACACCAGGAGTTGTGGGCCATGACGATCTTGCCGTCGGCGGTCGCTTCGCCGGCGGCGATGAAGGCGCTGCAGCCGGGATGGTCGTCCCTGAGCCTCTGTCTCTCCATGGGCCACCAGTACCACAGGATGTCGATGAACCCGTTCATGTAGAGGACCTGCTCGTACGTCGCGGCCTTGCCCGCTCGCTGCATTCCGGCCGCGATGCCTCTCATCTCCTCGGCGTATTCCGCGGGGACTTTGCCCTTGAACAGCCGGGAGGCGGCTCGGACGAAGTACTCAGGCTTCTGGCCCGTTTCAAACTCCTGCGTGTAGGCCAGCGTCCGCAGGAACTCGTCGATCTCGTTGGCCGTCAGGTATCCTCGCTGGAAGCCTCTTTCAAAGGGCCCCCCCTCGGTGTGAAGAAAGATCCAGCCATTGGCATCATGCCGATAGCCCTTGGCCAGCCACTGCTCCTGCTGCTGTGGGCTCGTCGAGACCTCGGTGGTTCGGCACGACATGAGGCAACCCACCGAAACGATCAGTACACAGCACTTGATGAATTTCGCGTGCATTGCAGCTCCTATTCTCCACGCCTGCGTGGAAATCGCTCTTTATGGATTCGCTTGATTCGGTTCTGCGGCGTTACGATCGGGCGGTTCCGTGTCGAGCAGGTGGCGCACGAAGAAGTCGTCCATCCGTCGCTGGGTGATCGGACTGGGCGCGCCGTGATTGGCGCCAGGAACCACCAGGAGATCGAAGTCCTTGCCGGCGCGGATCAGGGCATCCACGAATCGCATTGTGGACTCAGGCGGTACGTTCGTGTCCATCTCGCCGACGATCAGGAACAAGCGGCCTTTGAGTCTTGCAGCGTTGTCAATGTTGGAGCACTCGGAGTATTGCGGTCCAACCGGATAGCCCATCCACTGCTCGTTCCAGGATGCCTTGTCCATCCGGTTATCGTGGCAGCCTGAGTTGGCCACCGCAGCCTTGTAGAATTCCGGATGAAACAGCACGGCCCCCGCGGCGTTCTGACCGCCGGCGGAGTTCCCATAGACACCTACACGGCTGATATCGTAGCAGGGGTATTTCTTGGCGACTGCCTGATGCCACAGAATTCGATCCGGGAAACCGGCGTCCTTCAAGTTCTTCCAGCAGACGTCGTGAAAGGACTTGGACCGGTTGGCCGTGCCCGTGCCGTCCATTTGCACCACGATAAAGCCTAAGTCCGTCAGCGACGTGAATCGCGACGTCGGGCTGAAGTTCTTGGGCACATAGGAGCTTTGCGGCCCCGCGTAAATCTGCTCGATGACCGGGTACTTCTTGCCGGGGTCGAAGTCCTTGGGCCGGCAGAGGATGCCCCAGATGTCGGTCTTGCCGTCGCGGCCCTTGGCCGCGAACACCTCCGGCGGGACCCATCCCTTGGCGGTCAACTCGCTGATGTCCGCTTTCTCCAGGGGACAGACCAGCTTGCCGTCCAAGGCGCGGCGCAGCTCGTGCACCGGCGGCGCATCCACGCGGCCGTAGGTGTCGATCAGGTAGCGGCGGTCCGGCGAGTACTGGATCGTGTGGTTGCCATTGCCTTCGGTCAACGCCACCAGGCCCGACCCGTCGAAATTGACGCGGTAGTAATGGACGAAGTATGGGTCCTGGTCCGCGTTCTTGCCGCCGGCGTTGAACCAGATTTGACGTGCGTCCTCATCAATGAGGTCGATGCCTCGCACGACCCACTCGCCCTTGGTGATCTGGTTGCAGGCGCCGTCCTTTGCGGCATCAATGAGGTAGAGGTGCCGCCAGCCATCGCGCTCGGATGCGTAGATGATCTCGTCAGTCTTATCCAGCCAGTTGACCCGCTCCAATCTCAGGTTCTCCGTGTGTGCGGTCCAGATAAATGTCTCGGTCTTCTCTTCCAGGATGGTGCGTACCTCGCCTGTGTGCACATCCACCCCAAGGATGCGTAGCTGCTGGTGGCCACGATCCTCCTGTTCGTAGGCGATGCGGCGGTCGTCGCGGCTCCAGTGCAGGCGCGGCGTTTCCCACTCGTGCTCGAATCGGTCTACCGCCGGCTTGGTCTGCTTGCGGCCGGCCACGTCGAAGAGATTCAACTCGTAGCGGGGGAATTTGTCGCCCGGCAGTGCGTATGGCCTCGTCTCGAGCACGGCCCGGCCGCCCCCCGGCGGCGACGAGCGAAGCAGGTAAACCTCTTTGCGGTCGCCGGGTTCAACACGCCAAGCGATCAGCACCGTGGAGTCGGGCGACCACGAGAGCAGGCTGTAAGCGTTGCCTTCGGCGCCGTCGGTGCTGAGTTGGGTTGTGTCATTGGTGTCCATGGCACGAAGAAACACGTTGTTGTCCTTGACCAGGGCCGTCCACTTGCCATCGGGCGAATCCGGGGACATATTGCGGCCCCGGCCTGGCCCTCGTCCCCGCCGCCCGAGCCTCGCTGCTCCTTCGTCCTGACTTTCAGCCGGCGGGGACGCCGGAGCGTCCGTCTTGACGCATGTATAGGACGCCAGATCGCAGGTCCAGGCTGTCTGACCCACGGTAAACAGGATCGTCTTGCCCTCGTCGGCAAACTCGATGCTGTCGAAGGGCAGTTGATCGGTGCGGTACTCGGCCCGGGTGGCTTTCGACAGGGCGGTCGCCAGCTTCTGATGGTCAAACGCCGGCTGGCGCGTCCCCTGCTCGGCGTTGACCAGGATGAACTCCTTGCTACCGCCGCTCAAGTCGTTGCGGTACCAGAAACTCTTGTTGTCCTTGAGCCAGTGCGGGGTGATCTGGCCTTTGTAGTACCCCTCCACCCGGCGCGCCGGCCCGAATCGGTACTGGGAAGACGCTTGTGATTGCGGATCTGGGATTTCGGGTTTCTGATTGGCTGCTTGATCTGCAGCCGTGACGGTGACGCCGGCGATGCACATGGCGAGGATTGTAAAGCGTGCAGCCCGTCCCATCCGCTTGGCGCCAATTGTCATAGATATTCTCTACCTCAGTCTCTACTCTGATTTGCGATTCAACGGGCCATTCACGGGTAGTATCGCCAGTCCACCTTTCCCTTGTAGGCCATTGTTTCCTCCACCAGGGCGAACAGGTCCGGGTCATACTCCCGCAGGGCCTCCCGCGTGGCGATCGGATGGCCGGCGTCGGTGGGCGGCATGCCCGTGCCTGCCGCGTCGAAGTAGGCCAGCACGCCCTGGGCCCAGTACTCAACGCGGTCCTGGACGGCGGGCGTGCCTTTCCATCGGCCCTTGCCCATCGCACCATCATAGATCGTCTTGAGCCGCTCGTCAAAACGGATGTCCATACGCTGGACCCGCAAATCATACTGCTGCACGTCGCGGCGCCGGTTGTCCCAGTTCGGGTCCACAGGCCGCGTGCCGGTCACGTGGTAGGCCGCCTTGGCGAGGACGCGGATCACCTGGCACTCAGTCGCGTATGGGTCTCTCGGCTCGGCCAGCACGTTCTCCTGGGCGACTACGAGCAGCCTGGTTTGCGGCGAGTAGTCGAGGAACCGGGCGGTTAGGTCCATGTCCTTGATGGTCGAGGTCCTGTACTCTGGCAGCTCGGCGATGCTCTCCTGGGGGCCGAGGACGACCAGTCTCACGCCGTCGGCGATCAGCGCCTTGAGGATGTCATGACGGTAGGCAAACACCTTGCGGATCGTATCATTGGCCCTGAGCATGGCTTCATTGAAGGCCCCGCGTCCGAGCACGGTGAACTCGCGGGCCCAGGTGAACTTGGTGTAGTAGGGATCGACGTGGAACTTGGCCGGCGGCGCATCGACCTTGGGCAGCGGTTGCAGCCATGTGTATCGCCAGTCGTGGTCGGGACTTAGGTTGAAGGCGGTCCGGACCAACTCATAGCCCTGTGGATCGTAGATCTTGAGCTGCTCGCGTCTGCCGACGGGACCGTGATTCCAGTTGTTGATGCGGTTGCAGTCGAAGTATGCCTGGGCGATCTCGGCCCAGTACTCGCCTGCATTGGAGCCGGCGTAGGTGTCCTTGAAAAGCCCCTTGTCGAGCGCATTGCGGTAAGCGGCGTTCTCGCGGTCTCGCCACATCGGGTCGATCTTTTGCAGGGCGCTGTCGATCGTGTGGCAGAACTCGTGCACGGCGATGCTCTCGTCGTCGTAGCGGTCGATGGGCAGGCTCAGCAAGTTCTCCTCGCCGAAACTGGTGGGCAGGCCGCCGGTGCCTCGTACTCGCTCGTTAAGATAGGCGGGGTTCCGGGCGTTTCTGTATTCGGGCATGTCGGTGTACACCTGGTCCTTGCCGATGACGATGAGATACATGCCCCGGGCAACCATGTCCTTGATGATGTCGGGCCTGCCCGCGAGCATGCGGGTGACAATCTCATAGGTGCGCTGCATCGCCAGATCAGCCACTTCCGCTGCGGCCGCCGCCGGCATGCCGTTGACATCGATATACTTCTTGTAGAATTGTCTCGCCGCATCCCTGTCTTCTTGGCGGACTTTCTCGAAGAACGAGTCGGGCGGTGTAGTCACCTGTTGGGTATTTCCACTTGCGGCCGATTGGGCGTGAGGCCACCCCGCGAGGATCAAGGTGGCCGCGAGAGCCATCAATCTCTGTCTTGTCGATCCCATCCGTCGGTATCCCTTTCCATGGAGACGCAGGATCTTGCGTCCCTGCGCCGTCATGGATTATAGTGGCATTCGTGCAATAAAACAGTGCCATTGAGCGTCGGACACGGAGAATAGACGCAGGATTGTGGGTCTGCGTTTTAGAGCCGGACACCCCTTCCCAGGGTGGGAATCGGTCGAACGGTGGTCCATAACCTTTTCAGGAGAGAAACACCATGAAGAAGAATGTAGTAGTTCTCACCATTGCTGTGGTGCTGGTTTTGGCTGTCGCATGGGCCGCCTTTGGGCAGGCTGCTGGTGGCGGCGGGCAGCGCGGCGCCGCACAGCGCGAGGCCCAGATGAAGGCCCTCGCGGCGATCCAGGAGCAGGTGGCCAAACTCAAGACCCTCATGGAAGCTCCCCAGGGGATGCAGGGCAGGTCCTTCCAGGATATGTCCGAGGAAGAAAGGACCAAGATGAGGGATGAATTCACCAAGAGGCGCGATGAGCAGCAGAAGGTCTTTGCGTCCATCGACCAGGAACTGGCGAGGCTCAAGGGCGGCCGGCAACTGATGACGGAGCATCAGCAGGCCATGACGCCACTGAAGGAACTCCTGGCCTCCGCGAAGAAAGAGAATGCGAAAGAGACGGCCGGCATGCTCGAGAAGCTGATCGCCGATCGCCAGAAGCAATTCGATGAAAAGATGGCGGCGATGGGCTATACGCCGGACCAACTGGAGCGAATGATGCAGGGCGGCCCGGGTGGTCAAGGTGGTCAGAGGGGGCAGAAGAAGCAATAGCCTCGGGATTTACCATTTACGAATTACGATTTACGATTGAGGCGTGGCCGGGCAAATCGTAAATCGTAATTCATAGATCGTCAGGGCCCTTCCTTGCGAAAATGTGCCGTCGAGGTACAATCGCCGCAAGGAAGGGCCTTTTCTGTTCTATGAGGAGTATGAGATGGACCCACGCAGGAGCATCATCGCCGCAGTCGTGACAACCATCGTGTTGACCCTGGCGCTACAGGCAGGATCGACCGAGATGGCCGTGGACCGCCGGGTCGTGGGTTTCAACCAGGACTGGAAGTTCGCCAAGGGCAGTCAGCCGGGGGCGGAGAAGGTGGATTTCGACGACTCCGCGTGGCAAGCGGTCCGGCTGCCACACGACTGGGCCATCTCCGGGCCGTTCAATCCGAGCGAAAACGGCTACGCCGGCAAGCTGCCCTGGAAAGGGGAGGGCTGGTATCGAAAGACGTTCAAGCTCGACGAAGAGATCGAGGGCCAGCGCGTCTACTTCGATTTCGACGGCGTGATGGCGTTCCCAAAGGTCTATGTGAACGGGCAGTTGGCCGGCCAGTGGGACTATGGGTATATGTCGTTTCGCGTCGATGCTACGCCCTGTGTGAAATTCGGCCAGACCAATATGATCGCGGTCTACGTGGACACGCGCAATCACGGCACCCGGTGGTATCCCGGTGCAGGAATCTATCGCAAAGTGACAATGACGGTCTGCGACCCGGCGCACGTGGCCCACTGGGGCACATTTGTGACGACCCCGAGCGTGGACGATAAGTCGGCAACCGTTCGCGTGCGCTCGACTATTGAGAATCATCTTGCGGCCGACTCCCCGGTCACGTTCGTTGTCAAGCTGCTTGACCCGGACAGCAAGACTGTGGCAACCGGCGAGAAGGCAGATACAGTCCCGGCTGGCGGGTCGCGAGAGCTGGATCAGTCATTTGCCGTGGCGAACCCTCAGCGATGGGATATCAATAAGCCGAGGCTGTACGCCGCCAGGGTCGTTGTTCGCACGGGCGACAGGCTGGCGGATGTGGAGACGGTCACGTTCGGCATTCGCACGTGCGAGTTCACGGCCAATGACGGTTTTCATCTCAACGGCCGGCGCGTGCAGCTTTACGGCGTCTGCCTGCACCATGACCAGGGCCCGCTTGGGGCCGCGTTCTACCCCCGCGCCATGGAGCGGCAATTGGAGATCATGCGCGACATGGGCGTCAACGCCGTCCGCACGAGCCACAACCCCCCGGCCCCGGAGTTGCTCGACCTGTGTGACCGGATGGGATTCGTCGTGTGGGACGAGGCCTTCGATAAGTGGGACGGCACCGCCGACCGCGTAAAGGGCGAGCCGCCGCTGGAGCAGTACGGCGAGAAGCAGATTCGCAACCTGGTGATGCGTGACCGCAATCATCCATGTGTCGTCGTCTGGTCGATTGGCAACGAGATTGGCGAGGGCGGCAGGGAAGGGGTCACGCCGGAGCGCGTCAAGTTCATGAGCGACTTTGTGCGCAAGTACGACCCGACCCGGCCGGTGGGCATGGCCAACCATATCCCCGGCATGGCCGAGCGGCCGAACTTCGACGCCCTGGACCTGACTGGCTGGAACTATGCCCGGCGCTATGCGACCTACAGGCAGCGGTATCCCGACAAGCCCATCATCTATAGCGAGTCGGCCTCGGCCCTGAGCACACGCGGGTTCTACGAGCTGCCTTTGCCAAGCGAAAAGACCCAATACTCCAAGCAACTCCAGGTGGATTCCTACGACTTGAATGCCGCCGCATGGTCGGATATCGCCGACGCCGAGTTTCAGTTGATGGAGAAGGACAGATTCGTGGCTGGCGAATTCGTCTGGACGGGCTTCGACTACATCGGGGAGCCGACGCCCTTCAGCCAGGAGGCGAAAAGCTCATACTTCGGCATCGTGGACCTGTCCGGCATGCCCAAGGACCGGTATTACCTGTATCGCAGTTACTGGCGGCCGGATACGACCACGATCCACATCCTGCCGCACTGGAGCTGGCCCGACCGCCTCGGCCAGAATGTGCCGGTCTTCGTATACACCAACGGCGATTCCGCGGAGCTGTTCCTGAACGGCAAGTCCCTCGGCCGGCGAACAAAGGGCGTTCTACCGGACCGGCCGGTCAACTTCGCGAAAGGCAAACCCGTCACAGCCAGCTCCGAGGAATCGGGCAAGGGGAACCTGAAGGCGCTTGCCAACGATGGCGACAGCTCGACACGATGGTCTGCGGCGGACGGCAGCGCCAACCAGTGGTGGCAGGTTGATCTGGGCCAGGTCCAGTCCGTGCGATACCTGATGATCGACCTGGAGAGGGAGGCGAAGAACTATGGGTATCAGGTCAAGGCCTCGACCGATGCCTCCACATGGCAAACGGTTGCGAGCAAGGACACGAGCAGGCTCCCGCAATGGGGCGGGCCAACCCAAGCGTTCCACGATGTGAACGTGCAGGCCCGTTACCTGCGGATCGAATTTACGCAACTGCGGGGAGGCGCCTGGGCCGGCATCAAGGAGTTCGGCGCCTATCCGGCCAGGACGGAGTCATCCTACTACGACGTCACCTACAAGTATCGGCTTTGCTGGAACGACGTCGTCTATGAGCCGGGCGAGCTGAAGGCGGTCGCCTATAAGGATGGGAAATCGATTGGCGAAGCCGTGATGCGGACCGCCGGTGGGCCGGTTGCCATTCGCCTGACCCCGGACCGAAAGGAACTCGCCGCCACGGGCGAAGACTTGTGCTATGTGCTTGTTGAGGCATACGACGATAAGGGGACGCTGTGCCCGCTGGCGGACAATCTCGTTCGCTTCAAGGTCGATGGTCCGGCCCAAATCGCCGGCGTCGGCAACGGCAACCCCATGTCCATCGAGCCGTTCCAGGCGGATTATCGCAAGCTCTTCTTCGGCAAGGCGATGCTGATCCTGCGAACGAAGGAAGGCCAAGGCGGACCGGTGCACGTTACAGCGCAGAGCGACGGCCTGATTTCTGGCGAGACAGTCGTTCAGTGCCGGTGAATCCAACGATCTATGTTTGGCGGCGGCCGATCCGCCATGAATCCAAAAAAAGACAGGGTGTGCCAAACAGAACACACCCTGCGTCATTCATGAACTGCCTTCGTCTACTGGGGCGGAGGGCTATCAGGCTGAGGGCCGCCAGGCGGAGGTCCCTCACTTGGGGCACTGTCCGGCGGGGCCTCCGGGCCCCTCATGTCCCGGAATCCGCGGTCGCGGTGGCCATCGGGTCCACCCGGCCTGTTGGGTCCCCCTTGGTGATCGGGCCTGCCCATTCGGTCGGGCCCGCCGGGGCCACCGGGCCCCTTGAAACCGTCAGGCCGCCATTGCCGGAAATGCCTCTCCCTTTCCTTGACCTCATGCTCCCACTTCTGGAATTGGTCAGGAGTGAGAATGCTCTTCATGGATGCGACGAACTCCTCGCGCTCGGCTTGCTGTACCTGGAACATCTCGTCAAGGCGTTGTCGGAAAGCTGCATGGCGCTTGGTAAACACATCTTTGATCTGTTGAGCCTGATCATCAGAGAGAGCCAACTCTGTTCGCCAGCGGTTAATATCCTCAGTCGGATCCCACCGGGGAAGGTCGCCGCGAGGCGGGAACCGCCACATGATCCTGTCCTTGAGCGAGAGGACTGTGCCGCCGACGCCAATGCCTATGCCGGAGGCAAGAATCACGCCTGCGACGACGATCTGGGCGACGATCTGCCGACGGGTGAACGGCCACCTTGGCCGGGGCGCCACGGGATGAACGGGTTTCATTTCATCTACCATAACCGTATTTCCGGCAGAGGGGCTACCAGCTCCATAAGAGGACTATTCATGTATTGCCAGAATTGGACGGCCAGGAACAGGATGATCGAGGCCGCCGCGGCCGACAACCCGCCGAACAGGCCCAGCGGGATCAGCGTGACCGATGGCCTGCTCTCGGATCGGATCCGCAGCCGCACCATCTCCGCCACGCCGAACACGGGCGTCTGTTCCTCGCGGGCTCTGCGAGCCAGTTTTGCCAAACCCTCTAAAGCGTCCATCCGAGTCTCTCCAAAAGATGTTCTCTTTCGGCTATTTCCTTCATTTTTCTTCGAGCGCGAAGCGCCTGGGTCTTGACCTTCGCCCGGCTCCATCCCACCCGCTCGGCGATCTCCTGCGTGCCGCACCGCTCGAAGTACAGCAGCGTCAGCACCAGCCGGTCGGGCGCGGGCAGCCGGGCGAGCAAGGCTTGCAGGACCGCCGCCGCCTCGGCCGGATCGATGCGTTCCTCCTCTTCCGCCTCGATCTGCTCCATGATTTCAAAATCCGGCAGTGGCATTTCCTGTGGCTCCCTGGCCTTCTGCCGCCAGAACCGGTAACCCGTGCGGGTGGCGATCCGTCGCAGCCAGTGCAGCAGGGGGGCGTCGCCACGGTACGTTTTCAAGCTGAAGTAGGCTTCGACAAACACCTGTTGCACAAGCTCCTCGCACTGGACCGGATCCCGCGTGAAACGCCAGAGCAGGCCGGTGATCGGCTTCTCATACCGGCGGACCAGCCTTTCGTACGCGTCTTCGTCGCCCTTGACCGACGCCGTTACATCCAACCAGTCTGTGTTTTCCACAAGTGCTATTCTACCGGATCGCTCTCGATCTTCCAATAACCCTTCGGCAGGGCAGCATTGGCACGATGCGCTCGTCATTGATTCACTTGCTCCACCCTCATTAGTGGCCAAGAATACGCGCCGGTGACAGCAAAAAGGTCCGAATATGGAGGACAATTGATTCTCAGGCATTATATGTCATTCTGAATGGAGCGTGGCGGAGTGAAGAATCCGGACTGTGAGCGGCAGAACCCTCCCATCCTAATTCAGGACTCAAAACGAATGGCGTAGTACTGAAAACCGTGGTAGGGTGTAACCGTCTCTGGCTCCATGCCACTTACAGGGTGGAATAAAAGATTCCTGAGTCTTGAGTGCCGAGTTCTCCGTCAAACCGTTTTCCAGATCAGGATGGAACGGAAGCACTCAAGACCATCATCTGAAGGAGTCGGGGCCATGAGTTCTGAGGAAATGAGATTCGAGCTTGAAGCGTTTGTTAATATGGGCCTGCGGGAAGGGTGGTGCGGATGGCCTTTGAAAGAGGAAAGCGGCATGAATCAGACGTTGAGCCTGCCGCTGCATGCCGTATCAGTGAGGTTCTGGCGCAGGCGAGACAACGGGGTGACCGTTCCCGACAGACGGCTGGGGGCCTTCAGAGCCGGTTGCCGCTGTTGTGTTGAGAATTGAGAAAATCGGGCAATGGCCCGATGTGTTTAACGTGAAGCAGGGTTTGGTCGATTTAAGAAGGAGACAGAAAATGAGAAGACAGATGATCATTATCGGAATCAGTGCGTGTGTGTTGGCCCTGATGATTGGGGGCCTGTCCATTGCCCAGCCGCCCGCCGGCGGCGGACCGGGCGGCGCAGGCGGACCCGGCGGACCCGGCGGACCGGGTGGACCGGGTGGCGGCAGGTTTGACCCGGCGCAGATGCGCCAGATGATGGCCCAGCGCATGAAGGAGCAATTGGGGGCCGACGACGAGGCCTGGAAAGTCCTGGAGCCACGTCTTACGAAAGTCATGGACCTGAGCCGTCAGGCACAGGGCGGCGGACGCGGCATGTTCGGCATGATGGGTGGAATGCGAGGACAACGTGGAGGCAATAACGCCGGTGGCCAGGGCGCCCAGGGCAACAGGCGAGGACCGCAACAGGA
>Ga0315284_10011352_pt1 | contig 12708 bp, 13 predicted proteins | sample YL17G09_16_MG_FD_203696 | JGI IMG/M metagenome (GOLD analysis project Ga0315284, IMG submission 203696) | Sediment microbial communities from Yellowstone Lake, YNP, Wyoming, USA - YL17G09_16 | ecosystem: Environmental > Aquatic > Freshwater > Lake > Sediment | place: USA: Wyoming | collected... | reverse complement strand
CAGGGAATCCACGGCCCGCAGCGAATCCCCCTCAGCCGCGGCCAGAAGCGCCGCATAGGGGTTGGACATGGTCCGCAGCGTCTCCCCCGCAGCCAGGGTCTTGGCCATCCCGCTCTGCATCGGTGCCAGCGGGGAGGCAAGGGTCGCGGCCCTCTTGCCCAACCCGATCCCCGCCACACTATCCCCTTGCCCGGGCAGCCAGAAGTTGACGTTCAGCGACAGCGGATCCACCGACGGCGCCTGCGCAAAGTCAAACGTGTCCACCACCTGCCGCACATCATACGCCGTTCGCAGCCCCGAAAGCACCGACACGCACTGCCGCGCGATCACGCGTCCGTCGTCGCTGAGTGCGGGCTTTGCCGGCGGCTTGACAGGATCGGTACATCCGGCAACAATGACGGCTCCGGCCAGTGCGGCGATCAATCGGGCAGACGCCCGTGTGCACAGGGACAGGGATCGGTCCTGACGATGGCATCGAATCATGGTGAGACTCTCTCTTATTGAGATGGTGTACTTCGGTCGGATCACTGGTGGCTCCCCCGTGGATGTGTGCTGGTCGCTGCACCAAGACCTGCTGGCCTCAATCCGCCGGCCGTCGAGTAGGGCTCCTGCCCGTATCGAGACGACCGGCATATCGAGGCCTGCGGTGTGAGAATCGTTGGTTGCACGTTCCCCCAACAGGGTTCCCGTGCAGTTCCCGAAATCACTGCAGACGCACGAACTTCTTCTCTGCAATCTTCACAATGGCGGCCTCGGTGTTCGCGCCCGTGGCCGAATCAAACGACACCCGCCCCGACACGCCGTTGTATCCCTGCACGGCCGCAAGCGCGCGCGCGACCTTCTGCGGATCGCGATCGCTGCCCACCTGCTTTACCGCTGCAAGCAATAGCTCCGTTGCATCAAAACCCATGGCAGATACCCGGGTCGCATCACTCTTGAATCGAGCCTTCACCGCATCGCGGAACCACGGCCAGCGCTCGTTGGTATTCTCCATCTCCAGGTTGGTTGAAATGATGGTGTTGGTCACGTAGCGCTTGCCATCGTTGAGGGTCTTGGCATTGTGCCAACCCGTCGATCCCAGCATCTGCGTGCGAATCTTGTGGAAGAACACCTGTGGCGAGAGCAGAACCACATCCTCCGACTCCGCCGGGATGAAAAGGCCGGCAATCTCCAGTGTTGAGTCGGCATACAGCGCGCTATCGGAACGCGCATTGTACCGCGCGGTCGCCAGGTCGATGCCCTGGTCCTCGGCCTGCTTCTGTCGGCGCCTCTGGATCAGCTTGGCGCGCAACCCCGAAAGCTGCATGCGGAAATCGTTGGTGCCTTCCTCGAAGAACTGCTCGTCGACAATGGCGCCGCCGTGCTTAAGAACGTAGTCCCTGAACTTGCGCGACAAAGTGGAACCGTAGTCGGTGAGCGGTGCGATGATCGCAAACTCCTTTATGCTCAGGTTATCCATGGCATACTGCGCGATGCGCGTGCCCAGCGCACCCAGCGGCACATTCATCTGAAAGATATTGTCTCCAAGCTCGGCTATGCCGTCGTCAGTAGCTGTAGGCGAGATCATCACAGCGTCTTTGCCCACCAGGATGGATGCGGTAACCACCGCATTCTGACTCAGCACGGGCCCCACGATGAGCGACACTTTGTGCTCGTTGAGCAGCGCAAATGTCTGCCGTGCGGTTTCGACCCCGCTGCCGCGCGTGTCGCAGATGAGGAGCTTGATCTGCATTTTGTTGGCAAGGTTGAACTGATCGACCGCCACCTGCACGCCCTGCACGATCTGTCTGCCGATCTCGGCGTCGTAGCCCGACAGCGGCGCCAGCAGCCCCACCTGGATCTGGCCACCGCTGGTGGACTTGGCTTTGGAGACGATATCGCGCAGTGCATTGTGATAGGGGGAGCGGGGGAACTCCTCGCGGAAGACGTCGGCATCTTCGACGGCTTTGACCGTTTGCCCTTCGTTGTAGGCCTTGACAATTTCGTAGTAGCGCAACACCTCTCTGATTCGCGGATGAATGTCTTTGCGGGCGGAGAGCCCCGAGATCTCACTCAGCGTGAAGGCGCTCTCGCACAGTAGGCGCACGTTGTGCAGCACCGCACTGTCAAGCGCCGGAGCGACACCGCCTCCCAAGGCCAGAGAGAAGTACTCGACTGCCGAGGTGTACTCTTCCTGCTTGGTGAGTACCACGCCCTGCAGGTACCACATGCGCGGCATGAAGGGAGAGGCGCCGAACTTCTTCTTGTAGATGTCGAGCAGCCGCAAGGCGAACGCTCCGTTGTTCTTGCGCACCAGCGCCTCTACCAGCAGCGGCACCAGGTACTCGTTGGCGCTGTCTTTGCCGTGATCTTTGACAAAGGCCTGCAGCACCTTGATGGTGGAATCGTACTGGCCTGCCGAGTAGAACGTGGTGGCCGTGGCCAGAACCGCGCGACCCGGATCGGTTGCGGCCGCGTGTGCTGTGCAGACTGAGATCAGCAGGAGTGCGACTACGAGGAACTGCTTCATGAGTGATGTCCCGGAGTGAACGTTCGACGCGAGGGATCCATCTCCTGCAGAGGTGGTACGGAGATGCCCGGCGCGTGTATCTGACTGCCCCCTGCGACGAACTACTGCAGGAAGTACCGGCCAAAATCCACAACGTCAAGTGCTGCAACTTGTTGCCGGAGCTTCTGCGCCGGGCTGTTGCCGTTGTCGGCGAGCGCCTTGTCGAAAACTGCTTCGTGCACAAAGAGCGGGGCGGTGCACCGCGCGGCAATCGACAGCGCATCGGCGGGCCGACAGATCAGCACGTGGGTTGTCTTCCCTGCGTGCACATAGAGCCTGGCTGCCAGTGTACGTTCGGCATGCACCTCGATGACCACCTTGTCCATGCGCGCACCAAATCCGCTCAGCAGGGCCTTGATCACATCCACTGCCAACGGAAGCTGCACATCGACGTCCATCTGCTGCATGGCAATGGCCCCGGCCTCTGCCGTACCCACCACAACGGTCAGCACGCGCTCCCCGCCAACTTCCCGCAACACAACCATGGGAGAGTTGGTGGCAGGATCAACGGCGAAGGTCACCATTTCCACTGGGACAAGCATGCGCGCTCCGGGGTGTTGCGGCGAAGAGTTCGTGAAGGGCAAAAATACACTCCACTGACCCGGACATGCCATTTCGACGGTCGATCATTCGGCAGAGACGATTTGGAGCGACCCGGTCAGCACTGGGCGCGCCAACAGATCGCGTGATCGGGGGGGATATTCTGGGTGGCAATGCCGGGTGGCGCGTCATGCGGGAGGACACCCGCGAGCATCGTACCCGAGCGACAAGACGCATTGCTTCGTCTCGCGTGGCGGGATTGGGGACTCGGGTGCAGGCCGGACCTGCACGGATCAGGCCGCTCAAACCGGGAAGTCGCAACCTTGCCACCGCACGACTCAGAGGTCGCATTTCCGCGAACCACACCGGCTGCCCGCAGCGCCAAGACGCACCATGTCAAGCACCGGTCGGACCTCGCGACCGGATCGCCGGTGCGTTTCTGCGTCTGCATCCCGACGCGCGGTACCAATGCCTGCCACCGATGTAACTCATTGATAGCACACGTATTGTGCCGGGCGAAATCCCGATTGGCACACCGATTGCGTTTGCCCCAGACCGTGGAAATGAGCACCTCACCAATGAACGAGGTGCTGGTTCCAACACCTCATGCACGACGGACGCATCCCGGGACTTCGATGCATCGCGTCTTTTGGGCGTGAGAGTACTTTGGCGGAGGTTGCGGCGCACATGCCAAGTGCGCAGCGGCGCCACAAAGCACACGACACAGTTCTTCACAATCACTGTCAAGGAGTATCTCATGAACTCGGTTGTTTTCAATGCGTCAACAGAATCCTATCAGCTCTCTCAGATCACCTATGCCGGTTACGTGTCGGCCATTGCCGAGGAGAAGCGTCGGAACGGAAGCACTCACTCGTTCCGATTCATGACCCGCATGGGCATGGTCCACAGCTACTACAAGACCGTTGAGGAAGCGCGGAATGCCCGCACAGCCCTTGGGGCCATGCTCGCAACTGCAAAGCCCAACGTGTTCAAGCACGGCAACGAGATGATCGATCCGTCGCATGTGGTGTCGTTCAGCCTGGTGGTGGCGCTCAAGAAGCCGCAGAACGAATGCACGCATGCCGTGGTGGTGACCCTGGACACTGTTGACCAGGAACACAACAAGGTGTGGCTCAGGTACAAGTCCGAAGAGAACGCCAAGAAGGGGCGTCGCGCTCTGTGGTCTGCCGTCAATGGCGGCAGCGCTCAAGGCGCCTCGCAGGAAAATCCCGCCACGGTTACGGAAACTGAGGCCGTTGCTTCCAAGGCCGCAACCCCCGCAGTGAAGGGAGACAACCTGCCATTCTAAGGGCACACTGAAGCGTGCATGCAGTTGCCAATCACCAACCGCTGATCCTGGTTGCGGCGACTGCGTGCTCATGCGATGCGGGCGCGGGAAACTGCGCCCGCATTTGCCGTTTGTGGCGGTGGAGGCCGGTCGGAGGGACGACTTCGCGAGGCGGGTTCCGTCAACGTCACATCAGACACGGGCGAAGCAACGCCGGCGTTTGTGGGAGACGCGACTACGCGTCTCCCACAAGCGCCTCTTCCACAAACCCAAGCTGCTCCGACAGATCGTTGATCTCCTTCTGCCAGAAGGTGTCGGAGCCCCAATTGGGAAAGTGGCGCTGAAACTGGTAGTCGTCAACCTGGCGGCTGCACCACGCAAGGAAGTAGATCATGCGCATGGCGCGCAGCGCTTCCACGCACCGAAGCCCCGAACGATCAAACTGCCGGAAGCGTTCGTAGCCCTGCAGGAACAGGTCGACCTCATGCCTGCATTTGTCAACGCGCTCAGGGAGCAGCAGCCACAGATCCTGCACGGGCGGACCCATGGCCATGTCGTCGAAGTCTATCACCACCAAGCCTTCGTCGAGCCGATCGAGGATGTTACCGCGGTGACAATCGCCGTGAATGCGGATGCGCTCCAGGCCCTCGAAGTGCGGCGCGCTCGCCTGGATCAGGCGCATGGCAATGCCGCGGTAGCGCTCCCGCATGCGCTCGGGAATCACCGTGGAGCACAGATGTTCCACATCGCTCAGTGTTGACTTCTGCGGATGGATGGTCACACGCGCCGCAGCACGGCCCCGCTGACCTGCGAGGTGAATGCGGGCCACAAGCGCGCCAATGCGCATCCAGTCCGACTCGTCGTTGATCTCCAACTGACGGCCCGCGCGTTTGGGGTAGAGCGCGAAGAAGATGCCTTCGTGCTCGGCGATGAGCGACCCATCGGCAAAGAGCATGGGGGGTACTACGGGCACTTCCGCATCCTGGCAGTCGGCCACAAACGTCAGCTCATCCTCAATGGCCTCGCGAGTCCATCGTCCGGGGCGGTAGAACTTGACAATGAGCTTGGTGCCGTCGACGTCGCGCAACTCGTACACACGGTTGATGTAGCTGGGAAGCGGGGAAGTGAGACCTGTCAGGCGCAGCCCGGTGGCGCGCTCGACAGCGGTGAGAATGGCTTCGGGAGTGAGGATTTCGAATGGATTGACGGGCATGGGATCTCCGGATGGATTGCGACGGCGCAAGGCGAACCACGGTTGTTCGTACCCGAAACGTGTCGGGCCTGTGACGCGCTATGTGCCAACTTAATATAGGTGGCGGTGGCAGCAGAACCGACACCGGGAGACCTCCCCTGGCCCGGATGCGAGCCCGTGCGACAGGTATTTTCACGAGTCCGGGAGAATCGCCTTCACGCCCAGCCCAAGGACACGCGCATGAAGAAACTGGCCCTCGCGTTCCTCGCCTGCCTCGTAGTCGCGTGCAGCAAGGACACCCTCCGCACCGTCGACGTCCTCCAGCGGCAGTCAACGCCACCGTCATCCCGCATTGTCGAGGCCGACACCGTGCACATCGGGTGGTTCGACAAGCGGGCATCTTCTACTGGGTGGGTGATACCATCCATCGAGTGAAGGATCTGTCATTCAGGTATGCCAATGTTGACAGCACGTGGTACTTGACGTCGTCGGATTCCACGATCCAGCTCACATTTCAGCCTGTGGGCAAGCGCACGGGCAAGACCAACATGCTGGGGTTGCTGGTGTCGGACTACGAGCAGCCCATAGGCACTTTTGCCGGAACTATTCGCATGCCTGATGGCCGTGTCGTGACCGTGGGGACCATGCGTGGGGTGACAGAGGAGCACACCGCGAAGTGGTGAGGTGACGGTGGGTATCGGCAGGCTCGCAGAGAGCCTTTGGGCGATGAGCGGGAAGTGACGAGTTACGAGCAAGCGAGTTACGAGTGGCTGTGACTTCCTGACTCCCTGGTCGCTGACGGCGCAGGGCCTGACCTTCTCAGTTTTCGATTCTCACCTCTCGCTTCTCCCTCCTACGAACCGTACTCCGACAGCACCACGCTCTTGTTGTTCTCCTGGAAGTATGTCAGATGCCACTCGCCGGGAAAAAGCACCACGGTCTTGCCGTTGCGATCTTCGGCCACGTCGGTGCCCGTGGGTAGCCGCAGCTCCGAGCGCTGCGTGGGGCCCTCCTTGATCCAGCGTGCAAGTGTCCACGCGGTCTTCTCCAGCCTGGCCGGCGCCTGGTATTCCGACTCGAGCCGGAACTGCACCAGATCGAACTGCAGCGGACCAACCGCTGCCAGCAGCGGCATCTTGACAGCGGCGCCCGCAATCTGGTACTGATGCACCAACCCCTCCTGCACCAACTGCTCCAGCCCGTTGGCAAAGCGCTTGTAGTTTGACGGAATCGGATTGTAGATGTACGAAAAGCACTCCGGCGGAAAGCGCGGTATCTCGGAGTACGCGATTGAGGGATCCTCACTAAGCGTGTCTCCGATGCACAACTGGTCGCCACCCACAATGCCGATCACATCGCCGGGAAACGCCTCCTCGACCGAGACCCTCTCGCGGCCAAACACGTTGTTGGAGTTGGAGAGACGAATTCGCTTTCCCGTGCGCACGAGCGTCACGGGCATGTCCTTGGTGAATACGCCCGACACGATGCGCACAAATGCCATGCGATCGCGGTGCTTGGGGTCCATGTTCGCCTGGATCTTGAAGATGAAGCCTGAGAACGCCGGATTGTCGGGGCTCACCACCCTGTCAGCCGTGTGCCGCGCCTGGGGCACGGGGGAGAGCTCTACGAATCCGTCAAGCAACAGTTGGACGCCGAAGTTGTTGGATGCGCTTCCGAAGAACACCGGTGTGGTCTCGCCCTGCAGGATGTCGTTGACATCGAACGGCGCACCCGCGTGCTCCACCATGGCCACTTCTTCGCACACCGTGTTGTACGTCCTCTCGTCAAGGGTGCTCTTGACGAACGAGTCGTCGAGACCGTGGGTCTCGACGGGAGCGCGGTACGCGCCCCCCGGTGTACGCTCGAAGAGGTGGGCTTGCTTGGTGCGACGGTCCCACACGCCCTTGAAATCGGCGCCCGAGCCCAGGGGCCAGTTCAGCGGGCAGGCTTTGATCTTGAGCACATTCTCGATTTCGTCGAGGATGGACAGCGTGTCCAGCGCGGGCCGGTCCATCTTGTTGACGAAGGTGAATACCGGGATCTTGCGCTTGCGGCACACCTCAAAGAGCTTCTTGGTCTGCTTCTCGATGCCTTTGCCGCCGTCAATCACCATGATTACCGAATCGACTGCGGTGAGCACCCGATAGGTGTCTTCGGAGAAGTCGTTGTGTCCGGGAGTGTCAAGCAGATTGATCTTGAAGCCGCGGTAGTCGAAGTTGAGCACCGTGGAGGAGACGGAGATGCCGCGCTTGCGCTCGATCTCAAGCCAGTCGGATACGGTCGACCGCTCTTTCTTGCGCGCGGTGACCGAGCCGGCAAGCTGCACGGCGCCACCGTACAGCAGCAGCTTCTCGGTGAGGGTAGTCTTGCCCGCGTCGGGATGTGAGACAATGGCGAACGTGCGGCGTCGGGCGATTTCCTGCTCGGCCAGCATGCATGACTCCTGGGATTGCGGTGCAACGTGTGATAGCCACACAAAATAGTTGGTGAGACCGTCAGAGACCGGATTCTGGACGTGCGGTGGTCGCTCGATCTGCGGGGCGTGGTTGGGGAAATGCAGAATATGCAGTCTTCGTGTTGCCTGCGGGCGAAGCGGGGATCTGCGGCCCCCCTCACCGCAGTTTCTTCGTTTGTCGGCCCAGCCGAGGAATCCCGCCTCAAAACGGAGCATCGCCCTTGCGCGGCACCCGCACTCCCAGCTTCTGACAGAGCCGCTCGTACTCGCGGTCCTCCACATCCACCGGAACCCCCTTGAGTGCCGTGCGAATCTGCGCCATCTCGCGGGAGCTGAACTTGACCGATTCCACAATGTGCGAGTCAAACGCGTCCATCACAATCGGACACACCGCGCGCACGTGCGTGGCCATCACCTCGGCATACGCGCGAATCTCGTACTGCGCGTGGGCATCCATGCGCAGGGCCAGGAAGCGCAGCATGTTGTGCAGGTCGATCTGCCAGTACCATTCGGTGTACAAGCTCAGTGGCAGGTTGATGCGGGCCAGTTCGCGGGCAATGTTGTCGTCGACCAGCGACTTGTAGTTGCGGTACACGCGCTTCTGGTCATCGGTGAGAAGCTTCAGCACCTTCTGCTGCACTGCCTTGGGCACCGCCTCGGTAGATCGGCCCTGCTTGTTGTCGGCGCTCTGAAACGAGATGTGCTTTGCCGCGGGCACGTAGAACTCGTCTTTCATGATGGAGTAGCGGCCTGAGATTTCGTTGACGCGTGCGGTGCGGTGGCGGATCCACTGGCGCGCCACGAAGATGGGCAGCTTCACGTGGAAGGTGAAGACCACCTGCTCAAACGGCGAGGTATGATCGTTGCGCAGAAGGTAGTTGATGAGGCCCTTGTCTTCGCGGAACGTCTTTGTGCCCGTGCCGTAGCTCACGCGTGCGGCCTGCACAATGCGATCGTCGCTACCCATGTAGTCGACCAGGCGGACGAATCCTTTGTCAAGAACCTTGAACTTCTTGTCGAGAATCTTTTCGGCTGCGGGGACAATGCTGTGGGGCATGTGGGGACTCCTCGAACGCGGTTGCTGGGATGGGGTGACGCTCGGCGTGGGTGCCCGAGTAGAGCCGGATTCGAACGCTTCAGGAAATGGCCAGGAGACTCTCCGTTTCGACGTCCTCATTCACATCGGGCCAGCGGACGCCCACACCATCTCCGATCGGTTCCCAATGGCGACGCTGCTCGGGTGTTGCGCTCAGCAGGCGGGGAAACCACTCCAGCGGCGCCGACACTTCGCGGCCATCGGCCAGAATGACATGGAGCGAGTCATTGGTGAATTCGACGTGCGTTGCCAGGGGCTCAATTCGGACGTTGTTCGGCATCGATTGCAACACTCCTATGGTGAGGAAAATAGCATTTCCCTGGTTGGTTGGCCTCTGGGATGCCGGCGATCGGATGGGTGGTGCAATTGCCCCGGTCACCTGCTGCTGGTCGGCTGTTGCTTCGCGCGGAGGAGCTCATGTATACTGACATGGGACGCACTCTTCCGGGGGTATCAATGATGACCGACATCAAGTGCGGAAACGACGCCCACCGTCGGGCCAAGAAGACCGCCAAGGACACAACTGCCACGTGCCACCGCAGGCCACGCCGTCGGAGATCCTCTCTGCGGACGCCGGAGGGGCCGGAGACTCTCTTCGCGGATGTGCGCGGCAGAACAGTGTACCACGCCGACCTGTGCGAGCCCACCACCGATGAGTGGAGCGATTTGAGGTAGTTGTGCTGCACTCATGCGAGGACGGTCGCTTCTGACCAGCGATGAGGCGATTTGGCGGTTCAACCGCAAGTGCGTGTGGTGAAACTGCGCGGGGTTGTGCCAGGTAAGTCGGGGCTCAGACCGGCGCCGGTTCGTATGAGACGCGCAGTGCGATCCGAACATCCTCAAGCCAGGCCCGCAGACTCCCGGCATCCTTCGGGGCGCGTGTCAGTTCCGCCCCGTCAACGATTCGCCATCCGGTGGGGCGCGTCCTGCTCAGGAAGGCCTCAATGACGCCAGGTTCCGACAGGTCTCGGTAGGCAGGATCCCCAGCCCAACCACCAAGCTCATTGCGGCCTTCGCCGGCAATGAAGACGCGGATGGCCGTTGCGGGCCCGCTCTCGGGTTTCGCGCTTGTCATGAGGGATCGGGGAGCTCGCGGAGTGTGCGTTCGTCTCTGCCGTCGGCGTAGCTCAGCCACAGCTCACCGAGAGCATACACCTTGCTGCGTTCCTCGAAGTTCGGGGTCTTGGCAATCGGCATGGCTCGCGTTGTGCCTGCAGCGTCTCTCCAGACAACCGAGACTTCGTCGGGCAGCATCTCGTTGATCACCAGCGGACTGTGCGTCGTCAGAATGACCTGTGTTGTCTGGGAAACCGCTCGGAGAACGGCCATGACATCTTTGATGCGGGCTGGGTGGAAACCGTTTTCCGGCTCCTCGACAAGAAGCACGAAGGCTGGGGCAAGGAACCGCAGAGCGGAAAACGCCATGTAGTAGAGCATTCCCTGGCTGACAAAGTCGGCAGGCACGCGCGTGCCGTCGTGAAGTTCAATCTCCAGCACTTTCAGCACGGCGGATGAATCGCCCGGTTGCTCCACGTTGCGGATACCGATGCTCTTGACAGTGGGGAAGAATCGCTTGACCGACTCCCGGATTTCGAGGAATCCATCGATAGTGCGGATCATCAGCGCATCGAACACCCCCGCAATCCCGTCGCCTCTCTCGTCGCTGATGTCAATTGGGCGAGACGACGGAATCAACCGGCTGGGTGCACGCAGAGCGTCGAAGTCAAGTCGCATGAGGCGGGGAGCGGCCGTGCCACGGAGAACCTGCGATGGACCGTCGAGGCCGGCAATCAGCGAAGGTGGATCCCAGAGCTTTCGAGCGTGCGGGGAGGGGAATTCGTCGCCCCCCGGAGCCCGGACCGATTCCTCCACGGTGTCCTCGCGCAGGACAGCCCGGAAGTCGGCACCGTCTGAAAAGCCAATCTCAACGACCGCCTCTTTGTGCGTTCCCGGATCGAACGGTCGACACACAGCAGTAGGCGCGAGTCCCGGCAGTCCACCCGTGAAACAACCCCCCGACAACTGCACCCCCGTCCTGATCGTCCGAAGAATCGTGCTCTTTCCGCTGTCGTTGGGGCCGATGATTGCGTGGAAACGACCAAGGTCGATCTGCACGTGCTTGAGACACCCGAAATTGGTGGCTGTGAGCGAGCGCACGTATCGCAGTTCGTTTGTCGGCTTCTCCACGCAACCCTCCTTCGCTGGATTGGTCAGCTCGTGTCCGACAGATCAATACCGATAGTGCTCCGGCTTATACGGCCCTGCAACCGGCACACCAATGTAATCGGCCTGGTCCTTGGAGAGCACCGTGAGCTTGGCACCGAGCTTCTTCAGGTGCAGGCGCGCCACCTCTTCGTCCAGGTGCTTGGGCAGGCGGTACACACCAACTTTGTAGGTGTCTTTGTTCTTCCACAGGTCAATCTGCGCCAGCGTTTGGTTGCTGAACGAGTTTGACATCACGAAGCTGGGGTGACCCGTGGCGCAGCCCAGATTCACCAGGCGACCCTCGGCCAGCAGGTAGATCGCGTGGCCGTCGGGGAAGATGTACTTGTCAACCTGGGGCTTGATGTTGATGTGCTTGATGCCCGGGTACTTGGTGAGCTCTTCGACCTGGATCTCGTTGTCGAAGTGGCCGATGTTGCAGACAATCGCCTGATCCTTCATCTTGGCCATGTGCTCGATGGTGATGATGTCGCGATTGCCCGTGGTGGTCACGAAGATGTCGGCAAACGGGAGCGCGTCTTCGACAGTGGTGACCTTGTAGCCGGCCATGCACGCCTGCAGCGCGCAGATGGGGTCGATCTCGCTCACCCACACTTGTGCCTTTTGTCCAGCAAGCGAATCGGCTGAGCCCTTGCCCACGTCGCCGTAACCGCAGATCATGGCAATTTTGCCCGAGATCATTACGTCCATGGCGCGCATGATGCCATCGACCAGCGAGTGCCGGCAGCCGTAGATGTTGTCGAACTTGCTCTTGGTCACCGAGTCGTTTACGTTGATGGCGGGGACCAGGAGCTTCCTGGCCGCTTCCATCTGGTAAAGGCGATGCACGCCGGTGGTGGTTTCTTCGGAGACGCCCTTCCACTCCTTGACAACAGAGCGCCACAGCGTGGGCTTCTTCTCGTTGATCTTGATGAGAAGCTGCTTGATGACGTCTTCTTCGTGGCTGGATGATTTGGTCTTCACCCATGCGTCGCCATTCTCGAGTTCGAAGCCTTTGTGGATGAGCAACGTGGCATCGCCACCGTCGTCAACAATGAGCTGCGGGCCCTTGTCGCCGCCGAACATGAGCGCCTGGAACGTGCAGTCCCAGTACTCTTCGAGGGTCTCGCCCTTCCAGGCGAACACGGGGATGCCGGCCTTGGCGATTGCGGCGGCAGCATGGTCTTGCGTGGAGAAGATGTTGCACGATGCCCAGCGTACGGTTGCGCCCAGGGCCTTGAGCGTCTCGATAAGCACTGCCGTCTGAATGGTCATGTGCAGCGAGCCCGTGATGCGCACTCCTGCGAGGGGCTGTGTCTTGGCGTACTGCGCGCGCGTCTGCATGAGGCCCGGCATCTCCTGTTCGGCAATGTCGAGTTCCTTGCGG
>Ga0315284_10011351_pt1 | contig 12708 bp, 11 predicted proteins | sample YL17G09_16_MG_FD_203696 | JGI IMG/M metagenome (GOLD analysis project Ga0315284, IMG submission 203696) | Sediment microbial communities from Yellowstone Lake, YNP, Wyoming, USA - YL17G09_16 | ecosystem: Environmental > Aquatic > Freshwater > Lake > Sediment | place: USA: Wyoming | collected... | reverse complement strand
TTGCCGAAATTCGCGACCTGCTCATTGAAAAGAGCGAAGGGACCATGCCGATTGAGTTGATCACATTGCTCAACTTCGTTGAATGGACTCAAAAGGGTAAGAACGGTCGCGGACGCGAAGCGTTCCGAAATCAGCCGCAGCCTTCCGCTGAAATGCACCGTCGGGCTGCATAAGTTTCGGCCAGTGACCGACCCAACTTCAGGGGCCACGGAATCCGTTGGAGAGGCCTCGCGGTCCACGGTGTGTTGAATAGCAAGTGACGAGAATAGAGCAACTTTATGCGCCGTCTTAAAATAGCTGTTATTGGTGTGGGAGCCCTTGGACGTCATCACGCCCGGATCTTGAGTGAATTGCCGCACGTTGATCTTGTGGCCGTTTCTGACAGTCGCACCGAGCAGGGGCAGAGTGTGGCGGCGCAGTGTCAGACGCAATGGCTGCCGGACTATCGTGAGCTCTTGAATCGTGATGTGATTGATGCGGTCTCGGTCGTTGTCCCCACGATGGCACATCGGGAGGTTGCGGGCGCGTTCTTGGAAATCGGAATTCCAGTACTGGTTGAAAAACCGTTGGCCGCGAATGTGATACACGCGCGGGAACTTGTGGAACTCGCGGCGAACAGGAAATGCTTGCTTCAAGTGGGCCACATTGAGCGTTTCAATCCCGCATTCCAAGTGGCGAGATCGATCATCGGTGAGCCGAAATACATTCGGTCCGAACGAACAAGTGGTTACACATTCCGCTCCACGGACATTGGCGTTGTTCATGATTTAATGATCCACGACATCGATCTCATTTTGTCGATAACGAATTGCCGCCTTCAAAGTGTCGAAGCGTTTGGTCTCTGCGTGATGGGAGGTCATGAAGATATTGCGAATGCGCGTCTGAGATTCGAAAACGGTTGCATCGCCGATCTGATCGCCAGTCGGGTTAGCCCTGTAGCGATCCGGTCTCTGCAGACATGGGCGACAAGTGGTTGTGTCGTGTGTGACATGCAAAATCGAGATGTCAGACGATTTTCCCCATCGAATGAGTTGATCTCCGGGCCGTCACCACTGGAACTTGCCCGTCAGCCGGGCGCGACTCTGGAGCAACTGAAGAAGGATGTTTTTGGCCGTTTCGTCACAGTCGATTCGATCACTGTTCCGCCAAACGAATCCGATGCGCTGACACAGGAATTGGTCGAATTTGTCGAGTGCATTTCCTCAAACTCTGTTCCACAAGTGAGTGGGGAACAAGCCTTGGCCGCCATGGATGTTGCAGACAGGATTCTGAAACAAGTGGGCTCCCACAATTGGAACGGAACCGAATTGAAAGACAATACGGTGCCTCCCGTGGGTCTGCGTCCTGCCGCATAGCCTTGTTCACGGAAGTCATCGCCCTCCGAGACGTGACTCTCTAGGGACGGTACTTGGAATTGAGTGTCAGTGGTGTTTGCCCTATCAATTCTGAAGATTGCCACAGGACGCACCCTCCGGCTACACTCGTGGCCCGCGCAAGCGACTCGCTTCAAATCCATTACGAATTGTCAACGACGGCACAGCGGGTCTGTCTTGCAGAGAGTATTCCTGAGATTGGTAATTCCATGGCGAAAGTTTCTGCGACAGTGGCTTGGATTGGTGATGCGTATTCCGGTTGTTTAGAACTCCTTGATCAAACATTGCTTCCTTTAGAGCACCGTGTGTTTCCGCTGCGGACGGTTGAAGAGGTTTGGCAGGCGATCAAGCAACTGCAGGTCCGTGGTGCTCCGGCGATTGGTGTCGCTGCCGCCTATGGCGTGGTACTGGGTTGTCAATCGGCGGAGAACAAGTCAAGAGATTCATTCGATACGCAACTGACGTCCATTGTGCAGTATCTTTCTGGAAGCCGTCCGACAGCCGTGAATCTGTTTTGGGCGTTGGATCGAATGCGTCGTGTGGCGCAGCAATTTCCACGGATGACGCCCCCGGACATTTTGGGACGTTTGCTTGTCGAAGCACAATCCATTGAGGCGGAAGACCGCGACATGTGTGCCGCCATCGGGCGTCACGGACTCTCATTTCTTCACAACTGCGTTGGAGTATTGACGCATTGTAATACGGGGGGACTGGCAACGGCAGGAGACGGGACGGCACTCTCCGTGATATTCGCAGCCGCTCTCGAAAACCCATTGCTTCAGGTCTATGTCGATGAAACGCGACCGTTGTTACAGGGAGCGAGACTGACGGCATGGGAGCTGATGCAGCGAAATATTTCCGCTCTGCTGATCTGCGATTCCATGGCGGGCTGGGTGATGAAGGAAGGTCGAGTCCAAGCTGTGATTGTCGGCGCAGATCGGATTGCGGCGAATGGAGACAGCGCGAATAAAATTGGAACGTATTCTCTGTCCGTTCTAGCTCAGGCCCACAGCATTCCTTTCTATATTGCCGCTCCGACAAGCACCTTTGATCTGACGATCGAAAGCGGCTCCGGGATCCCGATTGAACAACGGGCATCCACGGAAATCACTCACGCTTTTGGCCGACAAACGGCTCCGGACGGATGCCAGACTTACAACCCGGCGTTTGATGTCACTCCCGCAGCAAATATTACGGCAATGATTACAGAAAAAGGGGTGATACAGCCGGTCCGTTCGGAAATCATCCGAAACGTGATACATGCTTGACGACCAGTAGGAACGTCTCTGGCCACGGCCGGACATTCGACTCGCCTGTCGAGAATCAATGGGGCCAGTGATCGAGCCGTAAGAGACGGGGTATGCCGACCGGGAAAACGATCCGTCCGTGCGATTCATCGTTCAACGGGTGATGCACGCCATCGAGGAATGAGGCTGTGTGCGCGTTCCATGTAGCATCGATATTCGTCGCCGAATGTTTCGAGCATCATCCGTTCTTCGTGCGGGATTCGTAACACGTACAACAAAGTGACGCTGACCATTGCGGCCCAACCCGCAAGGGCATTGTTGATCAGAAATACCTGGCTCAACGCCAACCCGAAAAATGAAGCGTACATCGGGTGCCGGATGAATTGGTAGACGCCATGGGTCACTAGTCGGTGGTCATGATTGAGCTCCAAAGTGACCGACCAGCAGTTTCCCAGATCTGCATGGGCACGCCAGAAGAGCCACAGTGCCGCAACCATCAACGGCGTTCCAACCCAAATCGCAAAAGCAGGGAGCGTGTAGTCCGCCTTGTTCAGCCACGACGTGAACAGAAAGACCAGCGGCAAAACAACTTGTCCTGTGGCAACGAGGACGATCAGAAGCCGATCAGAAGCCGTGGAGTTGCGGACCGTTTTTTTTTCTGCGGAAAAGCGGTACTGAAACGCTGCACGGATGGCAAGATAGGTGGCGATGCCGCAGAGAAATACCACGTGAGCTGGATCAGTGTTTATCACAGGATTGGGATTCCTCGGCGAAGGTGACTCGATCTCTAGGAGCGGCTCAGATATAAGCTAAGCCGAAGCGTTTCACCACATGGAGACTGCGGTTTGCTACGGATTTTCAGAAAATGTCAATTCTGTTTCGGTGAGCGATTGCAGCGATGTCTCGCAAGTCCGTCAAAATCGGTTGAATGGAAAGTCGTGACTCATGGATGAGTTTTTTGCCAAGTGGATGGAACGGTTGATTGATCGGGCTGAACAACAACATCTGCGCCATCCGGTTCCACATCCGGAACCAACGGACACGCTCAAACTGCTATTCGCAGGTTACAATGGGACGCGCAACACGGGCTCCGACGTTCGTGTGGAAGAGATTTTGAGACAGGTCCGGCAACTCTTCGGATCGGATCGAGTCGAGTTGACCGTTTTCAGCTTCATCAAGCCGTACTCAAAGGGATATTTTGGCGACGCCCGGCAGGTCTCTCCGGGAGCGTTATTCCCCCGTTTTCTGAGTCAAGAAGTTCCCCGTCATCACGGTGTGATTGCTTGCGAGGGCTCGACGTTTAAAAGTGCGTTTACGGACATGCTCACCATTATGATGGTTGGAGCGATGGGACTCGCCACCGCGCAAAACAAACTGTCAGTTGCTTATGGTGCCGAAGCCGGAAAAATGAATCCCTCCATGAAGCATCTGACCGAGAAGTACTGCAAAAAGTCGCTGATCATCACCCGAAACGAGGAATCACGCCGCGTGCTAGCGGAACTAGATGTTCCCAGTGAATTTGGAACGGATACCGCATGGACATTCTGTCCTCTGGGTGAAGACTACGCCAAACAGGAACTGCGAAAAGTTGGTTGGAATGGCGAACGCATTTTGATGGTCTGTCCGATCAATCCGTTCTGGTGGCCGGTCACGGCATCGCTGTCCAAGACCGCGTTGAGAATGTTCGGATTCTATCGCAGCAGTCACTATGGACGTATCTTTTTCTTCAACGACAGTCAGGATGTCAGACGGCGATTTGAGAAATACCTTTCGGCTGTGGCAGGGGCGGTCAATCGTTTTCGCAAACGAACCGGTGTGTTCGTTGTCGTGGCCGCCAGCGAGGAACTGGACAACCGTGCCGTACGGTTGTTGTCCGCCAAATTGGGAGGCGTTCCGACGTTTAGTTCGACCGATTACAACATGTACCAACTGGTGAGTCTCTTTCGCGCGGCTGACCTGATGCTTTCCTCACGCTACCACGCCATCGTCACGTCGATGCCTAGCCGAGTAGCCTCGGCGGGAATTTCGTTTGATGAGCGCATTGCTAATTTGATGAAAGATCGCGGACACGAACACCTGTTGATGCAAGTCGATGACCCCGACCTCGAAGACCGGGCCGAGTCGGCACTGGATGTGCTCAATGCGAACGCGGAACAGGTGGCTCAAGCGAGTAACCGGACGGTTGTTAAAAATCTTCGCATCATGTCAAACATGGGACGCAGATTGGTGGAATACGTGCGTGAGAAGTACCCCCGCTTTGAACATCACCGACCACTGCATTCGTGGGAGGATTACCTGCCACCGCTGAGCCCGGAATTGCACGCGTTGCTCGACGATGCCGGGTGAGAAATCTTGTAAAAAACAGGTCGGCATTCACGGCCCCACCGTCACCGAAATGTTCAAACACACGGATGGCATCAGTGAGGGCGATAAGATTCACCTCTTTGCCACTGGCCATGCCGAATCTTATCGAGCAGCACGGCTCCGAGAATCACGCCTCCGAGAACGACCTTTTGCGTGTAGCTTTCGACGTTCGTCAGGTTCATTCCGTTTTGGATGACGGCGATTGTGAACGCTCCGATGAGCGTGCCGAACATTTTTCCTTCGCCACCACTCAAGCTCGTTCCGCCGACGACCACCGCCGCGATAACGAACAATTCGTACATGTTGCCATAGGTTGGAGAGCCGCTCTTGAGTTGCGAAGCCATAATCACGCCGCCAAGACCCGCTAACAGAGCACTCGCGATGTAAGCGAACATCAGCACGCGCCACACGGGAACACCGGACAACCGTGCCGCCTCGCGATTGCCGCCGATAGCGTAAAGGTACCGGCCGAGCCGCATCCGCGACATCAGCACATGCCCACTGCCGTACAGAATCAACATCAGCAACACCGCGTTCGGGATCTTGCCGAGGCCTTCGCCGCGGCCGAGCCACGCAAACGAATCGGGAAGCTGATAGATCGACTGACCGGCCGCGAGGATGTAGGCCAGTCCGCTTCCGATCAGCATCACCGCCAGTGTGACGATGAATGGGGGGATATCGAACACCGTGATCATCCCCCCCGAAAACGCACCAACCAGGCCGCAGATCAGGACGGCTGCGATGCCGGCTAGCGTCATGCCGAGCGTGGTCGCTTGTTCAGCGCCCGCGTAATCGCGGATGAACCGTGAGACCAAGACCGCCGACAACGCGATCAAGCTGCCAACCGAAAGGTCGATTCCGCCCGTAATGATCACCATCGTCATCCCAATCGCGATGATCGCGATCACCGCGATCTGATTGGCGATGTTCACCATATTTTCCGACTTCAAAAAATTTGGCCATTTCCCGGAGATTGGATGAACGATCTTCGGATCCCCAAGCGTCGGAAAGTCGGACCGCAGATCCGCGAAGAGTAGCCATGCCGCCGCCGCTTGCGTGCAGGCAATCGCATCCAACGAGTCACCCGCTGCGACAATTTTATGCAGAGCTGCGCGCGCGTCTTTTGGTTCTCCTGTCACTACGCCCAAGAGACGCACGTCCGCGTTTGCGAGGGTCGCCTCAAGTTTCGTTGCAAATAACCGCTCCCCGGCTTGATCGCGAGCGACGATCAACACGCAGGGTGTCGTGTGGAACTGTGAGACGAGTCTTTTTGCAACTTGTCGAGCCGCCACCTCGCCTGTCGAAGACTGTTCGCTGTAGGTCGCAACGCTGAAGAACAGGCACAACAACGCCAGCACGAAGATCATGCCATAGTCGGTTAGCAATCGGGACAGCGTGCGAGTCATGGGCATCCTTCGTTTAGGCGATGGCGAGTTTCATAATCTGTTCCTGCGTCGCACCGCGCACGTCCGCAATCTCTCCGGTCACGCGACCTGCGTTAAGAACCAGAATCCGATCGGCCATTCCGAGCACTTCCGGCAATTCGGAGCTAATCATGAGGATCGCCTTCCCCTGCGCGGCAAGCTCATTCATCAGTAGGTAGATCTCGTGTTTTGCTCCGACATCGATGCCCCGCGTCGGCTCATCGAAGATCAGGACTTCGCAATGGCGTGCTAGCCATTTCGCGAGCACAACCTTCTGCTGATTTCCGCCAGACAATGTTCCGGCGATCTGCTCGCTACTGGTAGCCTTGATCTGCAGTGCGCTAACGTACTTCGCAAATTCATCACGCTCGCGGCGAAGGGACACGAAGCCCCCACGCGATAGACGCTTCAAGTTTGGCAGCCCGAAGTTCTCACGCACGGCATGCCCTAGCATCAGTCCTTGAAGTTTGCGGTCCTCAGTCAGCAAGCCAATTCCGGCGGCAATCGCGTCACGCGGCGAGCGAATTGCGAGCAAGCGGCCATCGAGTCGAATCTCGCCTGCATCACGCGCGTCGGCTCCAAAAATCAGCCGCACGGTTTCCGTTCGACCGGCTCCAACCAATCCTGTCAAAGCCAAAATTTCACCGCGTCGTACCGAGAATGATACGTCACGCACCACGCGTCCTCGTCGCAGGCCGGCGACCTCCAGGCGTGGCGATCCGATGGACGTGGAACGCTGCGGAAATTCATCGTTCAGCTCACGACCGACCATCCTTTGAATCAGTTGTTGTCGAGTGACCTGAGACGTCGCCCACTCGCCGACGTGTACTCCGTCTCGAAGCACCGTCACTCGATCCGATACGGTAAAAATTTCATCCAGCCGATGACTGATGTAGACGACGCCAATCCCCTGCCGGGTCAGCTCTCCGATAATCGCAAACAACCGGCCGACCTCGTTCGACGTCAATGCGGCGCTCGGTTCATCCATCACGATGAGACGTGCCTCAAACGCCAGTGCCTTCGCAATTTCAACCAACTGTTGCTGTGCGATCGTCAGTCGCCGGCAGGGTGTTTCCAGATTGACTTCGACTCCGAGACGCCGGAACAGTTCGGCCGCTTGCCGCCGTTCCTGTCTCTGCGCGATGAAACCGGCGCGAATTGGTTCGTGGCCCAGAAAAATGTTCTCGGAAGCGGTCAGGCCGGGAACGAGATTGAATTCCTGATAGATCACCGCGACTCCGGCACGGCGTGAGTCCTGAGGTGATACAAAATGTTGCGGCGTCCCTTCGATCTGAATCGTGCCTGCATCGGCGCGGTACGCTCCACCAAGGACTTTCATCAGGGTGCTTTTTCCGGCACCGTTTTCCCCGAGCAAGGCCAATACTTCGCCTGCATTTAAGGTGAGGTTGACTCCCCGCAATGCCTGCACGCCGGGAAATGACTTCACGATACCACGCATCTCCAGCAGCGGCGGCGTGTGGGGTATTGAAGAGGCCCGTTCGGAAGCGGTCATCGTCCTGAAACCGGTTTCGAAGCCCGCCGCATGAGCACCGCCGGATTCCGCTCGGATCTCTGCGACATTCATCCGATCCAATCATGCACAAAGTTGTGTGGATCGCTCATGCGTCTCACTTCTGAAATGGGGAGTGCTTCACATTAGTGATTGCTTTTAAGTTCTGAGTCCGCTTCAGCATCCGCCTGGCGATACAATCGCGTCGGAATCAGCGTCTGCGGAGGGAGCGTTTCCCCCTTCGAGTGCTTGACGATGGCTTTGACGATCTCGATGCCCATCTTGTCTGGAAACTGAATTGGGTCGGCGTAGATCTTGCCTTCTTTGATCGCTTGCTTCCCCTCTGGCTGACCGTCGAAGCCGACGATCAAAACCCGATCCGCTTTGCCGGCCTTTTCTAAAGCGGCTCGCGCGCCCAACGCGGCGGGATCATTGATCGCGAAAATGCCTCGCAAATCGGCGTGAGCTTGCAATGAATCTTCGGCGGCCTTGTAGCCAAGGTCTTTGGCACCACCGCTTTCGAGTTCGGCGACCAAGTCGATTTTTGAAGCGGCTGTTTGATTGTGCTGGTCGATCACTTGGCGAAAGCCCTTCACGCGGAGCAAACACGTTTCCGTCTGTTTTTCGTGCAGAATTGCGACCTTTCCTCCGGACTCGCCAAGGGCCTCGATCATCGCGAGCCCCGCCTCTTGGCCTCCACCATAGTTGTCGGTTACGACCTGCGTGACGATTTGGACACCCGGTTCGCTGCACGGAATATCGACGGTGAAAACCGGAATTCCCGCTGCGTTGGCCTCTTGAATGACAGGAATGATCGCTTTCGAATCACACGGGCTGAGCACGATTGCACTCACCTTCTTGACGATGAAGTCCTTGATCTGATTGCTCTGCTTGGCGACGTCCTTATCCGCGCTGACGAGGATTGTTTTGTAATCACAGTTTTTTCCTTCGGCGGTAATGCTGTCCCCGATGACCTTGAAGAATGGGTTGTCCAGCGTCAACAACGAAACACCGATCGTTCCCTTCAATGCTGCGCGAGTCACTCCGGACGGCGTCTCCGACGGCCCGCATCCCAACGGGCACAGCAGTATGCCCGCGAGCACAAACCAAAATCTCTGTTTCATGACGATTCCGTATCTTATAAAGGTGTCGTCGTTATTCAGGACAGGGAGGTCTGCGAATTACAACATGCCGGTTTTTAAAAACTCGTGTCGTACTGGAACGGTCACGCGTTTGCCTGTGGTCGAGAGAAAGGTCACTTGGCCCGGAGCGAATTCGAGAGTCTTGACCGTTTCAAACCCTGTGGGAATCTTGACCGCACCTTGGATGTAATTGACATACATCGATTCCGAGGCCTTGAGTTCGAGCGCGGTGTTGATGCCTTCTTTACTGAGGATGTTCTCGTGATTTGAAGTTGCCAGCCCATCGGCAAAGTGAGATGTGACATCTTCGAGCCCGAGACAATTGTTCCGTCCGCTCCACGGATGTCTGTGCCGTCCACGGTTCTCGATCCAGACCACGGTGCTGTTCAATACGGCTGGATCTTTGAGGGAAAACCAGAGGTATCCCGCTTCGCCAAAGGTGGCAGTCATCCACGCTGGGCCATTCGTTTTGTCCCACGGTTCATTCACCAACTGAATCAGGTCGGCATAACCCTGCCGAGCCGGCAACCTAGTCAGATCCGCATCCGGCTCCCCTTTCCAAGCGACCGGAACCTTGGTCAACGTGGCCCATCTCACCCCCGGTAGCAACGATTGATACTCCCCCTGTTTTGGATCACTGAACTGCCCTGGATAGGTCATACCGAAGCGAAACGGACTCGGAGTGAGCCGCACGGATCCCTCCTTGTCGGGCATGGCCAGAGTGGCGTGATGACCAAGCGGTGCGCGACCGGCAAAGCCGTCAATTGTGTGTCGCGAGTAAATCACATTTTCAGCATCGATGAGCGAGAGTTCCTTGGTCACTCGGCCGCGACGCACCTGCGTGTCGATGGACATCGTCAAGGTGGTCACGTCGCCAGACTTCTTCGTGCCGACGTATGTCCATTTTCTGCCGACGATGTCACCGTGCGGCGGATGTTTCTCGCCCGCATCGTCGTAGGCGTTTCCTCCAAACGGCAAACAGAAGAAGTCGCCCCGTAAGGGGACTAGAACCGGAGCCGGCATGGCCAACGGCGTCTCGTCCTGCCAAGGGCTGACGTAGTACGGCTGCACCGGCTTGTCAGAGTCGCGAAAGAACGTCACCGGAGCCATGTGGCCGCCCAATTCAGTCACAGCCAACTCGACCTGTTTTGTTGAAATGACATAGCTCGGCTGTGCATGAATCGTACGAATTTTGGCATCCTCGGCGAAACAGTCAGACACAAGCAACACGATTCCCAGAGCGAAAACATGACAATATGGTTGCGGCTACATCATGCAAGGGATCCTGGATTACGATCGGGCAGATGACCACAGGACTCAGCACGCGAGTGCTGTTCCTCTTCATCAGCCGACAAGTTCATCAGCCGACAAGGTCATCGGAGCCAGTCAATGGGTGACAGGATTATGTTTTCGCTGTCGTATGACAACCCCCAGAGCCAAAAAGGCATTCGTCTTCAAACGGAATTTGGTTGCGGTGCGTCGAACGCGTACTTCAACCTCGCGTTCGACGCCGCAAGAGACGTGGAGCCGGTCTTCTTGTGCGTGATCAAGGAAGGACATCACGCGACAAAAGAGACCATCTCCGAGACTCTTCAGACAATCAACACCGCATCCAGCAAGAATAATCTCGAGAAAAAACAGTGGGTCACGCCAGTTGTCGGACAGTGGCTTGCCAGTCAACTCTTGACAAAAGCTGGGCCGATGACACGACCACCTACGTCATGACGTTCGCGGTGATGAGTGTTTTCGGCTATCGTGAGACGATGTTTCGGCACAGATTCCCTGAGCAGAGCATCTGCTTCCCTGAGCAGAGCATCTGCAAATTTCGCTCGACTCATTCCTGTCTGAACGACAATCGTTGCTCAGAATGGTTTGAGCGTTTTCGGCAGAAGGTTTGAGGGCAATGAGAGAGAGACCGGCTCGGTTGTGATTCATGAGCGGACGACAAAAAAGGGGAGCGTGAGATCCGTCCGAGCGACGTTCCACGACCCTCGAGTGATGACCAACAACCAATGGAAGTATCGTGAAGATGTGGGACTCGATTCAGCGGCTTTGGCTGGGGCTTATTCTGATCTGTTGTTGTTCGGCCATCTTGCTGATTTCGGATACACCGCGCCCCAAACTCGGATCCGTCAACGCCCCTGGTGCTTCTGTGGTTTCGGACAGAATCGTGCGAGTGGCCATGTTTCAACTGGCGTCGAATCCGATTATTGACGAAGGGGCTGCCGGTGTTTTGTTGAGTTTGAAAGAGGCGGGCTATGTTGCCGACCAATCGATGAAACTCCGACGATTCAATGCCGAAGGTGATGTGTCCGTTGCCAACGCGATCGCTCAAGAACTCGTGGGTGGCGATTACGATCTGTTGATTACGCTCACCACGGGAGCGCTCCAAGCCGTTGCCAATGCCAATCAACAACGGAAAATACCGCACGTCTTCGGACTCGTCTCCGATCCGATCAAGTCAGGAGTTGGCATCGGGACTGAGCCTCTAGACCATCCCGCGCATCTGGTTGGAATCGGAACATTTCCGCCGGTCGATGAGGCGTTAGCACTTGCCAAAAAATTGAACCCGCGTTTGTCACGGGTCGGCTTGGGTTGGAACCCCGCGGAGATCAATTCAGAGGTCTGTACGAAAGCGGCCCGGACGGCATGTCGCGCACTGAATATCGAGCTTTTAGAAGCGAACGTCGAAAATACCACGGCGGTGAAAGACGCGGTTGCCTCGCTCATCGATCGACAGGTGGAGGCGTTGTTGATCGGGGGAGATGTCACGATGCTTGCGGCCGTGGAGGTCATCGCCAAGCTCGGGCGTGATGCGCGGATCCCTGTCTTCACCTGTATTCCAGGTAATGCCACCAAGGGAGCGTTGTTCGATCTGGGCGCAAATTACTACGAGGTGGGTCGCACACTTGGTCGTGTGGCGAGTCGTGTTTTGCAGGGGGAATCGATCGCCAAGATTCCGGTGGAGATTGCGATTCCGCCCAAGTTGTTTGTGAACACAACGGTTTTAAAAGACATTTCCGGTGACTGGAGTTTCCCCGCGGATGTGTTGCACAGTGCGGACAGCCTGATTGATGAGACCGGTCGACATGATCAGCCGTCGGCGGGTGCCGCCAAGGCGAGTGCCCCACCCGCCATGGCGCCAGGCAAGCGATGGAACGTCCGGTTGTTGAGCTATGTGAATTCGCCGGATTCCGAAGAGGCCGAACAGGGATTTCTTGCCGGCCTGAAGAAATCCGGCTTGGAACAAGGTCGTGATTACGGGATCAGAACGACAAACGCCCAAGGCGATATGGGAGTCTTGAATGCTATGGTGGATGCTGCGAAAACAGTCAAAGAGGATTGACCGTAATGACAGGGACCGCGCGACTGACAAGAATTGCGTCGGCATCCCTCTTTCCGGGAGCTGTTCTATCTTTTATTTTTGATCGGACTTCGGTTGATGAGACTCGAAGAAATTGCAAATCTGGGCCGCCGTGGACCGATCTTTGTCGCCTAAATGGTCGGGCCAGTCGTGGCCGCCGCCTTGAAGTTCGTACAGACGCACCTCGGCTGAATCGGCGGTGGTCCACCATCGTCGATGCCGAATCCGGGGTTCGTTCAGGAGTGTGAGGCTAACGATCTCGGTCGTCTCCGATTTTTCCAGCG
>Ga0315284_10011349_pt1 | contig 12709 bp, 9 predicted proteins | sample YL17G09_16_MG_FD_203696 | JGI IMG/M metagenome (GOLD analysis project Ga0315284, IMG submission 203696) | Sediment microbial communities from Yellowstone Lake, YNP, Wyoming, USA - YL17G09_16 | ecosystem: Environmental > Aquatic > Freshwater > Lake > Sediment | place: USA: Wyoming | collected... | reverse complement strand
CGCGTGCGCCGCCTGCTCCGACACGCCGCCCGACGCTCGCTACTCGTGCGCCCAGCAGGCGGGCTGGGGCAAGTGTGGCGAGCCGTGGATGGCGGCCGCCGGCAAGTGCCTGCGCAGCTGCGGCGCGTGCCCCGCGTGCAGCGACCTCGCCCCGCTCTCGCAATACTCGTGCGCCCAGCAGGCGGGCTGGGGCAAGTGTGGCGAGGCGTGGATGACGGGGACCGGCAGATGTCGCAAGACGTGCGGCGTGTGCAGGTGAGGGAGAGGGGTCGTTCGACCTTTTGCCCACGCACGCGCCCCCGCCACCACCACACCAAATAAATGGGCGGCCCAATACACCGCGCGGCCCTGCCGATTACACCACCCTCGCGCTGCGACTTGCACGTCACAGACTCATGATGTGATACAGAGAACGCGTCTCACTCCGCCTCTCCCGCGCACGCCGCCGCCGTGGCCCGCGCCTCGGCCGCGCGCTCCGCCTCGTCGGCCGCACGACAGGGGGGCGCGCGCCTCACAGCCCGCGGACGACCGCGACCGCGTGCGCGCGCCACGCGGGCGCCGCTCCCTCCTCGCCTCCAAGCAGCACCCAGGCGCCGTCGGGCGGCATGTCGGGCGCCAGGCCGGCGCGGCCGCGGGCGGCGAGGAGGGCGGAGCGGGCGCGCCAGCGCGCGGCGCCGCGCGCGCGCGCGCCGCCGGCCGCCGCCCACCGCTCCAGCAGAGGGGCGCGGGCCCCGTCGTCACCTCCTGCCGCACAGGCCAGCGTCAGCGCCAACCGCCACCTGCCGGCGTCGGCCAAGGCGGCCGCCGCGTCGGCGCGCAGGCCGGCGGCCACGAGCAGCGGCACGGGCAGCAGCGCGTCGCCACCAGCCGCAAACGAGGCGGCGCACACTTTGGCGGCTTGGGTCAGGAGGGGAGGAGGGGGAGAGTCGCCGGACGCGGACGCGAGCGCGACCGCGGCGAGCGCCGACCGAAAGCGGGACGCCGGGGGGGCGCCGACGCCAGAGGCCAGGAGCAAGCCCACGGCGGCCGCGAGGTCGCCCATGGACACGGCGTCCAGGACGTCGCACTCGGCGGCGGCGGGGGAAGGCGCGTCGCCGCGCGGGCGGGGGTTCGCGGCGCGCGAGCGCGCGCGGTCGTCGCCGGCCGCGACGACCGAGGCGATAAAGGCGTCGCCATCCTTGGTTTCGTGCACCATGCCCCAAAAGTCGGCCTCGTCCGCGTCGCCGGCGGCGGCCGCGGCGACCGCCGCGCGCGCGGCGGGCGACGCCGCGCTCGCCATCGCGGCCGCTTCCGCCGCGTGCAACACGCGACCGCGCGCATCGCCAAGCAACTCGACGGCGGCTTGGAGGCGGGGCAGGAGAGGGGCGGGGGCGCCGGAAGCGGGGCGCAGGGTTAGGAGAGGGGAGGAGGGGGTCGGCGCCGCGGTGCCGCCCTCGTCGCCGCCCTCCCACGCCGCTGCGTACGCGACGTCGGCGGCAGCGCAACTGACGGAACGGGTCGCCGCGCTCTCGCTCCAGGCCACAGCCGTGGCGGCGGGCAGGCGGGAGAGCAGGGCGGCGTCGGGGGCGCCCGCGACGACCAGCAGCCGCAACAACTCGGACCAGGCCGCGGGCAGGAGGAGGGCGGACGCCAGAGGGCGGGGCAAGGGGGGAAGCGGCCCCGCTGCGAGCGCCGCTTTGGCGTCGCCCTCGCTCGCGCCCACGCCGACAGCGAGCAGGGCACCGTCCGACGCGACAACCAGCGCACATGCCAGGCCGCCCGGCAACGGGAGCCAGGCGGCGTCGGCGCAGCGCGCGCCGGCGAGCGCGGCGAGGGTGGACGGGGGCGTTGCCAGGGTCACGCCGTCGCGGGCCACGTCCCAGACGCCCACCGCGCCATTGTCAAAGGTGGCCAGGACGCGGGCGGCGGAAGAGGAGGACGGATTCAGCGCGACGCGGCTCACCCCTCCCCTCCCCCCCCCCCTCCACGACCTCACCCCGCCACTCTCGGTGTCCCACGCGTGCAGCCCTCCATCCGCGTCGCCCAGGACGACGGTGGCGCCCCATCCCGCGAGGGCGGCGGGGGGGGCGTCGGCGCCGAGCAGGCCCCAGGAGGGGCGGCGGGGGCGGGCGTCCCGGATGGAGGCGCCGTGGGCGGCCAGGACGCCGACGCGGCCGTCGGTCAGGGCGAACGCGAGGAGGTCGTCGGGGAGGTCGGGGTCGGAAGGAGGAGGGGGGGACGGCAAGTCGAGTGCGACCTCCAGCGTCGTCCGCCCTGCAGCTGCCGCCGCGGCCGACGCCCGTGCGACGGGAGAGCGGGACCAGGCGCTGGCCCGGCGGCGGCGCGCGGGAGAGGCGGCCACAGGCTCGCGGTCGCGCGCGCGGTCGGCGGCGCCGAGCCAGTCCGCGCCCGCAAACGGCAAGTCCAGCACCCGCAGCAGAGTAGGACCTTCGGTGCCGCGCACGCGCCACAGTTCAGAGGAGCCGCCGGCGACGAGGACGGCGAGGAGGCGCCCGCCGGGCGACGGCGCGACGCCCAGCACGGGAGGGCGCGGGCGGCCGTCGGGGGCGGGCAACGGCGACGTCGCGCGCGAGCGCGCGTCGGTGATCAGGACGGTGGAGGGGGAGGGGGGGGCGGAGGAGCCGCGCGCGCCGGCGTCGCCAGAAAACGAGACCAGCCACGGGCCGTCGCCCAGCCAGCGCACGCCGCGCACGGGGGATGGGTGGGCGGCCAAGGCGGCGCCTAAGGTCAGGGCCAGGGCGGCGCCGCCGCCGCCGCGGGTCGCGGCGGCCAGGTGGAGCGCGCCGCCCGCCGTCCCCACCGCGATCGCGCCGCGCGCGGTGTCGACGCACGTGACGCGGGTGGCGGGGCAGTGGAGGACGAGGCACGGGGTCGGCGCGAGGGCGAGAGCGAGCGGCGCGCGCGGCGAGGGAGAGAAAGGGCCGAGCGGCGCGTCGAGGCGGGTCACCGCGCCGCCGCGCGTCGCCGCGACGCACACGAGCCGCGGGCCTTGCGCCAGCAGGCGCTCGCCACGGCGGTCGCCGTCGTCGTCGGAGTCGGTGTCGCCGCCCGCCGCGGTGGCGGGCGCGACGGCGGCGGCGGCCGCGACGACGGGCGTGCCGCGCGGCGCGAGCGGGGCGAACGACGAGGCGGCGTAGCCCGGAGCGCCGGCGGGGCGACGCCAGACCGTGAGCGAGCCGTCGGCGTGCGCGGTGAAGAGGAGGTCGGTGAAGGAGGGCGACGACGCGGCGCGCGTCGCGGCGACGACGCGAGTGATCGGCCCCGCTCCTCCCACCCCACCCCCCGCCGGCCCCAGCTCCCCGGTCTCCGGGTCGTACAGGGTGACTTCGCGCCCCACTGCGAGGGCCAGGGCGCCGCAGGGGGTGAAGGCGGTGTGGAGGGTGGGGGAAGGGCGGCCGGCGGTGGCGGCCACGACGCCAACCCTGAAGCTGGAAGCCGCCACGTCGCTGCCGTCGGCTTTGAACGAGTCCAGGGTGAGAAGGACGACGTGGCCGGTGGCCGGGCCGGCGGCTGCGACGCGGCGGCGGTCGGCCGCGTCGACGGACAGCGACGCCAACCCGGCGTCCACCCCAAACTCGCGCCGCCAGGGGACCGACCCCCCCCGCGTCTCCCACGCGGCCAGGACGCCGGGCGCGGTGAGGAGGAGGAGTGTGTCGGCGGTGGGGCCGGCAAAGGCGACGGCGCGCACGGCGCCGCCGGCGCGACGCGGCGCAGGCGCACCCGTCGCCGCCAGGTGGACGTCGTCCAGGGAGGAGATGATGGTGCGCGTGCGCACGCACCAGACGGCGGCGCGGCCGGCGTCATCGGCCGAGGCGAGGCTGCGGGGGGCGGGAGGGAGGGGTGGGGTGTTTTGCCGTGGTTGCCTCGGAGCGCGACGCGGCCGCCGCCCGCGACACGGCACGCTCGATGCCGTCCTCCCCCTTCTTTTCCCTTCTCCCTTACCGTGGCCCGGGGTCGCCGCGCTCCGCCGACGCGGGGTGCCATGCGACCGCGGTGACGGCGGCGCCCGCGTGCGGGCCCACCAGGGTGGTGGCCACTTGCATGGTGCGCAGCTGGAGAGGGAAAGCGGGATCAGTGGGCGGGACAAGGCGCGCGAATGGCATTGGCCGCACGCCGCAGCCGCCGCCCGCCGCGTCCACCACTCTTCTCTTTTCGCTCACGTCTACAACCACAACGCATGACCCAGCGCCATACGCGAGGAGCTCGCCGCCGAGCAGGGCGAGCGGCGCGTCGCCGCCCGCGGCGCCGGGGGCCGGAGGGGGCGGCAGGCCGCCCAAAAGGGAGCAGGCGGAAGAGGGAGAGGCTGTGGCCATGATGGCCACAGCCCACGGCCGGCCTTTGGCGGCCGGGGAGAGTGGGAGCGACCGCGTCAGCGCGCGCGTCGGCGCGTAGAGAGACAGGAAAGGGGGAGAGCCCCGCGGGCGCGCCCCGCCCGCCGCGCGCTGGTGCGACTGGAGCTAGAGCAGGCCGACGGAGCAGAGAAGGCGGCGAGCAGGAGGGGCGAGGGGCAGGTTTGGGTTTTTGCTTTGGGGTGAGGTTTTCGGGGTTGAACCAAGCTTTGTTGCGTTTTGGGGTTTGATCCCGCCCACGCGCGCGCGCCGGCCCCCAGGGTCGAGGGCAGGGATCAGGGAGGAGAGCGAGGATGCGGGAGCTCGAGCGCGCGTGCGCCAGCAGGGCCGGGGAGGCCGGCGGCGGCCGGGAAGTGTTTTCTTTTTTTTTACAGCAGGGCGTCGCCGTCGCCCTCGCGGTCGCCGTCGCCGTCGCCGTCGCCGTCGCCGCCGCCGTCGCCGCCCCCGTCTCGTCCTCCCTCCTCCTCGCCACACCCTTCCAGCACCCGCTCCATCACCTGGTCGGGCGACAGCAGGCACGTGCCGCCGATCGAGACGGGGAGGGCGCTCCCCGCGTCGGCGACCGCCGACAGCACCGCGCGCGCGTCGGCGACCGCGACGCCGCCCACGAAGAAAATGATCGCCGCGCCGCAGTCGGCGGGCGTGGTCTGCGCGCGGCGGCCCAGGCCGCCCACGGCGCCGGCCAGCAGGGCGCGCAGCGAGGTGGAGACGTGCGTCGCGCCGGGGATCGGGCGCCGCGCGGCGAGCCGTGCGGCCAGGTCGCCCGAGAGGCGGGACGATGTCCTCAACGCGGGCGGCAGGGTGCGGCCGCGCAGGCACGCCACCGCGCGGAGGCGGGCCAGGACGGCCGCCGCGCCGCCGACCGCGGACGAGAGGGCGGCCTCCGTCTCGGGCGAGAGCAGGCAGTCGGTGGCCGGGTCCAGGACGGCGCCTGCGTCGACGGCGTGCGAGTAGGCGGCCAGTATGAGGGAGAGGGGGGCGCCGCGGGCGACCGCGTCGACCGCGTCGCGGCCGGCGGCGTCGCCGCCCTCGGCAGCGGCCACGTCGAGGGCGGCGGCCGCGGCCGCCGCGGCGTCCCAGGCCGCGGCGCCGGGGTGGCGGCCGGCCGCCGCGGCGGCGGCGCCCAGCGCGCACGCGCGGACGTGCGCGGGGGAGACTGACTCGCCGACCGCGCCGACCAGCGCCGCCAACTCGTCCGCGCTCGGCGCCCCCGCCCGCGCCCTCGCCGGCGCGGTCCCTGTCGCCTCGCGCGCCGCTTCGCGCAGCCACTTGCGCAGCAGCAACCGCGCGTCCCCCCCCCGCCTCGCCAACAACGCGTCCAGCCACGCGCCGCCGTCGGCGTCGGGGGCGGCGTGCAGGATGGTGACGAGGGAAGAGGCCGAGAATTGCACCGCGACGTCGTTGTCGAGGCGGGGGAGGAGGCCGACCGCGCGGTCGACCGGGTGGTCGGCCGGCGCGGCGAGCGAGGCCGCGACGGAGCGCGCGTCGACGACGATCAGGGCGGTTTTCACGCCGTCGCCCTTGTGCCCGCCCCCTCCGGCTTCCGCCACGGCGGCCGCCACAGCAGCCGCGACCGGCGACGGCCCGAGAGCAAAGGGTTCCAACGACAGCCCCGCGTCGGCGGCGCCGGCGGCGAGGGCGGCGCCGACGAGGGAGGCGGCGGCGGCGGCGGCGTCCGTGTCGTCGTCGTCGGCGGCGGCCGTGGGGAACAAGGGCCACGCGGTGGCGGCCGGGAGGACGAAAAACGCCGCCTCCCCGCACGGCACCCACTCGGCGCCGGCCAGGCGGGAGGCGTCGATCGATTCCACTGGCCAGCCGGCGTCGGCCTCGAGGCGGGCGGCGAGGGCGCGCCGCGCGGTCGGCGACGGCGCGGCGGCCGCGGTTGGGAGCAGGGTGGTGCGGCCGATCGCCCAGTCGGAGTGAGTGCGCAGAGCAGCGGATGCATCGGCCAGCGAGTCGGGCGAGGAGATGAGGAGGAGCAGGCGGTCGGGGGTTTTCGCGACGAGCGACGGCGGCGTCGCCTCCTCCTCCTCCTCGCTCTTCATATCCCAGCCCGCCAGCAGCCTCATCGCCATGGTGGCATCCCCTGCTTCCGCTCTCCCGACATCCCCAACCAGGCCGACGCGAGAAGTCGCCGCCAGCCAGGCGCTGCTTGCGCCGGCGGCGCGCAATGCTTCCGCGGCGCCGGCGTCGGCGTAGGCCAGGGCAGAGGAAGAGGAGAAGAGGGCGGAGCGGAGGGCGGAGCGGAGGGCGGCGCGTTGGCGCGCCGCGATGGGCACGGCGGCGGGCTCGGCCATGGTTGCGTGGGGTAGGACCGCCACCTCGGCGTGGGTCTCGTTGGCCGCCACAGCGCCAGCGGCGCGGCGGGAGAGTGTGGGGGCAATGTCGCCAGTGGCGCACGCCAGAGCGCGAATTGGCTCGAACCCAGGCGGAGCAGCCTGCGACTGGAAAGAAGTGGGTGGTCTGAAGGGCTGAGGGCGACGGCACGCGCGCACGCCTAGCCGACTATCCCCACCCTCTGCCCCCATCCACGCTCGTCTCTCCCACCGGTAAATGCAGGATCATGCACTACACAAGCAAAGCAGCCGCCAGCGCCGCGCCTAGGGAGGCGGCAGGAACCGGATGGTCGCCGCAGGCGCCGCGCCGGCCGCGCGCCCAAACTCGGCCTTCCCGCCCACGCGCGCGCCCATAGCCACGCAGCAAGCGTTCCATTCGCCCACAAGTAGACCATAGGTGCGATCCATGCCCACGTTGATCACGACGGTGCACATCCAGCGGCGGTCGGGGTGGTCGGGGCTGTCGGCGTCGACCACGCGGAGCGGAATGTAAACGAGCCGCCCCCCTGCGCGGCCGTCGTCCGGCTCTTTGTCAAGCGTGACCAGGACGTCCACGCTCAGCATGGCGGCCAGCTCGGGCGTAAAGTCCATGGCGCCGAGGAAGGAGGTGCGCTTGATGGCGAGCACGACGCGGCCCGGGTCGTGCTCAGGGTTTGCAGGGGCCATGCCAATCTTCTCCCTGTCGGAAACGGTCAGATCCCCCCCGCCGGCCGCGTGCGGCGCGTCTGGGGCGAGGAGAGAGGGCTGGAGGCGGGGCGATTTGGTCGGCGCCGGCCGACGTCCGCAACCGCCTCCCCGCGCGACCCCCAGCGGCGCGGCATGGGCACCAAACGCAAGTTTGCGATGTCGGCGTCCGTCCCGGGGATCGAGGCGGCGATGTCCGGGACCGCCCGGTGCGGCGGCGGGGCGCCGCGCTGCTGTCCCGGCCGAGGCACGCTCCCCGCCGCGCCCTCCGGCACCACCGCCCGCACCTTTGACGTGGAGCGCTTGTCAGCCTCCGCGGCCTTGGCGGTGATGGCTTTGGCGGCGGCGGCTTGGAAGAGGCCCACAATCTTGGCGAACCAGAAGGTCAGTAATTTGCGGAGCGAGTCGCCGGCGGCGGCGCAGAGGCCGAGGTAGCGGACGGGGCGCTCGCCGGCTGGCGCGGCCGCCGCAGCGAGCGGCGCGCCAGCCGGCGAGCGGTTCGGCGCGCCTAACTGCAGCGCCGGCGAGCCGCCCGAAGCGGCGGGCGGGGTGGGGTGCATGGTGCGCGGGAGTCGCGCGCAGACGGCTGGGGAGGGAAAGAGACAGGAGGCGGTGAATCGAGGGCAGTCGAGGGAGGGCGCACGACCGACCGCCGACGCGGTCGCCGCCCTCTCGGCCGCGACAATCGACCGCCACCGCCCCCGGCGTCGGCACGGAGGCCGTCGACCGTCAAGGATGGGCCGTCAAGCCGGCGCCGCGCGAGGGCGCGCGGCGCCGAGATGCGGGCGCGAAAAACGGGGGTCGCCACCGCGAGCGGCGCCGACGCCGACAGGCCGTCCAGCCGCCGCGCGGGATCCGCGCGACCGAAAGCGGGCGCGCGGGCACGCGCGCGGCGCACCCGAGGCAACGGCTGTGGCGTCCGCCCCCGCGCGGCCGACGCCGCCACCGGGCGCGGCGGCCCGCGAATGGGCCGCCGCGCCCCCGCGCGAGGCGTCCGAGCGCGTCGCGCGCCAAGCGACGCCGATGAAACGGGCGCACGCGGGCGCGCGCTGCGGGGCGATCGCGGCGCGGCGGTATGCGCAAAGCCGCGGCGGCGCCCCGGAGGGCGCACCGCGGCCGCCGCGACGGGCCAAAAGCCGCGCCCGATCGCCGCGGCGGGGAGGCGGGCGGATGGGGCGCCGGCGAGGGCACCCGGCGCTTCCCGCCGCCGCCCGGCGGCCGCGGCCCGCGCCCCGGCCGCCCGGCCCCGGGGGCGCCCGCCACGCCCCCTCTGCGCACCTTGCACGTGTACGACCGCGGACGGACGGGGCGGGGAGCTGCCGAGGGGGGGCAGAGTGAACGCGACGTCGGCGCGCGGGCGCGCGTTGCTGCGGCGGGCACGCACGCCGACGCGCCGCTCCGGCTAGACAGAGCAGCAGGGTCGCCAGCCAAAACTCCGCCCAGCCACGGAGCGATTGACGAGTCACTGATGGATTGATGGGAGTTGATGGGAGGAAACGGCGCACGCCACCCAAAAGACGGTTGGGGGTGCACGGGCGCCGCGCCGCGCGCCGGGCCGCGCCGCCCGCGCGGCGGCGCACGGTCGAGCCTCGACCGCGTGCGGGCGGTCGCACGCTCCCGCCCCCGCGGCGAGGCGCCGGCAACCCCGTCCGGCCCCCAGCACCGGGCGCCGAGGGCGGGGGGGGGCGCGGGTGACACCGCGGGGCGGGGCTGCGCGCGGCGCGCCGCCCAGCGGCGGGTCGTCGCGCGGGCGGGTCATCCGCCCGTACGCGGGAGGGGGCGTACGGGCGGCGGTTGGGGGCGGCCTGGGGGGGGGGGGGGGGGGGGGGCCCCGGAAAGGCCCGGCGTTAAAAGTGACAAAAAAAAATTAAAGCAAGGGCGGGGTTTTGACAACAAAAAATTTAAAGTTTAAAAAAAAAATCTTAGGGGTCTCGATTTAGCCACCTACCAGGGTCGAACTGGTCACCTCGGACTCGTTAGCAAGTACTAAATCCGCGCTCTACCGCTGAGCTAAGGCGGCATTGATGAGGCGAGAAAACGCGAGGTGGAAATCTCGACTCCACCCCACGATCCCGTTCCGCGTCAACGGCCGCCTGCACTGGTGCAGGAAGACGGCCATACGTTGCCACATTTGCATTTTTAGCGGTATAAGAAGCCAGGACTTGTGGTCGAAGTGCACGACCGAGTGAACGACCCAGCGCCCACGCGCGCCGCCCGCCCCCAATCACTCCCCGCCGCGCCCCCGGCGCATGCCCCGCTCCCGCGCCGCGGTGAGCCCACACACACGCCCCGGCGCCGCCGCCCGCCGCCGCGCCCGCCGCGCCCGCCGCGCGGGCGCCGACCCCCGCACCCCCCAATCCCAGGCCGCCCTCCTGGCCGCCACCACCGCCGCGGCCGTCGGGCTGCTGGCGAGTCAGACAAGAGCCGGCGGGCGGCGAGCGCCGGCCGCCGAGCCCGGCTTCCGCAAGCCGCCGTCGCGGAAGGGCCGCTAGGAGGCGGCCGCCGCCGCCGCCATGCTGGTCGCCCTGGCGACGAGGCGTGGCGGCCGAGCGGCGACCCTGCTGCGGCAGGCGCGCCCGTTCGCGGCGCCCCCGCGCGGGCGCCCCGCCCCGCCCCCCCCCCCGCCGCCCGCCGCCGCCGCCAACCAAGCCCTCCACCTCGCCGCGCTCGCGGTCGGCATGGTGGGCGCCACGTACGCGGCCGTCCCCCTGTACCGCGCGTTCTGCCAGGCGACCGGGTTTGGGGGGACTGTGCGCGAGGGCGGCGCGGTGGAGGACAAGCTGGCCCAGCGCCGCGCGGCGCCGCCCGCCGCGCCTTCCACCCGGGACCTGACCATCACGTTCAACGCGGACGTCGCCGACGGCCTCCACTGGCGGTTTGCCCCGTCGCAGCGCGCGGTCGTCGTGCGCCCCGGCCAATCCGCGCTGGCTTTCTTCACCGCCACCAACCTCTCCGACCGCGCCATCACCGGCGTCGGCACCTACAACGTCGCGCCCCAGCACGCGGCGCCCCACTTCAACAAGGTGCAGTGCTTTTGCTTCGAGGAGCAGCGGTTGTTGCCCGGGGAAGCGGTCGACATGCCGGTCCTCTTCTACGTCGACCCCGCGATCGAGGACGACCAGCGGCTGGACGGGGTCGACACGCTGACGCTGTCGTACACGTTTTTCTTGGTCGACGACGGCGCCACCGACCCCGCCACCGTCGCCGCCCGGCGCGCGGCGGTGGAGGCGGCGCGCGAGGCCGATGAAGAAGTGGTCAGGAAGGCGGCGGCGGCGGCGGCGTGAGGGCGTGAGGTGGAGGGGGGGGGGGGCGGGCGCAGCAATCATTGCCCACCCTCGCCACGCGCTCTCCTTTTTTTCCTTCTCCGCCGCCGCCCGCGTGGTAGCAGCCGCCGCGTGAGCGGCGTGGCGTGGGGCGGGAGAGGGAGTAGGAGCAGCGCTCACAGCCCACAATCGGCCGGCCGCGGCGCAGGCCCCCTCTTATTCGCAGGACTTATTCGCAGGCCCCCTCTTCGTTTCCTCCTCCTTTGCCAGGCGGGCGGGAGAGAGGGAGAGCCGCTGCCCTCACTCCCCACGCCCGGCCGCAGCCGCGCCCTCCCCTCCCTCCTCCTCCCGTCCCCCTTTGTCTTTCGCCGCGCGCTCGGCCGCGCGCCGCGCAGCCCGCCGCGCCCGCGCGTTGTTGCGCGGTGGAGACGAGGGTGTGCGGGGGCCAAAGTGGGCGTCGCAGGCCGCGGCCCACGCCCAGGCGGGCAGCGAGCGGCCGGGCGCCACGGCGCGCGGCGGCGCGCGCGCCGCCGCCGCCGGCGTCGCCACCGCCGCCGCGACGGGAACCGACGCCGCCGCCGCCAGCCGCGCCCGCCGCTCGGGAGACGGCGTGGCGATGCCGGTCGAGGGCGAGAATTGGACTGCGGGTCGAGGGCGGGCGGGTTGGCGTGAAGGACAACAAAACACCTCCCGCCTGGCGCGCGACGCCACCACCCCTCCCGCGCACTATTCAGCGCGCCCAGCGTCGACTGGCGGTCGGGCTCTGGGCCGGGAGCGCCGCCTTGGCCTTCGCCGCGCGCGCCGCGAGGCACCCCGCCCTCGGTCGTCGTCTTGATCGTGTGCAGCCCCGCCGCCGCGGCCGGCACAAACACGGGCGCCGTCGGCGTCAGAGAGGTGGGCATGCACGGAGGGTGTGGGGGTGGCGGGGCGTCTCTCTCTGTGCGGGCGCGCCGCCGCCGCCGCGGGCCCTCCCCGCTCGCACACCTCTCTTCTCTTGTCTCGCGCACCGCGATGCTGCGCCTCGCCCGCCTCCCGGCCTCTGGCACCACCCCACGCCCCGGGCCGCGCGCATCGGCGCCGCGCCCGCGCGAGGTCGGGCCGGCATCCGCGACCGCCGCGCGCGGGCCGGGCCAGGCGTCGCAGCAGCCGACGGTGCGGCGAGTTGGGGGCGGGCGGGAGCTCGCGGGGAGTTGAAGCCGCGCCGCGCCGCGCCGCGCCGCGCCGCGCGCGGCCGACGCGCGGCCGACGCGCGGCCGTTGGCCCCGGCCCCCTCAGGCGCCCCTCAAGGCCGCGCCGCGCCGCCGCCCGCCCCCCTGCCGCGCCGGCGACCCGTCGTCGGCCGTCGGCATGGCCGCCGACGCCGCGCTGCAAGACCCGGTCGTCACCGCCGCGTTCTCCCTCGCCACCCTCGCGCTCGGCGCGGTCACCCTGGGCGTCGCGTACCTGTCGCTGGCGTCGTGGAACGACTCCCGGCTGGAAGCGGAGGAGCGCAAGCGCGCCGACCAAGCCGACGCGTCGCGCGCCGCGGCGTCGCTCAACGGCGGCGCGCGCGCCCCCAAAGTGCCCAAGCGGCGCGTCAAGCCCGCGCTGACCGCGGCGCGCGGCGGCGGCAAAGGCTTCAGCAAGTAGGGGGGGGGGGGGGGGGGGAGAGGGGGCGGGGGGGGGCACCTTTGCAGCGCGCGTTCTTTCTCACGCCGCGCGCCGCGCGCCGCTCGCGCCGCCTCCGCCCGCTTCGTCCGCGGGCGCCCAGAGCGACACGCCGCCGCCCCGGTCGGCCACGGCCAGCGTGGCGCCCTGGGGGGACCACGCGACGGCCGTCGGCGCGGCCCCCCCGCCCGTCCCCAGCGTGCGCACGACCCTCCCGCCCGCCCCCTCCACCTCCCACACGCACACCGTGCCGTCGGCCGACCCGGCCGCCGCGTGCTTGGCGTCCGGGCCGAGCGCGGCGGTGCAGGGAGGGGCGCCCGCGCGGAAGCCCGGCGCGCGCAGCGTGGCGACCGGCGCGCCGAGCGAGCGCGCGTCGAGCAACCGCAGCGTCGAGTCTTTGCCGCAGGTCAGGATGTGGACTGGGGGGGGG
>Ga0315284_10011346_pt1 | contig 12711 bp, 11 predicted proteins | sample YL17G09_16_MG_FD_203696 | JGI IMG/M metagenome (GOLD analysis project Ga0315284, IMG submission 203696) | Sediment microbial communities from Yellowstone Lake, YNP, Wyoming, USA - YL17G09_16 | ecosystem: Environmental > Aquatic > Freshwater > Lake > Sediment | place: USA: Wyoming | collected... | reverse complement strand
GTCATTCATCAATCGTCAATCGTCAATCGTCAATCGTCAATCGTCAGTTCTCCGGTCTACTGAGGATCGGTTTTTGCGTTCACCTTGACCTGGATCGATTGAAAGATGGCTTTGGTCTTTTCATCCTGGACGAACGCCACCACGATCAGATCCTTCGGATTGATCTCGTACTTCTTCTCATTGAATGTATATCCATCGGTGCGGCCTTTCTCGTAATCATCGAGATTCTTCTTGATTTCCGCGCTGATGGCATCCAGTTTGAAATCCCACGCAAAAGTCTGGGGCTCCTTGGACGTGATGGGGAAACCCTGGCCTCCGGATTCGGGGCCGGCGATACTGCGCACGACCATGGGATGAAAACGGACACCGTTCTCTCCCGTGTAGCGCAATTTTTCCTCAACCAGCACAATGTGAAGCTTGAGGTTCGGAGATTCGCCTGCCACCTGGTTTACGACCGCGTTAGCCCTCACGATGGAGCCATCCAATAGGACGTCCAGCTTTATTTGCGCCATGGACGCGGCTTCCATGTGCTTCTCCATTTCTTTCGTGATCCGATCGTACACGGATTTGGTGGCATCCCGTCCTCCGCCCCCGCCTGGTGACGTCGCACCATCGATGACGAGGGTGGGGACACCGACACCCGCATAATATTTGAAGCGTGCCGAGGTCTGATTCGAGGTCATGGGATCGGGCTGGGGAATATGCTGATGATACATCAATACTGCCATGTTGCGGCCATATCTCTCCATGGCCAGATCGGCGGCCAGATCGGCCGCGACACAGGGCGGGCAACCGGATCCGGTGAATACCTCGGTGAGCACAACACGATCGGTGCGCTTTTCCGAGGGAGTGTAGTGCTCGACAGAGAATGGCGTTGGATTTACCTCGAGATATTTGGCGTCCAGCATCTCCTCGAGTCCGGCAGTCGAACCCTCATGGGATTTCGCGTAGAGCGCTTCCAGTTGCTTGCGGTTGGCCGCGGGAAGCTTGCTGGCTGCCGCGGCATTGATGTAGAAGGTCAGCGCCTTGGTGGCATCCCCGCGCTTTTCATAGAGCTCCGCCATGCCGAGAGATGCGGCGGGGAGCTGGGGATTCACGGCGATTGCTTCCTTGAGAATTTTTTCGGCTTCATTCAGTTTGCCTTGCTTCAAATAAATGCGGCCGAGGGTGACCTGAGAAGGGGCCCTTGACTTCCTCGCCTGTTCGTCGTTCAACTCGATTCCCTTGCTGATGAATTTCTCTGCTTCGTCGAGCAGAATCCCGGCATCGAATAACTGCGTGCCGAGCATGTTAAGGTACGCGGCCCGCATGGCGTCGCTAGTGGCTTTGGATAGTGCCTTGTCGGCTGCCTCTCTGATCCTGGCTGTTTGATCGGGATGGTTTTTTACCAAAGTATCAATAATCCCCATGTAGCCCGTCAAAACTCCTCCGCTGTCAGGGAAGTCTTTTAGGAATTTTTCCAGCGCCTCCAGCTTTTTGTCTGGATCCTTTATGGCCAGGGCATCCAGATAGGCTTTTCGATCGGGGGCCACAGCCGGTGCCGGCGGGGTAGCCTGGGCGGGCGGGGTAGCCTGGGCGGGCGGAGTGGCCTGGGCGGGCGGCGTGGATGTCTGGGCCGGCGCATACACCCAAGCCAGCGCGAGTATCGCAATCGGCAATAAAATGAGCAGCCAACGAACTTTTCTAGTCATGGGAGCACTCCTTCTATTACTTGCATTTTCCTTAATGCCGGAGCGAATCTGAGATGAGAGCCGGATGCACCCGGTTCGAAGAGAGCGCCCCTTGGCCTTCTCCTTGATCGATCCCATATTTCGCGGTTTCTTGTCCAGTTTCTTGTCCAATGCTTATAGAACATTCGGGTAAGGTGCGCAAGGTGAAACCGCAGCCTGGAGAATCCCTATGTGGTTCGAATCGCGGGAAAAACCAAGGGTTAGTGCCATCGAATGGCACGCGGATAGAGACGGCTGCAATTGTGAGGAGGGGTACGGAGGATGAATGGAACAGGGATGCACAGGGTATCCAGGATATTCATCCCGCATATCGAGTGCATCCCCGCGGCCCAATCCTCAGGGTTTGATCTTGAGGATAACCGCCTGCAGGATGGCTTTGGTCTTTGCATCCTGGACGAAAGCCGCAACCGACAGATCCGTTGGATCAATCGCGAATTTCTTTTCCACGAATGTAAACGTGTTGCCCCGATGGCCGCCCGCCTCGTACTCATCGAGGTGCTGCTTGATCGCGGTGCTGATCTTGTTCAGATCGAAGTCCCATGTGAAGGTCTCGGGACCCTTGGATTTGATGCCGAGGCCCGTGCCATCGGCGCCGGCCATGCTGCGCACGACCATGGGATGAAAGCGCACGCCGTTCTCGCCGGTGTAGCGGAGTTTCCCTTCGACCAGGACGATGTGCAGCTTGAGATCCGGCGACTCGCTCGTAACCCCATCCACCGTGCAATTGGCCCTCACGATGGTTCCATCCAGCTTTGCGTCGAGCTTCAGTTTTGCTTCGGCGGGGACTTCCAGCTTCTTCTCAATCACCTTCGTAATGCGATCGTACACTCCCCTGGTCGCATTGCGCGCGCCGCCGCCGACTGTGGACACGCCGTCGATGGCGAGCGTCGGGACTCCCGTTCCGGCATAATATTTGAAACGCGCCGTCGTCTGCGGCGTCGTCATTGGATCAGGTTGCGGAATGTGCTCGTGATAAATGATCACAGCCAGTTCCTGCCGGTTGTACCTCTCCATGGCCAGATCCGCGGCCAGATCGGCCGCAACGCAGGGCGGGCAACCCGAGCCCGTAAAGACCTCCGCCAGCACGACGCGATCCGTACGCGTCGCCGCTGCCTTGTACGGCTCGACCTCAAAAGGCGGCGGATTGAGGTCGAGGTACTTGGCATCGAGCGTTTCTTCGAGCCCAGCCGTGGAACCCTTGTGCGATTTGGCGTACAGCGCATTTAATGCCTGACGCGAAGCCACCGGCATCTTGCTGGTTGATGCCGCGGTGATGTAGGCATTGAGCGCATTTTCGCTGTCCCCGCGCTTGTCATAGAGTTCTGCCAGGGCGAGGGTAGCAGCTGTAAGCTGTGGGTTGGTGCTCAGTGCGCCCTTCAGGTTTTTTTCCGCGGCATCAAGCTTCCCCTGCTTCAGGTAAATGCGGCCCAGTGTCAGCTGTGAAGCGGTCCGGGCACGCTCAAAATTTGCAGCCGGATTGGGAGCCGGCCGTGGATTTGCATTCCCCTGGGCGGTGGCAGGTGGGGGCGGAGGAGGATTTTCCTTCAGCTTGGCCAATTCCTGTTCGATGAGCGCGAGGCTCTTGGTCGCATAATTCTCCGCTTCGTCGAGGAGGATGCCTGCGTCGCAGAGCTGGGTTCCCAGGCTGCCGAAGATGTTCGGCTTCTGAGCGTCGGTAGCCTTGGCAGTGATCACGTTTGCCTGCTCCAGGATCCTGATTTTCTGGTCGGGGAAATTCTTTACCAGAGTGTCAAAGATCGCCTGCTGAACCGCGCCGGCCGCCTGACTGTCCGGAAAGTCCATCAGGACCTGCTGGAGAGCCTCGATCTTCTTCTCAGGCTCCTTGATTGCCATTGCATCGCTGTAGGCCTTCCGGTCCGGGGGTGTAGGCGGAGGAGTCTTCGGCTGCTGGTTCTGGGCCGATACCGTAACTACAAATGCCGCCAACACGATTGCCGACAGCAGGCTGAGCCATAATCGCACTCTTCTTGTCATACAGGCACTCCTTTCATCTCTTGCGCAAGCTGAATGTCAGTTGCTTATAGGCCAATCTTCTGCCTGAGGCAAGTCGAATTGTCTTATTGCTTACACACCCAGCTATTTGCGGATATCTCCCAGCTTTTCGGGGAGTTTGCCGAAATCGTAGTAACGGTGTTCAATGCCCGTATCAGATACCATAACAACACGGAGTCCTGAACCATCCTGTCCCAGCGGTTTTCCCACCGGGCCGGACGCAACCATTTCCAGCCGGGCATCCTCGGCAAGCACATTTTTGTGCGTGTGCCCGGCAAAGACAGTCCGGATCCCGTATTTTTGCAGGAGCTCCAGCATCGGCCGGCGGCGCTCGAGGGGGATGTTTTCGTATTGATCGGGCTCCGTCGCGTTTTTCACGAACAGTGGATGGTGCTGGAACAGGATGATCTGTCGCGCCGCTGAGGTCTGCGCAGTCTCCAGCTCCTTTTTCAACCAACGATCCTGCTCCTGATACTCGAGCAGCGCATTCTTCGGCGCATGGATCAGCGTCGAGTCAAGGACAATTCCATAGATCGGACCGGCCCGGAAGCTGTAGTAATCGCGCCCGATGTTTTTCCGATAGGCCGCCAGTGACTCCGGTGTAGGTTCATTGCCGACATCGTGATTGCCGGCCGTGGAATACATTGGAATTGAGGGATCGAGCTTGCCGGAAATTCGCTGGTATTCGCGGATCTGCGCGGGATCACCCGCCTTGTTCACGAGATCCCCCAGGACCATGACAAACGCGGGCTTCAATCGGTTCACGGCGGCAATAGCAAATTCGTAGTTCGCGGTTTCCTGCACAAAGTCTTTGTCTGCCGCGTACATGCCGAACTGCGGGTCGGTAATGATGATGAAATAATACGGCTGCTGCTGGCCAAAGCCGCAGAGCAGACCTGCCAGCAGCAATTCCAGCGAAAATGCTGCAGCCATTTTCAGTAACCGATACTTGTTTATCTTCGGGTGGCTCAACGTTTCGACTCCCATCTGGCGGTTGGTCTGAAAATGTCCGGTCATCTGCCGGCCCGGTATCCGGCGCGTGCGCGGCTTTCTACTCCGGGCTGCGCGACATTGACTCGGATACGTCGAAAAGATCCATCTCGTTTCTGGTTGGCCGGGTAATAGCAGAGAGTATATTGGCGGCTCAACTCCTCCGCGATTTGAGCGAATGCGCTCTGGAGACCGGGTAGTGTTTCGGCGTGATAGAGCCTGCCGCCGCTATGGCCGGCAAGATTGCTCAAATACTTGATGGCACGGCTGTACATTGTGTTGAAGCCGGCATAGCCCGCCGGAGTGGGCACTTGGAAGCGGTCCGGCGTGCCGTCCTTGCGGGTGTCGTACTGAATCGTATAGACAATCACATCAGACTGTTCGATCATCGCCAGCGTCTCCGCCGGCCCGGTGCGCAAGCTCTCGTTATCCACGCCATCCGTAAAGAGCACGATCGCCTTGCGTCCTTGAATCCGGCCCAGACGTTCTCTCATGACAATTTCGAGCGCGTCATATAGCCTGGTCTGACCACCCTCGCCGGGGATTGGCCGCAGCGCCTGTCGCAGACGGGTGCGATCCTCGGTAAAATCAGCATCAACATGGACCTCGCTGTCAAAATAGGTAACCAGAAGACGATCCTGCGGGCGCAATGAGTCCACGAATGCGAGTGCTGCGTTCTGCATCTCGCCGAATCTAAAATGAGTGCTGCCGGAACTGTCGATCATGAGGACGACGTGGAATGGATCGGATTCAGGCACGAGCCGGTCTACGGTCTGCGCCACACCATTCTCGTAAATCCGAAAATCGGTTTTTTTCAAGTCGGGAACAAAGCGGCCTTCCTTGCCGGTGACGATGACCGGTACGGTGACCAGCGCGACCTCCATCTTGATCGGCTTGCCCGCGACCACGGGGGCCTGATTTTGTCCAGTGGCAAAGAAAAACCGACTCGTGGATATGGCAGGTGCTGATGCGGCGAAGCTCACATCGGCGCCCGGCGCTGACGTGCTCAATCTGATCGGAAAGCAGAGAATCGCGATCAAGGTGACGCCGCAAATCCGGGTGGATGCAAATGCCGGCAGACGATTCGGCAACGGTAAACTCCTCCAAGGAGGCACAGCACTCATTCAATAAATAAACATCCCGGCCGGCCAACTCAAAAATATATCAATGGCTCGAGGTAATAAAGAGGAAGCCTGATTTGGCTGTCGATACAGCCGGCCTCCTGCCTCAGTGTTAATCGCTTCGGACATGTCGGCTCATTTTACAGTTTCTCGGTCCGCCTTATGTTTTCTAAGTGTTTCAATACATTGCGCTTGTAGCTCTGCATAGTACATATGTGCCTGGATTTTGTGTCGGAATTCTTTACAGCCGGGTGAGGCTGCACGGCCTCGAGTCCGCATGGAAGATGTTTTTTGCAGACAAGCTAAATTATAAGAAAATAAAGAGATAGGACTCTCGATCTCAAGCGCCGAAGCTCCCGGCGCACAGATGTGGTCTGCGAATTGCGATTGTCAAGGGTGGCAGATAGCAAACAGCTTTCGACAAAGTAGCATCCCCCCCTAGCTGCCTTTCTCGAACAGCCTGGTTGAGGCAGACCGCGGGACGGGCATAATTGCCCGTCCCACGGCTTTATTTATCGCATTCCGATTAAGCGAGGAAGGTAATGAAAGTCATCCAAAAGATCTCCCTCATGTTGTTGGTGATGGGATTTCTTTACGCGCCCGATGCTTCGGCACTGACCGTTGTCACTTATTTCGTTGGCGGCAATCCACCTGCCAATGCGGTCGGCGGCGGCAACCTGACGGACATCGTGAATGCGGCAGCGCGGATGTGGGAATCCGTCTATTCTGATCCGGTTACGATTACGCTCCGCTATGGTTGGGCTCCCGTCGGTGATGCAGGGACTCACACACTTCTCGAACAGGGCGGGACGCCAAACCGGGAGATTACCGGGATCATACTTTTTGACAACAGCGGCGCGGCCGCCTTTTTTCTGGATCCCACCCCCAATGCCAACGAGGAATATCGACGCCGCACCGAAGAATACCAGGATCTGGGGGGCGGCTTTGTGAACGTCGCGCGCGTTTTCAGCAGTCCGTTGGGCGCCGCGGCTGGACATATCGACCTTTTGTCGGTAGCACTCCATGAGATTGGACATGCCATGGGCATGTGTGCTGCCAATACGGCTTTTATGGCGGATGCAAAACAGGGCGTCCTGAAAATAATGGAGGACCTTCCCTATGCCGGGACAGTAATTCCGCTGGCAACCAACAGAGCAGGTGTCACCTCGCACTTTGATGCGCTACAGGTCACCTATGGTTCCCTGATGTCGGGCATCGGCGCTGATGAGCGCCGGTTACCTTCGGCCCTGGATGTTCTGGCCAATGCCCAAGTGAGCGGATTTACTCTTGCGACTCCCGGCTCTTCATCCGCCAACCTTTCCCGTGTTACGACCTCCCGCGGCACGGGCCGAGTTGAGACTGCCGCGCCCGCACAACGTAAATAACATACTTTTGTCTTCATCGCGGATCGCACAGTCACCATGGGCCGCTCTCAGAAGCGGCCCATGGTATTTATGGTCACAAAATCCGCGGCTCTGGCACAGTGGATGTCAATCGAGGATGCGCTTCATAACTTCCCCGAATCCGATCTTGTCGGCGTGGCCCGAGCGGACGGCATTCTCCAGATAGACCAGTGCGCCCGGGAGCTTGGGGTATTTTGTTTCGTAGGCGCGCCCGATCTTTTGCAGCTCGGCGAAGACCCGGTATGGGTTTTTTTCCTGTCTCCAGAGTGTCTTTACATCTGCGATGGCCTTATGCATCTGTTGGCTCTGCCGCTCGCGATTGATGAAATCCCTCAATACCAGCGCCGCATCGAGCAGGGAAGCGGGGGGAGCAACCACCGGTTCCGCCTTGGCGGCCGACTGGCCTACAATGATCGGTCCCTTCTTGGGAACCGGTTCGGTCGGTGATGGAGCAGGCAGAGGCGGCGCCGGCACGCTCTGCGGCTGTGGTGCCGCGGCCGATTCTTTTTTCTCTCGAGTGCCGGCGGCAACTCCAGATGGTTCTGGTTCGGGGAGAGCCGCTGATGGCGCTGCCACTTCCTTGACAAGGTCGGCGTCCACCACAATCTCGATTGTTCCCTTATTGGTCTCGAGAATGAGGCCGTGGATCTTTACGTCGCGCGGCACTATTTCCGATTTACGCAGGAATGCAATACTGCCGAGGACATTCTCACGAATGCCGGCGAATGCGCCGAACCACATGCGCAGATCCTCGTCTCCGAAGGCCTTGCGTGGAATGCCTGCCTTGCGAAACGCTTCCGCAACATCCGCCGCTGAAAAGGTAGACATGCCGCAATCGGTGTGCCCTACAACAACGATTTCCCTGGCATTCTTGACGTAGAGCGCTACGGCGATTGATCTCAGTTCGTCACGGGTTCTCTCTGAGAGTTGATTTCCAGCCGTGCGGATTATGATCGCCCGATGGCGTGGCAATCCCAAGGCAGGCTCCAGAAAGCCGGTCAGCCGCGGGTCAATGCAAGCCACAACGACAAAGGGCTCACCTCCGGTATCGAGGAATCCGGGGGTTCCCGCGAGGAAGCTCTTGTTGGCTTCACCGATCTGGCGCAACAAAGTAGATTCTGTCATGGTTACGCGTCCGTTCGTTTATGGTGGTAAAACACGGCTATTCTAAACCATTCCGATCGAAATTTCCTTATTGTCTTCGCGCCGTCAGCGTTGGGCGATTTGCAAATCTGGGTTGTCCAGCAAGCATTCTCCCTACCCAAACCATAGTATGCGGATAATGGGTATCCCTTTGACCCCCGTAAGAAACGCTGATTTTTTTCCGGCATGGAAAACGCCAAGCCCAGCAGGCCGTTACCGTTGCTCCGGCACCCTACAGTTCCATTATTTGCGGCAAATCGGCGGTACGGGGGTGAAAGGGATACCCATTATGCGGATTTTGGCCTCGGCGGCCAGGAAAACTGCCGGCACCAGGAACAACGCGTCGCGCGTAATTGTCAGGGGCGAAATCCTGTCGCCGGGGCCGAAGCAACCGCAGTCGGCTTCGATGCCTCGAAAATAGGTGACCAACAGCACGAGCGCAAATATGGACAGCAGCGCCGCTGCGGCGGCGGCAAAATAGCGTGTTTTCCAACCTATCAGAAGAAAAAACCCCAATGCGGTTTCGGTCCAGGGCAGATATCGGACCATCGGCTGAATGATGTCCGATGGAAACAGTTGATAGGAGGTAAGGTTCGCAGCGAATTGCAGGGGAGACTGTACCTTGACGTAGCCGCTGTACAGGAAAACTCCAGCGAGGATGAGGCGGCTTGACCAGTGCAGTATGCGGACGATCATGGCTCCATCCCTGCTTTCAGATGTGCCGGCATCTCATCAGAACCATTGCCTGCCGCCAGACACGAAGCGGAATTGCACGAAAACCGCGAAACCTGCCGAGAAAACAGGCGCATCCGACAGTAGGCGGCCGGCCTCCGGACGGCGCCTGCGACCGCACCACCCTGAATAGGCTCGCCGCCTGCGGGCAAATCCGAAGCCGGAACTAAATGATACACAATGGGGCTGGTTTTTAATACAATGGGATGACAGATGCACTCCATAACCTGGTAAATGCCTGGGGAGAAACGCGCATGTTGTCCGTTGGAATTGTCTACTTCATGAGCTTCGTGATCGGCCTCGGCTATGCCATTGTCGTCGGATTGGCGGGGCATTTATTCGGCGGGGGCGACGTGCACGATATCCATATGGATGTAGGAACCGACCTGCCCATCTCCCCCTTAAGCCCAACTGTGCTGGCCACCTTCCTCACCGGCTTCGGCGGCGGCGGCCTGCTGGCGAATTCCTATTTCCAGCTATCCGTGGGCAAAGGGGTCATGGTGGCACTGCTGACGGGAATCCTGCTCAGCTGCGGAACCTTCGGCGCGTTGACGCTTCTGTTTAGAAACACCCAGGCAGGGAGCGAATATTCCATCAATGAATTTGTCGGCAGGGTGGTTCAAATCATCACGCCGATTCCTGAGAACGGCACCGGAGAGGTAGCAATTGTCGCCAAGGGTACGCGCGTGATCGGTCCGGCACGGACCGAAGACGGTAAGGCGATCGGCCGTAACGCGCCCGTGGAGATTGTGCGGGTAGTCGGGAACGTTTATTACGTTCGTAACGCCTCCCAGAACGGGACTCACCGAACCGAGCATGGCGAATAGCTCCAATTGAGTCGTTTGCCTGGCGGACCTGCGGTGGAGCCGCCGGCGGCATGAGATTCCAGTTGGTTTTGCCATTGGGCGCCTTGTGAATGGCATTCTTCAGTGAGGTAAGATTATGTCGTTTACCGATATCAATGTGGTAGCAGTCATTGCAGGTCTTGCTCTTGCTTTCATGCTGGCGGTCTATGCGGTAGCGCGCCGCTATAAAAAGGTTGGCCCCAACCAGGTGATGATCATTTCGGGTCGCAAGTACAAGATCAAAACCCCGGATGGGCGCATCGACGAAGTCGGATTCCGTATCAGGCGGGGCGGCGGCGCTTTCATCCTGCCGCTGGTTGAAAAGATCGACTTGTTGAGCCTCGAAATCATGACTCTCGATATCACAACCCCTGAGGTCTACACCCGGCCGGGTGTGCCGATCATTGTCGACGGAGTGGCCCAGGTAAAGGTCGGCGGCGACGAACAATCGATCCGCACTGCCGCGGAGCAGTTTCTCGGCAAGACTCCCGAGCAGATCAAGGACATTGCCATGCAAACGGTGGAAGGCCATTTGCGCGCCATCGTGGGAACCATGACGATCGAGGATATCTATCGGAATCGAGACCAATTTGCATCATCGGTCCAGGAAGTCGCCGTCTCCGACCTTGCGAACATGGGAATTCAAATCGTGTCATTCACCCTGAAGGACATTCGGGATGTTCATGGCTATCTCGAGGCTTTGGGCAAACCGCGCACGGCGGAAGTCAAACGCGACGCGGTCATCGCGCAGGCCGAAGCGGATCGCGATGCCACGATCAAGTCCGCGGCGGCCCGCCAGGCCGGAGAAATCGCCAAGTTCCAGGCGGAAACCCAGATTGCCGAAGCCCAGAAAAACTTCCTGCTGCGGAAGGCCGGATACGATGCCACAACCAATGAAGCCAAAGCGCAGGCGGATCTCGCCTATGACCTGCAACGCTACAAGACCAACCAGTCGCTGAAGCGCGAAGAAATCCAGGTCTCGATCGTCGAAAAAGAGCAGCAGATCATGGTGCAGGAGCGCGAGATCTCCAGACGCGAAAAGGAACTGGAAGCGACCGTCAAGCGCCAGGCAGACGCTGAACGTTACAAGATTCAAACCGAGGCCGAAGCCAATCGCTTCAAATATGAAACCGAAGCCCGCGGCCAGGCGGAAGCGCAAAAGGCGAAGGGTTTCGCGCAAGCCGAGGTGGTGAAGGCGACCGGCACTGCCGAGGCGGATGTCGTGGCCCTCAAGGGCGCGGCCGAGGCCCAGGCCATGGCGAAAAAGGCGGCATCCTGGAAAGAATACAATCAGGCGGCCGTGATCCAACTCGTCCTTCAGGCATTGCCGGAACTTGCCCAGGCCATCGCCCAGCCGCTGAGCAAAACCGAGTCGATCACGATCGTCAGTACCGGAGGGGAAGGTTCAGGCGCCGGCGCAAGCAAGATCACACGCGATGTTGCCGAAATCATGGCGCAACTGCCGCCCATAGTCGAGAATCTTGCCGGGATTGACCTGAAAAAACTGATTAATGCCATCCCGCAACTAAGAGCCGATGATGTGAAAAAATAACCGGCGACATGTGACGAATTACGCAAGGTGAGCGATCCATACGGTGCGGCACATGCATTATATCGCCTAAAAACCTGACGCGAACGAGCCAGAGGCTGTTTATTATTCGTCAATCGTCAATCGTCAATCGTCATTTCCTCAGGCGGTCGATTTCGTCCTGAATTTTGCGTGCGCCGGCTTCATCGCCCTTTTTCCTGATCCAATCCCGTGCCTGCTCGAGCTTTTTCATCGCCGCGTCGAAGTCCTTCTGATGATCCTTGCGGAATTGTTCCAACCCCTCCTTGGCTTGCTTGCTGCCCTCTTCCGCCAGGGTTTTCAGTTCCGCCAGAGCGTCTTCGACTTCTCTGCGATAGGGTGACTTGTGGTACTGATCCAGGAGTTCGGCTGCCTGGTCTTTGAGCCGCTGCCAGTATTCGCTGGTCACCTGTTTGCCTTGTTCCACTATAGTCGGCTTGGGCGGGCTGATCCCCTGGATCCTCTCGCCTTCGAGATAGGGCAGGCCGCCTTCGGAAGGAGTCTCGACGGTAATGGCGTTACTGCCGACATAGCCAAAGAGCGCGGCCCGCTTCAACGTGAACTGCGTGCCGCGCCTGATTTTCTTTGCGTCATCCTCATTCAGACGGATCGTGACACCTATCTGATTGTCCACCAGGGGTTCGATCTTCACGACCCGGCCGACAACATAGTCATGCCACAGGATCGGATCCTCGCGTTTAAGCTCTCCGATATCCGGAAAGAGGACAACCAGCGTGCGCGGAGCGCCGCTGAGCAGGAGCCAAATCAATGCGCCAAGTGAGATTACGATCGCAGCTACGATCAGCCATAGCCCCTTGTTTTCCCGGAAAGACATAGCCTCTCCTTTTGATTGACGAATGACGATTGACGAATGACGATTGAATCAAAGCCAGGAGGACGAGCAATAGACGCATGGAAAAGGAAGAAGTCTTCATGCTGCCGCTCCTGCCAAAAGCACATGAACGGAATGGAAAATCTCGCACCACGATCATACTGACAAATGCCGTCTCCACCAAGCATCTTTAGGAAGTCGCTGCTGTGATTCAGACAGTAGAACATAACCGTGCGGACAGAGCCGCGCGCGTCAGCAAGCGGATATGTGAAAGTTAAACAATTCGTGTCCAATGAGGCTGTATGGCTTTCAAACATCCGCTTGCTGACGCGCGC
>Ga0315284_10011344_pt1 | contig 12714 bp, 23 predicted proteins | sample YL17G09_16_MG_FD_203696 | JGI IMG/M metagenome (GOLD analysis project Ga0315284, IMG submission 203696) | Sediment microbial communities from Yellowstone Lake, YNP, Wyoming, USA - YL17G09_16 | ecosystem: Environmental > Aquatic > Freshwater > Lake > Sediment | place: USA: Wyoming | collected... | reverse complement strand
ACTGGGAATATTCAGTTAATCGAGCCGAGATTGGTTATTAATAAAGGTGAATTGTACTGGATGATAACTATAACCACCAAAGATTACGCATTCTCTTCTGATAAACCAAGTACAGTGCTGGTGAACTCCAGAACCACAGAAGTCACGTCCTTCTTCTCGGAGCAAGAGCTTGTGGATTTCCTTTATGGCTCTAACGATGCCGACACCGATACCGACACTGATTCAGGCACAGAGACGCCAATTGAGATACCATCCGATGCAAACCAGCTTCTATCCGATATAGAGGACATACGGGCAGAAATAGCCACATTACAGGCACAAATGGGACAAGACCAGATTCATTTGGAACTATTACAGACAGAACTTAATATGAAACTTGACCAGCTTTATGGTATAATATCAGCATCTAGCACCGCTAAGTGATAAATGGGAGGAACGAATTAAAATGGCTAAAACAGATAAGCAAGTAATATCTGGATATCACCGTCCTGTGTGTAAACGATGCAACTGCGAGTTCAGACCTGAGAGGAATGGTGTCGGAGTCCTTGATATGTACAGACCATCTGATGGCGACAGCCTTCAGCCCTACGAACTATTCGATGCAGACCTGTGGAAGTGCCCCAAGTGTGGGGTTGAGGTTGTGGGGGGTTTTGGTATTAGCTTTATCTCCTCGCATCACAGCGAAGGCTTTCAGAAACATATTGATTCTTACCAAACAAGAGGGCTTCTTATCATTAACAACGGATAAAGGAGAACGGCATGGATGATATTAAAGTAAGACATCACACTCGTAAGGAAATTTACGATGACTACCTTGAGGAACATCCTTTCTCGCTGTTAGAAAAGGCAGAGCGGTGGATAATCGGTCACTCGTTCGTGTTTATGTGGATATTGGTTGTCCCCATAATCGAACTGCTATACGGGATTGCCTTCATTCCATTTGCCCTTCTTATACTCGCCATTGACCTCTGTCTGGCGACGATACATATCGTGGGGATACTGTTTGTATTCCTACTATCATGGGACGGGCAGTTTAACAGGAATGTCGTGTGGTATCAGAAACATGTGCTGGAGAACAGAAAGATGTATCTCGCATTCTTTAATGCCATATCTGCTCTACCACGCTCCTATGCAACAAGAGCTATCGCCATGGCTGAGAAACGAGAAGAAGCAGAGGGCGATGAAGACCGAGCGAAGGGCATTGTCCACGCATTAGAACATGTTACAGGCTTTGGGCGTTTTGGGGTTTGCTCTTCCTGTATGCTAACGGGCAATACTTTGGGACAAACCACAGCACAATTTCGGGAAATCATCCGAGAATGTGTCGCCAAAAACAAGCCCTTCATTTGCCCGAAGTGCGCCTTTAAGAACCGCTTCCACACTATGTTTACTGTTGAGAACAAATAAGGAGAAGGGTATGCCACCAGAGAAATTGATAGTAATTAGAGAGGCTGTAGTATTATTTTCTGAAGAGATGGAGAAGAAGTTACAGGAGAATGACTATAAGGGTGGATGGGGTCGTTGCACCCAAATATATCTCCGTAATAACATCGACTCTCAAATGCAACAATATAAGGAAGACCACGACCCAAAGCGACTGCTGAATATCGCCAATTATGCCATGATGCTGTGGCACAGGCAAAAACATAACAGGAACTATAAGTGAGTAAATGTATATATTGCAATAAAGAAATCACAAAATGGGACTTGTTTTGGGGGTTCTTTTGGAAGATGATGTTGCGGATGAACGAGATAAGCCAAATTTGGGAATACTGTTGCAGTTACAAATGCTACGGTCTGCAACTTGAGAAATTATTGACAGAGATGACAAATAAAAGAGCAGGGGGTAATAATGAAACAATTTAATGCCATCGAATTCTGGAAGTTCTGTGGATTCACCCACGAAGAATGCAATGTTACCCCAGACCCATGCTCAGGGGGGCATTTGATTTCACCACAAGGTAAAGCGTATTTTGGTCAATATGCCTTCCCTGAAATCACTTTGGATAATATATTTATGTGGGCTATACCTAAATTACATAGCTATGAGCTATCGGCTCTGCCAACCCGCCCTGCCATTAGTCTTACCGCAGGAGGGTGTATACACAAAGCCACTATCCACATCAGTTTAGGCTCCAAGGGATTCACAGCATCAGCCCAGAACGTCGAGCCATCTATTGCTCTACGCAATGCTATTTGGAACGTTTTGAAAGACCCTAAATACAGAGAGTTACGAAAGGCGGAAGGTAATGAAGGAATTTAACCCAGTTGAATTCTGGCAGTGGTGCGGTTTCACTGTTAAAGAGCGAAGGCAATATAATAAAGCCGATTACTGCTCATCCATTGATGGATACGATTGGACAAACCCAGACGGAGAGACTTTTTATTTAACATGGGAATCTCCAGAGGTTGACCTAAATAACCTCTTTAAGTGGGCGATGCCTAAATTAGACAGCTACCAGATAGGCATAAAAGTATCACGTATTACTCGCACCCATCTCGTCTCTATCCTGCACTATACCGTAGACCATCGTTACTTCAGGACAATTGCGTCTGACCCTGACTTAGCGACGGCATTACGCAATGCTATATGGGAATTAATTTGTAAAGAGAAGGAGCCGATAAATGCAAACTGAGACAAAATATAAACCCTTTTATTCGATAAGCACTTTAGGCAACTGTCCTCGTGTTTTATCTGCGTACAGGCTCAGATACAAAGCCAGCCCGCCATCCAAGCGTGTGGAGCTTGCGGCAGACGAAGGGAAGCTACACGAAGAACATATTGTACAAAAATTAAGGGAAGAGGGTTTAATTTTAGAACGTGCTGGGCAATGTTTACAATGTGAAAAATTGGGATACGACAGGAAGGGCATCCATTTAGAATGGACATTTTCCAGTTTTAGGCTCACAGGTCATCTCGATGCTCTGGTGATAGGAGATAAAGATGGTAAATATTTCCCAGAACTATCACCAAGTACCTTTACCAAGATGGAGTACCCCGTTTGTGAGATTAAGACGAGGTCACAATCTGAATATGACCGATGGCTCAGAGAGAGGTGGGTAGGATTCATAGATAACGCTTTCCAACTCACGACATATATGACTATAAATAAATTAATCTACGATAATAAAAACAAAGTTGTGATAGACCCAATGTATTACACAAGAATAGATGAGATTGGCAAAACATTAAAGTCGTTCTTTGTGGTAAAAAACCGTAATACGGGAGAAACGACAAAATCTGTGCAGATAGGTACTCCAGTGAAGTTCACCGATGTTCTAACAAAGCTACACAATATCGAGTTTTACGTTGGTCGGGGTGAATTATATCCAGAGCCACCAAACTGGGGTAGCCCACGCTGTTCTGATTGGTGTTTATTCAAGCACCTGTGTATACTCGACACTAAACAAGAGATACAGCAATATATCGCAAGTGAGGAATTCACAAAATATTCAAAGATGTGGCTTGATGGCACAACAGCAGTGAACTCTGGACAACTCATGGTCGATGAGGCAGAAGCAAAGCTCAAGGGTTTTGCCAAGTCCCAAAGTAAAGATGGCGCAGAAACTTTCAGTTTCACCACTGGCTTAGTTAAGGTTACTGGCTATCCTGTTAAAGCCTATGTTAGACCAGCATCGAATATATCCGCTGGCTGGCGGTGTATCGTTTCGCCCGAAACCGCCACAGAGAAACCGAACAATAAGGAACAGAAATGAAGAGTGTTAAATTAACTCTGATGGGGTTATTTCTAACAATAGGGGTAAGTATGCTTATGGCTTTCCTATGGATACCTTGCCGATGGTATGGGACTGATGCTAGATACTTTCCTGAATGGGCAAACGGATTTGGTGTTGGTTTTTGGATTGCGGGTTGTGGCCTTGCCATAGGTTTTATAATTTGGTATCTGATGGCGTTTGAGAAACGCATCAAATAGAAAGGGGCGGTTCTAAATGAAATCACACCGTAAATTATCTAATCGCTCTATCATCTTGCGGTCATGTGTGGTATTAATGACCATCGGGTGGATTGGGGCTATCCTATCAACTTACTTCACTTCGATAAACACGCTATGGTTTATATGGGTCGTGCCTCTTACAATACTGGTGTTCCTTTTTGTCTTCTTTAAGCCTAATGGGATGCCAGACACAGACCTACCAACAGAAGAGGATATCAAGAAGGCTCAGGAGAAAGACAATGAGTCTCACTAAAGCAAGCGGTAATATGTACAATTGGCTAAGCCACATGCACACCCACCTCGGTGGGGAATGCCCGCATAGATGCTCCTATTGCTATGTCAAAAGGGGCAGGGCTGGCAATTCTCCTAAATATAAAGGGGAGTTTAGATTGATTGAACCAGAGCTTGATGTAAATTATGGTAGTGACAAGAGAATATTCATCGAGCATATGAATGATTTATTCGCTTGGGCTAACACAAATGAAAATGAGATGCACTGGAATCGTATCGCCATACTTCAACATTGTCAAAGATACCCAGAAAACCAATATGTTTTTCAAACAAAGAATCCTGAAAAAGCTCTTAAATATATGCAATATTTCCCGCCCAACTTTCTATTTGGCACTACAATAGAAACCAATGACTCAGATTTATTAACTGGTAAAACTCAAGCCCCAGACCCTTATGATAGGTTTATGGCAATGCTGGAATGGGCATATGCACACAAAGATAAGAACTTCGTGACTATTGAGCCAGTAATGACTTTTAGCACCCCAATTTTAGGCGGATGGATTAAGGGCATCGACCCATTATTTGTTAATATCGGTGCTGATAGCAAAAATAGCGGTCTAACTGAACCAGACCCCGTAGTTCTTAATGGATTAATAGCATTCCTGACAAAAGCTAATTTAGATGTTAGAATAAAAGATAATTTACAAAGGCTGGTTAAAAAGGGGGCGTAATATGTCATTATCAAGGGCAGAACGGCAAAAACTGAAAGATGCGCATTTCCAGTCATTTGAGATTACGCAACTGGCGAAGGCTGTAACAGGGGCAGGACAGCCACAAAAAGTAGACTTAACTACAGAGGGATGGCAAGCGGTACTCAAAAGCCGAGCCAAATGGCATCTGAGATTCAAGGCTAATGGCGGAACAGATTATGGATTCCGTAAGGTTCTCAAGGATTTCTACGCTCGCCAAGCGGTAGTAGACCAAACTCCGTTTATCTGGCTTCGCATCGAATATGGACGGCATATATCCGCTCAAAAAACCGATTACAAGGCGGCTAGGCAGGTAAGGAAAACTCGCAAAGAGCTTAAAGGATTTTGGTGGAAGGCATGACTAATACTATAGAGAAGATGTTAAGCACTTCACAGAAAAATTTGGATAAGGTGCTCACTAAATCACAAAAGAAGATATACGATGTGTTAAATATGGCTAATACCAGACCAAAGAAGAAGAAGAAGCGAAAGGGGTGATGAAAATGGCAACGGTCTGTGATAAATGTCGTGGTCAGGGCGTCATAGCCGATTCCCCATGTGAACTATGCGAGCATGGAAGCGCAAGTTGGCAATTAATAGCCGATGGGTACGACTGGAAGACTCGCAAACGGAAGACGCATGTCGAGCACCACTCCTGTCGTGAGACCTGTATCCGATACAAGATGTGGCTCGAAAGTAAACAGGGGAAAATGCATACGCATCTCATAAGGACACTGGCGGAACCCACGGAACTTCTGGATATCATAAATGGGAAGCATCCAAATAAAAAACTAAAAGGAGTAATCAAATGAATGAAGCGCAGTTTAACTTTGTATTTGGGTTTCTGGTGGCGATGATTATGTTTTGGTTCATCCCCCTTATATGGCGTAGGGTAATGCCAGCCAAAATGAAAGCTCTATTCCCATTCGGTGGTAAGGGCAAGCGCAAGATAGAATCCGTAGAGGTTGAAGAGCCTGATTACGATGACGATACCGAAGTGGATATAGAGATTAAGGAAAAGCGCACAGGTAACTATCATGGAAGACCGAAGGGTGCGAAAAATAAGCCAAAGGCTCAAGCGATTCAACAGCCACCGGCTGAAGTTCGTAAAAAACGAGATGTAGTTAGCGATTTTGTTCTTCCCGAAAATACCGCACCCGGCGCAAGCCGTGAACAACCACGTAGATAAAAGGTAAGGCTATGACAAAAATAATCGCATATTATATACAGGATAAAGTGCTTTATTCCAGCACTGGGGCAAAGAAGACCGAGCCACCATACCTCGACTTCTTATTGGCTGATTCACACCCCTATAACATTCAGGTCTTCTATAATCTCGACCACGCCGTCTCTCGCCTTTGCAAAAGACTAACAGAAGGTGATATAACAACACTGTGGAAAGATAATGTCCTTATAAAACCGCCCTATAAAGTCAAATTCATCCCTAAATCAATGTTCACCATCGACCAAGGGGAAGGAAACAACCATCGGTTCACAACTATCAGCGACATGACACAATATATGGACGCTCCGATAGCCCCTAACCTCAGCGAAGAGCAAATAAAGGAGAAGCTACGAGAAACAGTTAAGGTCGCATGGGAGGTCTATAACGCATTGAGAAAACTAAAACTCAATCCTAAGACATTGGTTAATCCTGTCCGTACCTTACAAAATGATGTTCTGGACAAGATGCAACTCCCTACTATCGACGACTGTCCAGATGAAGCTGGCGAGTACGCCTATAACTGTTGCGTCGGCGGATGGGTCGAAACTAAAACTCGTGGTTGGTTTCCAAACGTTAATGACTGGGATATAAACAGCGCATACTCAGACCAGTTAAGGAAACTCGTGCGGTTTAAGGAAGGCGATGGCACGTGGGAAAAGGTCACGTCCCTACCACCAGACCGTATTGAAGGCATGATGGGGTTTTTTAGGGCGATTTACGACACTGAAGCCGATTTACATCCTATCCTGTCAACCTCAGATAAAACTAGGAATATGACTCTCAACGGCAGGGATGAAAACTGGATGACACTCAGGAAGATTGACTTCGTGACGATGCGAAAGTTGGCTGATGTCAAGCTCATTGATGGCTGGTTATTCACTCCAAAGCAGGTAGTTACCCCTCTATGTGATGTTATTAACCACCTGCAAGAACGGAAACAAACAAGCGAAGGAATGGATAAGAATGTCATAAAGCGTCTTATGAACGGAACATGGGGAATTCTGCTTCAAGTTCAAAAGGCTGAAGGTAATGCCCTAGCCCCATCTTATAACTCTCCGTGGGGAGCCGAGGTTGAAAGCAATGTTCATATCGAAGTCTGCCGATTCTGCCTTGATAATAACATCATGCCGTTATACATCATGACTGATGGCGTCGGAACAGACGTAGACCTCAAAATAGAGAGCAGTAAAGAGATGGGAAAATGGAAACTTGACGCTACTACTCCCGCATTAATTATGGGTTCTGGAGTCATCGCCCTTAAAGATAAACATGGCAAGGGTGCGTTCAGCCTAGATTACGATTCCCTAATGGCTACCATAAAGGAACACCCAGAGTATGATACTATCCATATGCAAGCCGATGGGTTTGTTAGTATGGGAGAAGCGATTGAGCGTAAGCGTATCGACCTTATGGGAGAATCGGAAACCGACATCAGGGCAATCATACTCAACAGCGACCTCAAACGTTGCTACATCAATGAACCCAGTAACTTCGGGGAACTTATAACGAATACCTACCCCTCTATCCCATGGGATGTTAGTATGTTTGTGGTAGATTAAAGATGTAGTAAGCATGGACGATAATAATAATATTAAAAGGAAGAAATATGAAGGAAAAATTAGCTAGAAAATTAGTAGAACATGCGGTAGCGAAGGACGAGATTCGTGAAGCTCTATCGGTTGCGCATTACAACCAAGAGCTAGGCGAGATTGTTGCGGCAGACGGTTTTAGGATGGTGGTGGTAAAGGTGGAGCCGTGTGATAAACCCTTTCCGAACTACAGGATATTGATACCAGACTCCAAGCATATACTGTCTACTATAGAAGTGGATATCAAAGACCTTTTAAATATCGCCTCGCTCTTTATCAACACCAAATGTACCAGCATACGACTGGTTCTTGAAGACAAATACATTAAGTGTAGTAGCGGTTCTAAAACCCAGATTGAGGAGAATATTATCTATTCCGAAGCCTATCTACCTTTTGCAACTGTTGCAGGAAGGAAAAAGGATGTCAAGGTAGCCATCAACCCCAAATACCTACTTGAGACAGCGAAGGCGTTGAAAAGCATTAGCGGTTTGGTAAAATGCAAGATATCCATATGCTCCCCAGCCGAACCGATTGTAATTACGGCAGGAGATTATACGGAGGTAGTCATGCCGATGTATGTGCAGTGGGGAGACGTCGGGGCAGTTGGTGCTCTAAAATGAACAAGAAACAGCGACCACCAATCACAAAGGATGAGGGAGCGATAATTGTCTGCCCCGACCTCATGGAAGAATATGCCTTCTACCCTATAACGTGGAGAGGCAAGACCATGCTTTACCAGCGGGTAGGCACTGAAATACGGGTGTTTGATAAATTGCCGTAGGGGGAAATAGATGAAGAGACTCTGGAATTATCTCTGTAATGCACTTTTTGGCTTCTGCGCATTTATCATAGTCAAGAGCATAGTTGATAGCACAGAGTCAGATGATTTATTACCACCTTCGCTGGTGCCCATGGCTCTGATTTGTGGATGCATACTGGGTCTTAGTAAGGGTCTGCCGGGTAGAATGGTGGTTGAATACTATCTGCATTGGAATGCCTTCGGTAATAGATTAAAGGTTGCCTATGAAGCAAAATTTGGTTATCCCAACCCAGAGTTTAATAAAGAGGTAGACCAGCATATCAAGATTATGGAGTCGATGGGTAAGGGATATGTAAAAGAGATAGCCGAAGATTGGCTCAAGCGAAGGGCTAAATTTGTCGGTGTGCCATTTGCCATTCCAGCAGAAGAAAGAATGTCCGAGACGGATAAAACGTTATTGTACGAGAAAGTTGCGGGGTGAAGCTATGCGTGTTTACATTTTGACCATTATATTATTAGTAATGCTTGTCTGTGCAATGGCGGGGTTGATACCATTATGGTCTGTGCTGGTTTACGGTCTTGTCGTAACCGCCTTAATATTTAGAGACTACAGCGTCCCTATACAGCATTATTTTATGTGGACTGCTTTTGGGAATAGGCTTAAAGCGGGTTATTCAGCCAAATTTGGTGGCTCTAACTCTGCTTTCACTGAAGAGGTAGACCAACATATCAATGCAGTCAGGGCGTTAGGTAAGGGGTACACCAAAACCTTAAATATAGAAAAACTCAAAACCATATCCAAGTTCGTTGAAGTACCTTTTGTGATACCAGAAGAAGAGAGGTTGTCTGAGGAAGCTAAAGTTAAAGAGTTCAAAAATGGAGATGAATGTTTATGAGACGTATATTTAACCTTAATTTAATTAGGCGTATTTTTGGTGCCAGTATAATGATATACTACGCCGTAGCTATAGGCTCATTCTTTCTGGCAAGGTGGGGGTTCTCCTCTAGCACCTTTGCCCCGATATTCCAGTCGTTTGGCACAACACTGGGAGTCCAACCTTCATTGCTCACTGATTGGCTTATGCCTCTTATGTATACCACCATGTTCTTATTATTCTTTTATAAAACTGTCTCATTCAGTAGTTTTACAGTGAAGCGTTACCGCATGTGGAACGCTTTCGGGGAGAGACTCAAGGAAGCATATGCGGCAAAGTTTAACGGAGAAAACTCGGCTTTCAATGAAGAGGTGGACACTCTTATTAAAATTATGAGGACACTGGGTAAAGGGTATACAAAGAAGATAGCCGAGAATCGGCTTAAAGCTCTGTCTAGCTTTGCAGAGATACCGTATGTTATCCCAGAGGAAGAATACCAATCGGAAGCAGTTAAAACTGTACAATTTGGCAAGGAGCATGATAGTTAAGAAGGAGGTCTGTTGTGAACAAAAAAAGCAAGAAGGACACTTTCGTTGCTACGGTCAAAGGTGGCATCGAACACCCAAAAATTGTGGGTAGTAGAAAAGTGGGTAATCATACTGTCAAGGTTGCGGAAGTCGAGCACAAGATAAAGGGTGGGTATATTGGGTTGAATATGGAAGCGGCGAAGCAATTGGGCATTAAGACTAACATCCCATATAACGAGATTGTTAGATTTAAAGGCTCTCCTAAGTGGCAGAAAGAGGAGACAACTAGGCATGAGCTTATCGAGGAACATGCAGTGCGGTATGGACGCCTATGTCGCCACGATTCTCATTTACTCGCTCTCGCTTTTGAGGATACAGACGTGACACCAAAGGAAGCTCTGAGATGGTATAAAGCACAGCAGGCTAAAAAACATAATAAATAAGGGGCTTGACAAACCATAGTTTTAGGTTTACTATGTTACTCACACTTAGGCTAGATAATTATACCTATAGATGCGAAGCCCAAGATAGAGAGGTAGTATGACAGAAAAAGATAGAGACAATGGAATAAAGTTGGATAGGGCGGTCATGACCTATTTGAGAAGTAGTGACTTTGAGCGACTAGCCAAAATAGCCAAAGATAAAGGGGATATTCCCGAAAGTACCCTCGCCCGCATGTATATCATAGAAGGCATCAAACGAGATGAAGCACTCAAGGCTGAGGCTTCGGTAAGTAAATAATCTCCAATAACTGCATTATTTAGGAGTAGAACTATGGCAAGAAAAAGAGATATCGACCCGGGAATTTGGGTTAGTGAGCAGTTTATATCATTACAAGAACCATGGGCAAGATTATTATATGTAGGAATGATTAGCCACGCCGATGATGAAGGTCGAATGAAGGCAAACCCACAATTTCTCAAGACTGTCATCTTCCCCGGCGATAACCATGAAATCCAAAACATATTAAACTGGCGCAATAGTATTAAACAGGTAGGACTTATAATCCTGTATCAAATTGATGGCATTGAATATTTATATCATCCCAATTGGCATAAATACCAGTATGTTTCCAAACCCACAAAATCAAAATGTCCTCAGCCACTAAAATCATCACTACAGGAGCGTTCCGTTACCGCTACCGTAGTGGTACAGGAGCCTTCCGTTACCGATAAATCCACCAAAAAGTTGGTTGGGTCAGGGGAAATTAGTGCCAGCGCAGAGTTGGTGGATGGTAAAGATAAAGTAAAGACCGACAGCGGTCATAAAAGTCATAAACAAGATAAACCACATCAACCACACTTAAATTCCCTTAAAGCTACGGTAGTGGTAACGGAGTCTTCCGATACTCCTATAGGAGATTTATCTGGTACTGGTACTGGTACTGGTACTGGTACTGGTACTGGTACTGATAATAAAGAAATAATTAAAGAAAAGTTAGGGGAAAATTTTAAATACTACGAAAAGCATATTGGTAAAATAACCCAAACCCTTTCCCAAAAATTAATAGACGCAGAGGAAGAATATTCTCCAGAGTGGGTAGCAGAAGCATTGGAGATAGGTAAAGAAAAGGAATCGTGTAGTTGGTCTTATATCGAAACAGTATTAAAGAATGCCAAAAGAATAGGCACCTCGCCAAAAGAAATAAATACTAAAAGAAATGGTCATACTCCAAAAGAATTAGACGAGCAGATTATTGGTATTCTTAATAAAACAGAAGGGATACTTAACCTCAAGTTTTCATATAGGGCTGATGAATATAAACACGTAAAACATGGCATTGAATTGGGGTACACAACAGAGGATTTTTTAGGATGTGCCAAGGCGATGAAAGCTGATAAATACTGGAAGGACATCGCTGTTATCCCGATGAAGAGTATAGTTAAACAGATGCCCGCATTTAAAGCTGGTAAATTTAAACCGCAACCACCAACGGAATCAGAGAAACGTTACAGTGTGGAAGATTATCTACCAAAAGAAGAAAAACCTACAAAATAGTAGGCGTAATTATTAATAGGGGGCAGGTAAATGGTGCAAGATAAAACATTACCCCACAATATTGAAGCAGAAGAATCAGTATTGGGCAGTGTTCTTATAGATTCCGAAAGATATTGGGAAGTCTGTACCCTCAATGCAGAAGACTTCTACCGAGATAAGAACGTATGGGTCTGGGAAGCGATACAATCGGTAGATATGCGTAATCAAGTAACTGTAGCCCATGCGCTTGCTAATAAAGGGCGATTGGAAGCAATCGGAGGTGCATCATATCTAAGCCATCTCGTTGGTAATTGTGGCTCATCGGTTCACGCCAGATATTACGCTGACATCGTCAAACTCTGCTCGGATTCCAGAAAGTTAATAAGGGCATCTGGCAATATAGAAGCAATTGGATATGAGCAGAAGCCAAACATGATTGACCTGTCTCTCTCCGAGATTCTATCCCTACGTGCCGATACAGGTGGCGTCTTCACCCCAAGACAACTTGCCGAGCATACCATCGACCATTATTCAAAGCTGGCGAGTGGAGAACTGCACATGACCTACTTCGGTATCCGCTCCCTCGACCTTCTAGGCGGAATGCAACCGGGGGAATACGTGGTGGTGGGAGGAGAGACGGAAATGGGGAAAGGGCTAGTACATGGGACTACTATACTCACACCGCAGGGATGGGTAACGGTAGAGAAGCTTAAAATTGGCGATACAGTGTTTGATGAGGAAGGGATGCCAACAAAAGTGTTGGGCGTATATCCACAGGGTGAAAGGCAGTGCTATAGGTTTATATTCAGTGACAGCACTTTTATT
>Ga0315284_10011343_pt1 | contig 12714 bp, 7 predicted proteins | sample YL17G09_16_MG_FD_203696 | JGI IMG/M metagenome (GOLD analysis project Ga0315284, IMG submission 203696) | Sediment microbial communities from Yellowstone Lake, YNP, Wyoming, USA - YL17G09_16 | ecosystem: Environmental > Aquatic > Freshwater > Lake > Sediment | place: USA: Wyoming | collected... | reverse complement strand
AAAAAAGAAGAGGCGCTGTCATTAATAATGAATCATTTTCTTTCAGTAAGGCCTGTAAGAGGCGGCGACGCCCCTCGACGCGTGCCCTCTCGCGGGCCTGTCGCTCTCGTCCTCGAGGCACCCCGAAGAAGAAGCACCCGGAGCAGAAGAGGAAGCGGGGGAGAGCGGGCCCGCGGCGACAGCAGCGGGGGCGCCGCCGCTCCAAGAAGAGGCGCAGCCGTCGCCGCCGTCGCCACCCTCGCCGTTTTCGCCGCCGCCGCCGCTGCTGCCCCCTTCCGACCTCGGCGCTCCGCCCCCTCCCCCGACCGGCCCGGACCCAGCGGCCCGCGGGACGGCCGAGTCGATCGCGAGCAGGGCGCCGCGAATCACGTGGGGCCCTCCGGCGACGACGCGGCGCAGCGCCGAGCGCGTCTCGAAGGTGACAAAGCCAAAGCCGCGGTGCTGCCCCTCCGCGGCCGCCGCGGCGGCTCCTCGTTCTTCGGCGCCGTGCCGCAGCCTCTGGCTCCCGCCCCTGTCGCCCCTGTCCCGCGGGAGGTAGACGTCTAGGACGAAGCCGAACCTGGAGAAGTGTTCCCTGACGTCTTGCTCCGTGGCTTCGCGCGGGAGCTTGCCCACGAAGATGCGCGGGGCGGCAGAGGCAGAGGCAGCGGCGGCCGCGGAGGCGGAGGCGGATGTCGCCGCCGCCGCCGCCGCCGAGGGGGCGACGGGCGCGCGCTCGCGGACGGCGGCGGCCACCTCCGACGAGCCCGAGCTCAGGCTCAGGCCCCGCAGCCGCGACGAGGTGGCCGCCTCCCGGGCAGACGGATGCGCGTCGCTGGCGGCGAAGAGGGCCGCGGCGAGCGAGGAGGAGGAGGAGGAGAGCTCGGAGCTGCCCGGGGCCGCGAGGGGGTCGGCGAGGCCGCCGACGCCGACGCCGACGCCCCCCGCCGCCGCCGGCAGGGCCGCGCTGTAGATCATCCCCGTGGAGTCCAAGGACGACGAGGAGCCGTACGCTGTGCGGTGAAGCGGGTGGAAGGGCACCTGTATCTGCTGCGGAGGCGGAGGCACGGAAAGAGGCTGCTGGTGGTGGTCGTGATGCTGCATCTGCGGCGGCGCGTGATAGCGGTGCTGCTGCTGCTGCTGGTGGTGGTGGTGGTGCTGCTGCTGCTGCCAGTGCTGCTGCTGCTGCGGAGGAGGAGGAGGAGGAGGAGAAGGAGCAGGAGGGTAGTGCCCGTGGTGGTGATAAAGAGCAGCAGCGTCCGCCGTCGCCGCCGGCGCTGCCGCGGCGGCAGCGAGCGCCGCGAGCCCTCCTCCCCTGTCCCTCTCCTTCGGCGTCGCCCGGTCGACGGCGAGCTCCGCGCCGCCGAGCACGTGCGCCGCGTCCTGCGCCGCGTGGTGCGCCATGACCGCGTCGACCGCGTCCGGGGACGAGAAAGTCACGAAGCCTATGCCGCGGTGGGGCAGGGCCGCGACGGCGGCGGCGGCGGCGGCAGCGTCTCCTCCTCCGCTGTTCGCCGCCCCGCCCGCCGCAGCGGCGAGCGCGGCCGCGGCGGCGGCGCTCCCGCCCCGCCCTCCTCCCTCTCTCGGCATGTAGGCGTCGGTGACCTCCCCGAACCGGGACCAGTAGTCGCGGAAGGCCTGCTCCCCGACGGAGGCCGGCACTCGAGCGACGAAGATGCGGGTGGCGCGCGGAAGAGAGGCGGCGGAGGGGGCCCGGTGGGGGGGCGGGGGAGGAGGCTGGGGGTTGAAAGGCCTGCCGCCGCGGAGATTGAACTGCTGCTGCTGCTGCTGCCAGGAGGGGAACCCTCCTCCTCCGTAAGGGTGGTGCCTCGCCGCGGGCTGGGGAGGAGGAGGGGGCCCTCCTCCTCGGTAGGAAGAGTACTGACGGTGATGGTGCGACTGGGAGTCGAAGGGAGCGTGGTGCCCCGCCGCCGGGAGGGCGGCAGCGATGGCGGCCCTCGGCAGCGCGGCCTTGACCTCGCACCTCCTCCCGTCCACAACGCGCGGCGACTCGCCCGCGGCTGCCAGGGCCGCCCCTGAATCGACAAAAGTCACGAAACCGAAGCCGCGGGAGCGGCCTGTGGCGCGACAGCGCATGACGGCGGCGTCGGCGAGGGCTCCTGTTTCGGGGAGGTTTTTTTTTTGGGGGGGGGGTTGTTTCCGTTGGGAAAAAAAGAAAGACTGAGCTCTTCTGCCTTCTCTTTCCCGTCGTCTTTCTTCCTTCCTCTCGTTTTTCTCTCTTCTCAATGAAAACAGGAGGATTTCGTTGAGAAGAGTCCCCTCACCGTAGGTGCTAAAGTGCGAGGCCATCGAGGCGTCGGTGGTCTCCCAGGGCAGGCCGAGCACGATGACCTTGTTCGAGGCCGAGGCCGGGGTCCTTTTTTCTTCTTTGTTGAAAACGAAAGTCGAGGCGGGTGCGGTTTCGCCGCCACCAACGGCCTCCGTCATCGTCGCGGCCTCCGTCGATGCCTCCTCTTCTCTCGAGGCCCCGTCGGGCGTCCCGGGCCCGCTCCCTGTTGCTACCCCTGCTCCTTCTGCCGCTCCTGCGCTGACGCGATCGAGCGAGCTCCCGCGGCTGTCCGAGCTCGCAGCAGGGACTGGAGGAGGAGAGTCGAGCGACTCCTTTTCCGTCTCGGCGGCGCCGCGACCGCAATCGACCAACGACGACGCCCTCGCCTTCTTCCCGCCTTCGCCTCCGGCGTCCGTGACTCGCCCCAAGCTCCGCGCCATGGCGGCCATCATGACGTCGAGCAGCTAAACCGCGGAGTGGAAGAGAGAATGGAGGGGCGCGAGGGCTCGCGGATCCCTACGAAGAAGAAGAACGGATCGAGACGAATGCGCCCCTCCTCTTCCTTCACAGGGGCTTGCTCTTCCTCCCCGTGCGAACGGCCCGCGGGCTCCTGTTTTTGTTCTCGCAGGGCTCTCCAGAAGGTCCGAGAGAGGGCGTCCCCGGGGAACAAAGGGGCAAGTGAAGTCAAAAAGAGAGGACGAGGGGTCGAAGAGCGTGAAAAGAGAGGACGAGGGGTCGAAGAGCGTGAAACCAAAAAGTGAACGGACAAGGAAACTGAGCGGAGAGCGCACCGTGCCACGAGGAAATTTTTTCTTCTCTCGTCACAAACTCCTACTCAAAAACCAAGAAACTCGCCCCCTCGATGTTTTCCGCGCAGTCCGTTTTGCACGCATTTTCCCGCTGCCGCCCGTTGCTCGCCGCCTCCAGCAGAGCCCTGTCCACGACTCCTGCGCTCCCTCTCGCCCGAGGCACGAAAAGAACCTCGGAACGTCCTCTCAGCAGGAGGCAATTCCCTCGAGCGATGGCATCCTCGAACGCCGCTGCCGGCGCCACCGTTTCTGCCCCGGCCCCTCCGGCCCCGAAGCGCTTCTCGCTGCTCTTCTACTCCTACGTCCCGGACATCCTCGAGCGCCGCGATCCGTTCCGCGCCGCGCACATCCAGGGCGCCAAAGACGCCGTCGCCAGGGGAGAGATGAGGATGGCGGGCGCGCTCGCGGACCCCGTGGACGGCGCCGTTTTCGTCTTCGACCCCGCGACGCCGACCGAGACGATCGAGGAGTTTGCCAAGGGAGACCCGTACGTTAAAAACGGGCTCGTAACGGAGTGGAAGGTGAGGCCTTGGATGGTGGTGGCGGAATGAAGAATGAAGAGAGGGAGAGAAGAGAGTCCTTTGTTTTGCTCTGTTTTCATTCGGCTAGTAAAAAAAAAAAGGAAATCGTGGTTTCGTTTTTCAATCGTTTGATTTTGCTACAGAAAGGTTTTTTTTCAAATAATACACGGAGAGGGAACGCTGCGGTAGGCTGGACCTAGGTATATAAAGAATGCTGTTCTAAAATAAAAAGAGAGGATTCAGAAAGGGAAGAGAGGAAGTCCTCAATTTTCCTCGGCCGCGAGCCCGAGCCCCTCCTCGTCTCTCCAGTCTCCGATCCCCCCGCTCCCGCTTCCACCGCCGCCCCCGCTCCCTCCGGCGGTCATCTTGAGCAGCTCGTAGGCCGCGACGACGATGGCGCAGGCCGGGGCAGCCCTGGCGGACCGGGGGCCCACGCCGGCGAAGAGCGCGCGCGCGCCTCCGCGGGCGTGCAGCACCCGCAGCGTCGAGAGGATGCCGGTCTTCGCTGCCCCGCCGCCTCCTGCTCCGCTCCCTCTCCCCCCGCCGGCCTCGAGCTGCAGCTTGGTCTTGACAACGTCGAGAGGCGTCGTCAGGGCGGCCGCGGCCCCTCCGGCCGTGGCGCCGGAGACGAGGTTGGCGAAGACGACGGCGAAAGCGGGAAGGTGAGGCTGAGGTTGAGAAGAAGACGGCGACGGCGACGGCGACGACGGCGACGAGAGACTACGGCTTTCGTCGTCTCCGAATTTCCCATACCACCGCAGCGCGCCCGACCTCACGGGCTCGAGCAGTGCCCAGTACAGCGCCGAGAACGGCACGTCCCGCGCCAGCGTCGCCGCGGAGCCGGTCCAGGCCGCCCTGACGGCGGCGGGGACGCCCGGGCCCGAGGCCTGAGGCAGCGCCGCGGGCAGGCGCCGGAGCGCGGCCCTGAAGCTCGAGGTCGGCCGCGGCAGTGGCGGAAGAGAAGCAGCGGCAGCAGAGGCGCCGCCGCCGCTCCTCGCGGCGGCAGCAGCCCACTCGGGGGGAGCCTGCGCCCTCGTCCTCGCGAGCTCGAGCGGGGAGGTCGCGAGCACGGCGACGGCCCTCGCGGCGCCTCCGGCCAGCGCCGGCGCGACCGCGTCCGACGCGAGCGCCCTGGCGATCGGCGCACCGCTCCCTTCCCCTCCCTCGCTCTTGCCAGGCAGCGCCCTCAGCGCCGCCAGCGCGTCGTCGTAGAGCGGCATGTAGACGCCCACCATGGGCAGCGACATCAGGAGAGCAAAGTCCGCCCCTCGCCAGAGCCCGCGCCACCCTTCCTTGGCTAGCACCGAGCGGAGCACGGCCGAGGCCGAGAGGGAAGAAGCAGAAGAAGTAGTAAAAGACGCAGAGGCAGAGGCTGTTGCTGCAGCTGTTGTTCCTGCTGCTGCTGTTCCTGTTGCTGTCGCTGCGAAGGCGGGAGAGCGGAACGCCGAGGCCGCTTGCATGCGGGTCTGTTGTTTTTTGGTTGTTTTTTTGGGGGGGGGTCCGTTTTAGGGAGGGAGGTTGTCAGAGGGAGCGCCACGGCGAAAGAAAAGAAAGGAAGAAAAAAGGTGATGGTATCGAGGCAAAAAAACCATAACCTGCTTTTCCTTCCTCACCTTGACGACGTCGAACGGGTTCACGACGACGACGGAGACGAACGACGCGCCCGCCGCAGCGAGGATGCGAGCCCGCAGGGGCTGGCGAACCGCGGTCGTAGTTGAGGAGGAAGCAGCTTCGACGTTGGCGTCGTCGGTGCTTCGAGGAATCGATGCTCCGACGCCGCCGACACCATTTCCTCCTCCTCCTCCTCCTCCTCCTCCGAGCGTCGCCGCCGCCGCAGCTACGGCCGCCGCGGGCATCGCAGCGGCGGCTAGGGCGGTCCTCCTTGCTCCCACGACGGAAGCGGCTGCTCGTGCGTCCGCCAGCTTGCGACCTTTTGTCTGGAGCGAAGAGTCGGGGGAAAAAAAAAGTGAAGTGAGGTTTCGAGTCTCAGAACTCGAAAGCGAGAGGTGAATAAAAGCGACTCCATTTCGCGAATCCGTCGAAATGCTAGCTTCTACCTCGCGTCCGATGCCCGCTGAGGCAGCGACGCGGAGGAGCGGACGCGCTGTCGCGGTAGGGGGCAGCCCGATGAGGAGATCGACGGCGGTGAGGAGCTCAAACCCGCAGCGACAACGACGGCTCGATTCGCTGCTGCCGGTCGGCGCTCTTCGCTTTGCCTCGGCGACGACGACGACGACAGCCGCCAGGGCTGCCGCCGCCCCTTCCTCCGACGCCCTCCCTCCTCCTCCCGCAGGAGGAACCAGGAAGCGCGTCGTGATCCTCGGCGGGACTGGGAGAGTCGGGGCCTCGACGGCGCTGCAGCTCGTCAAGGGCCCCGGGGGAGACCAGCTCGACCTCGTCCTCGTCGGCAAGCCCGGTGGCGGTGGCGGCAAGCCCTCCCCTCCCGCGCCTATCTCGTCCGCCTCTGCCGCCGTCTCCGCGGCGTGCGAAAAGGTCCCGGCTCTGTCCAGGGCAATCGTGGCGGTCGCCGCGGTCGACTCCGGGGACGTCGAAGCGCTCGAAGAGCTCTTCAAGGGGGCCTCGTGCGTCATTCATTGCGCGGGGCCGTTCCAGTCCGGAGGCGCCGGGGCGAGGAGCGACCGGAGGGGAGGAGGAGGCGGAGGAGGAGGAGCGTCGTCGTCTGTTCCCGCTCCGCTGGCCGCCGCGATCAGGGCGAAGGTGCCGTACGTGGACGTCTGCGACGACCCGGACTGGGCCAAGGTGAGATTTCTTTGTTTGTGACGTTTTGCTTGAGAGAGAGAGAGAGAGAGAGAGAGAAGATGAAACGAAAGAAACGTTTTTTTCCGCTCAAAAAAACTCAAACACTCAAAAAAGCTCGCCCTCTCCGCCGACGCCGACGCCCGGGCTGCGGGAATCCCCGCCATCACCACGGCCGGGGTCTTCCCGGGTTTGTCCGGGCTGATGGCATCGCACATGTGCGCCGTCGCGAGGCTGGAGAGCGCGCCGCTGGGGGTCCGGGTGGCCCCGAGGGACGGCGACGAGGCGGCGAGGGCGGCGGCGGCGGCGGGCGGCGGCGCAGGAAGGAACGCTCCTCCTCCCGCTGCTTCTGCCTCTTCTGCTGCTTCTTCTTCGGTCATCTCCGTCGCCCCCACCTCCATCCCGGACGACGCTGCGCCCTCGGAGCCCTCGAGGCTCCGCTACTCCTACTTCGTCGCCGGCTCGGGCGGCGCGGGGCCCGCCGTCCTCGCGGCGACGCTGCTGCTCGCCGGCCGCGACGCCGCCGCCTGGAAGGACGGGACCAAGGTCAGCCGCCCGGCGTTCTCGGAGCCTCTGCCCGCGGACTTTGGCCGCTTCGTCGGCAGCAAGACGGTCTATCTGATTGATCTCCCGGAGGTCGAGGCCGCGGCGGTCGATCTGCGGGTCCCCTCGGTCTCCGCCCGCTTCGCGACGGCGCCGGGCGCGTTCAACCTCGGCACGGTCCTCCTGGCGCGGCTCCTCCCCAAAAAGATCCTGGCGGACAGGGACTTCGCCGCGAGGGCTGCCGGCGTCCTGGCCCCGCTCGTCGCGGCCGCGGACGCAGCGATGGGGGTCCTCCCCGTCGCCATCAGGGTCGACCTGGAGCTGAAGAAGGAGCGCGGCGGGGGCCCGGGCGGCGAGCAGCAGCAGCCGAGGACGCCGCCGAGGGGGCCGCGCGACCGGCGGCGCGAGGACCCGTTTTTGAGGGGCGACGACGAGCAGGCCTCGAGCTCCGCGTTCGTCCACAGGGACATGGCGACGGCCGTCGGGGCCTGCACCGCGGCGTTCGCGCGCGAGGTGCTGCGGCTCGACGAGGGGGGCGAAGGGGAAGAGGACGGGAGCGGGCGCGGCGGCCCCGGCGGCGAGGGCGGGAGGAAGAGAAGGCACTCGGTGCCCCCCGGCGTCTGCAGGCCAGAGGCGCTCCCGGGCGCGAGCCGGGAGAGGATCCTGAAGGACGTGGCCGAGAACTCCGGCGCGGCGCGGTTCGAGGTCGGGGCTCCGCCGTGGGCGCTGGACTCGGAGCCGACGAGGCTCGGTGAGTTTTTTTTTCTTTGTGTGTGTGTGTGTGTGTTTTGCTGGTCGAAAGGTGGGGGGGGCGACGAAGTTAAAAACAAAAACTCACTCTTTCTTTTTTCTTTTCTCTCTCTCCCTCTCTTTCTGTTGCGATCTTCGAATTTACTATTTTAAAAAAATCTTCTTCGACTAGGAATGGGCATGTACTGGTGATAGATGCGGCGATAAAGGGAGCGGAGAAAAGGGGCGTGGGGAACGGGGGGGGGGGAGAACAAGAGTTGCGGCCAGCGGTGGCGGCTTGAGAGAGGAAGTAAAAAAAACAGAAATAACCTTTTCTTTTTGTTCACCTCGGACCCCCCCGTCGGGGGGGGTCCGAGATGAGGGCCCCGCCGCGGCGATGCCCTTTACTTTTTCTGTAAGAGCCGAGAGGGGTTCGGCGCCGCACTTGAACGTCAGAGAGGTTTTTGTGGTGTAGAGGTTTGAAAAGTAGGCAACGGAAGGTGCACTTTTTCGCCGAGAAGGAAATGCCCGTCACTCACTTTTTCGAGCAGAAGAAAAAAAAAGCGACGACCAGACAGAGAAAACAGCCATGACCGCCACGCGCTCGCTACCGTCTCCTGTCTCCAATTAAGCGCAGGAGCGCTTCGAAACGGGCGACAACGCGCGCCTGCGCTTTACATAGAGGTGAGCAGGAGGGAGGAACAGGGGCCGCGAGGGAGCCATAATGAGAACGGGATGAATTTGCCATGCAAGCGACGATGGCAGCTTGTGCTGCTGCTTTTCTCGCGCCGCGCGTGCCGCCGGGCGCCTTGCGCCCTTCATTCCCCCTTTTATTCTCGCGAGCGCCTCGCATCCCAAGCATAGAGGGGGCGAGAGTAGGGCTCGGAGTGCGAAAGTGGGAGGAGATGCGGGGCGAGCGGGGGCGTCGAAAACAATTCGAAAAACACCTTTGCTGAGAGGGAGAAGAAGAAGAAACTTTGCTTCCTCATTCCTCCGACTCGAGCAAGGCCCCGCGCCAGGCCCGCCTCGGGGCTGTCGGGTCCCTCAATTACCATCCGAGACGTCCGCGCTTGACGTCTCGGACGGCTCGCGCTATCGGAATGGGAGCGCGAAGCGTCCCAGAGCGGACGCGGATGCAAGGAATTGTGGACACTTGCCCCTTCCAGCGGCCGGCGGCGGCGGCGTTTCTCTCCATCGCCGACAAGCGCCGCCACTCGGGCGCAGAAACTTTTTTCCCGGCTCACTTTTTCGCCGTTCCGAGCTCTTTCTTCGAACCCCCCTCCTTTTCGAACAGGGCACAAAAAAAACGCAGACAGCACCAGGCTCCAATGGAGCCCCCGCAGGCGACCGACGCCGGCGAGGCAGTCGTGCGAGCCGCAGCCGCAGCGGCGGTCCTCGCTGCCGCGGGAGCGCGCCCCTCGAATCCCGGGGCGCAGTCCGCGCCTCCCGAGTCCCGCCGCCGCGACGACGACGACTCCGACTCGGGCTCTGACGAAAACGGCGACGACGACGACGACCGCAGCTTCGCCACGGGCACTGCCTCGCAGCAGCAGCAGCTGTTAATGCAGCGCAAGTCGTACACCATCACCAAGGCCAGGGAGCGCTGGTCCGACGAGGAGCACGAGCGGTTCGTCGAGGCGCTCAAGGCGCACGGGCGGTCGTGGAGGAAGATCGAGGGTAAGAGTGGGGGGGGGGGGGAAATCTTCTTGTTTTGTTCGTCGCGGCGGGGGGGAAAAATAACTCACCCCTTTGTTTCCCCCCTTCCTGCACCCATCCTCCCTCTCCCCCACCCACCCAACCCAGACCACATCGGCACCAAGTCCGCGGTCCAGATCCGCTCCCACGCCCAAAAGTTCTTCGCGAAGGTCGAGCGGGCCGCCGCGGCCGGCGCGCCGCCGCCGGACGGCGTTGCCGCGCCGCCGCCGGCGCGCCCCAAGCGCAAGCCGGGCGAGGCCGCCGCGGCCAAGGCCGCGAGCCTGGCCGCCAAGGCCGCGAGCACCGCCGCGGCGGCGGCCGCGGCGGCAGACTCTGCCGCGGCGGAGCTCCAGCAGCAGAGGCAGAGGGCCGCCTCTGCTGCTGCGGCTGCGGCTGCTGCGAACGTGGCTGCTGCGGCGCCGCCGCCGCAGCGCGAGGCGGCGGCGGCGCATCGGACGACGGCGGCTGCGCCTCCCCTCCTCCCTCCCGTCGCTCCCGCGCCTCCTCGCCGCGTCGCCACCACGGCCGCGGCCGCCGCCACGGCCCTCCAGGCCTCGCAGCAGGCCGCCGCGGGCACTCCCGCGGCCTCGAGGGCGGCGGCGCGCGAGGCGGCCTCGGCCGCGGCAGCGACGTCGGCGACGCGAGCGGTCGACGCCGTCATCGCGGCGGCCTCCGCGGCGGCCGCGGCGGCGGCCTCGGCCGTCGTCGCCGCCGCCGGGGAGCAGGTCCGCCGCTCGCTGGCCGACGAGCCGCCCGCGGGCTTCCCCTTCTGGGGCATGAGCCCGGCCGCCCTGGCGAGGCTGGGGCTGCAGCAGGGCGGCCTGGCCGCGGCGGCCGGCGAGGCGCTCGCTGGCGCGGCGACGGCGGCGGCCAACGCCGCGACTGCCAGCGGGGACGGGACGCAACGAGGGGGGGGGAGGCTCCAGCAGCTCCAGCAGCAGCGCCGCTCCAGGGCAGCTGCCGCCGCCGCCCCTCCTCTCGCGCCTGCTCTCCCCTCGCCGGCGGCGGCATGCGGCGGCTCGCCGCCGGCGCCGGCCGCCGCTGGCGGGTACGGCAGCAGGCTGCAGCGGCCTCCCGCCCCTCTCACGGCCTCGCGGGAGCGCACGGCGACCTCGGACGGCGGGGGACTCCTCGCCGCGGTCGAGCACGTCGAGGCGCGCGACGCCGCCGCGGCGGAGGCCGAGGCGGCCGTGGTCGCGGCGAAGGCCGCCGTCGACTTCGTCGCCGCCCGCGCCGCCGCTGCCAACCTCGCTGCTCCGCCTGCTGCTCCCCCTCTCCCCACCTCCGCCGACGCAGCAGCTCTGCCCCGCCCGCTCTCGCTCAGCAACCTGAGCCGCCCGGCCCCTCGCAGGGCAACGGCCGACAAGCGCGGCGGCGTGCCCGCCGCGGTGCTCAAGGCGACGGCGCCGGCGCTCAGGGGCGGCGGGCGCAGGGCAGAGGACAGGGTCGCGGTGACGGCGGCGGTGAAGGGCGCGCTCGCCGCCGCCGAGGCCGCGAGGGGGGAAGCGGCCGCTGCCGTGCCCGCCTCGCCGAAGCAGCGCTCTCCCTCGACCAACATCGACGCGGGCGGCGCCGAAGCAGCGGGCGACGACGACGGCGACTCTGCGTGCTCGAGGGAGGACGACGCCGGCGGGCGCGCGGGCGGCGACGACGCGCGCCGGCACGCCAAGGACGCCGACGACGCCGCCGCCGAGGCCGCGACAGCTGCCGCCGCCAACAAGCCCCAGACCGACCTGCTCCCCTCTGCCGACGGCGACGAGCAGGAGGACGAAGAAGAGATCGACGCGGATTTGGTGTCGGACGCGTCGTCGGAGGACGAGGGCCAGGACGACGGCCCGCGGCAGCAGGAGCAGCGGAGGAGGAGGAGCGCCGCTCTCGCAGCAGCAGCGGCCGGCGGCGGCGCCAGCGGCGGCCTCGCCCCCTCGCCTCAGCACCCGCAGCAGCTGCAGCAGCAGGTCTTTGCCTCGCTCCGCGGCGCGCGCAGGGGCCGCAGGGGCAGGGGCGCGGCGCCGAGGATGGCGATGGCTTCCGCGGAGGAGCACACACACCACCACCATCATGCGGCGACAAACGCAAACGGCAACGCCGCGAACCGGAACAAGAAGAGCAACGGCCGCCACGACCGCGGCGGCGGCAACGGCTCGGGCTCCGGCTCCGGGTCCAACCCGTCGGGAGCCCGCGCCGGCGCGGCCTCTACGAGGCACGTCGTTGCCCTCCAGCATCAGCGGGAGCAGCAGCAGCACCGCCGCGGCACCAGCGCGGTCGCCGGCGCTGCCGCTGCGGCGGCGGCAGAGGCAAAGGCCAGGGCGGCTGAAGCCCCCGCCCCGGCCCCTTCGTCGCTGCAGCAGCAGCAGCTCACGGGGACCACGGGCGGCTCCTCGGGCACGCGCGTGCTGCTCTGCTCGCGCACCGCGGGCACGGGGAGCGGCGGCGGCGACGGCAGCGGAGGAGGAAGCGGCGGGAACAACAACGCGAACGACAACGCTGTTGCCGACGGCGGCGCCGGCGTGAGCGGGGGCGGCAGCGGCGGGGGCAGCGGAGACGCCACGACCGCCGCCAACGGCACCGGCCGCAGGCAGCAGCAGCACGCGGCGCCTCCCCCTCCGGTCCTCGCCGCCGGAAGGGCGGCGGCAGCCGGCGCCTCTGCTGCCGCCGCGGCGGCAGAGGCGGACGCCGCCGCCCTCAGCCACCGCGCCCGCGGCTCCTCTGAGTCCAGCCCTCCGCGCTCGGGTTCCGGGGGCACCGCCGGAGGCTCCGAGGGCGGCTCCGGGGGCAACGCCAGCGGGACCGCCGCGGTGGCCGCGGAGGAGGCGGCCGCCGTCCTCCCCGCAGCTGCCGAGGCCACAGCCGCCGCGCCGGCGCCGTCCGTCTGCGGCGCGTTTGCGCCGTGGCGCCCCTCGTCGCACCAGAGGCACAGGAGCCACAAACGCTCTTCCGCCGCCGCTGCGAACGCTCCTGCCGGGACCGCCGCCGAGGCTGCCGAGCCCGCTGCGAAGAGGCAGGCGTTCTCGTAGAGAGTCTGGTTCTTCTTCCTTCTTTTCGAGAGGTGAAGAAGAAACAACGGAGAGGGAAAAAAAACTCGACCACTAAAGACAAAAAACATCCCCTTGCCCCCTCCTTCTCTCCTTCCCCGTGCGCATTCGAGGCTCTCGATTAGATCGTCCTCTTTTAAATGCCTCGAGGAAATGAGGGAAGGAAAGGCCAGGGCGGGCAAATCCCCTTATCACAACTTTTTTTCGTTGCTTGGCAAAAGTCCGGCCACTCCCCTTAAAAAAAAACTGGGCTCTTGGGGGGGGGGGGGGGGGGGGGGGGGGGGGGGGGGGGGGGGGGGGGGGGGGGGGGGGGGGGGGGGGGGGGGGGGGGGGGGGGGGGTGTGGGGGGAGCGGGGGGT
>Ga0315284_10011342_pt1 | contig 12714 bp, 20 predicted proteins | sample YL17G09_16_MG_FD_203696 | JGI IMG/M metagenome (GOLD analysis project Ga0315284, IMG submission 203696) | Sediment microbial communities from Yellowstone Lake, YNP, Wyoming, USA - YL17G09_16 | ecosystem: Environmental > Aquatic > Freshwater > Lake > Sediment | place: USA: Wyoming | collected... | reverse complement strand
TCACGCAGTTTGCGTCCCGGACGTAAGGGGGACAGTCGATGGAATGGCTTTGATTTAAAGATCGATAGTACTTATCTCCATAATATTCTATTATTATGATTTTGTTAAATTCTTCTTCAAATGTCATTTAGTCATCCTTATCTACAGGCTCCATCTCCTCAGGAGAAAGAGGAGGAGGCTCAATGGGAGGAGCCTTCTTATTAAGTTGAGCTAAGATCTTCTCATACTTTTTATCGAACTCATCTTTAAAATCCATATCTCGTTGATCAATCTCATCAAAGCGTTCCCAAGTAATCTTACTCTTCTTTACATGAAGAAAGATCCAAAGGAAGATGCTAGTTAAGCATAGATAGATAGTAGTATCTGCGCCCCAGATGAAATGACTTGCACTAATTGCTGCAATCACAATAAGTAGAAATATTCCTACTTCACTAAGTTTTGTTCCAGCAAAGTCAAGCTGCTTCATTTTTGAATCCTTCCCATGTATCTTACATGGCTTTTGTAAAGTCTAACATCAATCCTAATCTTCATTGTAAACTGAGTATCTCTTTTAATCAAAGAAGGAGGTGTTTTAGTTGTCTTAGGACAAAGGATGTTACTAACTTCTTCTTTACCTAAAAGAAGTCTGCGGCCAGACTTATATGCATGTAGTGTTATTTTTTTCATTATGCTAAGTCAATCTGGAGCTCTGGAAAGTGCTCCTGTAGTATTGGAACTATGCCATTGTATAAGGTGATGGAGGAACTTGGGCAACCTGGGCAGGATCCTAGGAGGCGGATTTTAGCTGTAACTGTTTCAGAATCAAACTCAGCAACCTCACAGCTTCCTGAATGGAGTGCAAGAATGGGATTGATCTCATTCTCAACTATCTTCTTAATGTTTTCTAATGTTAGATCTAACACAACTCTTCTCCTATCCTATCTTAGCTTCTGGGTGAGTTTCCAGAATAGACCTTACTAGGTCGTAAGCCTTTTCCTTTTTACCTTCACAATCAATAAACTGTACTCCAAGGTTCTCGAGGTATGGGCGCATTAGATTATCAATCTCTTTGGCTTGTGCCTCAGTTTGAAAGCGGCCTTTTTTGTTGTAAGGCTTAACTCTCTTTAACCAAATATGAACATGCTCAACACCTCGAGCAGATGCTTCAGAGTAGAACTCTCGGCATAGTTCCTCTACCACTATTTGAGCTGCGTTACCAAGTTGAGTTCCCTTTTGGAGTGAGGCATAGTATGCGCTTAGCCATATAGGAGAATCAGTAAAGACTACTGATGCCTCGTTAAAGAGTCTTTTCTCTCTTTTAGTTTGCTCTTCAAAGATTTCAAATTGATCATTTAACCTTATTGGTTTCTTTTCCCAAGCCCTATCTTTAGCAGCTTCACTTACATACTCAGAGTTGTATTGGTCATCTTTTGACATTGCAAAACAATAAGTTGCTGCGACCGATTTTCCTGTGCCAGGGCCTCCGTAGAAATTAAATATTACAGTCATGTTACATCATCCTTTCTACAAACTCTCTATCAGACTCAGATGGATAATCATCAAACGCTCGGACCAATGCTGAGCAGCTATCAAGCAATAGAGTAGTATCAAATCGACTTCCTTGAGTAAGCGAAAGATAAGGATACATATCAGTCGGAAAGCGAGATCTAACCTCTCCTTTCGAACAAAGCTTATCTAGCTCTTCTTTAGTCCATCCATCAGAGATGTAGAACCTTAAGGCTAGATTGCTGGATCTAATTACCTTCTTCATTACTTAGCTTTCTTCTTGGTTACTTAGCTTTCTTCTTGGTTGGCTTCTTTGTAGAAGCCTTCTTTGTAGAAACCTTCTTAGTTTTTCTTGGCTTAGGTTCAGCAATTCCAAGAATCTTCTTTGCATTTGAAACTCGCTCAGAGCGAGGAGCAGCTATAATTGTTCCAAGTTCATATGCCATGTATGGCAGGAGAATTGGAGTACCAATCTCATCTACGATACCAAACCTCAGAGCCTCTTGAGGGCTCATCCAGATGTCCCGACCGTCGCGAGCCTTGATCTGAGACCTTAGACCTTCGTATCCACCTTTGATACCACAATTCTTAGCTAGAAGACCTAGGAAGAATTTGTTGAGGCGTTTAATCTCTTCAGCATCATTACCAATGTCATGGACATCTCCGACAGTGCCTGCTGAGACTTCATGAACAAGAACGCGACTAGCTGGAGCACAATACCTGTAGTGGCCATGACTTAAGAGGATAGCACCACAGCTCATTGCTTTGCCAAAACAAACTGTAATAATTGGATTCTCAATCTGATCAAGTGTATCAATCATCTTAGCAAGAGAGTCTACACTGCCACCAAAACTATCGATGTAGATTATGATTGGTAGGTTACCATCTTTAGTAGCAATTGAAAGTACTTGCTCTCTAAAAAGATAAGCACTTTCTTCAGTAAACTTATTGACCCAAATCTCACCAGAACTACCACGTGACTTCTTTTCTTCAGACATGTTGTACCTCATTTCTTTCATCTTTTAAAATACTACATTCTCTTTAATTGTCTCATGCCTGAGATATTTCTTGTTCTAGTTTAGCAATTTTATCTTGTCTAGTTTTAAGTTCCTCAACATACTCTTCAAGTATCTTAATATTATCGTCCCATAACCTAGGAGGACAGTCTGACTTAAATAAGTCAGAGGTTACTCTTCCGTTCACAATCTCATCAAATTGAGATCTAGCTCTCTTATCGTTAGAAGTAGCCAGTAGTGCTATGTAGGTGCTTGGGCCAAAGTCTTTAATCATTTTAATTAATTTAAGTTCTCTTTGAGCTAAATTAGATTCATGATATAGCTTTTCAGACTTTGTAATGTTACCGGCTACTACAATGGTTCGAAGATTAACAAACTTGCGATTACTTAGGAGGTCTTTTGTTGCTTCTTCAATTTGTTCTATTGTGATCATTTTAAATTCCTAATGTTCTCAGAGGGAGAGATTAATCTTAACTCTTTAGGAAGAGCCTTAATCATATTGTCAAAGATATGTTGTGGTATAAACTTTACAGCATCTTCATATTCTTCAATTGCAACTAGACACATAGCTTCACTAGGATTGTTAATATATTGTAGTGCAGACCCAGATTGCTTAACTGCTTCTAGACATAAAGCTTCACTAGGATTCTTGATATATCCTAAAGCATGACCGTCTCTTCTAACTGCTTCAAAGCACATGGCCTCACTAGGATTACTTATGTATTGTATAGCTTCACCATTTTGCCAAATTGCAGCTAGGCATACAGCTTCACTAGGATTCTTAACATATCCTAAAGCATGGCCATCTTGTTTGACTGCGGCAAGATACATAGCTTCACTAGGATTGTTAATATATCCTAGAGCAAAGGCACTACATCTAATTGCCTCTAGGCATACAGCTTCGCTAGGATTATTAATAAATCTTAAGCCATGCGCCTCGTGCTTAACTAAATCTAATGCTTCTTTACTATTCCCATCTATGTTCCGCTTGGCTCGGAGTTTTGTATAAAGATCGTATAGACGTTCTAGACTCATTGCCAATCCTTTAGAGAAACATACCGTATGTTGCTTTAGAAAAGGTTCCTGTAAGTGTAACTTTGCCAGTAGCTTCTTTGCTTTCATTTTTAATAGGAATAGCTGCTTGATGCACTCCCACAACAAACTCTTGAGCATCTGTAGAAACTTCATGAGAAGACTTTACTACTTCTTCAATATCAGAATAAACTAAATTAGGAAACTTCTTAGACCTAAAGACTAGGTACCACTTCAAGAACTTTTCAAAGGAGAACTTTGTATCTGGTCCTTCAACTGAAAAGCTCTCTTCCATTTGCCCATCTAGACTTACAACAACTGTATAGAGCACAACATTAAAGGTCTTAACTTCTTTCTTTGGTGCTTCAGGAGCTAGATCTTGTGCTACGTCTACTACTTCTTTATCTTTCTTTTTAGACTTTTTCATTTTAGATCCCAATGCTAAAGAAGGGAGAGTAGTAGCCTTTGACTGTATCCCCGTTAATGTACGTTTCAAAGCCTGCTTCAATGTTTGTATTTTCTGGAACAGAAGACTCTTCTGTATCTTGCTTAGCATCTTCAACATAGGCGGCTCCATAAAACTTTTTAACATATCCTTCTAAGAAGCTCTCCCAGGAGGTACGGAAGTTAGGTAAGCCAAAACCTTCCATCTTAAAGCTCGCTTTTACTTGACCATTAACTGCTACAGAAAGAATATAAAGATCAGTCACTGGCTTGTTTTTACTCTTTTTATCTACTACGTCACTCATTTCTTATCTCCTTGATTCATTAGAGCAAAAAAGATTCCAAGACGCCAAAAGATAAGGTTATATACAACCACTCCATCTTTGCTAACACATTTATTGAGTCCTACTAGTGTATGTAAGATTTCTTCTCCCGTATCATACCACCAAGTGGTATCAGAACTATTTGCGAATTTAAATTCTAAAAGAAACTTTTTGTTTTGAACTAACATATATTAATCTCCTTAAGAGATAATATATTGTTTTTATCCTCTTAATATTTTACAACTTCCTAACCCATTCTCTAGGATCTGTAAGTCTAAGAGCTAAAGGTAGCTCTTTGACTACATTCCAAACAAGAGTCTTTAGAAGAGGTTCAGTTACTAGCTTGTAGATTAGATCTTCTTCTTTAGAAGATTGTGTATATAAATCTATGTATGCCATACTATGCTCCTAAGAAATTCTTCATGAAAAGATACCCCTCTAGCCTAAGTTAGAAGGGTACCCCTATTATGCTGCGTCGCTCTCAGCTTTAGGAAGCTTAATCTTCCTATAGTTCTTCACTGCTTCAGTTGAACCATCTGCTGTAATAACCCACAGACTTGGAATGCGAAGTGGCAACTTAAGCTCGTCAATATACAGGTGTCCATCGGTAAACCAAATGCAGCCATCGTACTGCTGTTTACGATCATTAACCCAGTGAATTGCTTCAGTAGGATCAGTTCCCCCTTGGCCATGACGAGTAATGTTTGGCTTATATCCAGTAATCTTATACTGACCTTGAACCTTTGTATCCCATTCAATAACATCTACTTCACCAGAATGTCTTGCAATTGCAAAGATCTCATTTAAGAAGATGGTGTACTCACGATCTGATATACTTCCACTTACGTCCACGCAAACTGCAAACTTAAGTTTAGGCTTAATCTTAATACCTGGACGAGACTTGAACCTTTTTGAGATACGCTTCTTAGTATGCTTAAGCTGACCATTTGAGAGCTTACTCACAAACTGCTTAAGAAGCATCTGCCAAGGAATCTGAGGCTTCTTCTTAGCTAGAGCAATCATATCTTGGATAGACTTAGGAAGACGACCAGCGTTCTTGGTTGCATCAGATGCAGAGCGAAGTGCATCGTTAACTAAACCTTCCTTCATCGAATCTGAGATATGTTCGCCGCCATCACTATCCCAAACACCATGGTTATCCATAGTGCGCTTACCATTGCACTCTGTGCAGTTACCATTCCCATCTACAGCATGGCCGCCAGAACTATCCTGCTGATCTTGCTGATCATGATTGTGATCGCATCCTTCATGGTCACATGGTTCGCCGCCTTCACCATGTTCATGGTCTTGGCTTGGATCGCCCTGACCACCTCCTTGGCCCTTCTCACCTTTCTCACCTTTGCCTTTACCTTGGCCTTTGCCATCTTCCTTTTCTTTACCTTCTCCCTTGCCGTCTCCCTTTTCTTTGCCTTCACCTTTCTCCTCTTTGCTTTGCTGACCTTGGCCCTGAGCTTTTTGTTTTTGCTGATGCTGCTTATCGTGACCATTAGGATCTTGACAGATAGGATTGTCTTCGATCGGATAGTTCTCGTAGTACCACTGAAGGGTTTGGTCTTTAGGAAGTTTAAAGTTCTCTGGAAAGAGACCAATCTTACCTAAAAGATCCTTATCGATGTTACTGTTAACAACAAGGTCTGCTGCAATGTTGGCAAGCATCTTATTGCCAAAATCCTTACCACGAGAGAGATGGTGGAAAATAGTATGCAAGATTTCATGTTTAATTACTGCTGCTCGGCGAGCAACTAGCTTCTTCTTATCTGATTCAGACTTAGGATCTAGTCCGTTGGCTAGTTCATGTACAAAGAAGTAACTATTGATGTATAGGTTAATTTTGTTTGAAACACTTACAGCAGCTGTAGGAATCCTAGGATCGTCAATGATTCGATCCATTGACATCATAATGTGAGCATAAAAATCCCCGCCATTCGCATCATCGTCAAACAAAAATTTAATTGAAGACATCAAAGCAATATTGACTTTTGAGCGACACTCAGCAAGGAACTCTTTGGTTGGTGGAGGTGCTATTTTCTTTTCTTTAGTTGCTGCTTTAGCTGCCATGTAATATATCTCCTTTTAAATTGATGAGATTATTTATATTGTTTTTAAGATCAAAACTCCAAGTTTGATGTCCACAGTCATATATAATAGAGTATCCCTCCCTCATCCTTAGTTCTTTTTCTGTTAGCGAGGTACTGTCCTTAGGTTTTTTAAGTGTTTGGTTTCTAACTCTCTTATTTCCTTTAATGTAATGAGGAGTATACTTAGTTGTATGAGTTAAGTGGAACCCAAGTTGTTTATATAATTCTCCAGTTCCCCATCTCATATCACAATAAGATTTAATTTGCTCATATCCTTGTTGGATGGAGAATTCCTTTAGTGCCTTGAGTAGCTTACCAGCTCCGCCAACAACGTTATATTCTGAATGAGAAGCAAGACGCTTAATCTCTAAGGTTTTTATTCCTTTTGAAGTATGTTGCCTATTTGGACTTCCTCCTGTCATAACTTGAAGTAAGTTTCCCTCATGAAAGAGTCCAAAGCAAATCGATGCCTTTCCTGATTTCTGTAAGTGAAATTTATCAAGAAACCCATAGGCTTCTTTTGAAGAGATTTGTTTTATTTCACACTTTCGTGCATAAATCTTCTTGTTATTAACTTTAAGGGCATGATTGATTCGAGATAAGCAAACGTCTTTGTTATTTAACCATTCATCTTCAAAGATAGTTATAAGCCTAATTCCTTTCTTATTACATTCAGTCATCTTATCGTAATGATAAGACGAGGTCATATTATCTCTTTGGTCACTGTGCCAATAAAGTCCACAGTATTCTATTGCTACTTTATGATGCGGGAATAAGACATCTAGCTCTTTAGGGTAGAGGATCTTTCGATCATTGTCTTTTACTTCAATACCTAGAGCTCTATAGATTCCAGCAATTTCTAGTTGCTGAGTACTAATTCGATTCATACATGTTGGACAGCGATGGCCTTGCTGAAAATTAGTCCATGTTATTTTAAACTTATGCTCTTTTAGACATACTAAGGTTAGATGTTCATGTGCATTTTTATAATTGAAATCTTCAACCTTATAATCAAAACTTACTATATAATTAACAACTCTTTCAGCCTCTTCTTTATTTCTAATGCAGGTCTTGCAATCATTTCCTTCTTTTATAAATTCGTAATACATTACTTTTTTTTCATGCCCACAGGGCCATTTGATGTGCATCCTATCACATGCATTGAGTGGAGTTGAAAGTAGTTCTATATCTTGTTGCTTAAGTAATTCTTTTACGTTCTTAGGAAGATAATTCTTATCACACATTCCACAACGAGTACCTGTGTTCCAGGTATTAAGGGACATTTGGTATATATGGTCTTTAGTACACTTAAAGCTTAACTTAGTATGTGCGTTTACATATTCAGTCGATAGTAGTTGGTACCCTTCTTTTTCAAAGAGAGCTCTAGCCTTCTCTATATTGTAGGAAGGTTGGTTGCATTCACGACAACGATATCCTTGATTCCAGTTTCCAACTGATGTTGAGTATTTATGATTGTTTGGACATAAAAGATGTAGACGAGAGCCTCGATTAGTCTTCTCGAGGCTACAAAACTCATACTTATCTTTCTCAGCAAGTTCTTTAAACTTTTGTATTTCTAGACATGAGCGACAACGAGGATTAGCATCCCATCTTATCTTACTCAACTTCTCAATATGATTATTTGGGCATCTAAACTCAAACATTTGAGTGCCCTTATTGGAGCTTGTGATCCCTAAGAGGGTGAAGTTAATCTTCTGAAGCTCAGTGTAATAATCTTTCATAGATCATCTCCTTTGAATGAATTATACGATCACCTCCAAAGGATGTCAATGTCTTTTAGTATAATAGATTGTTTTTATTCTAAAGTTTTATAATGCAGGCGTCAAGACGCCGATTTTGAGAGATTAGGATCATTTAGGTACTTTAAGAAAGGTTAGATCAATCTAGTGAAGGTTGTGGAGCAATTATCATATCATTAAAGCTTTGAAGGCTTGAGATCATTACTTTTTTAGTAAGTAGTCACCAAGAGATGGATGGCGGACTTTGTTCTGCCTATACTCTTCGATCTCTTTCATCAGCTTTACTCCCCATTCACGTTGGAACTCATGCGGACTTATAAGTTTTTGGGTCGCTTGCTGAAAAACGTATTCAATATATAGGTCATCCTCATTTATCTGCTTATCTTGTTGACTATCTTTATAGTCTTGCCAATGCTTAGAGGTTTTGTAATTAAAAAGTATTCTCATATGCTCTAGCTCCAGTCATAGTCCTTAGATATAAATTGAGCCTTATTAGAATAAGGATCCTCTCCTTGTAAAGCTGCTAGTGACATGCATGAGCGGCAAAGAACATTTCCTGTTGTTCGAGTTCCGACTACACATTCGCAATCATAGTTTCGAGCAAAGTCTTTTAATAGCTCTATGTATAGTGGAGTGTGATCTTTGTCTTCAAAATCCATTTATCTATTCTCCATTCTATTTCTTCGATGTGCAATAGCATCAAATAGATCTTGTGCTTGCTCCGTATGTGCTGGATTATGATCTACTGCATTAGCTAAATCAATTGCCATGTCAAGTAGCTTTTCAGCATAATCAAGACGTTCTTTTAGTTCCTCAACTTCTTTATTTCTAAACCATTTCATATTTTCTTTCCTAAAGCAGTTAGTCTTATTTCGACATATTTTCTATAAGCTGGATTGGGAGAAGTGAGCCACCAAGTAAGTTCCCTATTGGTTCTGATCGTTATCTCAATAGCTCTTAAATCATTGATTGCCTCAGACTTTAATTTCATATAGTTAATACCGCGCTTACCGTCGGCCATGTAGTGGCTCTCTAGAATATCTTGCCATTGCCAAGGTAAGGCACCGTAGATGTTATTGGCAAAGACTCTACTATCTTCTATGTTCTTTTTTATAAACCTATTGGCTCTATAGGTTTGATACTGTATTTCTTTTGTCTTCAAGAAGGATTTTAAATTGTCTAGGACTCTCAACTGTCTTCGTAAAGTTAACATATAACAACTCCCTTAGATCTTTGATAACAACACCTTCGTCTTCTTCGTTTATTAGCTCATTCCATACTTGAAGGAAGTTGTCATTATAGTCTTTTGATACTATCAAGTTAGAATTTAGAGCAACATTACTCTCTAGTAGTTGCTTACGTTCTTTATAGGGCCTACGAACTAGCTCGTGATTGTGTTCAAAGATATCCCAAACATATATTGTGTTCTTAAGTGAACCTCTGCGATGTAAGAACTCTCCATCGAGGATACATGATTCTGCTTTAATATTATTAAGGACTAGTTCAGTTAACATCTTCCAGTCAGCATCTTGTGCAATTGACTCTAGTTTATTATTGTGACGAGAAAAGAACTCTACCTTATCTCTATCTTTGTGAATCTGAGTTCGCCAGCCGTTCTTTTTAACTTGAAGGATATAATTTGGATCCAACTCACACTTCTTAAAGAGACTTGAGTCAATCGTAATGCGAGTTGGTTTTAGTGGATAATAAAACTTCATCGTCCTAGTCTCTTTTTTGCTTTGGGCTTTGTTGTTGGGCGACGAGGGCGTTTTGATGCTTTTGTCGCTGCTAGCTTCCTAATGTTTTGTGATGGAGATAATAGTCTTAGTACTTCAGGAAGATTTTCAATCAGCTTGTCAAAAATATATTGAGGTATGTACTGTAGTGCATCCAGATCTTCTTTAACTGCTGCAAGACATACAGCTTCACTAGGATTCTTAATATATTGTAGAACCATTCCATCTTGTTTAACTGCGATAAGACATAAAGCTTCACTAGGATTATGAATATATGATATCGCTTCTCCATTCTGTTTGACTGCAGCTAGGCATACAGCTTCACTAGGATTGTAAATATATTCCAGGCTACTTTCATTACGGATAACTGCGGCTTTGCATACAGCTTCACTAGGATTATGAATGTACTTTATAGCTTCTCCATCATTCTTAACTGCAGCTAGACAAACAACTTCGCTGGGATTATGAATGTACTTTATAGCCTCTCCATCGTCTTTAACTGCCTCTAGACAAACAGCTTCACTAGGATTATGAATATATTGTATAGCAAACCCTTCCTCCTTGACCGCAACTAGGCACATGGTCTCACTAGGGTTATGAATGTTGCTTATAGCAGATCCACATTGCTTTACTGCAGCTAGACATACAGCTTCGCTAGGATTATTAATAAATTGTATAGCATATCCATTCTCTTTGACTGCAGCTAGACATGTAGCTTCACTAGGATTATTAATCCACTTAATGTAACGCCCCTCCATTCGAACGTCTCTTAATACTTTCTTGATGTTTCCATCGATATTGCGTTTAAATTCTAAATCTAAGTATGCATCATATAGTTGTTCTAAATTCATTTTTGAAGCCTTCTTTCCATATATTTTACATTCGCGGACATAAGCATATGGAGATATTAAACAGATTGCCACTGGAGCTTCTCTTATCAGCTTATCTACTTCTGCATACCAACAATATCCATGTCGGCTTATCCAGTGTAGTGTGGACCTAAGTCTTGATAAAAGTTCCAGCGTTCGGGCTTGGTATCACTATTATTCTGAGAGGCAAGTAATGCGATTTCTTCTTCCAATGATGGCATACTATTTCCTATCTTGAACGGCTAGTTCAGCCCAGCGGCGGACATAAGGAGAGGTTGATGTTAAAGCTAACATAACATTAAGCTCTACCTCAATCTTCATAACTTGCATATGTATGTTTAGTGTATCTTTATGCTGACAAAAGTATTTATAGTCTGTTTCAGCTTGGGTGGCTGTATCAATAAAGCCTAATGGGTTGCGCGCACCGTGCTGGCTACGTACTAGGCTCGATATGTATTGTTCGATCAGCATCTTCTTTGACCTTAAAAAGTTTAATAGTTTCTTCAGCAACCTTTCTAAGGATATCATTACTATCTATAAGATGTATTGCTAATGTATTTATATTAAGTTTTTTTACGGCTTCAATATAGTCTTCCTGCTTCATTCTTTTCCCAAAGAGATAATACAATGATGGAGGGCCGCCAGGTGAATAGACTATGGCTGGGCCATCTATGCGGTGTCTTATTCCATGTACCCAGTAGGCTTCATAGCCTGAAGGGTAGGTTACAGCTGGACCATCTACTCTATGTAGAACAAGTGAGTTGCTCCACCCACTACTCTTATTTGAGATAGTAATAAGTCCTAAGTCTTCTAGCACTCTACCATCGTCAATGTAGTATTGTCTTTTTAACTGTCGAACCAAAAGACTAACCTCACTTCCTTATTTGTTACCTTATATTCTTCTTGAATACTTCTCAGCTTAGGCAGTACTGATTGGAAAAAGTAATCAGTATCTTCTCTTATAGATTTTGCTTTTTTCTTGCGATTGATAGTTTCTAATTCAGCTAGAGTATAATAATGTGCTGTATGGCCATAGTCAAGTTCCCAGGTTTCTCTAACTGTATCTGAAGCATCTTGTGGCATGCCTCTAGGAGGGATTGCTGCTTCAGCATCTGCTCCACGAACTCCTGCTAAGAGCCCAAATAGCACATAATTGCGTGAGTCATATATTGGCTCATTAACTGTGTAGTTTTTTGAAAGATAGTCAGCATCCCCAAGAGAATCCTTATAATAAGGATCATCAATGTGACTATCAACAAGCTGATCTACATGAATCCACTTACCTTTAATCTTGGCTTCTACGTTTGTATGTATGTCAGTACCCACGTTGGTCCTCCCGTATAATCATACTATATTTATATTGATATTCCTACATAAATATATTAATTATGTTAGGAGCTACAATGAATAAAATCAGTAAGTTACTTATTCTTTTGTCTTTAGTTATTTCATTTCCCATCTATGCAAAGCCACTTCCCTACATAAAGAAAGCAGTCAAGTCCTCAGGAATGGTTTTCGTTAAGGGTGTTGGATCAGGTAGTGGCTTTGCTGTTTATCAACAAGGCGACCGAACTCTAATTATGACTAATGATCACGTCTGTCAAATGACAAGAGGAGTTTCATCTTTGAGTCAAGAGATAGACTACTCAAGTAAGATCAATACGTTAGAGGTTGAAGTTCTAGACTCAAATGATAAAGTACATAAAGGAAGAGTTGTTAAGACAGCTAACCTTCACTTACTCAAAAGAGGAAAGAAGGGAAGTGACCTTTGCTTACTAAGTGTCGAGGGAACGTTTACTCTTGCAGCTTTTAGTAAGGAAGATGATATGGAAGTAGGTAATAAGATCTTTTCAGTTGGAGCTCCCCATGGAATCTATCCAATGGTTCACGAAGGATATGTAGGTCCAGTGTACAATAGCGATAATGATGATGATAGTAATAAGAAGGAAG
>Ga0315284_10011341_pt1 | contig 12715 bp, 10 predicted proteins | sample YL17G09_16_MG_FD_203696 | JGI IMG/M metagenome (GOLD analysis project Ga0315284, IMG submission 203696) | Sediment microbial communities from Yellowstone Lake, YNP, Wyoming, USA - YL17G09_16 | ecosystem: Environmental > Aquatic > Freshwater > Lake > Sediment | place: USA: Wyoming | collected... | reverse complement strand
ACTTCTGGGGGGTGTACTGGGGGTTCGTGGCCCACATCAGCCAGACGGCGCCCAAGGTGGTGGAGCAGTTCAGCTCGGCGGTGCCCACCCCGCGGGGGGTGACGCTGCCGGTGCCGGTGATGAGCGCGATGGGGATCGGGGACTTCCTGTTTACCGCCATCTTCCTGGGGGTGGTGGTGCGGCTGGGGCTGCACGTGCCCCGGACGCTTCTGGGGGTATTCCTGGCGGTGCTGTTGGCGCCGGTGGTGCTGTGGGTGGTGCCGCTGTTCACCGGCAAGCCGCTGGACGCCCTGCCCGGGCTGCCCTTCATCGGGCTGGGGGTGATCGCGGCCAACTGGCGGGAGTTCTCGCTGACCCGGGAGGAGAAGTTCGCCCTGCTGTGGGCCCTGGTGGCCGTCGGCGGGCTGATCGGGGTGTACCTGCTGCTGGGCCTGGTGTGGTGAGCGGCGGCAGGGGGAGGAGATAAGTGGAAGAGCGGTACGATTCCCAGGCCATCGAGGAGAAGTGGCAGCGGCGCTGGGAGGAACAGGGGCGGTACCGAAGCGAGCTGGCGGCGGGCAAGCCCAAGTACTACGTGCTGGACATGTTCCCCTACCCCTCGGGGGACGTGCACATGGGGCATGCCCGCAACTACACCATCGGGGACCTGGTAGCCCGCTACCGGCACATGCGGGGGGACAACGTGCTGCACCCGATGGGGTTCGATGCCTTCGGGCAGCCGGCGGAGCAGGCGGCGATCAAGCGCGGACGCCACCCCGCGGAGTGGACCTACACCTGCATCGACAATATGCGCCGGCAGCTGCGGCGGCTGGGGTTCAACTACGACTGGGACCGCGAGGTGATCTCCTGCGATCCCGAGTACTACCGATGGGGGCAGTGGTTCTTCCTGAAGTTCCTGGAGCGGGGGCTGGCCTACCGGAAGCTGGCGCCGGTGAACTGGTGCCCGACCTGCCAGATCGTGCTGGCGAACGAGGAAGTGGCGGGCGGCGGGTGCTGGCGGTGCGGGCAGCCGGTGGTGAAGGAGGAGCGGGAGCAGTGGTTCTTCCGCATCACCGAGTATGCGGAGCGCCTGCTGCGGGACCTGGACCTGCTCACCCAGTGGCCGGAGCGGGTGCGGGTGATGCAGGCGAACTGGATCGGGCGCAGCGAGGGGGTGGAGTTCTCGCTGCAGGTGGCCGACCGGCCGGAGCACTTCTCGGTGTACACCACCCGGCCGGACACGGTGTTTGGCGTCACCTACATGGTGCTGGCGCCGGAGCACCCGCTGGTGGAGCAGATGACCACCTCGGCGCAGCGGGAGGCGGTGGCTGCGCTGCGGGCGCAGGCGCAGGCCCAGAGTGTGATCGAGCGCACCTCCGCCGAGACCGAGAAAGCGGGGGCTTTCACCGGGGCCTATGCGATCAACCCCATGAGCGGGGAGCGGGTGCCCATCTGGGTGGCGGACTATGTGCTGATGGAGTACGGTGCGGGGGCGATCATGGCCGTGCCCGCGCACGACCAGCGGGACCTGGAGTTCGCGCGCAAGTACGGGCTGCCGGTGCGGGTGGTGATCCAGCCGGAGGGCGAGCCGCTGGACCCGGCCACCATGGCCGAGGCCTACGTGGGCAGCGGGGTGCAGGTAAACTCCGGGCAGTTCGACGGCATGTCGAACGATGAGGCCTGGGTGGCGATCGCCGAGCACATGGAGGAGCGGGAGATCGGCCGGCGCACGGTGAACTACCGGCTGCGCGACTGGCTGATTTCCCGCCAGCGCTATTGGGGGGCGCCCATCCCGGTGGTGTACTGCGACCGGTGCGGGATGGTGCCGGTGCCGGAGGAGCAGCTTCCGGTGCGGCTGCCGCTGGAGGTGCCCTTCGGGGCGGAGGGCGGGTCGGTGCTGGAGCGCACGCCGTCGTTCGTGAACACCACCTGCCCGAAGTGTGCGGGGCCGGCGCGGCGGGAAACGGACACCATGGCGCAGTGGATCGAATCCTGCTGGTACTTCCTGCGCTATGCCAGCCCGCACGAGCAGCAGGCGCCATTCGAGCGGCGGGAGGTGGAGTACTGGCTGCCGGTGGACCAGTACATCGGCGGGATCGAGCATGCGGTGCTGCACCTGCTCTACAGCCGCTTCTTCGTGAAGGTGATGGCGGACATGGGGCTGGTGGATTTCGGGGAGCCGTTCCTGCGGCTGTTCACCCAGGGCATGGTGCTCAAGGACGGGGCGGTCATGAGCAAGAGCCGGGGAAACGTGGTGGCCCCGGAGGAGATGGTGGGCCGGTATGGTGCGGACACCCTGCGCACGTTCCTGATGTTCATGGCCCCGCCGGAGGCGGAGGCCGACTGGAGCGACAGCGGGGCGGAGGGATCGCACCGCTTCCTGATTCGGGTGTGGCGGCTGGCCATGGGCAGGGTGCGGGAGTACGACCCGGACTGGGCCGGGGGCGTGGGGGCCGAGACCCAGGGGCCTTCCCTGCGGCTGCGGCGCAAGGTGCACCAGACCATCCGCAAAGTGACCGGGGATATGGAGCGGATGCACTTCAACACCGTGGTGAGCGCGCTGATGGAGCTGGTGAACGAGATGAGCGCGCCGGCCGAGGAGCACGGCTGCGGCCCGGAGCGGGCGGTGAGGTCGGAGGCCTTGGAGGCGCTGGTGAAGCTGCTGCACCCGCTGGCCCCGCACCTGACCGAGGAGCTGTGGGAGCGGATGGGGCATGGCGAGAGCATCTACCTGGCCTCCTGGCCCACCTGGGATGAGGAGGTGGCCAAGGAGCCGGAGATCACGCTGGTGGTGCAGGTGAACGGCAAGGTGCGGGACCGGATGGTGACCGCGGCGGACACGGGAGAGCAGGAGCTGCGGGAGCTGGCGCTGAGCTCGCCGCGGGTGTCCGGGTTCCTGGAGGGGAAGACCATCCGGCAGGTGATCGTGGTGCCGGGGAAGCTGGTAAACATCGTCGCCTGGTAGCGGCAGCGGGAGAAGAGAGTGCGCTCGGCCTGGGTGGAAGTTGACGTGGGGGCGATCACGGAGAACGTGCGCGCCATCAAGTCCCTGGTAGGGCCGCAGACCGGGGTGATGGCGGTGGTGAAGGCGGACGGATATGGCCACGGGCTGCTGAGTGCGGCCCGGGCGGCGCTGGAGGGGGGCGCCGAGATGCTGGGGGTGGCCATTCCGGAGGAAGCGGCCCTGGTGCGGGAGGCGGGCATCGGCGCCCCCATGCTGATCATGGGCTGCTGCCTGCCGGGGCAGGCGGCCGAGGTGGTGGAGCTGGACGCCTCGGCGGTGGTGAGCTACCCAGAGGCGGCGCAGGCGCTGGCGGCGGCGGCCCGGGAGCGGGGGCGGCACGCCCGCCTGCACGTGAAGGTGAACACCGGCATGGGGCGGGTGGGGGTGCGCTGGGACCAGGCGGCCGGCTTCATCCGCCAGGTGGCGGGCATGCCAGGGGTGGAGCTGGAGGGGATCATGACCCACTTCGCCACCGCCGACTACGAGGACCAGACCTCGGCCCGGACCCAGCTTTCCCGCTTCCTGGCGGTACTGGAGGAGGCCCAGCGGCAGGGCATCCGGCCCCGCTACCGACACTGCGCGAACAGCGCGGCGATCACCTTCCTGCGGGAGAGCCACCTGGACATGGTGCGCCCGGGGCTGATCAGCTACGGCATCCCGCCGGTGCCGATGGCGGTGGACATCCCCCCGGACACCGGGTATGCGGGGGTGCACCCGCCCAGCAAGCGGGAGGACTACGCCCGGCGGCGCACCGAGGAGACCCGGGACCGGTACGTGCCGCTAAAGCTGCGGCCGGCGCTGAGCCTGATGGCGCGGGTAGTGCAGGTGACCAGGCTGCAGGCGGGGGACGCGGTGGGCTATGGGCTGACCTACCGCACGCGCCGGGACTCCAGCATCGCCCTGCTGCCGCTGGGGTATGCGGACGGGCTGGCGCGGGCGCTCTCCAACCGGGGCTGGGCGCTGGTGCGGGGGCGGCGGGCGCCGGTGGCCGGGCGGGTGAGCATGGACCAAACCCAGCTCGACGTGACCGACATTCCGGGGGTGGCGGTGGGAGACCTGGCCGTGCTGATCGGGGAGCAGGGGGGGGAGCGCATCTCCGCCTGGGAGGTAGGGCTGGCCATGGGCAGCATCGCCTACGAAGCCCTGGTGAGCCTGGGGAGCCGGCTGCCCCGGGTCTACCAGCCGGCCGGGGGCGAGGGCGAGCCACCGCCCCCGGCGAGGGCGGCATAGGGCTACCTGCCAGCGAGCGGTGCCGGCAGCAGAGTGGTACCGCAGGGCAAATGTGGGTACACTAGAGCCACCCTGCCACCTGGTGGGAAGCATGGCCCGACGACTGCTGACAGCAACTATAGCCCTGCTGGCCTGCCTGCTAGTGGCGGCCGGCGGCGGCGCGCAGGAAGCCCGGCCGGCGGCGATCAGCGGGGAAGAGACGCTGCGGGTGGCAGAGGCGCTGGCGGCCGGGCTGGCGGGCGACTCCCGCATCCCCTCCCAGGTGGAAGTCAAGACCAGCGACGGCTCGCTGGTGAAGGTGTCCGCGGCGGACGCGCTCTACCTGTTCTGCCAGGCCATCTCCGAGTGGCAGGCCGCGAACAGCCTGCCCCTGGCGGTGCCCCTGCCCAGCCGGCCGATGAGCCCGAGCGAGATCCCCATTGCCCCCCAGCCGGGCGATTCGCGGGTGGTAGCCAGTGCAGACCTGGTAGCGCAATGCCGGCCGGTGGCGGAGCTGATGCGGCAGATCGGGCGGGCGCCGGCGGGAGTGTGGGCGGGGGAGGTGCGGCTGACGCCGGCCGAGTACCTGGGGGCGCTGGCGACGCTGCTGCAGCAGTTCCAGTACTATCACACCTTCCCCGAGCAGATCGGGGTGCGGCCCTACCTCCCGCCCCGGGAATGGCTGGGAGGGGAGGAGAAGCCGGAGAGCGGGGTAGGCAGCGCGGACCGGCCGCGCTGGCCCGGCCCGCTGCCCACTAACGCCCGCGAGCACCCGGAGGCAGCCCCGGCGCCCCCCCCGAAGCTGGTGGTGCTGCCCGGTAAGGGCGCCCAGCTGCAGGGCATCGCCGAGCTGGCCATCTACTACCAGGGGCCGGAGGCGCTGCTGTGCGTGCGGGTGAACGGGCGCACGGTGGCCATCTCCAACCGCGCTCCCTTCACCTTCCGCTGGGACACCCGGCTGGAGCCGGACGGGGCGATCCGGGTGCGGGTAGAGGCGACCGGGGCTACGGGGGCGGTGCTGGCCCGCAGCGAACAGGAATACACCCTGGCCAACGGGAACGTACTACCCCGCAGCTAGCTCCAGGTGGCCAAGCCTATGATCTCCGGTACCGTGATCCTCACGTGGCTGCTGGTGACCCCGCTGGTGGGGGCGGCGCTGTCACTGGTGGGAGGGGCGGTGATCGCCCGCCTGCCGGAGGCGCACCGGGAGGAGGCGGCCAGCGCCCCGCACCACTTTGCGGTGGGGGTGGGGCTGTTCTGCCTGGTGCTGGAGGTGCTACTGCTGGTGGGCCCCCCGGTGAGCGCCGATTTCCGGTGGACCCCCGACCTGGCGCAGCTCCGGCTGCACGTGGACCGGATGGTGGCCATCTTCCTGCCGGTGATCACCTTGGGGGCGCTGGTGGGGATGGTGGCGCAGATGCGGCGGGAGGCGAGGACGGCCTGGGAGCATGCCGCCCGGCAGGCCCCGGTGCTGTTGGGCCTGAGCGCGGCGCTGACCGCGGCGGTGGCGGCGGACTTCGTGCTGGTGGTCTTTGCCCTGGGCACGACCGGACTGGCGGCCTGGCTGGCGGCGAGCGGCGGCGACCCGGAGCAGGTGGGGGAGCAGGTGTTGGGCCGGCACGGCCTGGGGCTGGGGCTGACGCTGGTGGGGGTGGCGCTGGCCTACGTGGTGACCCGGGACGAGTACCTGCCTACCGCCGGGGAGGGGATGCTGGTGGCGAGCAGCGGGACGGGGGTGGTGATCGCCCTCTTCCTGGGGCTGGGGCTGGGGGCGCTCTTGGGGGGGATCCCCGGGTGCTCGTGGCACGAGCGGGGGGTGCGGCTGCCGGAGGCGGCGTGCTACCTGGCGCCGTTTGCCGCGGCCTGCCTGCTGGCGGTGCGGCTGCCGGTGCTGTTGGTGCCCAAGTTCATGCTGGCGGAGGTGCGGCCGCTGCTCTGGCTGCCGATCGCCGGCACCTGGATGGGAATGGTGGCGGCCTGGCAGCCCGGCCGGGGGGAGAGCGCGCGCTGGCTGTGGACGGGGCTGGGGGCGCTGGCCTTGGGGGCGGCGCTGGCGGCCGGGCTGGGGCCCAAGGCGGCCGCGGCGGACCGGGTGGTGGAAGTGGCGAGCCTGGCGACCCTGGCGGTGGGGGCGGTGGCCCTGGCAGGCCTGAGCAGGCAGGCGTTCTTCCCGGTGGGGGTGGCGGTGCTGGGATTGGCGGGGGTGACGCTGGTAGGCCTCCCGCTGGCGCTGGGCGCGGTGGCGGGTATCGGGGGGTTGCTGGGGATGCTACTGGCACTGGCGCCGGCCGCGCTGGCGCTGGGCTTTGCGGGGCTGTGGCGGAGCCGGGCGGAGCAGCCGGGCGGATCCTCGCTGCCCGCGGGGCTGGTGACGCTGGCCTGCCTGGCGCTGGTGGTGGCGCTGCAGCTTGCCCCGGGGTGGTTGGCGGCGGGGATGCCCAGGGGGTTGCCATGAGCGCGCTGCTGTGGGTGTTGGGCGCGGTGGTGATGGCGATGGGGACGCTGCTGGCCCTGGTGACGAGCGGGGCCATGGCCGGCGGCAAGCAGGCGGAGCGGGCGGCCGCGGCGACGCAGGGCGGGGTGGCACTGGTGGCGCTGGGAATGGCGGGCAGCGGCAGGCCGGGCCCCGCGCTGGAGGCGTTCGTGGTGCTGGTGTTTGCGATGGCCCTGGGCACGCTGGTGACGACGACGCTGGGGCCGGAGCAGCGGGAGAGCAGGTGGGGGCGGGGCTTACGTTGCTGCGTGCTCCTGGGCAGCAGCGGGCTGCCTCCCTTGCCCGGGTTCTGGGGGAGGGTGGCGCTGGTGGTGGCCGGCCTGCGCGATGGCGGCGGGCTGGGCACGGCGGGGGCGCTGCTGGGGGCGGTGCTGGTGGTGCCGGGGGTGATGGGGGCGGCGCGGGCGGTGGCCGAGGTGTACCGCGCGCCGGGCGACGAGCTGGGCGCGCCGCCGCTGGTATCGGGCGCGCTGCTGGTGCTGTACCTGTGGTCGGGGCTGTTTCCGGGAGCGATACTGGCGTTGGCGGCCGGGCTGGCAGGGGCGGTAGGGTAGCGCCCCTGTGCCAGGAGGGAAGGGTATGAACTCAGGACTGAAGTGGACCTTGATCGGATGCGGGGCGGGGTGCCTGCTGCCTTTGCTGCTGCTGGCGATACTGCTGGCGGTGGTGGCGATGGCGGTACCCGAGCACAAGCAGGTAGCGGTGGTGAACGTGTTTGGCGCCATCGCCGCCGCCTCCGGTGAGGGGGGGCTGCTGGGGGGTGGGCAGTCGGCGGAGAGCATTATCGAGCAGCTGCGGCGGGCCACCGAGGACGAGCAGGTGGCGGCGATCGTGCTGCGCATCAACAGCCCAGGCGGGAGCGCGGCGGCGAGCCAGGAGATCTACGAGCAAGTGGTGCGGTCGGCCCGGAGCAAGCCGGTGTACGCCTCGCTGGCGGACGTGGCGGCCTCCGGGGGGTACTACATTGCGGCCGGGGCGGACCAGATCTATGCCAACCCCGCCAGCATCACCGGCAGCATCGGGGTGATCTTCATGCAGGCGGACCTCTCGGGGCTGCTGGGCCGGCTGGGGGTGAAGACGGCGGTGATCAAGTCCGGCAAGTTCAAGGACATGGGCTCGTTCGCGCGGTCGCTCTCCCCGGAGGAGCGGGCGCTGGTGCAGGGGCTGATCAACGACACCTACGAGCAGTTTCTGGAGGCGGTGGCGAAGGGGCGCAAGCTCCCGGTGGCCCGGGTGCGCCAGCTTGCCGACGGCCGCATCTACTCCGGGCGGCAGGCGCTGAAGGTGAAGCTGGTGGACAAGATCGGCGGCCTGCAAGACACGGTGGAGGCGGTGGCCCGGGAGGCGGGCATCAAGGGCGAGCCGGAGGTGACGGTGTACGGCGGGCGGACGCTGTTCGAGCGGCTGTTCTCGCTGGAGAGCCGGTCGCTGGTGGACCGGATGTACCTGATGTATTACGACCTGATGGGGCCGCGGCCGGTGCAGTAGGGATAGGGCGGGGCTAGTCCGGGGTGTCCACGATGCGGGAGAAGACGAGCAGCACCAGGCCGACCAGGGCAACGGCGAGGGCGACCACGGCCTCGCCGGTGTAGTCGATCGCCTGGCCGGCAATGGAGGTATGCTGCAGGCCGCGGGCGGCGAGGCAGCCTTTGACGGCGCCGCCCCCCAGGCAGAGCAGGCCGAGGGCGCGGAACCAGGCTGCCCCCTGGCGCATGCTCTCCAGGAAGAGGCGGAAGGCGCCGGTGGCAGCGCGTTTTTCCTTTTCGTGCTGGCGGCGCTCCTGGGGGGTCATAGCCAGGCGCTGGGGCTGGATCTGGGGCACCAGGTGGCGGCCGCAGTTGAGGCAGGAGATCTGGGTGGCGCGCACCAAGGCATGGCAGCCCGGGCAGACGCCGGTCACCTGGGAGCGGCCGTGGAGATGACAGCCGCAGCGCATGCAAGTGGTGCTGGCCCGGGAGTTATCGGTGCCGCACTGGGGGCAGGTCATGAACAGGCTACTGTCCATGAGCATCTGATTCTCCCCAGGCCCGGGGCTTACCTGTTGGCCGGATGGTGGGGGGAGGCGGCCAAGCAGGAGAAGGAGAAGGGCCGCGGCGCGCCCAAGAAAGCCAGGGATGCGGCCAGGTGGCAGGGTGCGAGCCGGCCGCGGCGGGAGAAGCGCACCCGGCGAGAGAGAGGTAGGAGAGGCAGATGAGCGATGCGACGAGCAAGCTGATGACGGCCGAGGAGGCGGTGCGCAGGTTCCTCCCGGACGGATGCACGTGCTGCACTGGAAACTTCCTCCACCCGATTCCCTACGCCCTGGTGCACGAGATCATCCGGCAGCGGCGCAAGGACCTGACGCTGATCAGCCAGAGCGCGGTGGAGGAGATCGAGCAGCTGCTGGTAGGGGGCTGCCTGCGGCGGGTGGCGACCTCGTGGAGCTACCGCACGGGGGGGGAGAAGAGCCCGTCGCACCTGGAGACGGCGTACAAGGCGGGCAAGCTGGAGCTGGAGGACTATTCGAACTACACGCTGTTGATGGCACTGAAGGCGGGGGCGATGAGGGTGCCCTTCCTGCCGGTGATGGGAGCCATCCGCTACACGGACATCTTCCGCAAGCGGGGATGGGTCGGGGAGCGCAAGTACGGGATCGTGCAGAACCCCTGGGACGGGAGCGAGGTAGTGGTAGTGGGGGCGATCAACCCGGAGGTGTGCATCATGCACGTACAGCGGGCGGATCGGTTCGGCAATGCGCAATACTGGGGGCCGGGGACGAACGTGAAGTGGGCGACGCTGGCCTGCCAGCGAATCATCGTCTCGGCGGAGGAGATCGTGGACCACGAGGTGATCCTGGCCTCCCCTGAGCTGACGGTGGTGCCCAGCTTCCGGGTGGATGCGGTGGTGAGCGAGCCCTGGGGCGGACATCCGGCGGAGCTGATCGGCTTTTACGAGTCGGACTGGAGCTTCCGGGCGCTGTTCTTCATGGAGAACAACACCATCGAGTCGGCGCAGCGCTGGGTGGAGGAGTGGATTCACGGTGTGCGCAACCGGAGCGAGTACATGCAGCACTACATATCGCGTTTCGGGGAGGAGCCGCTGCGGTGGATGCAGGCGAAGGCCACGGTGTCGGCGCCGGCCAACTGGGGCTCGGCGTTCACCCGCCCGTGGAACGAGGAGGGCTATTCCGAGCGGTTCCAGATGACGAAGGAGCAGTTCGAGCAGATGATCGAGGAGAAGGGTGAACTGGTGTGACCATGAAGCGATCGACGCGGGACGAGATGGTGGTAGTGACAGTCGCCAAGGAGCTGGTAGACGGCGACCGGGTGTTCGTAGGGCAAGGCATCGCCATCGTGGCGGCGGCGCTGGCGAAGGTGTTCTACAAGCGGGAGGTGCTGCTGCTGACGGAGGCGGGGATCGTGGACTTCACGCCTTTCCGGGCGCCGCTGCACATCGCCGACCCCACCTGCACCCGGGGGTATGCCTACAACTGCGACATGGTGGACATTTTCTCCACCATCCTGGGCGGGGGGTACGCCACGGTGTGCTTCCTGGGGGTGGCCCAGGTGGACCGGTACGGCAACGTGAACTCGACCTGCATCGGGGACTACTACCACCCGACGCTGCGGCTAATGGGAGCGGGGGGGGCGCCGGAGCTGCTGGCCTACCTGCCCAAGACCATCCTCACCATGCGGGGCGGCAAGTTCGTGGAGAAGCTGGACTACACCACCTCCCCCGGGCACCTGGAGGGCGGGGACAGCCGGGTAAAGGCGGGGCTGCCGGCGAACGGAGGGCCGCAGGTGCTGATCAGCGCCAAGGGCATCTTCCGCTTCGACCGGGAGACCAAAGAGATGTACCTGGACGCGCTGTTCCCGGGGGCGACGGTGGAGGAGGTGAAGGCGGAGGTGCCCTGGGAGCTGAAGGTGGCGCCCGAGCTGCGGCCGGTGGAGCTGCCGACCACGGAGGAGATAGACTTCATTCGGGATTTCGACCCCACCATCGCCATGGGGCGGCGGATGTCGTTCGACTTGTTTGCGATGGCGATGAAGAACTTCCTGAGCAGGGGGGCGGCCAAGCCGGCGGCAGCCGAGGCGGCCCCCGGTTCCGGTGAGGAGGCAAAGGCATGAGTGACATTGCGAGCTGGTTCGCGGAGCTTCCGAGCAAGTTGGACCCGGCGAAGGCCGGGGACATGAAGGCGAGCTACTGCTTCAAGATTGCGGGGGAGGGCGGTGGTGACTGGACGGTGGCGGTGGCGGAGGGCAAGTGCTCGGTGGCGGCCGAGGCCCAGGATGCGGACCTCACCATCCTGATCAAGGCGGAGGACTGGCGGGAGCTGATCTCTGGCAAGCTGGACCCGATGTCCGCCTTCAGCGCCGGCAAGCTGCGGCTGGAGGGGAACATGATGCTGGGGATGCAGATTGCCGGGCTGTTCCTGAAAGGGTAGCCCGCCAGGCGCGCGAGACAGAGAAGGGCCGGCCCGCACCGGCCCTTTTTTGATGGGCCAGCGAGAGGCGGCATGGCATCCTCCACCACCAGCCCGGGCACCAGGGACCAGGCGGCGGCGCGCCCGGCGGGGGCGCGCCGGGGGCGCTCTGCGATCACCTGGCGGTCGCTCTTGGTGGCGGCGGTGCTGATCCCGGGCAACGCCTACTGGCTGGTGCAGATGGAGATCGTGCGCTACTCGGCGCACCCCACCACGGTTTCCCTGCTCTTCAACGCCATCTTTCTGCTGTTGGTGCTGACGGCGGCCAACCTGGGGCTGGGCAAGCTGCTGCCAGGCCGGGAGCTGTGCCAGGCGGAGCTGCTGGCCGTGTACTCCATGGTGTGCGTGGCGAGCGCGGTGGCCGGGCACGATTTCATCCAGGTGCTGGCGCCCGCGCTGGCCTGGCCGTACTACCACGCCACGCCGGAGAACCGCTGGCTGTCGCTGTTTGGGGGGCGAATCCCCACCTGGCTGTCGGTGCAGGACAAGGCGGCGATGGCCGGCTACTTCACCGGCGGCTCCACCCTGTACACCCGCCAGCACCTGCTGGCGTGGGCGCTGCCGGTGGGGATGTGGACGCTTTTCATCGGCGCCCTGCTGTTGGTGATGCTCTCGGTAAACACCCTGGTACGGCGGCAGTGGGACGAGCGGGAGGCGCTCACCTACCCGCTCACCCAGCTCCCGCTGGAGATCACGCACCCCAGCGGGCGGCTGTTCCGGCAGCGACTGCTGTGGCTGGGGTTTGGGGTAGCGGCGGGGATAGACGTGCTGAACAGCATCTCTTTCCTCTACCCGGCCTGGCCGCACCTGCGCATCGAGTGGTTCGACCTGGCGCAGTACTGGCCGAGCTGGCCGTGGAACGCCACCGGCTGGGTGCCGGCCTCCTGCTATCCTTTCATGATCGGGGTGGGGGCGCTGATGCCGGTGGATTTCCTGTTCTCCTGCTGGTTCTTCTACCTGTTCTGGAAGGCGGAGCGGGTGGTGACGGCATGGCTGGGGTTCGCCGAGGCGCGGCCGAACTTCCCCTACATTGACCAGCAGGCATTCGGGGCGTACATGGTGTTCTTCCTGTTTGCGATCTGGCACAGCCGGCGCCACCTGGCCCGGGTGTGGCGGCGGGTGCTGGGGCGTGCGGACGGGGCGGACGACGCGGGGGAGCCGGCCAGCTACCGCACGGCGGTGGTGGGGGCGACGCTGGGGCTGGGGGGGCTGGTGGCGTTCGCGGTGGCGATGGGGATGTCGCCCTGGCTGGCGGTGGTGTTCTTCCTGATCTACTTTGCGCTGGCGCTGGCAGTGACCCGGATGCGGGCCCAGTTTGGGGCGCCGGTGCACGACCTGCACTTCACCGGGCCGGATACCACCCTCAACCTGGTGCTGGGTACCTCCCAGGCCCGCCCGCAGGACCTGACGGCGATGGCCCAGTTCTTCTGGTTCAACCGGGCCTACCGCTCCCACCCCATGCCGCACCAACTGGAGGGCTTCCGGCTGGCGAAGGTGAGCGGGGGGATGGACCGGCGGCTGTTCCCGGCGCTGTTGGTGATGGGGGTTTTCGGCACCCTGGCGGGTT
>Ga0315284_10011339_pt1 | contig 12716 bp, 11 predicted proteins | sample YL17G09_16_MG_FD_203696 | JGI IMG/M metagenome (GOLD analysis project Ga0315284, IMG submission 203696) | Sediment microbial communities from Yellowstone Lake, YNP, Wyoming, USA - YL17G09_16 | ecosystem: Environmental > Aquatic > Freshwater > Lake > Sediment | place: USA: Wyoming | collected... | reverse complement strand
TACCAGGAGCAGGAGATTTACCTATGGAAGACGCTCTGGAACCGGCTGCGGGACGGCGAATACATGGGCGATCCGCGGAAAGCCATCCGCGATAAAAACCGCCTGCTGAAAGAGATCAATCCGCCGGAAGAGCATTGACTTGTCGATTTTCAATGGTAGATTTTCGATTTTTTCGCTCCATTGCATTACTGTTACTTCGCTGTTTGCTATTGTCAGACGGAACCGGATTTGTTATACTGCGCGCACAAGGTTCAGCGTCTGCCGGCACGCGATTTCGCGCGCGGGCGGGCCTGTCGAAGGGCACCAATCCTTCGCCTTCCTGCCCCTCTCCGTGAGCGGGCCGATTTTGTCCGTGGGAAGGAGGTGACACAATGCGACGGTATGAGGTGATGTATATTCTTCAGCCGACCCTGTCGGCGGAGGAGCAAACCGCGCTGGTCGACCGCTTCAATGACCTGATTTCCTCGATGGGCGGCACGGTAGAATCCACTGACCGCTGGGAACGGCAAGCACTGGCTTATCGCATCCACGGTTGTCGCGAAGGCAACTATGTCGTGGTGAAGTTCGAGGGAAATCCGGAGCTGGAAACGGAGATGGACCGGCAGATGAAACTCACCGAACCGATTTTGCGTCACATGATTGTGCGCCGTGATGAGAAGTAGGTCCAATGTATCTTGGGTTGAAGGAGGTTTTGGGGTATGGTCAACAAGGTGATTTTGGTAGGACGGTTGTGTACGGACCCGGAGTTGAAATACACTCCGAGCGGCGTCGCGGTGGCGAATTTCCGCGTGGCGGTCGATCGACAGTTTGCCAATGCGCAAGGTGAGCGGGAGACCGATTTTATCGATGTCGTCACCTGGCGGCAGCACGCGGAATTCGTGAACACGTATATGACGAAGGGTCGCCTGGTGCTGGTGGAAGGCCGGCTGCAGGTGCGCCAGTGGCAGACAGCCGACGGGCAGCGGCGGCGGAACACCGAGGTGGTGGCGGACAATATCCGCGCCCTCGACCGTCCGCGCGAGCCGCGCGAAGGCGCTGAAGCCGCCGCACCGGCGGCGGCGCGGAGCGGCGGCGCTGGCGCTGGTGCTGGTGCGAGTGCACACGAAGAGCCTGTGCCGGAGGAAGCGCCGGACTTCGACGTGCCGGACATTACCGATCCGTTCGCCGATCAGTGACAGCATTTGACGCCCCCCGCGGGCGTCCGGAGATAATGCGCTGCCGGTGCGACCGGCAGATGAATGTAAGGAGAGACGAATGGCCTCTGCTGAGAATCAACCTCGCGCGGCCAAAGGCCCCGGCGGGCGCACGTTCCGACGAACGCGCCCGAAGGCCTGCCAGTTCTGCGAGAGTAAAGTGAAAGAGATCGATTACAAAGACATCGGCCGCCTGCGGCCGATGGTCACCGAGCGTGGCAAGATCAAGCCGCGCGGACAAACGGGCACCTGCGCCGCGCATCAGCGCATGGTGGCCGCGGCCATCAAGCGCGCGCGCCACATGGCGCTGCTGCCCTTCGTGGCGGAATAACCCCGTCAATCGCCCCGCCCACCCGGCGGGGCGATTTTGTGCCTGCCGCCTGCTTCGGCGGATTGACCCGTAGCCCGCATGGCGGGCCGTTATGAGGATGGATGACATGCGAACCCCTTTGATTGCCGGCAACTGGAAGATGAACATGACCATCGCTGACGGCGTGGCCCTGGTGCTGACATTGAAGGACGCCCTGCGGGGCGTGACCGGCGCCGACGCGGCGGTGTGCCCGCCTTTTGTATTGTTGAAACCCATCGCCGACGCCCTCGGCGGCGGCACTATTTTCCTGGGCGCCCAGGATATGTTCTGGGAAGAGAAGGGCGCCTATACCGGACAGATTTCCGGCCCCATGCTGGCGGATGTCTGCTGCACCTACACCATCATCGGCCACTCCGAGCGCCGCGGCCGCTTCGGCACCATCCCGGCGGTCTGGAGCGACGAATTGCTGCCGGCCTTCGGCGATAACGACGCCGTGGTCAACCGCAAGGTGCACGCGGCGTTCAAATACGGGCTGACACCCATCATGTGCTGCGGCGAAACCATCGGCGAGCGCGAGCGCGGCATCACTGACGAGGTGGTGTCGAGCCAGATCCGCACCGGCCTCGATAACCTCTCCGCCGAGCAGGTGGCGAGCATGGTGATCGCCTACGAGCCGGTGTGGGCCATCGGCACCGGCAAGGTCTGCGACTCGCCGGAAGGCAACCGCGTCATCGGCATCATTCGCGGCGTGGTGCGCGAGATGTTCGGCGGCGCGGCCGAGCAAGTCCGCATCCAGTATGGCGGCAGCGCCACCCCGGACAACATCGCCGAGATCATGGCGCAGCCGGAGATCGACGGCGCCCTGGTGGGCGGCGCTTCGCTGAAGCCCGGCTTCGCCGACATGGTGAAGGCCGCGGCAGTCGCGAAGAAATAGGGAGGAGGCTCCCATGCGTGCTTCGTTGTTCCTGACCGGCCTGCTGCTGGTCACCCTCGCGCTGGCGGGGTATCGTCCCGCGCCGGCGCAGCCGGAAATACAACCACAGCCGCAACCTCAACCGCAGAACCAACCCCAGCAGGATCTGGTCGAGATCATGAAGGCTGCCGATGCGGCCATCACCGCGCTGGCGAAGGACACGCTGGCGTCAAAACGGCTGGAGAAGATCACCGACGAAGGCCTGATCGTCGCGCCCTTCCAGTTGCTGCTGCCGCAAGGCGACGGCGACGATTTCACGAAATTCGTCATCTCCTGGGTGCAGGAGAAGGTGACGAACGCGATGATCAAGGAGGACGGCGAAGGTCATTTCGCGGTGATCGACCGAGCCTTCATCGACAAGGCGATCCAGGAGATGAAGCTGGATGCCAAAGCCCTCGCCGATCCGAAGAACTGGCCGGCCATCGGCCAGGCCACCGGCGCGAAATACATGGTCACCGGCGGCATCGGCATCATCCCGCTCGCAGAGCGTCCGCTGTCGCTGTCCTTCTCGCTGACCGCCCGCATCGTCAGCGTCGAGGACGGGAAAGCGGTCGCGGCCGGGAACGCGGATTTCGTCTACCCGGAGAAAAAGGCGCCGGCGAAGTAGGACAGGGGATGAGTGGAAGAGGGGTTGGATGAGTAAGTAGTGAGTAGTAAGTAGTGAGTAGTGATAAATCCTACCTCGTTAAGTTTGTTTATGGAGTGACACAGGAAGATTGGAAGAATGGAAGGATGGAAGGCTAGTCACTCCATAAACAAACAAACTTAACGAAGTAGGACTTATCACTTATCACTTACTTACTCATTCATCCATCCATCCCTTATCTTCGCCGTGTCTGGTATTGCCGGAACATACATGATGGGACTGATGGGAGGCAGCCGGGCAACAATGGCGGAAGAGACACAGGAAATCGCGGTTGACGAGCGCAGTTACACCTCCGGCCCGTTTCGCGGGCTGACGCCGAACGTGATCCGGCTGGGGTGGGTCTCCTTCTTCGCGGACATCTCCAGTGAGATGCTGTATCCGCTGATTCCCATCTTCCTTAAAGTGACGCTGGGCGCGCCGGTATATGCCCTCGGCGTTATTGAAGGCGCGGCGGAAGCGACCGCCAGCCTGCTGCGCACGGTGTCCGGGCGGATGTCCGATCTTTCCGGCCGCCGCAAGCCGTATGTCTTCTTCGGTTATTTGATTTCGGCGATGGCCAAACCGCTGATCGCGGTCGCTTCGATGTGGCCGATTGTGCTATTGGGACGGGTGGCCGATCGTTTCGGCAAGGGGCTGCGCAGCAGTCCGCGCGATGCCTTGCTGGCGGATTCGGTGAGTCAGGCCTACCGCGGGCGCGCGTTTGGCTGGCACCGGGCGATGGATACCGCCGGCGCGGTGCTGGGCCCGCTCATCGGGCTCGCTTTGCTCACCGTGTATCTTGGGAATTTGCACAAGGTTTTTCTGTTAGCCTTCATCCCCGGGGTCATCGGCGCCTTTCTAGTGCTGCTCGCGCGTGAAAAACGGCGCCCGCCGCGGGTCAAGGACATACCGAAAATCGCCTTTCGTGCGCTGCCGCCGTCCTTCCGCGGCTACCTGATCGCCTGGGGAGCCTTCGCGCTGGCGAACTCCAGCGATATGTTCCTGTTATTGCGCGCGCAGCAGCTTCTCGCCGTGGATTATGCCTTTCTGGGCAACACGGCGAGCATCTTGCGGGCGATCCAGGTTACCGTCATCCTGTATGTGCTCTATAACTTAGTCTATACCGCCGCCAGCCCGTATCTGGGCCACCTTTCCGACGTGCTCGGGCGCAAGCGCGTGCTGATCGGCGGGCTGCTGGTCTTCGCGCTGGTCTACCTGGGTTTTGCTTTCGCCACCCAGCCGTGGCACCTGGGCGTGCTCTTCGCGGTCTACGGCCTCTACATCGCCGCCACCGACGGGGTGGGCAAGGCGCTGGCGGTGGACCTGGTGCCCACCGGCATCCGCGCCAGCGCCATCGGCCTGCTCGGCACGGTCAACGGCATCGCCGCCCTCGCCGCCAGCGTCGTTGCCGGCCTTCTCTGGGATAAGGTTGGCCCCTGGGCCGCCTTCGCCTACGGCGCGCTGGGCGCCGTCATCGGCAGCACCCTTCTCTCAAACGTGCCGGTCGTTCAGTGTGCCGATGAATGATCCTTCTCATGGGGCTCTATTTTATACAATTTGTATAAAATGTATATTTTGAACCGCTAGTGTGGTATACTATGCTAAGGTTTGTATCCATTCCCGCGGGAGGAAGAGACATGGTCACGACAAGCTCGACAGATGCCAGAGCCAAATTCGCGGATTTGCTGAACCGGGTGATCTACAATCAAGAGACGGTCATTATCGAGCGTCATGGTAAACCCTGCGCGGCGATGATCCCCATTCATGCCGTTGAAACGATACAAAGGTTACAGATATTGAAAGCCCAAGATAGAGTTTCTAAAGCGCTGGAGGATGAACGGGAAGGTAAGGAGCCCATATTGGTCGAAGAATTAAAACGGCAACTGGGCTTGGAAGGATTAGAAGAGGAATAATTAGATAAAGAGGATGCTTTGAAGTGGCAACGTTAGCTTTCAGCGACGATGCGAAAGATGATTTACACCGCCTCGCCAGGAAATCGACTCAGACGGCATTCCGATTAATTAATCGCCTGCAATCCTGGGCACAGAATACACCGCCGGTACCGAGTGGTGCAACACGCCTGAATATGTCGATAGCATCTCAATACCAATGTCAATGCATTGTTGATCACCGAGATTTTACCATCGTCTTTGTCTACCCACACGGCATCCGAAGAAAATTCATGGTCGTTGGTGTATATCTGTCAGGCGAAAGTAAGGCTAATTCCAAGGAGTTCTACACCGATGAAGATGATATCTATGAGATCGATGACTAAGTCTCATTGCGACGCCGGCATGTTCCACAGGCCGACGGAGCAGAGCAGCAGGCGGCCGCCGGCCTCCTTTGGACCGCCATCGATCCCTGGACGGCATACGGGTATAATCTCTGCCCCTCAAGGCGTTAGGAAGCGGCAGCTCAATTGGCCGCAGCAGGCGTGGTGGCGTCAGTTGTGCCTTCCACCCTGGTGTAGGTCCATTCGATTTTTTTGTAGTTGAAGCTGATTTCCTCCATCGGCAATACGTCGCTTTTCGCGCCCGCTTTCCGTTTGATCGTGTAACTGGAAATGATGACATCCGTCAGTTTATACTCCATAAACCTTTGCTTGTCGCCGTCGGTCCGGCAGAGCTCGATAACGATCTCCTTCAAAGGGGTGCCATTCGAAATACATTCGTACAGCTTGGGCGAGGATTTATCGAACGCTTTCGCAATGGTGAACGATCCTGCCGCCGCGGTGCCGGTCGGTTTCGGCAGATTGGCCTTGCCTTCTCGTAAAGCGTTCGGCGACATGGGTTGTCCGATGGGCTGGATGAAACGCTGCAGGTCGATCCATTCCTTATGTCCTTTATCCGTGGATGCTCCGGGAAGGCCGTCGATTTTCAGGAACATATCAAAGGCCGCCCGGGATGGAGCTGCCAGCGCAAGCAGCGCCATAAACGAGAGTAGCAGCATGCCTGTTGATCGCCACATGGTTGTGCCTCCTTCTGGTGAAAGTCAAGCATCCGGGCGATTCCCCGGATGACTGGCATTGAATTAAGTATACGACGGCTTGCCCTATTCGACAAGAGATTACTTACACCCTAATCCTCCAGCAAAATAATGCAAACCGCCCGTTTTGAGCGGGAAACCGGGCGTTGGACGTCGAATCCTCTTCACCAATGAGGTGAATGCGATGCCATCCAGCCGGACCATTTTACCGATCAAAACGGGCGGTTTACATTATTTTGCTGGAGGATTAGGGTACAGGTAAGTAGCCTGTCATTTTACGGCAAGCCGCGTGATATGCAGGCCGGCGACCGAATGAAATCAGCAATCGTGCAAAGAGCCTTCCGTTATAGCGGGATCGAATTCACCAGCCAGATCTCCTGATGATGGACCGTGCCAGAAGTCACCAGGGGATCGCTTTCGCAGAGCAGGCGCCACTGCAGGCTCATGTTTGCCAGCAGGCGATCGAGCAGCGAGCGATTGGACGGAGGTTGGTATTGCAGGCACATTTCATAGTCATCATCGGTGGTGTCGTTTTGCCCGATGGCGTCGAACTCATGGGAACGACGATAATTGACATCGACGGACAGGCGATCGTGAAAGAGACTGACATTCGTAGAGCAGTTCAGCAGATGCGATTGAGTTGTGATGGATCCGGTGCATATCGAGGTGGGACGGCACCAGGTCACGCCGAAATGTATCGCCGGGGTAAGCTGATGCTCCAAACCAATCTCGAGTTGGCGTGATTTCGTTGCGGCAAGGGTGCTTGTTTTGTCGGTCAATTGATTGTGCACGAAGGAGAGCGAAACATTGGCCGCGCCCCATTGTTTGGTGAGCGTGGCGGCATATGATTGCTCCCGCTGGTCAATACGATTTTCGCCTACGGCATCGTTTTTGCGGCTCCCCCAGATTCCGCAGAGCGAGAGGGTTGGGCCGTTTTCGCCGGCATCCCAGGAAAGGGTGGAAGTCCAATCGTGCACAGCGGTAGCCGGCATGAAGCCGATCTCGGCAACGCCGCCGAGCAGAAATCGCTCCGATCGCCGCGAGTGCAGGAGCGCAAGGTTGAGATGATCGCTTACCTGCGTGGAGAAACTGGCATCCCATCCGCGGGCGCCGGAACGCAGCGTCGGATTGCCCAGCGTGACGTAGTCTGCCGGGGTATTGAACAGGGTGACCCCATATGAAGCGGTTGGGGCGCCGCCCATGATCTGCAGCGAATAAGCCAACGCCTGCCGGCGTTTCCCGAGCGTATCGATGTCTGCGTCATAATCCGTCCAGGCAAGCTCGGTCGCGATGTGCCCGGATTGTTGCAAGGCGGGCACGGCGCATTCAGCATGCAAACCAATTACTTTCGAGGCTTGCGGCGCTGCATAACCGCCGGCTGATTTCAGCGGAGTGTGACTGTCGGCAACGATAGCGGCGATTAGCTTCACCTTCGTATCGTTGACGGTGATCGCGTATAAGGCGCCGAAAGTGCTGCGATCGAAGCGTCCGGAAGCGCCCAGCCCGCCGCTGTTTCCGGAATCGCTGCGAAGAAAGAACGTATCAAACCCTTTGAGCTCGTCCCCGGTCTGCAGATGAATCACCTCACGCGAGGTCAAGCCGTGAATCGTCAGCGGTGAGAACTCGACCGAATCATCGCCGACCAGGAAGCGGTTTTTCTCATGCTCCAGTGTGAGTTGATAGTCGCCCAGATCGGAGGCGCCTCTGCTGATGACGGCGTTGGTTCGTCCATTCAACGTCATCTGCGGTCCAACCTCGCCTCCAAGGCGGAGTGTCGTCGTCGTCGAAAAGTCGGTATCGACATCGAGTCCGCCGATGGCCGTCAGGTAACGTTCTGGTTCATCGGTCGATGATGCGCGCATCGAGGTGTTGATCGATCCTTCGATCGAGAGTTTGAACGGCCCGTAGCCTGGCGTGTCCAGCCTGGAAGTCAGGGCATCCGAGAGTGAAGCCGCATGGAAGCCGGGTAGAGAGAACTCGTCGGTGGTGGTAAAAGGCGCCTTGTCGGTGGCGGGAGGTGTTCGCGTGACATCGAGGGTGATGGGCTTGCTTTCCAGTCGATTGGGAAAGGTCGTCCGGATGGTGATGACATTCGGTCCAATACGGCATTTTCGGAGCAGACTCTCCGGGGCGATCAGCTCGGCCGGCGCGCCGCCGGCGAGCGCGGCGGTAAAGGGTGCTGCCGGCGTGCCGTTGATCAGCCACCACCCGCTGACCCACCCGGTGCCGATGCCGCGAAGCACCGCGCCCATCTTCAGTATTGACCCATCGGGAATGGTGGGGCGGGTGCCTTCCTCTGGCTGAATGAGGCGGATCTCCAGCACCGCAAAGCTGGCGGCCGCTGTCCTGACGGGGATAATCATGTCATTTGTGCTGCCGTCCGGACTGGTGACGGTGAGCCGAATCCCCGTATCGACATCGCTTGTCTCGGCACGAACCGGCGCAATAATTGCCGTGCCGGCAGCATTCGTGATCCCGGTTCCCCGCACCTCGGAATCGACCACGGCATTGGTCAGGCGGATCGTCGCGCCGGCCACGCGAATACCGCTACTGTCGGTTATCCTGACGACAAGCGGGATTGACACGTTGAGGATAACGAAGTTCGGTGAAACCCGGACCTGAATGGTATCGGCGGCAAACACTCTGCCGATTTCGCCGGGAGTGAAGAATGCGATCAGGATGACGCCGACTACCAGCGATGAGCGCGATTGAAACATTGGCAGGCCTCCTGACTGATGCGCTGCAAAGATACCCACCAACCAGCTAAATACAATTATGAAGGATTGCCGGTCTATTAACGACCGATAATTTAATAGTATAACACAGAATCCGGTTGCGATACCCGTCTTCATGGATGATTTATTCACAAGCAATCTTCTGTTCGCCCCGAAAAGCGAGTATAATAAGTTGCCATGTCCCGATCATTTCATCTCGTCAGTCCGTTCGGTCCCAGTGGGGATCAGCCGCAGGCCATCGACAAGCTCATCGCGGGTCTGGAGCGGGGCGACCGCATGCAGACGCTGCTGGGAGTGACGGGGTCGGGGAAGACCTTCACGGTGGCGAACGCCATTGCGCGCGTGAACCGGCCGACACTGGTGATCGCGCCGAACAAGACGCTGGCGGCGCAGCTCTGCGAGGAGTTCCGCGCGCTCTTCCCGGAGAACGCGGTGGAGTATTTCGTCAGCTACTACGACTATTACCAGCCGGAAGCCTACATCCCGCAGAGCGACACCTACATCGAGAAGGACTCCGCCATCAACGAGGAGATCGACCGGCTGCGCCACTCCGCCACCCAGGCGGTGCTGGAGCGTCGCGACGCGATCGTGGTCGCCTCCGTCTCCTGCATCTACGGATTGGGGTCGCCGGAAGATTACCAGAAGATGTCCGTGCAGCTCGCGGTGGGCGAGGATTACGCGCGCGACGAGATCCTGCATCGACTGGTGGATCTGCAGTTCAAGCGCAACGACATCAACCTGGAGCGCGGCGCCTTCCGCGTGCGCGGCGACGTGCTGGAGGTGCACGCGGTGGACACCAAGCAGGTCACCCGCGTGGAGATGTTCGGCGACACCGTCGAGCGCATCACCATCATCGATCCGCTCACCGGCGAGGTGCTGGAGGAACCGGAGCAGGCTGCCATCTTCCCGGCCACCCACTACGTGTCCGACCCGGAGAAGCTGGAGGAGGCGCTGGAGGCCATCGAATCGGAGCTGCAGGAACGCTACGCGTGGTTCATGGAGCACAATAAGCTGCTGGAAGCGCAGCGCATCATGCAGCGCACCCGCTACGACCTGGAGATGATCCGCGAGATCGGCTACTGCAGCGGCATCGAGAACTACAGCCGCCACTTCGACGGCCGCAAACCGGGCCAGCCGCCGTTCACGCTGCTCGATTACTTCCCGAAGGATTTCATCTGCATCATCGACGAATCGCACCAGGCGGTGCCGCAGTTGCACGGCATGTATGCCGGCGACCGCTCGCGCAAGGAGTCGCTGGTGGAGTTCGGCTTTCGGCTGCCGTGCGCCTTCGACAACCGCCCGCTCACCTTCGAGGAATTCGAGGGGCGCATCGGGCAGGTGATCTTCACCTCCGCCACCCCCAGCCCATACGAGCGCGCGCAGAGCGCGCAGATCGTCGAACAGATCGTGCGCCCCACCGGCCTTGTCGATCCGGAGGTGCAGGTGCGCGGCACGCGGGGGCAGATCGACGATCTGCTGGCGGAGATCAAAGATCGGGTCAGCCGGGGCGAGCGCGCGCTGGTCACCACGCTGACGAAGAAGATGGCGGAGGACCTGACCGACTACCTGGTCGATCTGAACGTGAAGGTGCACTATCTGCACAGCGACCTGCAGACCTTCACCCGCTCGGAGATTCTGCGCGACTTTCGCCTGGGCGTCTACGACGTGGTGGTGGGCATCAACCTGCTGCGCGAGGGGCTGGACCTGCCGGAGGTGACGCTGGTGGCCATCCTCGACGCCGACAAGCAGGGGTTCCTGCGCTCGGACACCTCGCTCATCCAGACCATCGGCCGCGCCGCGCGCAACGTCAACGGCACGGTAATCATGTATGCCGACGAGGTAACCGATTCGATGCAGCGGGCTATCGGCGAGACGAATCGCCGCCGGGCCGTGCAGGTGATTTACAACGAGGAGCACGGCATCACCCCGACCACCATCGTGAAGGACATCCGCGAGCTGCTCAGCGCCAGCATGGTGACCGAGGAGGAGGCGGAATATTACGTCGGCGACGAATCCGGCAAGAGCCTGGACGACCAGCTCGCCGAGCTGGAAAAGAAGATGCTGGCCGCCGCCAAGGAGCTGAAGTTCGAGGAAGCCGCCCAACTCCGCGACAAAATCATCATGCTGCAGGGTAAATCACCCCTGCAGGGCCCCGCCGCTCCCAAGCGCCACCTCACCGCCAAGCAGGCCGTGCGCAAGCAGAAGGAGCGGATGCGGCGGACGAATAATTGATTCGATTCACCTGCCGCTATGCTATAATGCCTCCGATGGCTGACTTCACCTCCAAGCAACGCATGCTCAACGCCTACCGCGGCATTCCCAGCGATCTGCCAGCGGTGGCGCCGGAGTTCTGGTATTATTTTCCAGCGAAGCTGCTCGGGTTAGATATGATCGAGTTCAGCCGCGTGCCGTTCCACTAGGCGCTGAAGTATACCTTCGAGAAATACGAGTGCGACGGGTGGGGGATCGCCTTCGCGGGGAGCGGGCCGGCGGATATCGAGCGGGAAACTGAAGAGTGCCGGCTGGATGAATACCAGGTGGCGCACCGCACTACCGCCCGAACGCCATACGGAACCCTCACCTCAACCTCCATCGCCGACCGGCGCGAGCCGGGATGGGTGACGGAGCGGTGGATGGAGGATTTCGCGCGCGACTTGCCGGCGTATGAGTATATGACGCTGGGCGCCGACCCGGCGGGGATCGACTTCAGCACAGCGGTGCAGGCGTGGGAAGAGGTGGGCGAATCCTTCCTGCTGGAGTTCTACCTGGGAGAAGGATTCTTCGATTACGTCGCACCCGCCTGCGAGGGCGGGCTGGAGGCAGCGACCTACCATTTTCTCGAATACGAGACCGAGCTGGAGCGCCTGCGGGAGCGCTTCACCGACTTCATGGTGCGCAAGGTGCGTGCGGTCTGCGAACGGACTCCCTTCGAGAGCCTGTTCATCGGCTGCACATGGAGCTGCCTGTCGTTGATCAGTCCGGCGATGTGGCGGAAGTGGGACAAGCCGGTGATCAAGGCGATCTGCGACGAAGCGCACCGGCACGGCCGGCTGGTGCACCTGCACAACCACGGGAAGTGCCTGGAGCTGGTTGCCGACTTCCCGGAGATCGGCGTCGATTGCGTCTGCCCCTTCGAGCGCCCGCCCGGCGGCGACGTGGACGGCCTGGCCGGCCTGCAACTGGTCGCCGAGCGCCTGGCCGGCCGCACCACCATGAACGGCAACGTCCACACCGTGGAAACGCTCATCCGCGGCACCCCCGACGATGCCCGCCGCGAAGTGCGCGAGGTGCTAGAAGCCTTCCAGGGCAATCCCCGCGTCATCGTGGGCACCGGCGACCAGGTGGGCCGGGAGACGCCGGAGGAGAATATTCGGGCGATGATCGATGAAGCGAAGGGCTTCTCTCATTAACCACAAAGGCACGAAGACACGAAGGCACGAAGGAGTTATTTATGAGCCGCAATAATGTCATACTCCTGCACACCGACCAGCAGCGCGCGGACAGTCTGGGGTGCAACGGCAATCCATACGCGCGGACGCCGAACCTAGACCGGCTGGCGGCGGAGGGCACGACCTTCACCCGGCATATCGCCGCCAATCCGGTCTGCTCGCCGTCGCGCGCCAGCCTGCTCACCGGGCTTTATCCGCCAGGGCACAATCTCTGGTGCAACGGCATGCCGTTGAACCGGCGGGAATACGTGGCCGTCAACCGGCAGGCCGAGGATCAGAGCTGCGATGCCGACGCCGGCTTCGTGCCCGAGCCGCCGACGATGGCCGACTGCTTCGCCGCCGCCGGCTACGATACAGCGAGCTTCGGCAAGCTGCACCTGACACCGTATATGGCCGATGAACGGTACGGTTACCCGGAGACGTGGTCGTTGTGGGAGTCCGACGCC
>Ga0315284_10011338_pt1 | contig 12716 bp, 16 predicted proteins | sample YL17G09_16_MG_FD_203696 | JGI IMG/M metagenome (GOLD analysis project Ga0315284, IMG submission 203696) | Sediment microbial communities from Yellowstone Lake, YNP, Wyoming, USA - YL17G09_16 | ecosystem: Environmental > Aquatic > Freshwater > Lake > Sediment | place: USA: Wyoming | collected... | reverse complement strand
TCGTAAACCAAATGACTGAGGACTTCCCTACCCCATTCGCGTTGGCGTCGGCTGTGGTCGCCTCCGTTGCCCGGGTTCAGGCATACCGTGGGCCTGAGTGGGTGCCGTCCGTGCTGGAACCGAGTGCGGGTCGCGGAGTGTTCGTGCGGGCTATCCGTGCGCAATGGCCCTCGGCGGCGCTCACCGTAGTCGAGCCAAACTTCGCGGCGCTCGACCTCGAAATGGAAGGCGCGGACTGCGTACACACGGAAACACTGGAAGCCTATGCGGATCGTGCTGCGGTGGCTGATGAGAAGTACGATGTGATCATCGGCAATCCGCCGTTCAGTCTCGCAGAGGATCATGCTCGCCTGTGCCTACGCCTGCTTAGGCCGGGAGGCACACTTGCCCTGGTGCTGCGCCTCGGGTTTCTCGCCAGCGTCGGTAGGTTGCCGTTCTGGGCCGAGCATCGACCGTTGGCGCTACAGGTGTTGGTTCCGCGTCCGAGCTTTTCCCCGAAGGGTAATGACCACAGCGAGTACGGGCTGTTCGTGTGGGTGGACAAGGCTCCGGTGCTGCGCGTCCGTGAAGGCGGACAGGCGGCGCAACTCGACTGGATCAAGTGGCGCTGAGTTTCGGCTAGGCCCGTCGGCGGTTGCTCGGCGGGCGCTTTCCGCTTGCCAATGCTGAGAACAGTGTGCTAGACTGAGAACATGGAAAAGAGACCTTGTGAGGCTTGCGGGGTAGTTACTCAGGTTGTTCGCGTAGCCTGCGGGGTGTGCACCAAGCGCGTTTGTTGGGGCACATGCAGCACCAAAGTGAAAACCATGGTTGGTACGAACACCGAGTTCTCGTACCGTTGCTCTGCACACCCGGGCGAAACATGAACGTGCGGGAGATGATCGAGTTCGCTGATGTGCCCGGTCTGGGGGCGTCGGGGAAGTGCTTTGTCCGTGAGGGCGTGAGGGTGCGGCTGCTGCGTCGTTGCCGCTCCCGGCGGGATCGCAATGTGATCGTGGTCGAGACGTACACCGCCGATGTGGCCTGGGTGGAACGCGCCGCTGATGGGCTCTACTTCGGGTATCGGGATATTCGTGATGCGCGGGGCAAGCTGGTCAGTCATTGGGGCTGCGCCGTGCTGAAGGACACCGCGCCGGAGTTCGGGATTGTCAGCGTGACCCCGGCGGGCTGACCGCAAAAATAGTTTCACTTTTCTGCGTTCTAGGGTCGCTTGTCGCTGGCATGCTGAGAACAGTGTGCTAGATTGAGAATGTGGACGCGAAGCAGAAGCTCAAGGAGATCAAGATGCTGCCCATACCCCGACACCGCCGAGTGCGGCTGACCCCGGAAGCCGGGTGGCTTGTCGGCGTGTCATTCAGAGGTGAGGTGTTCCTGCCGAATGCTTGCGTGCGCGAGTCGTGCTGGTACGCCGTGGCGGCGTTGTCACCTCGCCGGGTGTCGCAGTTCAGCGTGTCGGGATACGGGCGGACGCCCTCGCTTGCGTTGCTCGCTCTGTTCCGCAACATGCACACCACCGGATTCTGGCTGGCTCTGTACTGTGCTCGGGTTGCGGCGCTTCGCGCCTAACAAGAAGGAGATCAAAGATGGCGGGTACAAAAGACATTACTGTTCGGATGTTTCTGGAGCGGTGTCGCGTCCACATGATTGAGCCTACTGGCGGGAACACGCTCATGCGGATCCCTCGTGGGAGCATGTTCACCCAAGCTCGCGGCGCGACGTTCCGCTTTGTCCCGGCCATGTCTGATACCCCGTTCCTGACCCGGCGGGCGCTTCTGGCTGCGCTCGTAACGGCGAAGGAAGCCGCCGCTCGGGAGACGCGGGCGGTGGAAAATCGTCGGGAGAAGTTCTACGCGCTGGCGGGCGGGGGTCCGTTTGAGGGGGCGGACCCGCGCATCAAGTGGCTCCGTAATGAGACTGGCGTGGAAATGACGCTGATACTGTCGGATGCAATCGCCGCCGAAGTCCTCGGTTTGATTCGCCCGATTCTGCTGGCTGAATCCTCCCGGCGTATGCTGCTCAAGGCGGAGTCGGCGCTGTCGGCCTGATCGCAAAATAGTTTCACTTTTCTGCTTCGTAGGTCCGCTTGTCGCTTGCGTCCTGAGAACAGTGTGCTAGATTGAGAATGTGGACGCGAAGAACAACGACAAGGAGATCAGCATGAAAGTGTACGGCCCGGCTTCATTTCTCAACGCCGCTCTGCAACACGTCCAGAGCGAGAGCATCCGGGCGTGGGCGGTCACTCCGCATAACAAGCCCATCTTTATCAAGCTCGCCAAGCTGGCGCTCACCTCGGGCGGCTCATCCTCGGATTCCGTTGTGCGGTTCGCCGCTTACATCGTCGCGTCGGCAATGGGCTAAACGCGAGAATAGGAGACACATCATGTTCATCGGTTGCCAACTTGCCCACCACACCTCGGAACTCCCCACGCAGTATCCGCTTGTCGCGGAGCCCAAGCTCGACGGCTTTCGTCTGGTCGCGCACATCGACGGCGACCGCAAGGTCACGTTCTACAGCCGGGGCGGCAAGAGCGAGCCTTTCACGGCGAATCTGGCGCATGTGGCCGAGGCGCTGTCCGCCTCGGGTGCGAAGGACTGCTACGTTGACGGGGAAATCTCCGCCGGGACGTGGAACGACACGGCGAAGTTGGTTCGCCTGAAGTCGCCCTCGGCTGCACAGCTTGCGGTGATCCGTGCTCGTGTGGTGTTCCATGCGTTTGACATCGTGCCGCTGGACTCGATTGAGTCGGCGCCGGTCGGCCGGGTGGTCCGCATGGTGTGCCGTGAGTCGCACACGCAACGCTCGGCTCGCCTGGGCTTCATTCTGGACTCGCGCTTCGCCTGCATCATCGTAGTGCCCGGGGTGGTGGTGAACTCCCCGGCGGAGGTGGAACTGGTCCACGGCAAGAATCTTGCGGCCGGTCACGAGGGCACGATGCTCAAGCGCATGGACGCCCCGTATGTGTTCGACCGAACGGAGAACTGGATTGCGCTCAAACCGACGCGGACTGTTGATGCGCGGATCCTCGGCTCAATCGAAGGCGCGGGCAAGCATGTTGGTCGCCTCGGTGCGCTTGAGGTCGAGGCGGCGGACGGTACGCGCTTCCGTGTTGGCACCGGGTTCAACGACAAGGAGCGGGCGGCTCTGTGGGCGGAGCGGGCTTCCCTCGTGGGTCTGTGGGTTGAAGCTCGGATGCAGGATTGCTCGGTCGCGACGGCGCGGCACCCCTCCTTCGTGCGCATGCGTCCTGACCGGGATTGAGTCGGGCTGCAAAAAAAGTTGCGTTTAGGTGTTGTATCCTGAGAATATCGTGCTAGATTGAGAACAGCCCAACAACGGGCACTGTTACTCGTTACTGATTACCCCCAACAACGGAGAATGGACATGGCAAACGACGTGGCGAACGTGGCGAACTTGGCGATCTTGCAGGGACAGGGCTTGGAGGAAGCGGGCGCTGTGGTGTGGTGGGAACTTAGCGGAATGCTGAGTGGTGCGGATCTCGCAGATGAACTTCTGGCGCGGGGCTTCAGTGCGAACGACCCGGCGGTTCTGAACGTGATCGCGCCCTCGCCGGAGGTCGCTCTGTACCGGGCGGCGGCGCAGGCGCTCCGGGGTCGCAAGCACTTGCTGCGCACCATCAGCCGGGGATCCTGGGAAGCCTTTGAGGAACAGATTGTGCGTGATGCCGATGGCGACGAACGCCTGGAAGTCACGTCCATCGCTCGTGGCGGTGTGCGACGGTCGGCGGGGTCGGAACCCCAACCGTTTGTGAAGTCCACCCACCCTGAACTCGGGCCTGCTTTCGCGGAGTTGACGTTGGCGGCGTATGGCCTTCATCGCCGGGTGTGGCACACGTCGGATGTTGGTGGCTGGATGATCTACGTCGCGAACCAAGCGGCCGTGAGTGCGGTCGCGCTCCGGTCGAGCGGCGGCTTCTACTTCGTGCCCCGGTCGGCCCTCGCTCGGTGGCGTGCGATGGCGGAGGCCGTTCAGGCGGTCAGCAGCAATGTGCTGCGCGAACTCCCGGCGATGAAAACGGAACAGTGCGCGCAGGCGGTGATCGCTGCGGTGCAACGTGAAGCGGCGCAAGGGCTGTCCGAAGTCCAGTCGTACCTGTCCGGTGAGGTCACATCGAAGCGCGGTATCGCCTCGGCTGAATCGCGGATTGCCGATGCGCTCGCCAAGATTCAACGCTACGCGGACCTGTTCGGCGGTGACTTCGGGGCGATCCGTGCGCAAGCAGAAGAACTCCAAGCGGGCTGCGCCATCGCCATGTTGGCCGCACAGGCGGCAGCGGGGGCAACTGCGTGAGCGCGTTCCTGCCACAATACGCCGATGAGGCGCGGCGCATCGCCAAGCTGGTCTCACGCTTGTACTGCGCTCGGTGCTGGTGGGCTGACCCGGCTGACGTGGAGCAGCAAGCGTGGCTCATCGCCTCAGAGGTGTGGCTTGACGGCCGGTGGGTGGGCGGCGTCCCGGGCTACGGGATGCTGGCCTACGTCGCCTGCATGCGCCAGCTTGGTCGCTGGCTGCAACGGCAACGCTCCCCGGTGAGCGCGTCGGATCATGGAGTCACTTCGATGGCCGGGCTGCAGACCGTGGAGATTGGGCACAGGCATCCGGTGGTCGAGCCCGACGCCCTTCAGGATCTCACGATCCGTGACTTGCGGGATAAGCTGCGCCACCGTCTCCGCCTTCGTGCGGGTGACGATGCGGCGGCGGAAGCCAGCGCACGGGTTTTGCTCGACGGCGACACTCCGGCGGAAGCCGCGTCCGCTGTCGGGTGTCCGGTGGGTGATGTGTATCGGGCAAATGCTCGCGCCCTTGATTGGGCGCGGTCGGATGCCGAGGCGAAGGTTCTGGTTACTCAACTCGCAGAAGCAAGGGAATGGTGATCGTGATGGCAAAACGTGGTCCTGCAAAACGTAATCCGACAAAACTGGATGAGGCGATGGAACAGCGCGGGTATCTGACCATGCGTGCGGCTCGTGCGTTGCTCGGGGTGTCTACTCCGACGATGTACCGCATGGCCGATGAGAAGCGCGTGCAGGTGGTGGTTTCCGCTGGCAAGAAGTATGTGAGCCGCGCTTCGTGCAAGGACTACCTGGGTGCGGTCGGCGCGAGTGCAATGGGCATCCGGTGATGGCTGGTATGCCCCGCCCAACCCGGGGCGAGGTTCACACGATCTTTGATTCCCGGGTGATTTACGTTAGCTGCGTGTACTGCGGGTTCCTGGCTCAAACCGAGCGCGGGCTTGCCACGCATCTTGCGGGTGAGAAGTATTGTACCGTCGTACAGTCGCAACTGGCTTTGGAATCCCGAGGCTTGGTTATGCTTCGCCCCTATGCTGGCTCGGCCACTGTGCTGTGGTCCGGGTTGGGGAGTGCGCACCCACTTGGCCGGGTGCTGTTCTGTGCCCCGGGGATTGTGCGGTCGGCTAGCGGACTGAGACGCCTCCCGCGGCATCAACGGTCGTCGCGGCAGTCTGAAACCTCATGTCTGTACGGCCCGGCGTGGCTGTACGGGTGGCTGAAGGTCGCGCAATCCCTAAGTGACGCTGCCCAAGCGGTACTGATCAACGACCCGGAAAGGCGTGCCGCCGTGCTCGCCTACCTGAATCTGTGTAGATCAACTCCGGGGCCAAACCCGTTTGACTCCGGCGCAATTTCTGTGTCGGAACTGGAGACGTTACTTCTGCGGAGTGTTTATGAAGATTAGGGTGGGCAACTCGTGGTCTGAAGTGCTGGACGCCTCTCCGGCTGAGATGGCTTGGCTGGAGGAATACGTTGGCTGCGATGTTGAGCGTTACGTTCCGGGGGCCGGTCGGTTGGTGGAACGGTTTACGATGCTCGACGGGGCGTGCTTCGCCTCGGGGTTGGTGCCGTTGATTGCGTCCGCAGCGCAAGCTGAAACGGGTTCTCCGGTGGAACTTGTGGACATGCGCCCATCGTTGCCGGGTGTCTCAGATGCCCAGGCTGATCTCGCTTGGCTGCGAGACTACCAAGCTGATGCGTTGACCGCATTGGTCGCCGTCGGGCGCGGGGTGTGCCAGGCGCCAACAGCGGCGGGCAAAAGCGAAGTGATCATTGGGCTGACCCGGGCGCTCCCCGAGGTTGAGCATCTGTGTCTGATTCATCGGTCTGACTTGGTGCGCCAGCTTTCGGAACGCTACATGCTGCGTACCAAAGAGCGTGCTGGCGCCTTCGTGGGTGGGGTCTGGCGCAGAGGTACATGCAACTTCACCGTCGCCACCTTTCAGTCGCTCGCTTCGGCGCGGCGGTCCGGGGCGGAGGGCTTGGATGAGTTGCGGAGCGCGGTCGGCGCTGTGCATGTGGATGAGTGCCATGCTACTCCGGCGGCAACCTACTACTCGGAGATCCAAGGGCTGCACAAAGCGCAGCATCGGTTCGGGTTCAGCGGAACTCCGTTGAAGCGATCTGGGGCCGATACGCTGCGAACGGTCGGCGCCTTGGGTCCGCTCGTGTATCGGATTAGCGCGCAGACGCTCATCGATCGTGGCCTGCTCGCTCGGCCACAAGTACGGATGCGTCCGCTGGAGCAATACTCCACGCCCGATTCTGATTGGCTGGATGTGTACGCGGATCTCGTGGTGCGCTCCCCGGCTCGGAATGCCTTGGTGGCGGACATGGCTCTATCCGCAGCCAAGCCGTGCCTGGTTTTCTTCGACAACTTGAAGCAGGGGCAACTGCTCGTGTTGGAAATGGAGAAGCGCGGGCTGCGCGTCGGCGCCGTGTGGGGTCGGCACAGTTTAGATTTCCGCGCCGAGGCGCTGCAACAGCTTCAGCGTGGCGAGCTTGATGTGCTCGCCTGCTCTGTGATCTTTCAGGAAGGCGTAGATGCTCCGGCGTTGGCAAGCGTGGTGATCGGCGGGGGCAAGAAAAGCTACGTTGCCGCGATTCAGCGTGTCGGCCGAGGCATGCGGATCTCCGAAGGGAAGTCCAGCTTTGAGGTTTGGGATGTGCTGGATAAGGGCCAGTCCTGGCTCGCCAAGCATGCTCGGGGCCGTCGCCGTGCGTACTTGAGCGAAGGGTACGACGTTGAGGTGTTGAAAGTTTGACGTGATGGCTGCAAACCGCCCTCCGAATGCCCAAACTGATCCCCAAAAGAACACATACTCAAATCTGATCAGACCCTCGCTTCGCTCGGGTCTGGGCGCTACGCGCCACCGGGATCGCCATGCTGAAATCCGCCGCACATTTACCCGGTCATGCCGACAGCCTGATCGCTGAAGTTGACCGGGCTGAGATCGTGCGCCTCGGTGTGCGGCTCATTCCACCGGATCCTGTCGGCTTGGTTCAGTCGGTGGAATACCCACGGCCACGCCAGATCCCCGATGGCGCTTCCGACTTTGAGCGGGCGCGGGTGCTCGGTGACATTTACCGGGCGGCGGTTGAGTGGAAGTACCACATCCAAAGCTTCGCCTACTCCGGGCACCCAAGATCCTGGGTCGCGTTGAATGGCTTGCTTGAGGTTGAGCGCATGCTGCGCGGCCGGGACATTCCTCCGGCGGCGTGGGTCGCGTTCAGCTTTGAGGCGTGGGCGTCACTCCATGTCTCGGGTGGTCCGCCTCGACCGGGGTGGGTGTACTCTGCGTCTCGGGTTGCGAAGTGGGATGAGTTTCGGGAGGCTGCGACCGAGCGGTATTTGCGGGCGCGTCTGGCTTCGGTGCCTGAACACCGTCAGTTGTGCGCTGACTGGCATCGAATGTGGGGCGATCTACTGCAAGCCCGCCCAAGCTCGCGTTCGGGTGTCGCGGACATTGTGGAGCAACACTTCCCGGGTGATGCGTTTGAGCGCAGGCTCACCCAAGCGCGGGGGCGCCGGGTGCAACTTCAACGTGTCGCTGACTTGGATCCTGCGTCGGCGGCTTTCCTACCTCGGTGGTGATGCGTGAGTGAAAAGTACGGTCTGAGTCCACAGTTTGAGTTGGCTGTTCTCCGCTTCGCGGCGGTGTCGCCATCGTTTCAGCGCCGGGTCGGCTACGCGGTGGACGCGGCGTTCATGGATCATCCCCAAGCGGATCTGATCCTCCGGGCGTGCCGAGCGATCGAAGTCGAGTCCGGGCGCCCTCCGGCCAGCACCGTGATTGTGGTTCAACGTGTTCGGCGTTGGGTGGCGGAAGGCCGGGTGAAGATGGACGCCTTTGCTGCGGTGGGGCAGACGTTCGATGAGGCGGACGATCTGCCACCGATCTCGGAGGAAGAAGTCATAGCGGAGTTCGCTCCGATCCTCCGGCGGCGCATGCAGTCGGATGCCGTGATCAAGGCACATGATGAGTACGGGCGTCGGGGTGACTTCCGCTCGGTGATGGAGGCGCTGGAACGGGCCAACAAGCTTGGTGAGTCCGAGCTTGTCCGTGACGTGGCGCTGTCGGCACAAGGGTTGTCTATCTTCGACTTGGCCCAAGCGGATCGGCTTCCCACAGGCATATTTGAACTCGACAACGCCCTTGATGGCGGGCTGCAGCGCGGGGCGCTCGGGACCGTGCTGGCTGAATCCGGCGGCGGCAAATCGCAGTTTCTAATCAGCCAAGCGGCGGAGTCCGTGCGGCTCGGCCGCTCGACACTTTTCGTTACGCTGGAACTTCCACAGTCTGTGCAGATGGCTCGGCTGGCGGCAAACATCACCGGGGTTCCAACGAACGCAATCATGCAGTCGGCGTCGGCGCGCAAGCAAGTTGAGGCGGCGCTCGCCTCGGGTGCATCGACGCGGGGGCCGTGCTGGATTGCGGAGTTCGATCCCCATGTCACGTCTGTTCAAGAGGTGACGCGGTGGGTGGGTGAGAAGGAGCAGGAAAGCGGGCGACCGGCTGAAGTGCTGATTGTGGACTATGGCGACAAGCTGACCGATCCTCGGGCCAAGCAGGATAATGAGTACCTGGCTCTGCGGTACGTTTGGGAGGGCATGCGCCGGGACATTGCCGTAGCCAAGCAAATGTGGGTGTGGACCGCTTCACAAGTTTCCCGCCGGGGTGACAAGGACCGGAAGAAGCACATCGACATGCACAACACGGCCGATTCCATGCATAAGGTCCGGGTTAGCGACTTGGTGGTGTCGATCAATCCGTGCGGGGATGAGGGGCAAGACGATGCGAGTCAGGTTGAGCTTTTCGTCGCCAAGCATCGGTTAGGGCGCTCGCGCTTCGTGGTCGGCCCGGTGTTTACGGACTTCGCATGCGGTCGAATCTCGCTTCCCACGGGTATCTGATCTCTGCTTTCGGCGCCGTGCCTCGGGAGGTAGCGTGGCAAATCGAGACGATTTAGACGACCGTGATTGGTCCGCGATCAACGCGCTCGTGGAGGACGCGATTGAGGGGCGGCTCACCGGGGCGTCTGGCTGGCGCCGGGCGGATTGCCCGTTCTGCGAGGACCGCACCGGGAAGGCCGACAAGCGCCAGTCCTTTGCGTTCAATACGGCCACGGGCGGCTACGTCTGCAATCGCTGTCAAACGCGGGGGCGGTTGCCCGGGTGGGGCGAGTCTCAGGATGTGTACTCGCCAGCAGTCGCGTTGGCGGCGCCTGCTCTGGCGGCGCCGGAGGTTGAATCCGTGCAGGGGTTTGTGTCACTCGGCATGTGGCCGGGCGTGTCGGCGGAGGCTACGTCATACCCACGCGAGTACCTGCAACGTCGAGGCGTGTCGGCGGAGGCGGTGCTTCGGTGCGGGGTCGGCTGCACGTTGGATGGGCCACATCGCGGTCGCATTGTGGTTCCGCATGCCTTTCAGGGGGCAACGGAGAATCCGTGGGGTGGCTGGATTGGGCGCGACTTCACCGACGCCCAGGATCTCCGCTACCGCTACTCGCGTGGACTTCGCCGGGATCGTCTGTGGCGCCAGCATGCGCTGGATAAAGTCACTACGGAACCGCTGTTGCTCGTGGAGGGCGTGTTTGATGCGCTGCCACACTGGCCGAACGCGGCGGCTTTTCTCGGGAAGCCCACGCTGGCGCATGTGCAGCATTTGAGTCGCCATCGTGGGCGTCCGTTCGTTGTCGCCTTGGATGGTGACGCTCACGAGGAAGGGTGGGCGCTCGCTCAAAAGTTGCGGTTCATGGGCGCACCCTCCGGGTTCCTGCGTCTGCCTCCGGGTGAGGATCCGGGTTCACTTGGTCTGCGTTGGTTTGCCGAGCACATGGCTCAGGCGTTCATCTTCTGACGCTCGGCGCAAAATAGTTTCACTTTCCTGCTCTTTAGGTTCGTTTGTCGCTTGCGTCCTGAGAACAGTGTGCTAGATTGAGAATGTGGACGTAGAGCAGAACCTCAAGGAGATCAAGATGAGCACCACGATTGAAAACGCACTCAGCATCTTTTCGGATGTCTACAAGGAAGCCTATGGCGTTCGCCCTCGTGGCGTTGACCTGAGCGCCCTGTCCCTCTCGGAGATTGAATCCGAGATCGAACACCTGAGCGAAGTGGCGCATGCGCGTGTCGAGGTGGAGCGCGAGGCCGAGGCCGTCGCCGTTGCACAGTTTGAGGCGCACGTTGCCGACGTGATCGCCACGGGCGCGGGCTGTCGGGAAGCCGCCCTTCGGTGGATTCACGAAGCCGAGGAAACCGAAGGTGATTGGGAGCGCCTGGCTTGGGCGCTCGGCCTTCCCTTCGGGTACTTCACGGTGGCGTCGTGAACCCGGCGCCGCTTCACCCGGACGACCGCGCTCTGTTCCAGTTGATGCACATGCTGGCCTTCGCCGCCGCAGCACACTTCAACTTGCCGTTGCGCGAGTTTGAACCCAAACGCCGCCCGTCTCCGGGTGGGGCATACGGGTTGTGCAACCTCACCTCTGGCACGGTCAGCATCCTGTTCCGGTGCAAGCACTCCGCTCGTGAGGGCGGGGCGTGGTTCCGGTCGCCTTCCACCAAGCGGGAAGTGGTGGAGACGGTGGCGCATGAACTGGCTCACTTTCGGGATGCCGGGCATGGCGTTGAACACAAAGCGTTCACGACTGAGATCCGGGCCTGGCTTGAGGCCGCGTCGTTGTACGCCCCGAGTAAATAGTTTCACTTTTCTTCTGCTTAGGTCCGGTTCCCGCTTGGCATGCTGAGAACAGTGTGCTAGATTGAGAATGTGGACGCAAACGGGCAGGTAAATGCCCAAGCTGTTTGATGGGTCGCACCGCCCTTCCAGGTGTTCGTTACCTCAACCCTTTACGGAGAATGCTGTGAACACGACTATCCCAACCATCCTTCAGGCTCGCGGGGATTCCCCCCAAGAGCGCGCTTTGTGGGCGTGCTGGTTTGCGCAGGGCACCAACGGTCGGCGCGGGCTTCCTCTCGTGCTCGTGGGTGAGCCGGGAACGGCCAAGACTTCGCGCATCGCTGCCCTGGCTTCGGTCGCGGGGCTGCACTTTGAGTCGGTGATGGCGTCCATCCGACAGCCCGTGGATTTCCTCGGGATGCCGATGCTCTCCGAAATGGTGCTCAACTCGGCAACTCAGTTCCTCTCGCCGGATGGTGACGCGGGGATCCCAATCACGCAGTACGCTGCCCCGGGCTTCGCGCTCCGTGCCGCGATTGCGCGGCGCTCCCTGATTCTGTTCGATGAAGTCAACACTTGCCCATTGAGCGTGCAAGCGGCGCTTCTGCGCGTTCTGTTTGAGGGCGTGTGCGGCGAGTTCCAGATTCCGCCGTCGGTTCGCTTCGTGCTGGCAATGAACGCCACGGAGGACAGCGCGGGTGGGTGGGATATTGCCCCGCCGCTGGCGAACCGGGTCGGCTGGATTGAGTGGCCGAGCCTCGGTGTGGACCGCTTCTCGTCTTTTCTGAACGGGCAGCTTACCGATGAGTTTGAGTCGTTGGACTGCGCTGCGGTGGAAGCCGCTGTGGATGTGGCGTGGCCTGAAGCCATGTCGCGTGCGGCGGCGTTGGTGACGGGTTTCCTGGCTGCACAGCCGGGGCTGCTTCACGTCAAGCCCACCGATAGCGGCGAAATCCAACGTGCGTGGCCGTCGGCGCGTACCTGGGATATGGCGTGTCGCGCCATCGCGGCGTGTGAGATTCACGGCTTGGTCGGAGAGGACCGGCGTATCGCCGTCTCGGCTTTCATCGGGTCGGCGGCGCAAACTCAGATGGCGGCGTGGGAGCGGTCGGCAGACCTTCCCAATGCGGCGGAGGTTCTGGATGGTGTCGCGGTGTTCACGCACAAGCCCGAGCGGTTTGACCGCACGGTCGCTGTCCTGGCCGCTTGCACGGGCCTGGTCCTGACTGCGGCGCCTCGCGACAAGGCGGCGCCACTGGCGGCAGACTTCCAGCGTCGGTTGGATGGGCTGTTCGCCCTTCTGGATTCCATGCCCGATGGTGCGATTGATCTCACCTTGCAACCGGCGCGGGCGTTGGTGGTGCGCGGTCTGGCAACCAAGAGCGCGCGGGCACTCAAGTTCCTGGCTCGGGTGCAACCGTTGCTGCACTCAGTTGTGAGCACGTCGTAGTTCTCTCTTGCACTCTGAGAACAGTGTGCTAGATTGAGAATGTGGACGCAGAGCCGAATCCAAGGAGATCACGATGAACGCCCCGAATCCCGCTCGTAAAACTTTAGCCCTTCTGCCTCGGGGGCAACGGGTCCCGGCGGCGCGTGCGGTAGTCCGCGAGCTTCGCCCGTACCTGACGGTCGGCGTGGAGTCGTTGGGATTCCAAGAGGCGCCGGGGCTTGGAACGGTCGCTGTCACGAAGCACTCGCAGTTGCTCGTAAACCTTGATGCGGTCG
>Ga0315284_10011336_pt1 | contig 12717 bp, 12 predicted proteins | sample YL17G09_16_MG_FD_203696 | JGI IMG/M metagenome (GOLD analysis project Ga0315284, IMG submission 203696) | Sediment microbial communities from Yellowstone Lake, YNP, Wyoming, USA - YL17G09_16 | ecosystem: Environmental > Aquatic > Freshwater > Lake > Sediment | place: USA: Wyoming | collected... | reverse complement strand
CTGGCTGTGAACACGACAACAGCGTCACCGAGCATCGTGCTAATGCCTCGGTACGTCATGTTGGAAACGGGACCCGTGGTAGAGTCACCAACCATAGGGGACGACGCTGTGTAGAGCATCGCCGCAGCGGCTCCTAGCGTAGAGTCCCCAGCCATCGTGACATCGATCTCTTCAATAGGCATGGTTCAATCCTCCGACTACTAGAGAGTGCTGGAGCTAATGCACCAGACTTTGGTGCATTAGCTCACGGACCATACCAACATCATGACTCGGAGACTGAGAGCGCTGAGATCGCGAAGTTGAGCTGGTCGCCGATCCCAACAACCTTGGACGTACCCAGGTTGCCGAAGTACAGGGCGTCATCCACACCAGCGGTGACCGCAGCGCAAACGGCAGCCGCCACAACGGTACCCCAAGACGCACCCGCAACCGGGAACGTAACCGCTCCAGTGTTGGCGGTAGCAGCAGCGGCTGGGGCTGAGAAGGTGACAGCCATACGGGTGTATAGCGAACCACCACCCGTGGTGACTTCCGTACCAGCGGTTGTGGCAGTCGGAGCAACTGTGTAGAGCGCGACAAAGACTGACACGGGGGCTGTGTAGCCAGCATTGCGTAGAACAGCGTCCAGAAGCAGGTTGGAGAGGGTTTGTTTCTTGGCAGGCATTGGGTATCCTCGGAGTTAGAGATCTAGAGAGATTTGATTCGATCTTCCGGCCGAGACACCGGCCACCAATTAGGTGGGGTGATACAAAGATTAACAACCCACGGTCAGCCAGGGTTGACAGCTACGTAATGCTAACCAACGTCTACCCCATGTGGCAGATCGATTTTAGCGACTTGACCGAGTGGGCGTAAGGCTGCGCAGCTACTTTGCCGGTGTTGTTGAACCACCCGATCTTGAGGCTGTCAATGTCCGCAACAGATGCGTCAAACACGAAGTAGACTCGCCCACCCTCACGATCGGTGCGGATCATCTCAACACCAGCGGTCTGGAGGTAGGCTGCGAAGTAAAGGTCAGGAGACTTAAACTCACCCGGCTTAGAAGCTTTGTTCGGTTGCATTCTGAGTCCTAATTTGAGCACCCAGAGGGCGCTAGTTTGAATCACATTCAGTATCTGGAATTTACATTTAAGCAGGGCGGCCCCATTTGGGACCGCCCTGAGGCACTCAAAACTCAGATCAGGTTACCGTGAAGACGTTCGAGGCGAAGCTCGTGTACTGCACGATGACCCTAGAGTTCGCGACGCCCAGACCGTTCAGCAGTGAGGCTGGGATCACGATACTAGTGGCCGAAACCACACCCTGCGTACCGCCCGAGAGCGTTGCTTGGATCTTGGCCTGGTAGATCTTCACCGAGCTAGCGCCGTTCGCAGAGGTCACCTTGACCACCGTGGACTGGACCTCGGAGTCACCAAGGTTCGTCCCCGTGATCGTGAGGTCACCAGCGCTGGGTGTAGCACTCGCCGCAGCCGTAATGACTGTCAGAAGGGCTACGAACGGCGTGGAGCCGTCGTCCTGCACCACCGAGATAGCGGCTCCGTTGGCAATCGCTGGAACTCGACGGGTGTCCGGGTTGTAGCTCGCTGAACGGAAGCCCGAGATCATCCCAACCTGGAAGCTCTTGATCGCCACATCGGTTTCCACGAAGTGCGGGGCAATCGAATCAGCCAAACCGCTAAGCTGAGCTGCGGTTCCGCCGTCACCCACAGTGGCCACCAGGGTCACGGTGGAAACGTCCAGAGGGCCGCCCACAGGCAACGTTGCGGTGACGACTGTTGCCGCAGTCGGGACAGTCGTGATTTCGCCACCGGCTGCAAAACCCACGGGAGTGTTGAACGTCGAGCCGTTACCCACCGTGTCGATGTTGAGGTAGCTACCCACACCTGGAGCATTGCTCTGGATGACCAGGAAGTTGCCGTTCAGGCGGGCCGTAGCGGCAACACCTGCGGTAACCAACGCTGCGTTCACAGCAACAACCAGGGCTGCCCCTGATGCGTAGACCGCAATGCCAACCGTGACGACCGTGAACCCGGCCGAAGCCAGGGTCTTGATCCGAAGCGTCTGGGTCGGGGCCGTGATGTTGGCACCCCCAGACACGTTCGTAGTGCCCTGGCTGCCTGCTGGAATCACAGCGAGTGCTGCACCAACAACCGTAGCGTCGGGACGGCCGATACGGCGTTCCTGACCCTTGGGCTCGGTGGGCGGGTTGTACTGACTGATTGTTTCCAGGTCCATGATTGAGACGGGACCCGGCATATCTCCACGAATGACTCCAACGCGCATGACTAAACTCCTGTGTTCGTTTCTTGGGTTGCGGGTTCCGTAAACTTTCCGCGTAGTTGGTCCGTTTTTAGCAAGCGAAGGACAGCCCCATAGTCCGAGTAGAACCCTGCCACGGACTTAATGAATTTGAGCTGATCCGCTTGCCACGTAAAGCTGGCCGCCCTGACCCAAATACGCATACGCTGGAGGTACTTGACGTACTTCGCGGCGTATTCGAGCGATTGAAGTTCACCTCTCGCAAGTTCAAGGTTTGTGTACCTCGAACGGACATCCTTGAGAATGAGTTGAACTTGTCGCAGCATGAAGAGATTCTTAGGACGCCACCGATAGTGCACAGACTGAAAGTCTGAGCCTTCTTGTTCCAAAATCCACGGAATGTATCGGTAGGTTGCCATGCCATTTGGTAGAAGCCTTTACAGCCCCTCGGTGATTACGAGACAGCGACAAGTGCTGTGTAGCGTTCGTTCGCCAACACACGGACAAAGGACGTTGCGTTCGCAATGCCAGGTACCAAAGCAGCCGGAATGAAGATTGAGGTAGCGGCTACCGTACCGCCGCCCGTGATGATCTGAGCCGCAGTCAAGGTGACTGCGCCCGTACCCGTGATCACAATCGTGGTCACATCCGGAGCCACCGACAGGAACGTGGTCCCTGTCAGGGTCAAGTCGCCTGCACCGGGCGTATCTTTGTCTGCGAGAGACAGAGTCGGGGTGATCAGGTCCGAAGCCACCAAGGACACGACATTGACCAGGCCTGCGGTCTGAAGACCAGCGATCTTACCCTTGCCTGCCGAAAGCGTGATGCGGGGCGTTTCATTCAGGGTGATGTAGCCCTGAATCAAGGGGAAGCCCTGGCTCGCTTGAGTGCGGGGTACGTAACACGCCTGCTTGGGCTTGTTCGCGTAGCCGTCTCGAACGTATGCCTTGGGGTCAGCGGTCGAACCCAAACGATGGACTTCCTTATTCGGAAGGCCGTCGTCGATGTCGTCCACGAGGATGGTGCCCTGAACAGTTTGATTATGGATGAGGCGCAACATTTTTAGCTCCTAAGGCTCACCACAAGGGAGCCGTCCCGTCATGTGAGGCGGAGCATAAAAGGAAGTGCGTACTTTACGTGGGCTCTCGCACGCTCAATTTGGAGTTTCCCCAGCCCCCAGTGTAGTAGGGGTACTGAGGATTGGGTAATCAGGGGCAGCGCCCCGTGAGGCGAAAGGCCGCGCTGGCCGAGTAGGCAAACGGGCCCTGGTGAGAAGGTTCGATTCCTTCCCCTCAGCTTCTAGGCAGCAGAACGAAGCTTTCACTTTTGACGCAAGCTTCCAGCAGATCAACCGGGGAGGCGCGTTCTGGGTCCATTCCTCGCCACTCCTTCACATTGTTGTTTACATCTGCCCGGAGAACCAACTCTGAGCACACTACTGCGCTGGCCGAGGCGAACGGATTTCTTACACGTACCCCAAACCAACGCGCTATCAACACCGGAATAAAGCCCAGAAGGCCGACATAGTCGTACCGCTCTCCGAGCTTCTTCACGGCCCCCGCCACATCTACTCCGGAACTGTGTGTGAAGGCGTATTCGGCTACAAGTATTCTCCCGCGCATCCATTTTACTCGCGGCGATACCTGTACCCCTCCGATAGTAGCGTGGATCAAAACGGGCACATCAAAGAGCTGTGCGCCAATCGCCACATGGCTAGCCCGTCCCTTGGTGAACCAACGAATTGAACGCGATAGCAGATCATTCGATGCAGTGAACACGAGCGTTGACATAAGTCCTCCTAGACAACCGAGCCCGCCGGGATACTCTCGGCAGCCACCAGAAGTCCGTATAGAGCCAACTTCAAGTCCGCGTAGTGACTATCTCCAGTCGGAGGCTGCATCATCGCAGTGATCAGGGAGCTTCCCGCAAAGTCCGTCGATCCTCGGCTGATCGGAAAAAAGACTCCGCCATCTTCGTAGCCGATGCTCCACTTGATCGTAGCCGTAACGCCGTACGGGTTATTGATCGGTGTATTGATGAGGATGCTCTCGATGTTCACGTGATCGAGAGTCCGGGTTGACGCGACATCCTGTGGGAAGCCGTCAATCAGATAGATCTGCTGTACTACTTTGGTTTCTGGTGCTGTGATAATGAAAGGCATTTTCTCTTCTCCTACGTGATGTAACCGTATTCTTGAACTAGGATAGCGCCGACCGTACCGGCTCCACCGGCTCGGTTATTGACGTTTCCAGAACTACCACCGGAACCGCCAGAACCATTACCTGTTCCGGCCGAACCAGCTCCGCCGTTACCACTGACGTTCGTGTTCTGACCACCAGCGCCAAAAGGACCGCTGCCGCCCTCACCGGCCCGACGAATCGTGCCAGACAACCGAACCCCGTCACCACCGTTGTTCCCCGAAGCGTTCACGTCACCGTTGGAGCCAACGACACCCCCGGCCCCGCCCTTGATGATTAACGAAGTCGTACCTGTCGCCATACCAACACCTCCGGTGCCTCCCTTGGCTGTGACGGTCGTGGCCCCCACCGCGAAGGTCGTGTCGCCTCCGGTGCCTCCTGTACCAGCCGCTGCCGCTCCAGCCGTTCCAGCCGCTCCAATCGCGTAGGTGTAGGCGGTGCTAGGCACCACGTCGAAGACTTTGCAGCCAAAACCACCGTTTCCTCCACCGGCTCCAGCCCCGGCTTGAGAGCCAGTTCCAGAGGCTCCACCGCCGCCGCCTCCACCTGCGACTAACTCGATGAAGATTCTGTGCGTATTGCTGCTGACTGTGTGGGTCGTGCCTGAGACTAGGTAGGTCTCGCTGAGTAGAACAAGCTTGGCTTGGCGTAGAACGCTTTCGCCTTTCATACCGTGGCCTCGTATTCGGTCACGAGGATCGCCCCCACCGTTCCTGCACCCCCCGCAACCGAGGCTCCACCGTTGAGTGAAAGGCCCCCAGATCCACCCGAGCCGTTACCGGTTCCAGCCGTGCCTGCACCCTGAGCAACGGTTCCTAGAGCCCCGGCTCCGAACCGTCCGCTTCCTCCGTTACCACTAGCTGCAATCGTTGCCGAGAGTCGAGTCGAGGCACCGCCTACCTGACCAGGAGCGTTGACATCGCCGTTGGTTCCGACCGTAGCACCGGCACCACCGGCAAGAAGCAGGACAGTAGTGGCAGCAACACCGCCACCAGCACCGCCAGTTCCACCGTTGGCAGTAACGGTCACGGCTCCCACGGCAAACGTAGTGTTGCCACCGTTTCCGCCAGCGTTGTTACCAGCGGTCGCCGCTGTTCCGGCAGCACCTATCGCGTAGGTGTAGTTTGTGTTGGGTGTAACGTCGAAGATCTTGATCGCATAACCGCCAGCGCCTCCACCGAGAGCCGCCGATGTCGCAGTCGTGCCGGTAACGCCACCGCCACCGCCACCGCCACCTGCGACTAACTCGACCTTGATTCTGGTCGTGGTCGGACCCGTCGTGAAAGTCGTGCCTGAGACCAAGAACGTCTCACTGATCAACGCCTGTGATGGAGTATTGATCTGAGCCATTACATGATCTCGGTGATACGAGCGTTGCCGTTGGCTGCGGCCCAGATTCCGTCGATGTTACCGCTCCACTCCTCCGACGCTATCGAGATCGACGTGTTTGAGGTCAAGCGGTAGGTGTAGCTCGTGGACGAGGCAGTCGTGCCGAACTTGATGAACAACACCTGCGTCGAGTCATTGGCGATGTTGACACGCTTACGGTTCGGGTTCGTCGTCACAAGATTGACGGAGCTGGCCGAGCTGGCCACGTTGGTCAAGCTGCTCGTATCGAGGAACACGGGCAGCGAATCCATCGACGTGACAGCAACGGACCCGACCAAGAGCTGTCCCGCAGTTCCGGCCGTACCCGTGTTGTAGGTGCGGAAGAACGCGGGAATCGCCGACGACGTGGAGAAGGAAGGCTGCCCCATCGGGATAGCGATCTCGGCTTCTACGTCAACCACACCGTCCGCGCCTTCAACCTCGAACTTGACATGATCTTCGTAGTAGAAGATCTCGAACGAGTAGTACGAGGCGTTCGCCAACGTCGCCAACGTGGCGGTCGAAGTTTCGGTACCGCCGTTGTTGAGGACGCCGGTCAGGGTCGTTCCGACCATGCGGAAGAAGCCGCCGTTGGTCGGGGCCGCGTTGGTAGCGACAGACCCGATGCCGAACTCTTGAGTGACGTTAGCGAAGGCGATAACCCTGGCTCGGCACTGATAGTAGATGCCAAATTCAACCGCGAACCGGATGTTCTTGTTCGAGTTCAAGATCGAGTAGTTTGCGTTCGTCAGGCTGGCTCCTGCGTTCAGCGTCAGGATGCCGCCCGATACCGTCTGGGTCATGCCGGACTGTGAAGCGGTCCACCACCTCGTATCGACCGCCGCACCCTCGAACGTATCGAACAGAGCCATCGACTCTTGGCCGACTCTGAGTCGATCATCGCCGCCGAACTGGAACGGCGTGTTGTTCGGGGACAGCGCGACTACAAGGGCCGTGTCAGATCCAGAGGCTTCGGTAGCCGCCGCCTTGACGGCGGCTGTGTTGGTCCCGTCGTTGATCTTAGTGGTCTGATTACCAAGTGTCGTCTGGTTAGCCGCTGTCGCTACGCCGGACACCGTGACAGGAACAGCACCTTGATCCGAAGCAATGACTACAGGAACGGAGTCAGCGCTTGTCTTTGAGCCAACTGTAGGGGCGGTTGAGCCGAGCCAAGCTCCCTGATTCACGTCGAGACGAGCACCCACCAAAGCAGCGGGAAGCTGAGTCGAATCTACGGTGAGACTCGCTCCGCCGTCTGACACCGGCACAACGGTGCCGCTGGCTACGCCCTGAATGCTAACAACGCCACCCGCTGGAGTTCCAGCAACACCGGCACCAGCAACAATCAGTCTTCCGGAACTATCCCCCAAAGCGGACTGGATGTTGACCCCGTCATCAACCATTGCGAGGGTACCTGTGGCAGTCCCACGAGCAACACCATCTGCATACTGGGTACCACCACCGAAGCTGGTGATCGGATCTCCATTGGAATCAGGAATCGTTACCCACAAAGCACCTTTTGAGCTAGCTCTAACCTGGGTCCAGTCACCCTCAGCCTCTGACAACGTAGAGAGTTGATCGTCTCGCTCCGCCACGAGAGTAGGACCGATGGGATCTGCGGGGGCCGCGTCGTTTACCGTGTACTGCGTTCCACCGCCAAAGCTCGTGATCTGATTTCCGGCTGCATCGTAGATCGCAACATCTACGGGCTGATGGTTTGCTCCGGACGCTGTAGATGTAACGTCGGCTGCGGTGGTGGACCCCTTGGCACCTCCCCGAATAATGGCCTTCTGTGTCCCTCCGGTGAGGGTCGCGTCAAGAGCAGCACCAGCGGGGAGCGGCAGGGACGCCACTGAGATGGGTACCGTGTTGTTCGGGCTGATCGCCACGACAAGCGCTTTGTCTGCACCAACAGCGGCTGTAGACGCAGCCTTGACCGCGACGTTGTTAGTGCCGTCCTCGTCTTGAATGACTACCGTAGGATTTGTGGCATCAGCAGACATCAGGTGACCTCTACGCCAAACAGATTGAAGGACACGTTGGCTGTGTCCGCGTAAACACGAACAACGTCTGTGGCGGCAAGAGAAATCCCGATCGTGGCAAAGAAGGACGCCTTGGCCAGCAGAGTGCAATCGTAAAAGAGATACTGCTTTGGCGTGTCGGCCGCTCCTGCTACAGCAACGCTAACCCGAAACGTGATCTTGGTTGCGTTCTGGTTGCAGACAGAAATCGTAGACGCTGTAACGGAGGTTGCTCCGGGAACCGTATACAAGGTCGTCAACGTAGTGGCGGCCGGAGATAACTGCCCAAGGACCTTGAGAGTGTCCATTATGGTTTCCTCGATAGTTCTAGGTAAGAGGCCGCCGCTCTGAGACGCTCGGGGTTATCTAACATGTGCCCTAAGCCGAATATACGCTTTAGGCGGTTGTTTCGGATACCAGCGCTAATCTTTTCTGAGTTAGCCGCGTATCTTTTCTTTGCCCGTAGTTGTTTCTTAGCGTGCTGAAGGGTACCAGGAGAAAAGTAGCGCTGTTCCCACGCTCGCTTTGCGGCTTTTCGTTCTTCCTGCGTAAGCACGGGATTTCTTTCACGGCGCAAGCAGCCACAGCTTTTTTTGTCCCCCGATCGAAGGGCTTTTGTTTTAGCAGTAGTCAAAGATCCACACTCACAACGACATGCCCAAACGACACTACCTGCGGAACGTGCGGAGGTACTACTCAATACGGTCAAACGTCCGAAAGAAGCGCCAATCATGTTGAGAGTGTCTGTCATTTCTTCATCCGCCCATCAACAAAAAGGTGCGTGCCAAACTAGGAGCAGCGCTTGCTCCCACAGCATCCCAAGCATTGTTTTTGCGCCCGTACGTAGTTCCATTGCTAGGAGCGTCATCAACGTAGGCGAGTGAACCGAACACAGCCTTATTGAACCAAGATATTGAGCCGGTGTCACCCTCGTCCACAATCGTCATGCTGCCGGTGCGTGAGAACGTGTTACTGCCGATCGCGTCGCTGATCGTTGCCGGTGCTGCGCCGAGCGTGAGCGTCTTGAAGCTCCACCTGTTCGTCAACGTGCCATCGATGAAGTCACCCGTGGTCACGAGCGCTCGCATCTGCGCTTCCCACGCCGCGTCAGTGAGCACGCCGTCAGTCTTAGCGCCGAGCGCGATCACCGTGCAGCCATCAACAACAGGCTCAACGCCGTCAAACTGACCCCCCAGGCGCACACCCGCTGGGTCCGCTGTAAAGCCAGTCATGGCTGATCGCTGTAGATCTTTGCCCCCAAGCCGCGTGAACCGATCGGTGCCATCAAAGCCAGTGGACATTACGACAAGCGCTTTACCCTTCAAGTCCCAGTAGCCAGTGGCATTCAACCCCTGCGCACTGCCGCCACCGTTTGTCACCTGTGACAGCAAGTTTGATTCCGCAAAGCCTGTGCGCCAACCGCCGACCGCTTGTGCGCCGCCAGAGATTACGTACTGATCGACCGCTGTGGCGGGACCGCTCGTATCCATGATGAATGCGATGATAATCTCAAAGCCGGTAGCGTTGCCCTTGAGAGCGGTGTCGCCAGTGATGTCGTAATAGTTTGTAGCCGACAGACCACGAAGGCCACGTAAGAGCGGCGCGTCTTGAGTGGCTGGATTGAACAGTGGCATTTATGTCATCTCCGATACACGAGCTGAACCATTCGCGCTTGCCCAGATCCCGTCGATTCGCCCCGTGTACCCAAACGGAACTTCATAGTAGCCCTGTGAAGCAACACGCACCGTGAAGCTTGTTACTGAAGCGGTAGTTCCAAACTTTATGTAAAGCAGCGCCGTCGAGTCGTTGTACACAGTGGCTCCGATACGAGCGACGTTTGCAGCTAGCAACGTCACACTGGTAACGCTGGCTCCTACGTTGCTGAGTGTCGCTGTACCTGCCTGTCGTGGCGCAACTGCGAGCGCCGGGTCGGCAGCAACCGCTGAAGTGGACGCGGCTTTGACAGCCGCCGTGTTAGTGCCGTCGTTGATCTTTGTAGTCTGACTTCCAAGTGTTGTCTGGTTCGCAGCCGTTGCCACGCCGGACACCGTGACGGCAACAGCACCTTGATCAGAAGCGATTACAACGGGTACCGAGTTTGCGCTGGTCTTGGAGCCTACAGTAGGAGCTGTGCTCCCCAACCAAGCTCCCGCGTTGACGTCAAGGCGAGCACCAACCAAGGCAGCGGGTAGCTGCGGCGAGTCTACGGTGAGACTACCGCCGCCATCTGCAACCGGCACCACAGTACCACTCGCAACACCCTGGATACTGACGACACCACCCGCTGGAGTTCCTGCGACACCGGCACCAGCGACGACAAGTCGCCCAGAGCTATCACCTAGAGCTGACTGGATGTTAACTCCATCATCGACCATCGCCAGCGTGCCCGTGGCTGTTCCACGCGCCGCGCCGTCAGCATACTGCTGACCACCACCGAAGCTGGTAATGGGATCTCCATTACTGTCTGGGATAGTGACCCAGAGCGCTCCCTTGGAACTGGCACGTACCTGAGTCCAGTCCCCTTCAATCGGAGTTACCGTCGAGAGCTGGTCATCACGTTGTGCCACCAGTGATGGGGCTACGGGATTAGCAGGTGCGGCATCATCTACAGTGTACTGTGTTCCACCGCCAAACGTAGTGATCTGGTTTCCCGCTGCATCATAGATCGCTACGTCTAGGATTTGGTGATTCGCCCCGGAGGCCGTGCTCGTAACATCGGCAGCGGTCGTGGAACCCTTGGCTCCACCACGTACTATCGCTTTCTGTGTCCCACCCGTGAGAGTCGCGTCAAGAGCCAACGCTCCCGATGTTCCGATGTTGGCTGTGACGGTTCCACTGACAGGGACAGCCCCTTGATCACTCGCAATAACTACTGGAACGGAGTTTGCAGAGGTCTTCGACCCAACCGTGGGAGCCGTTGACCCCAGCCATGCTCCGGCATTCACATCGAGCCTTGCTCCTACAAGGGCTGCCGGAAGTTGTGGGGAATCAACTGTCAGGGAGCTACCGTTGTCATCGACGCTAAGGACTCCAGTAGAATCGTTAGCTACGGTTACCCTAAGAGCGGTCGCTTCGGTGCCGCCACCGGTCGTGCTCAATGGAGCAGGAACCGTAACAGCAACGGTGTTATTCGGACTGATCGCAACAACTAGTGCAGGATCAGTCGCAATAACAGCGGTGCTAGCCGCCTTCACGGCTGCTGTGTTTGTCCCGTCATTGATCTTGCTGGTCTGTGAACCCAATGTTGTCTGGTTCGCTGCGGTAGCGGCACCTGATGGAAGAGGTAGGGAAGCCGCTGAGACAGGCACCGTATTATTAGGACTGATTGCAACTACTAGAGCTGGATCTGTTGCGATAGCAGCGGTACTTGCTGCCTTCACCGCTGCCGTATTCGTGCCGTCCGTGATCTTCTCAAAAACAGCGCGAGCTACGGCATCCCCAGTGGGCTGAGTATTGGTGCCGTCCGTAACACGCACTGGCCAATATCCAGCGAGAGCGGCAGCGGTCCCTTGAGCCGCCGTGACCACATCGGACGAGGTTAGGGCTCTGATGGCTGTTGGATTGACAGCGGAGCCACCGTGATAAATCTGAACATCAACTGCTTGGTGATCAACACCTTCCGCCGTACTCGTTACGTCAGCCGCCGTAGTAGCCCCCTTGGCCCCACCACGAATGATTGCCTTCTGCGTACCCCCGGTCAGGGTCGCGTCCAACGCTAGAGCGCCGGATGTACCGATGTTCGCGGTTACGGTCCCGCTGACTGGTACCGCTGATTGATCGGAGGCAATGACGATAGGCGTGCTTGCCGCCATCGCCTTTTGCCCGAGTGTGTTGATCCTACCAGTGAAGGTCGCGTCTGCGAGAAGAGTGGCGAGGGTCGCTTCTGTAGCCGCACCTGCTGGCAGAGGAAGCGAAGCCGCACTGACAGAGACAGCACCTTGATCACTTGCGATTACAACTGGAACTGAGTTCGCGGAAGTTTTGCTACCTACCGTAGGGGCGGTTGATCCTAACCAAGCTCCCGCGTTCACGTCCAACCGTGCTCCAACGAGAGCCGCTGGAAGCTGCGGAGAGTCTACCGTCAGGGAACTCCCGTTGTCGTCTACGCTGAGCACACCGGTCGAGTCATTCGCTACAGTTACCCTAAGTGCTGTAGCTTCCGTTCCACCACCAGCCGTACTCAACGGGGCTGGGACGCTGAGAACGTCAACATCCCCGATGTTGTTGGTGCCTGCCGGAAGTGCCGCACCAACCACCACGTCTAGTCGGCCACCACTCAGAGCAGCAGGTAACTGGCCAGTTTTCGTACCATCGTAGAAGGCTGCCCCATCGGACAGTCGAGCTGCCCAAGCAGAAGTAGCTGCTGCACCAACACCCTGAGCAACAACGCCTGCTACTTCCAGCGTCCCAGACGGGTTCACCTTCACATCGACGTAAGCACCACCGCCCGCCGTGGTCTTCCCCGAGATAACAGCCTTCACCAACGTCGCGTCTTGCTGCCCATCCGGCTCTGAGGCCAAACGGATCTGGCCATGCCTTGCGACTGTCGGGTGCAAGATCGTCTGAAGACGGAACGACGTCTGAAGCGTAGCTCCGTTCGTGTAGACAACTCGGAAGTACCGAGCCCTCGGGCCAACCATGTAAGATTGGGCCAAAGCCGCAGAGATCGTGAAAACTAACGTCTCATCCCAGTTCGTGTTGTCTTGTGACCACTGCAACGAGAGGCCATCAGTCGCGCTCGCGTGAGAGGCAAAGACCTGAATCCCGATGGCCGCAATATCGAGGACGTCGGCACCAGTGCCTGTGAACGTGGCCCCGCCAGTGAGCACCGCAGTAGAACTGTTACCCGCATCTACGGTACCGGTGAAATC